>WNFU01003951.1_pt1 | contig 27740 bp, 27 predicted proteins | sample 5400121 | NCBI WGS metagenome assembly WNFU01 (sample SAMN13153360, study PRJNA577476) | soil metagenome | isolation source: 100 cm soil or saprolite under grassland replicate 1 | place: USA:California | collected 2016-06-15 | reverse complement strand
AGGGCCAACTATCGGCGTCAGTCACAACATCCGCCTGTCCACAGGTTCGCAAGCTCGCTTGACATGCTCGAACTGGTGTTCGATTCTACGGGTATGGTGCTCACGAAAGGTGCTTATCCGACCACTGATAATGGTCGGCCGCAAGCATGGCTCGAGGATCTCGCTCAGCGGGTCCGGCCGGTGACCCTGGCCGGCGAACAGCTCTTGCCGGTGCCACGCGCGCTCGAGCCGCTGTTACCCGACCGGGGCCTGCGCCGGGGCGGCACGGTGGCGGTCGACGGTTCGCTCGCTCTGGCGTTGGCGCTGGTGGCCGGCGCATCGGCGGCGGGGTCCTGGGTCGTCGCCGTCGGCCTGCCCGACCTCGGTGTGGTGGCCGCGGCCGAGGCCGGCATCGTCCTGGAGCGCCTCGCGCTCGTTCCGAGGGCCGGCGCCGCGGCATGGGGGGCCGTGGTGGCGGCCCTGCTCGACGCGATCGACGTCGTGCTCGTGCGACCCCCGGCCCGGCTGTCCGCCGCCGTGGCCCGGCGCCTCGCCGCCAGGGCGCGGGAGCGTCGATCCGTGCTGCTTCTGGTCGGCGCTGGGTGGCCCATCCCACCTGACCTGCGCCTGGCCGTCACGGCGAGCCAGTGGGAGGGCCTCGGCCAAGGCGATGGGCGACTCGAGGCCCGCAAGGTTGAGGTCGCGGCCGCCGGTCGGGGCGCCGCCGTGCTCGAGCGGCGGGCCAAGCTCTGGCTTCCCAGTCCCGACGCTCAGCAAGGCGCCGGGCCGCGACACGATCGCTACGTCCGTGCCGTTGAGGAAGGGATGGACAGTCGGGTCGTACGACCCTGGAAGGGAAGGGAGGTGGATACCACGAGCGCCGCATCCAAGAGCCGCCTTCTCCAGTCGGTGTGATGGGTGGAGGTGTGATCGGCGTCGATGGCCCGTGTGCTGGCGATCTGGTGCCCTGACTGGCCGGTGGCCGCGGCGGGCGTGCCTGCCACCGAGCCGGTGGCCGTGCTGGACGCCGGTCGGGTGCTGGCGTGCTCGCTGGCCGCCCGTGCCGAGGGGGTCCGCCCTGGCCAACGCCGGCGCCAGGCGCAGGAGTGCTGCCCAGAGCTGGAGCTGATCGCGCACGACCCCGACCGTGACGCCCGCGCCTTCGAGCCGGTGCTGGTGGCGGTCGAATCGCTCACTCCACGGATCGAGGTGCTGCGGCCCGGCGAATGCGCCTTCCCCGCCCGTGGCGCCGCCAGATACCACGGTGGTGAGGCGACGCTGACCGCCAAGGTGTTGGCCACCGTCGACCAGGTCCTCGGCGTCCTGGGGCGCTGCCAGGTCGGCATCGCCGACGGCCGCTTCGCTGCCAGCCTCGCCGCCCGCCACGCCCCCCACCCCGACCCCACCGCCCGCGGTGGCCCCTCCACCCGCGATCTCGCCTCCCGCGCCTCGCCCGCCGGTCTCGCCTCGCGCGGTTTCGCCGCCGATCTCGCCTCGCGCGGTCCTACTGTCGACCCCGCTTCGCGCGACACCGCTGCAGACGGGTTGGCCGCTGGACGCCACTGGATCGTCCCCTCTGGGGAGACGCTTGGTTTCCTGGCGCCCTTTCCCGTCGAGGTCCTGGAGCGCCCAGAGCTCACCGATCTACTTATCCGCCTGGGCCTGCGCACCCTCGGCGACCTGGCGGCCCTGCCGCGGGCCCCCATGGCCGCCCGTTTCGGGCCCGAAGGCATACGGGCACACCGGCTGGCCACTGGCCTGGACGAGCATCCCCGCGCGAGCCGTCGTCCACCACCCGAGCTCGGGGTCGCGGCTGAGCTCGATCCTCCCGTCACGAGAGTCGACGTCGCCGCTTTCGCGGCCAAGTCGCTGGCCGATGAGCTCGTCGACCGTCTTGAGGGGCTGGGCCTCGCCTGTACGCGCCTGCGTATCGAGGTCGAGACCGAGCACGGAGAGATGCTGGCTCGAGTATGGCGGCACGAGCCGCCCGCACGGTCGTCGCGTCGAGGAGCAGCCGCCGACCCACGCGCCGTGCAGGTCGCCTCCATCGCCGAGCGTGTCCGTTGGCAGCTCGATGGCTGGCTGACCGGCTCAGCGGCATCCCGTCCTACCGGGGCGATCACCCATCTGGCCCTAATGCCGGACGAGGCGGTCGCGGCCCGCGGACGCCAACTCGGCTTCTGGGGCGAGGAAACCGAGGCCAGCCGGCGAGCCGCTCGTGCCCTGGCGAGGGTCCAGGGATTGCTCGGGCCCGAGGCGGTTCGCCTCGTCAGCCTGCGGGGCCCGGGACGCATGGAGCCTCGGGATCCCGTAGCGCCCCACAGTCCTACGACGCTCCGAGCTCCCACACGCCGCTCGACTCCCACGACTTCCCGAATTTCCGCGGGCCCGTTGCCCCGAACGGAAGTTCTCCTGGTCCGCTCGATCCCGTCGGCTCGGCAAGTTCGCGCGTCATCGAGGCCAGCTTCGGCTCAGAGACCGGCCCAGAGCATCCCCGCGCCGCCACCCGTCCCCCCAAGCCGGGCCTCCTTGCCGCGTCGGCCGTGCCCGCCGCGCCAGACTCGCCGGCCGCGCCAGCAGCGCCCGGCGTGCCTGACCTTCTTGCCGCGCCGGTCCCGATCAGCCCAGCCGAACCGGCCGCAGCCGACGCGCCGGCCACGCTCCCTCTGCCAGGATTGCCCACCGCGCCCACCGCGCCGGACCCGCTCCCCACCCCCACCCCGGCCCTGCCTCCCCGGCCAGACTCGCCGACCCCGCTCCCGGTAACAGTCTCGCCGGCCGCACCGGCCAGGCCTGCCGTGCCGGACCTTGTGCCAGCGCCGGACCGCCTCCCGAAGGCGGAACGGGCTGCCGGGACGGCTCCGAAGCGCTCTGGCGCTTCGCGGGGTTCCAAGGTGGCCCCTTGGCCAGGACGGATCCCCGAGCCCTCACCGGCGATCGTCCACCACGAGCCGGTACTGGCGGAGGTCCAGGACGCCAGGGGTGCCCCCGTGACGGTCAGCGGCCGCGGGGTGCTGAGCGCGGATCCCAGTTGGCTGCGAATGTCCGGCGTTTTGGCGCGGATCGTGGCGTGGGCCGGTCCATGGCCGGTCGACGAGCGCTGGTGGGATCCGAACGCGCATCAACGCCTTGCGCGCCTTCAGGTAACCAGCCAAGAAGACGTCGCCTACCTGCTGAAGCTGGCTGAAGGTCGGTGGTGGATCGAGGCGACCTATGACTGAGCCTGGTCGATCCTGCCACCAGCCACCCTCCTGATCGCCGCTCCCCGTGTGGGCCATTGCCGGAGCGCTGGCAACCCCTGTGGATAGTCGTTTGCCTTCGATTGCCTTCGAATGTACAACGATGTCTAACTTTGCTTGTAAGCATCGTCGGAGGTGGGAGATGAACGGAATCGGCATCCGGGTCACCCCGGAGCAGTTGCGACAGGTGGCGGTCCAGCTCAACGGCGCCGCTGGTGACATCGACGGGACCCTGCGTCAGCTCGCCGCCAGCGTCGAGCCGCTCGGGACCGATTGGGCCGGGGTCGCGCAGGCACACTTCCTCGAGCTGTGGGGCGACTGGCAGCGCGGCGCCGCGGCACTACATCAGGCCCTGACCGGCATCGCGCAGCTCACGTCACAGGCCGCCACACGCTACGAGTCCACAGAGCACGGCATCGCGACCAGCTTCAGCCACCAGTAGCCGAAGCCCCGGTCAGGCCGAAGCTCCTGGGTCACGTGGATCCCCGGGCAAGCTCCTCGCTGCATGCTCCAGCGTTGCACCGACCCGCCACAGGACTGGCTGCCAGCCGCCACGGCGCTGGCCCTGAGCGTTGTTCGGGCCCACGGCGCTCCGGCCACGGCGCACGGGCCACAGCGCACGGGCCACAGCGCTGGCCCCTGGCGTTCGGGCCCTGGCGGTCCGGCCCACGTCGCAGGGGCCCATCGCGCATGGGCCCATCGCGCTCGGAGCAACGCGGCTCCCGGCCGAGGTGCTCGCCCTGCGCGCCGGCGTCGATCCCGTCGCCGAATCCCGTCCGTGGCCGCGACATGGAGCCGCAGGGGCGGAGCGCTCGGCGAGGGCCGACCGTCCGCTGCCGAGCTAGTGCGCCCGTGCCGGTCGAGCGCTCGGCGAGGGGCGACGGTCCGATGGGCGCCGGGATCGTCCGGCAGGCCGACCACTCGTCGCGGAGATGGTCACGCGATGCGGAGCGTGCTCTTCGCTCCTGGGGTGGAGAGCCGGGCGGTCCGAGCGCGCGCTTGCCAGCCAGACGCCGCGGTGCCCGGCGTGGCACTGGAAGTGGACGACGATGCCTTCCGAGCTGTTCTGGATCGCAACGATATTGGCTGGACCGAGAAGGAGGACTGAGCCGCATTGCTTGCAGTACGCCGAGAACATTGTCTGTCTCCGAGTTCGAGCCTCGCTCCCACGCGGGTGGACGGCGATGCTGGCCGGATCATGCGGGCTGTCGTAGGCGGTCAAGTGCACAAGACCAGGGTTCCAGCACTGGTCTATAAGAACAAATCCAGTTATGATCATTTTCGATTATGACTGCTAATGATTGGGCATCGGTCGAACTTCGCCACCTGCTGGCGCTGCGGGCGGTCGCCCGCAGCGGCTCGTTCAGCCGCGCGGCGGAGGAACTGGGGTACACGCAGTCGGCGATCAGCCAGCAGATCGCCACGCTGGAGAAGGTCGTCGGACTACCCCTCTTCGAGCGGCGAGGCGGTCGTCGGCAGGTCACCCTGAGCGAGTCGGGGGAGCTGCTCCTGCGCCACGCTGGCCCGATCATCGACCGCTTCCAGTCGGCGAAGGCCGATCTCGCGGCCTTCTCTGAGGGCGCGAAGGGCACGTTGCGCATCGGCGCGTACGAGAGCGTCAGCGCACGGATCCTGCCGGCCATCCTCGGTGTGTTCGCGGCGAAGTGGCCGAACGTCGAGATCGATCTCCGGGACTCCTCGGACAAGGACCTGCTCACCCTGGTCGAGGCCGGCGAGCTCGATCTCGCCTTCGTGATGGACAGTGAGGTCCTGAGCGACGGGTTCAAGACGACGGAGCTGCTCAAGGACCCCTATGTCCTGCTGGTGCCGGCCGGCTCTCCGCTGGCCGACAAGCAGCCAGTTCCGCTCGACGACCTCGTCGACTGCCGCTTCGTCGCGCAACACATGGTGGCCTGCCAGCAGTTCCTCGAGTCCTCCCTGCGGCGGTATGGGTTCGAGCCGCACGTTGTCCTCCGGTCGAGCGACAACGGGACGGTCCAGGGCTTGGTCGCGGCCGGGCTTGGCGTCGCGATCGTGCCCCTGCTCACCGTGGACGAGAACGATCCGAAGGTAGTCGTCCGCCAGCTCGACCCGCCGGTACCGGCTCGGACGATCGTGGTCGCCAACCATCCGGACCGCTACCTGTCGCCCGCGGCCGAGGCGTTCCTGGACACGGCCCGGCAAGTCGGCGCCGAGCTGGGAGTCGTGGATGGAGGCCGCTTGACCGTGGCCGCCGGCACCTGACCAGGATCGGCGAGGCCAGCCTGGAGCGGGTCGACCGCGGGATCCGGCGATCGCCCGACCGACGAGCGAGGGGTCCGACCCGAGCCGGAACCGGGGGTCGGCGCTGTGACGGCATTCCTCATTGGCTGAAGAATTCGCCGCGATGCTCGCGAAAGAATCGGTCTACCCAATTTTATGGACGCGTTCCGCCCGATGACCAGTCGGCCGGGCGTCTTCGGGCCGCAATGGGGGTGCGGAATGTCGTCCAAGGTGCGACCCGAAGAAGCAGTCCGCGAAGGAAGAGCAATTCGCCGTCATCGACAGCTCATCGTCGGCCGTGAGCACTTGTCCATGGTCATCACCAGGGACGGCGCCTGCTTGGTGGGTGAGGCCCGATGGCGACAGAGGTTGCGTTGCCACCAGTTTCTCCAATTTATAACGCCTTCTACGCAGCAGTCAATTAGGCCATTCGCTACCATTGCGATTCAGATTTGCGTTGAATTTAGGGCTGGTTGCGAATTCGGCCCGAGATAGGCGTCATGCGCTGTTGCCTGATACGAACAAGTGTTCGATCATGCGCGCCATGGGCTTTCAGAACCCACCAATTCCTTGGGCGGAATTCGCCCGGCTGGTAGACGGCCGGTCGCGGACCCGGACCAGAGCGGTCGGCGCCGGGGTCGGGGCGGTGCGGCGATACGAGCCGAAGCCCGAACGGCGCCCTGACCCGAAGCCCGAACGGCGACCTTCCGCTCGTGCGGGGTCGCGGGCGCTGGCGACTCCCTATGCTGAGCTGCACTGCCATTCCAACGCGAGCTTCCTGGACGGCGCCTCGCCTCCGGAGGAACTGGTGGAGGAGGCGGCCAATCTCGGGCTGGAGGCGATCGCGCTCACCGATCGCGACGGCATGTACGGGGTGGTGCGCTTCGCGGAGGCCGCCAAGGCGTTCGGCATGCGCACGGTGTTCGGTGCCGAGCTCACCCTGGGCCTGGCGAGCGCCCGCCCGACCTTGCCCGATCCCGACCCCCCGGGGGAGCACCTGCTGGTGCTGGCCCGCGACCCGGAGGGGTACGCGCGCCTGTGCAGAGCCATCTCGACGGCGCAACTCGCCGGTTCCAAGGGAGCGCCGCGCGCGGGCCTGGAGCTGCTGGCGGGCCTGCACGGCGGCCACTGGCTGGTCCTCACCGGCTGCCGCAAGGGAGCGGTGCCCAGCGCGCTGGTGGAGCACGGGCCGGCGGCCGCCGGCTACCAGCTCGACCGTCTGATCGAGACGTTCGGACGCGACAACGTGCTGGTCGAGATCTGGGACCACGGCGACCCGCTCGACTCGGCCCGCAACGACGCCCTGGTCCGTCTCGGCTTCGCTCGCGGGATCGAGGCGGTGGCCACCAACAACGTCCACTACGCCACCCCGCGCCGGCACCGGCTGGCGGCCGCGCTCGCCGCGGTGCGCGCGCGCCGCTCGCTCGACGAGCTGGACGGCTGGCTGCCCACGTCGGCCGGCGCGCACCTGCGTTCTGGATTTGAGCAGGACAGGCGCCTCTTCCGCTACCCGGGCGCGGTCGAGCGGGCGGCCGGGCTCGGTCGCGAACTCGCCTTCGACCTCGAGCTGATCGCCCCGCGGCTGCCGGACTTTCCCGTCCCAAGGGGCCACACCGAGATGAGCTGGTTGCGCCACCTCGCCGAGCAGGGGGCGACCCGCCGCTACGGTCCTCGCGGCGCGGAGCGGGTAGAGGGCGCATGGCGCCAGATCGACTACGAGCTCGACATGATCTCCAGCCTCGGCTTTCCCGGGTACTTCCTGATCGTCTGGGACATCGTGCAGTTCTGCGAGCGCGCCGGCATCTACTGTCAAGGTCGCGGCTCGGCGGCGAACTCGGCCGTCTGCTACGCGATCGGCATCACCAAGGCAGACGCCGTCTCCCTCGGCCTGCTGTTCGAGCGCTTCCTCTCGCCGGAGCGTGATGGGCCGCCCGACATCGACCTCGACATCGAGGCGGGCCGGCGCGAGGAGGCGATCCAGTACGTCTACCAGCGCTATGGCAGGGACCGCGCCGCGCAGGTGGCCAACGTGATCACCTACCGGCCCCGTTCGGCCGTGCGCGACATGGGGCGCGCGCTCGGCTACGCCCCTGGCCAGCTCGACGCCTGGGCCAAGCAGCTCGATCTGTGGGGACCGCTCGGCGAGGCCGCCGATCACGACGTGCCGTCCACCGTCATGGAGCTGGCCGCTCAGATCCAGGGGTTCCCGAGGCATCTCGGGATCCACTCTGGCGGGATGGTCATCTGTGACCGGCCGGTGCTGGAGGTTTGCCCGGTCGAATGGGCGACCATGAAGGACCGCAGCGTGCTCCAGTGGGACAAGGACGACTGCGCCGCGATCGGGCTGGTGAAGTTCGACCTGCTCGGGCTCGGCATGCTCTCGGCGCTGCACGGCACGGTCGACCTGATCCGCTCCCATCACGGCGTCGAGATCGACCTGGCCGAGCTGCCGCAGGAGCCGGCCGTCTACGAGATGCTCCAGGCGGCCGACTCGATCGGCGTCTTCCAGGTCGAGAGCCGCGCGCAGATGGCGACCCTGCCGCGCCTGCGGCCTCGGAAGTTCTATGACCTGGTCGTCGAGGTGGCGCTGATCCGGCCCGGCCCGATCCAGGGCGGCTCGGTGCATCCCTACATCCGTCGCCGCAACGGCAGCGAGACCGTCACCTACCTGCACCCGCTGCTCGAGCGCTCGCTCAAGAAGACGATGGGCGTTCCGCTGTTCCAGGAGCAGCTCATGCAGATGGCGGTCGACGTGGCCGGTTTCACGGCCGCCGAGGCCGATCAGCTTCGCCAGGCCATGGGCGCCAAGCGCTCCGTCGAGCGGATGGAGCGGCTCCGGGATCGTCTCTACCAGGGGATGGCGGAGCGCGGGATCACCGGGGAGGTCGCCGACCAGCTCTTCGAGCAGCTCGCCGCCTTCGCCAATTTCGGCTTCCCCGAGAGCCACGCGGTGTCGTTCGCCTACCTGGTCTACTCGAGCGCGTGGCTGAAGCTCCACTACCCGGCGGCATTCCTCGCCGCGCTGCTGAATGCGCAGCCCATGGGGTTCTACTCGCCGCGGACGCTGGTCGCGGACGCCCGCCGCCACGGCGTGGTCGTGCGCGGCCCCGACCTCCACGCGAGCGCGGCGACCGCCACCCTCGAGCCGCTGAGGGAGGGCGTGGCGACCGCGGAAGGCGCCGCCGGGTCAGGCTCGGGCACGCAGGGCGCCGCTGGCGAGGAAGGGTCGGGCGGCGCCGCGGGGGCGGGGGTTGCGGTTCGGCTGGGGTTGTCGTCTGTGCGGACCATCGGGGATGAGTTGGCGGAGCGGATCGCCGCTGGACGCCCGTATGCCTTCATGGCCGACCTGGTTCACCGGATCGGGCTCAGCGAGGCGCAGGTCGAGGCGCTGGCGACGGCGGGAGCGTTCGGCTGCTTCGGATTGGAGCGCCGGGAGGCGCTCTGGGCGGCCGGGGCGGTGGCGCAGGCGCGCGCGGATCGGCTGCCCGGAGCGGTGGTCGGCGCGGAGGCGCCGCAGCTTCCCGGCATGAGCCCGGTCGAGCTCAGCGCCGCCGATCTGTGGGCGACCGGGCTGTCGACCTTCAGCCACCCTGTCGAGTTCCTGCGCGAGCGGCTCGACGCGCTCGGGGTTGTGTCCTCCGACGGCCTGGCCGCGATCGAACCGGGCGCCCGCGTGCTGGTTGGCGGGATCGTGACGCATCGCCAGCGTCCGGCCACGGCCAGCGGCACCACCTTTCTGAGCCTCGAGGACGAGACCGGCATCGTCAACGTGATCTGCTCGATCGGTGTCTGGACCCGCTACCGCCGCGTCGCCCGGGCCGCGACCGCCCTGCTGGTCCGCGGCCGCCTCGAACGGGCCGAGGGCGTCACCAACGTGATCGCCGAGCAGATCCACCCGCTCCAGACGGGCGTCGCCACCCGCTCACGCGACTTCCGCTGAGGCACGGGAGGATGGGGCACCCAGCGGCGGCTGAGGGCTACCTGGCCGACGTCATGGGCGTGTGAGCACGTGGCGCAGGGCCGCTTCGAGGTTGGGGTGCTGGAAGGAGTAGCCGCTCGCCTCGGTGGCGGCCGGGTGCACGCGAGCGCTGTCGAACAGCAGCTCGTCGGCCATCTGGCCGACCAGGAGCCTGGGACCGAAGCTCGGCACGGGGACGAGGGCGGGCCGCCCGAGGACCTTGGCGAGCGTGGCGGTGAACTCGGCGTTGGTGGCCGGGTTGGGCGCGGTGGCGTTGAGCGGGCCGTCCGCCGTACTCGCGGTCAGGGCATGACGGTAGATGCCGATGAGGTCGTCCAGCGTTACCCAGCTCCACCACTGGCGTCCCGAGCCGAAACGGCCGCCCAGCCCGACCCGGAACAGCGGCAGCAGCCTGGGCAGCACCCCACCGCGCGGTGTCTGCACGAAACCGGTCCGCACGTGCACCGTGCGGATGCCGGCGGCCCGCGCCGGACCGGCCGCGCCCTCCCACTGACGGCACACCTCGGCCAGGAACCCTTGACCGCTCGGACTGGTCTCGGTGAGCACCTCGTCGCCGCGATCGCCGTAGAAGTTGATCCCCGAGGCGCTCACGAGCACCCGCGGACCGTCGGGCAGGCTGGCCATGGTCTCGGCCAGCAGCCGGGTGCCCCGAGTGCGGCTCTCGAGGATCTCGCGGCGGACCTTCGGCGTCCAGCGCAGCGCGGCGATGCTCCTGCCGGCGAGGTGCGCGACCGCGTCGGCCTTGGACAGCGCTTCCGAGTCGATGGTGCCGCCCGCCGGGTCCCAGCGGGCGGCACCCGGTCCGGGACTCGGCGAGCGGGTGAAGCGGAGCACCTCGTGGCCCTCGGCGACCAGGCTGGGGACCAGTGCCGACCCGATCAGCCCAGTGGAGCCGGTGACGGCTACGAGCATGCTCGAGGCAATCTCGTCATGCTCCCTCCTTGCGGGCGGGCGTCCGGCTTCCTGTGTCCTTGGACCCCCTGGCCCCCTTGGAATCGGCGCTGCCGTTGCCGGGGCCGCTCAGGATGCTGCGCGCGAGCTGGAGCCCGGCGACACCCTGGCTGAGCGCCTGGGCGAGCGCCTCGGACAGCCCCTGCGCCCCGTTCAGCACGATCATCTGGTCGACCGCGCCGAACGGCTTGGCCGCCGCCTCGACGATCGCCGGCCAGTTCTCGGCGAGCTGCTGGCCGATCACGGCGTCCTGGTTCTGCGCGAGGGCGTCGGCTCGCGCCTTGATGGCGTCCGCCTCGGCCAGGCCGCGCGCCCGCGCCGCGTCGCCCTCGGCGCGGCCTCTCGCAGTCGTCGCGGCGGCCTCGCCCTCACCGACCTGCTTGGCGGCCTCGGCGTTGGCGGCCGCCTCCAGGCGCACCCGCTCGGACTCGGCCTGCGCCGCGAGCCGCACCCGTTGCGCGTTGGCCGCGGCCTGGAGCTCCACCTCCTGGCGCTCGGCCTCGGCGCCGGCGATGCGGGCGTCGCGCTCGGCCTTGGCCAGCGTGGTCCGCTCGTAGGCCCTGGCGTCCGCGGGCTTGCGGACGGACGCCTGGAGCCGCTGCTCCTCGCGGTGCGCCTCCAGTTCGGCGACCTTCGTCTCCTGGACGACGACCTGCTGGCGGGAGGTCGCCTCGGCCAGCGGGCCGCTCTGCCGCGCCTCAGCGGACGCGCGGTCGACCTGCGCCTGGTAGCCGGCCTGCTTGATCTGGCTGTCGCGGCGGGCCTCGGCCTTCAGCGCCTCAGCCTGCTGCTCGGCCTGGGTGGCCTCGCGGTCGGCGTGCGCCTGCGCGATCCGTGCCTCGCGCGAGACGGCGGCCGCGTGGGGCAGCGCCAGGTTCTTGATGTAGCCCGTCGGGTCGTGGATCTCCTGGATCTGCAGGGAGTCCACGATCAGGCCGAGCTTCTCCATCTCCATGCCCGAGGACTCGCGTGTCAGCGAGGTGAGCTTCTCCCGGTCGCGGATCATCTCCTCGACGGTCATGTTGCCGACGATCGCCCGAAGGTGACCGGCGAACACGTTGTGGACACGGGCGTCCATCTGGTCCTGCTGGTCGAGGAAGCGGCGGGCGGCGTTGGCGATCGACACGTAGTCGTCGCCGACCTTGAAGATCACCACGCCCTGGATCGCCAGCGGGATGCCCTGGGTGCTCACGCAGTCGATGCCGAGTTGCGCCTCGCGCAGGTCCAGCGAGAGGCGTCGCACCGTCTGGATGCCCGGCAGGACGAGGGTGCCCTTGCCGGTCACGATCTTGAAGCCGAGGCTCTCGCCGACTCCCTCGACCTCGGCGTGCTCCCGCAGCCCGGAGATGACCAGCGCCTCGTTCGGCTCGGCCACCCGCCACATGAGGCGGAACAGGATGAACAGCACGATGAGAGCGACGAGCACGCTACCGCCGATGATGATGGGGTCCATGACAATGCAGCCTCCTAGCCAGCCGCTACAGAGGGCTGACCACGACAGTCCTGGGAGGGAAGTACTCGATGACGACCACCCGCCTGCCGGTCTCGATGGTGTCGTCGCTCTCGGCGGAGTAGGCGTTGAACGCCTCGCTGCCTCCGCGGATCGCGATCATGACCTCACCAATCCGGCCCGGTGCGATGGTGCCGGTCACCCGCCCCACCCTCCCGACCATCTGGTGTGCGGCCAACCGGTCCTCGTCTCCCCCCGCGTCCTTCGGATGCTTCGCGCGCGCAGCCACATCATGAACCATCCGTGCGACCAGTTGTTCCTCAGGAGCCAAGTTGTGGACAATCGTCAGGCGAATGACAGTCCACGGACCCGACCCTGGCGACCAGCGGGTGGCGGACCCCTGGGACCCCGCCCGATACGAGCGGTTCGCCGCCGAGCGCAAGGCGCCGTTCTTCGACCTGCTCGCCCTCGTCCGCCCGGTCCCGGGCGGGCGCGCCGCCGACCTCGGCTGCGGGACCGGCGCGCTCACCGCCGAGCTGCACCGGCGGGTCCAGGCGGCCGAGACGCTCGGGCTCGACAGCTCGGCCGCCATGCTCGAGCGCGCGCGGGCGGTGGCCGGCGGCGGTCTCGGCTTCCGGCTGGGCGACGCCGCCGGCTTCGGTGCGCCGGGGGAGCTTGGCGGCCAGGGACGCTGGGACCTCATCTTCTCGAACGCCGCGATGCAATGGGTGCCGGACCACCCGCGGCTGCTGGAGCGCCTCGCCGCCACGCTGGCGCCGGGCGGTCAACTCGCCATCCAGGTGCCCGCCAACCATGATCACGTCTCGCACGAGGTGGCGGCGGAGATCGCCGCCGAGGAGCCGTTCCGCGGCGCGATGAGCGGCTACCGGCGCGTCAACCCGGTGGAGGCGCCCGAGCGCTACGCCGAGCTGCTGGAGCGGCTCGGGTTCGTCGAGCAGCACGTCCGGATGCAGATCTACCCGCACCATCTCGCCGGGCCGGAGCACGTGATCGAGTGGGCGCGGGGCACGCTGCTCACCGACTACCAGCGTCGCATGCCGCCCGCGCTGTTCGAGGAGTTCCTGGCGGACTACCGGGAGCGCCTGCTGCCACGGCTCGACCAGCGCCGGCCGTACTTCTACCCGTTCAAGCGGATCCTGTTCTGGGCAGCTGGCCCCGCGGATCGCGCGGCTCCTTGGTCCTGATCTCGACCCCGCCCATGAAGGCCAGGCCGCGCACCCGGAGCACCGGCGCGTCCGGCGCCAGCCGGTCGTCCGCAGCGCGGTTGTCCCAGCCGCCCAAGAACCCGAAGCCGCTGGACTCCACGCGCATGCCGGGCGGGACGACGATGTTGATCCCGCCCATGATCGCGACGGCGGTGATGGTGGTCTCCGGACCGCTCAGGACCGCGGTCCGGAGATCGAGCTCGACGCCGCCCATGAACGCGAACGCCGTGGAGTCCACCGGCACCCGCCAGGCTCCCCTGCGCTCGACGCCGCTCATGACCGCCACCGCGACCCGACTGCCGCCATGGCCGGGTCGTACCACCGGGCCAGGGGCGCCGGGGTGGCGCGCCAGACCACCCTGCGTGTAGCTGGCGGGCAGGTCGTCGAACAGCCGCTCGAGCTGGCCGATGGTCTTGGCCTTCAGCGCCGCGTCCGAGCGCTCGTCGAACTCCTCCTGGTCCAGCCGTCCCTCGACATAGGCGGTTCGCAGGCGGTCGATCGCCTGGTTGCGCTCGGCGTCGGAGGCGCGCGGGGTCGTGTCCGGCACCGGTGCCGGCCGCTGCGCCGGCGCCCGTTCGGCGAGAGGGCCGGCCGGCGGCGTTCGCGCGGCCTCGGCCGGAGGGACGGCCGGCGGGGTCCGCTCCGGCTCGGCCGGAGGCCGAGCCGATCCCGGCTTCGCCTCGGCCGAGCTTGCATCGGGCGTGCCCGGCTGGGGCGGCTGCTCGGTGTGGTCGTTGGCCTCTGGCGGCATCTGGACGGCTCCTCGCGGTTGCTGGCCCGCCCCATTCTGTCGAAGACGGGCGGCCCTGCAAACCAGTCCCGTCGCGGGCGGCCGCCTCGGGTCAGTGCCGTTGGCAGGCGGGGCAGAAGGTGGTGCCGCGGCCGCCGAGGACGATCTTCTTCAGAGGCGTGCCGCAGCGGGGGCAAGGGAGCCCCGCCTGGCCGTAGGCGATCAGGAAGCTCGCGTTGCGCCCGCTGTCCCCGTTGACCATCCGGTAGTCGCGGAAGGTGGTGCCCTCGCGGGCGATGGCCTGTTCGAGGACCTCGCGGATGGCGGCGTGCAGGTCCAGTGCCCGCCGCCGCCCCACCCGGCGGGAGGCCGGGTGGATGCGCGCCAGCCACAGCGCCTCATCGGCGTAGATGTTGCCGACGCCCGCGACCGGGCGCTGCGTCAACAGGTAGGGCTTGACCGGGGCGTGGGTGGCGGCGAGCTGGCGAGCGAAGCGCTCGGGATCGAATTCGTCCGACAGCGGTTCCGGGCCGAGCCTGGCCAGGGTGGGCAGGGCGTCGTAGACGCCGGCGGTCACCACCGCCAGGCCGCCGAAGCGGCGCACGTCCCTGAAGACGAGCTCGCGGCCGTCGTCCAGGGTGAGCCGGGCGCGCGTGTAGGCATCGGCGAGCCCGAAGTGCAGCACACCGGTCATGCCCAGGTGCATGATCAGCTCGAGCTGGCCGTCGAGCGGGCAGATCAGGAATTTGCCGCGGCGGCCGACGGCGAGCACGGTGTGGCCGGCCAGCCGCTCCGGCTGGAGGAAGCGGCGCTGCACGTCGGACCAGACCTTGACGATCTGGCGTCCGCGGAGCGCCGGGTCGAGCTGGCGCCGGACCGACTCGACCTCGGGAAGCTCGGGCATGGCAAGAGCGTACCGCCAGGCCGTGACGGCGACGCATTCCCGACCGCGTCCTCGGGCGGGCGGGTGAAGTGCCCCAGCGGCGGCCGCCTGATGTCCTCCGCCGCGATCACGGCGGCCTCCCTCTAGCCCGACAGCGCCCTGGCGACCTTGGAGAGGTCGTCGACCAGGCCACGATAGGCGACCGCACGGGCCTCGTCGTCGGGGGCGCGCAGCACCGATGACGGGTGCACGGTGGCCAGCACCAGCGGAGCGAGCTCGGACTCGACGAACTGGCCGCGCTGGCGGGTGACCCGGAACGTGCCCCCGAGCAGCGCCTGGGCCGCGGTCGCGCCAAGGCAGACCAGCACGCGCGGCTCGAGCACCTCCAGCTCCGCGTCCAGCCACGGCCGGCAGGCGCGGATCTCCTCGGAGCTGGGCTTCTTGTGCAGGCGCAGCTTGCCGCGCCGGGTCCATTTGAAGTGCTTGACCGCGTTGGTCACGTAGACCTCGCGGCGGTCGATGCCGGCTTCCTCGAGCGCCCGGTCCAGCAGCTTGCCGGCCGGGCCCGCGAATGGCCTGCCGGTCCGGTCCTCCACGTCGCCGGGCTGCTCACCGACCATGACCACGTCGGCGTGGGAGTGGCCCTCCCCGAAGACCGTCTGGGTGGCGTTGCGCCACAGGCCGCATCCGCGGCAGTTGGCGGCGCTCTCACGCAGGCGCTCCAGCGTGGGATGCTCGGGGATCAGCTCCTCGACAGGGGACGACGGGTCGGCCGGCATCGCGTGCCACCTCGGATCGATCTCGGTGATCGGGTCGCTGGATGCCTACCACTGGCCCGGTCGCGGAAACCGGGCCGGACCCGCTGCCGTGGTCAGTCGTCCCGCTCCGGTGAGCGATTGCCCCGAGGTGCCTTGACCGGGTGCGGGCTGACGAACTTCCCCTCCAGGCCCGACGTCAGGAGCAGGATCGCGAGCAGCGTGATCGGGAACAGGGCGACGACGGCGAGCATGAGCAACGACACAGTGGAACCTCCTCGCCGCGCACCAGAACGGCGTGCGCCTGTAACGCTAGGGAAGTGAGTGCACGCGGATTGCGCCTAATCCTTAGCGAGTATCGGCGCGGTTGTCGGTCCGCCTCAGCGCCGTTATCCGATTGTGTCCAAGGTGGTGCCGAGGCGTGCCAGATGCCGGCATGCCAACGGGTTAGCTCCAGCGCCGCAGCTCGACCGTTTTGCTATCGTCGGCCCATGCCCGGCTTCGACCTCCACACCCACTCGACCTGCTCCGATGGCACCTTGAGCCCGAGCGAGGTGGTCGAGCTGGCGCTGCGGCGCGACCTGGCGGGCATCGCGCTCACCGACCACGACACCACCGCCGGGCTCTCCGAGGCCCGCGCGGCGGCGCGGGACAGCGAGCTGGTGGTGCTGACCGGGTGCGAGCTGTCGGCCGAGCACGACGGCCAGCCGGTCCACGTGCTCGGCTACGCCTTCGATCCGGCGGAGCCGCGCTTCCGTGCCACGCGCGAGTGGATCCGCGCCGGCCGCGTCGGTCGCGCCGAGCGGATGGTGGAGCGGCTGCGCGAGCTGGGAGCCGACGTGCGCTTCGAGCGGGTGCTGGAGCTGGCGGGGGGCGCCTCCGTCGGGCGGCCCCACGTCGCCCGCGCCATGGTCGAGGCCGGCGTGGTGCCGGACCTTGCCGCCGCCTTCTCGCCGGAGTGGATCGGCACCGGCGGGCGCGCCTACGTGGCCAAGGCCGCGGTGAAACCGGTCGAGGCCGTGCGGCTGATCCGCGAGGCCACCGGGGTGGCCGTGCTGGCCCATCCCTCGATCCACGCCGGCGCCGCCCCGGTCCCCGAGCCGGTCATCCGTGCCATGGCCGAGGCCGGCATGGCCGGGCTGGAGGTCGACCACCCCGACCAGCCGCCCGAGGACCGGGAGCACTGGCGCGCGCTCGCCGGCGAGCTGGGCCTCGAGGCGACCGGCGCCTCGGACTGCCACGGCGCCTTGTACGGGTACCGCATGGGCGTCTGCCGCACGCCCGAGCCGGTGCTGGAGCGCCTGCTGGCCCGTGCCGCCCCGGACGTTCGCTAGTCGGGCGGTCTGGTCCAAAGGTCGCAGGGGGAGCGTAGCCTCGGAGCATGCGCACGCACGACCCCGCACAGCAGAGCCTTCCTGGGATCGATTCGAGCCCGGTCACCTTCCTCAGCCCGTCCGCGCTCGACAAGTATCTCCACTGCCCGCGCCTGTACCGGTTCCTGTACGTGGACGGCATGTGGAACCGCTCGCGTGTCACCGCGACGCAGTCGTTCGGCACCACCATCCACGCGGTCATGCGCGAGTTCTTCCGCCTGCCCGTCGCCCGCCGGAGCGCCGAGCGCCTGCTGGGGCTGCTCCGCGACTGCTGGGTCAAGGAGGGCTACCGCAGCCGCGAGGAGCTCCAGACCGAGAAGGAGCGCGCGGCCGAGGCGCTGCGCGACTGGTACCAGCGCGCCGACGTGCGGGCGGTCCCCTACGCCACCGAGGTGGACCTGCAGGCGAGCTGGGGCGACGTGGTGCTCAAGGGACGCCTGGACCGGGTCGACACGGATCGGGACGGGGGCCTGGTGGTGGTCGACTACAAGACCGGGCGGCGGCCAGTCAGCCAGGAGGCGGCTGACGCGGATTCGGCGCTCACGATCTACGCGGCGCTCGCGCAGCGCCGCCTGCACCGTCCGGTGCACGGGCTGGTGCTCGACTACGTGGTTGCCGGCACCCAGGTCCGGACCGAGCGGCCGCCCGAGGTGCTGGACGAGCGCCTCGACCAGGTGCTCGAGACGGCTTCCCGCCTGCGGGCGGACCGCGAGTTCACGCCTCGCACGGGCCCCTGGTGCTCGTCGTGCGACCTGCTCGGGGCGTGCCCGGATGGGCAGCGGGAGATCAGCGCCGGATGAGTCACGCATGAGCCGAGTTGGACTCATCGGCCCCGCTCGTGTATTCAGATGAGGTGGCGCCGACCCTCGGGATAGGCAGCCGAAGTCGGATTCGGGGGGAGAGTCCATTTGGAGGAACCGACGCTGGCCCGGATGAAGGGCCCCGCGGCGCACCTGCTCCTACCGTGTCGGAGCGAGTCGGTGCACACCGTACGGGCCCTGCTGCATCGCGACCTCGAACGCTGGCACGTGGCCGAGGAGATCGCCGATTCGGTTCAGCTCGCGATCGCCGAGGCAGTCACCAACGCGGTGGTGAACGGGTCGTGGGGGCAGCGCGAGCCGGTGCTGATGGTGCGATGGTCCCTGGTGGACGGGCTGTTCACCTTCTCGGTGCAGGATCGCGGGCCCGGGCTGGACAACTCACGATTGGCGCTGTCGCGGCGCGCCCACCCGTCACAGAGCCGGGGCCGCGGGCTCTACGTCATGCAGGCCGTCATGGACCGCGTGGTCGTCGATTCGAGCCTCAACGGCACGCGGATCCTGCTGGAGAAGACGCTGGACGCACCGGCCGCCGGATAGGGCGGTCGGCCGCGGGCTGGCTGCGGCCGCCGCCGCCTCCCGTTCGGCGGCGACCGCTTCCCAGCGGACCGGCCTGCTGGAGCGATCGCTACTGGGCTTCGCCCGGTTGCGCGTCCTGCATCGCGGGCCACATCCGCAGCTCCTCCGCGAGCGCCCGGATCTCGTTGTCCGGGTAGCGGCGGTGGCCTCCAAGCGTCCGCAGGAAGGGTAGCTTGCCTTCCTGGGCCCAACGAGAGACTGTCTTGGGGGACACGTGAAGCAGACCGGCTACCTCTGAGGTTCTCAGGTAGGTCGGTCGACTCGTGCGGCTCATTGGTCGACACCCCTTCGGCGGTTACCGTCCCGGCACGGGACTGCTGTTGTCCCAATAGGGACACTATCCGCTTCCAGCAATAATGCTGAATGAGTTGTTCTACCTAGGAAACCTCGAACCTGCCGTATGCCCCAGTGCTCACGATTCATCGGTTTCCGCAGGCCAGGGCAAGAGATCCCGAATCGAGCAGCCGGAACCGAACCGATCCGGATGCATTACGAAATTCTGCTGAGAGAGGAAGTTCGGCCGGACGGCGCCGTCCGATCGGGTTCGTTCTCGCGGAGTGGAACGAAGTTTTTGGAAGGGCCGTATCGATCCCGTCCCGTCCACGCCTTGGCATGCAGAGGCGACGCCGTGCTCCCGGGGGGACCTCGCAGCCGCCCTGCTCCTCGTGCATGACGGGTGCGTGCGGGGCCGGCGTCGCCTTTTCCCGGGCCCTGGTTTCTCCAGGCGGTACTCTGCGGCCTGCTCCCCGAATGCGTCTGTGGGCCGAAGAGGAGGGCCGCCACCCCATGACCTGCTTCACCTGCCGGACCTGCGCCGTCCAGCACGCCGACAGCCCCCAACCGCCCTCACGCTGCCCGATCTGCGAGGACGAGCGCCAGTACGTCGGCTGGCAGGGCCAGCAATGGACCACCTTGGAGGAACTGTCCGCCGAGGGCTTCCGCTCGGAGCTTCGCGAGCTGGAGCCCGGTCTCGCCGGCATCGGCGTGACCCCGGCGCTGGCGATCGGCCAGCGCGCCCTCCTGGTCCAGACCGAGGCCGGCAACGTGCTCTGGGACTGCCCTGGCTACCTCGACGATACCGCCGTGGAGCGGGTGCGCCAGCTCGGCGGGCTGGCCGGCATCTCCGCGTCCCACCCGCACTTCTACGGCTGCCTGGTGGAGTGGAGCCACGCCTTCGACGCCCCCGTGTACCTGCCGCGCGCGGACGAGCCCTGGATCATGCGCCCCGACCCGGCGGTGCGGCTCTGGGAGGACCGCCTGGAGGTCGTGCCCGGCGTCACGCTGGTACAGTGCGGCGGGCACTTCGCGGGGTCGGCGGTGCTCCACTGGGCCGGCGGCGCCGCCGGGCGTGGCGCGCTCCTGGTCGGGGACACGATCACGGTGGTGAGCGATCGCCGCTACGTCTCCTTCATGCGCAGCTACCCGAACTTCGTCCCGCTGCCCGCCTCGGAGGTCGATCGGATCGCGCAGACCCTGGAGCCGCTGGCCTTCGACCGCATCTATGGCGGCTGGTGGGACCGGGACGTGCTCCGGGACGCGGCCGAGGCGGTCCGTGCGTCCGCGCGCCGCTACGTCGCCTGGGTCGAGGGCATGCCGAGGGACTAGGCCCGGCGCCACCGTCAGTCGACCGGCTCGATGCGTGCCTCGACCAGCCGCCCCGCCTCGACGCGGAGCAGGCCGACGGTCCGGTTCGGCTGGCGCCGCCGGTCGGTCGGCGAGCCGGGGTTGAAGATCCGCAGGCCGTCGCCGGCAAGGTCGAGCGGGATGTGCGAGTGGCCGAAGACGACCAGGTCGGCGGCTGGGAAGCGGCGGCGCATCCGGCGCAGGCGGCCGTTGGCCGGCCCGGCGTCGTGGACCACGCCGACCCGCAGTCCCTCCAGGTCGAGGTCGAGCGTCTCCGGGGCGCCCCACTCGGCGACGTCGATCGTGTCGTTGTTGCCGAGCACCGCCCGGACCGGCGCGAACGCCGCCAGCTCGTCGAGCACGAACGCGCGGCAGAGGTCGCCGGCGTGCAGGATCAGGTCAGCGCCCTCCAGGCGCCTGGCCACGGCCGGCGGGCACCGCTTCCAGTATCGCGGCGCGTGGGTGTCGGAGAGCACGGCGATCCGCAATCGCGCGCACCGCGGATACGTGGCCGGCGTTCACACGCCGAGCCACTCCGCGATGATCGCGCCGATCTCTGGGCCGGCGTCCTCCTGGAGGTAGTGGCCGGCCCCGCTGATCCGGCGGGGCGGCGGCCGCCCCAGCGCCTCCGCGAGCGCCTCGCCGGCCGCCACCGGCAGCGGGCGGTCCTCCTCGCCCCAGAGCAACAGCAGCGGCCGCCGGTCGCCCACCAGGCCCGCGAAGGTGCGGCCACCGGCCGCGGCACCGGGAGCGTCCGGGCGCCGCGGGATCAGCGCCGGGAACGCCTTGGCGCCGGCCTTGGCCGCGGGCTCGGGGAATGGCGCCTCGTAGGCGGCGGTGACCTCGTCGCCAGGGTCGCGGGCGCAGCCCTGCCGGACCAGGAAGCCGATGGGCAGGTCCTCGGTGCGGGCGACGAAGTCGGCGAAGCGCTGCCAGGCCTCGCTCATGGGCTGGTGCCCGGTGAAGATCCCGGTGTCCATGGCCACCAGCCGGGCGACCCTGTCGGGCTGCTCGACCGCGATGCGCAGGCCGATCGGGCCGCCCCAGTCGTGCAGCACCAGGGTCACGTCGCGCAGGTCGAGGTCGTCGAGCAGCGAGGCGATCACCTCGGTATGCCGATCGAAGGAGTACCACGACTCGGAGATCGGCTTGTCGGAGCGCCCGAACCCGACAAGGTCGGGGGCGACGCAGCGGAAGCCGGCGTCGCGCACCGGCGGGATCACCTTGCGCCACAGGAACGACCAGGTCGGCTCCCCGTGCAGGAACACCACGGGCGCGCCCTCACCGTCCTCCACGTGCGCCAGGCGCAGCCCGCCGACCTCGCGGTATCTGGCGCCCTCGTCCTACGCGGTCAGCGGCATCGCGGCTCTCCGGCAGCCGCATGCCTGGCTCGCAGCGGTCGCTCCGGTCGGCCGGCGCCTCGGCGCCGGTGCGATCGTCGAGCACGCCGCATGAATGGAACGCATTCCTGGGTGGAGCGCGGGACGGGGAGTTCGACCTCCTCGAATAGCAGCGACGCCAAGGACGGGGCCGGCTCCTGGTGGAGCCGGCCCCGTCGCATTCGTGGGCGGGTCAGGCGGCCTGCTCGGCGGGCTCGCCGCCGGCGGTCGCCTCATCCGAGGCGAGCGCCAGGTCGAGCACCTGCCCGATCTCGTCCGCCAGGTGGAAGGTCATCTCGTCGCGCACCGACTCTGGCACGTCGTCGAGGTCGCCGCCGTTGCGGCTCGGCAGGATGACCTCCTTGAGGCCGGCCCGGTGGGCGGCCAGCACCTTCTGCTTGACGCCGCCGATCGGCAGGACGCGTCCCTGCAGGGTGACCTCGCCGGTCATGCCGACCTCGGAGCGGACCGGACGGCCGGTGAGCAGGCTCACCAGCGCGGTCGTCATGGTGACGCCGGCGCTCGGGCCGTCCTTCGGCACCGCGCCCGCCGGCACGTGCAGGTGGACTCGGCGTCCCTCGACCTGCTGGTCGATGCCCAGCTCGTCAGCGTGCGCGCGGACGTAGGAGAGGGCGATGCTGGCCGACTCCTTCATGACGTCGCCGAGCTGGCCGGTCAGGGTCAGGCCCGGGTCGCCGCCCATGATGCTGGCCTCGACGAACAGCACGTCGCCGCCGGTGCCGGTGACCGCCAGGCCGGTGGCCACGCCCGGGACGGCCGTGCGCTCGGCCGCCTCGAAGAAGAACCGCTGCCTGCCGAGGTAGCTGCCGACGTCCGAGGCGTCGATCACCAGCGGAGCCTGGACCTCGCCGGCCGCCAGCTTGGTCGCGACCTTGCGGAGCAGCCGGCCGAGCTCGCGCTCGAGGTTTCGGACGCCCGCCTCGCGCGTGTAGTCGCCAACGATCGTCCGCAGGGCGTCGGTGGTCAGCTCCACCTCGCCGGGCCGCAGGCCCGCCTGCTCCGTCCGACGGCCGAGCAGGTGGTCGCGGGCGATCGCGACCTTCTCCTCCTCGGTGTAGCCGTCCAGCCGGACGACCTCCATACGGTCCAGCAGTGGCTGCGGGATCGTCTCGATGACGTTGGCGGTGGCGATGAACAGCACGTCCGACAGGTCCAGCTCGATCTCGAGGTAGTGGTCCGACCTTGTCGACCTCGTCCAGCAGGAACACCGGGTTCATGGTCCCGGCCTCCTTGATGGCCCGGACGATGCGGCCGGGCTGGGCGCCGACGTAGGTGCGCCGGTGCCCGCGGATCTCCGCCTCGTCGCGGATGCCGCCGAGCGCGACGCGCACGAACTTGCGGCCCATGGACCGAGCCACCGACTCGCCCAGCGAGGTCTTGCCGACGCCCGGCGGGCCGACCAGCGCGATGATGGTGCCGGCGCCGCGGCCGGTGGGCTCGATGCCACGGTCGGAGCGCAGCTTGCGCACGGCCAGGTACTCGATGATGCGGTCCTTCACGTCCTCGAGGCCGGTGTGGTCGGCGTCGAGCACCTCGCGTGCCCCGCCGATGTCGAGCCGGTCCTCGGACCGCTTGCCGAACGGCAGCTCGGTGACGGTGTCGAGCCAGGTCCGGATCCAGCCGTGCTCGGGGTTCTGCTCCGGCGTCCGCTCCAGCCGGTCGATCTCGCGCTCGACCGCCTTGCGCGCCTGGTCGGGCAGCGAGGCCTCGTCCAGCTTCCTGCGGTAGCTGGCGATCAGGTCCTCGTCGTCGTCCAGCTCGCCCAGCTCCTTGCGGATGGCGGCGAGCTGCTGGCGCAGCAGGAACTCGCGCTGGCTCTTCTCCATGCCCTCGGAGACGTCCCGGCGGATGCGGTCCTTGATCTCCTGCTCCGCGAGGGTGTCGCGGGCCCAGGCCAGGACCTTCTCGAGTCGCTGCTCGACGTCGAGGGTCTCCAGCAGCTCGACCTTGCGGTCGAAGTCGAGGTCGGGCGAGTAGACGGCGGTGTCGGCGAGCTGGCCGGGGTCCTCGACGCCCCGCAGGGTGTCGGCGATCTGGCGCGCGCCGCGCGCCTCCAGGATGTTCTGGATCACTGCGCGGTACTCGCGAGCGAGCTCGCGCGCCCGTGGCGTGGGCTCCGGCTCGTCGATCCGCTGGATCTCGACCCAGGTGGCGCTGCCGGTGCCGGCCACGCCCGTGGAGATCTCGGCGCGGTGCAGGCCCCGGACCACGATCGCCATCTGTCCGCCGGGAAGCTCCCCGGCGTCCTCGACCTTGGCCACGGTGCCGACGCGCGCATAGCGCTCGCCGACCTTGGGCACCAGCACGAGCAGTTGGCCGGCGTCTCTGGCCGCCGTGGTGGCGGCACGGGACTCGGCGGTCTCGAGGGTGGCGGTCACGACCATGCCGGGCAGCACGACACCGCTGGTCAGAGGGAGCAGCGGCAGGGTCTCAACAGACAGCTCAGGCATTCGTTCTCCAGATGAAGTCGGGTGCATCACCTGGCTCAACGCCGACGCGTCCGGAGCAATTCCGTGTCGAGCTGGAAGGTTGAGGTCTGCCATCTTCGGGGGTTCGACTATCAGCCCGCGCCGCTCTGGAGGTGCTCCGTCACCCGGTAGAGGAGCTGCTGCTGCACGCCGCCGATCAGGCAGTAGACGATGCCGTGGGAGCTCCACCAGATGCTGCCGATCGACCCCCATCTGGCCGCGTCGACGCCCGGATCGCTGGTGGGGCCGCGTGCGCTGGCCATCTCCGGCAGGTCGCCCTTCCAGCGGATCAGGGTCATCCGGTGGCCGGCCATGTCCCGGTACTCGGTCACGGCGGCGAGGTGCCCGGCGAGCATGCGGCCGCCGGCCCCTTGGACGCGGTAGCCGAAGGAGGTCAGGTTGGGCGTCTCCGCGGCGGGCCCGAGCACGGCGGTCAGGCGGGCCTGCGTCGAGCTGTCCCACTGCGTCATCAGCGGCTGGGTCCGGTAGGCGGTCCATGCCGCGGTCAGCGGACTTGCCGGCGCCGGGGCCGGCACCAGCAGCAGGGCCGCCGCCAGCATCGCGGCGGCGAGCCCGGCCGCGGCGCCCAGCGACAGCCAGTGGCGCCGATGGTTGCGCTGCCCATGTCCCCGCGCCTCGTCGCGCAGGGCCGACATGATCCGGACCCTGACGGTGTCCGGCGTGGGCACGGCCGTGGAGCGCACCAGCGAGGTGAGCTGGCGGTCCAGCAGGGCGCGGGAGGCGCAGCCACTGCACCGCGCGACGTGCTCGCGCGCGGCGACCGCCTCGTGCGGCTCCAGCTCCCCGAGGCTGAAGGCGGTCAGCCGGTCCTGGAACTGCTCACAGGTCATCGGCCTGCACCCTCCCTAGCTCGGGTGTCAGCAGCCGCTCCAGGCGGCGGCGGGCCCGGTGCAGGCGCGACAGGATGGTGCCCCGTGGGACGCCCATCACCTCGGCAGCCTCCGCGCAGGACAGCCCGTGGATGTCGACCAACGTGACGGCGATGCGGAACTCCTCGGGCAGCAGCGCGATGGCCCGGCGGACGCTCTCCCGGTCCATCTCTCGCACGGCCTGCTCCTCTGGGCCGGGCTCGTAGCTCGGCGGCTCCACGCTGGGCTCGTCAGGCGAGTCCAGCCAGACCAGCGGCAGGCGGCGATCCTTGCGGTACTGCGTGCAGAACAGGTTGTACTGGATGCGTAGCAGCCAGGCCTTGCAGTTGGTGCCAGGCTTGAACGTCGAGAACGAGCGCAGCGCGCGGAGCATCGTCTCCTGGGTGAGGTCCTGCGCCGCGGCGCGTTGGCCGGTCAGGCGCAGGGCGGCGTCGTACAGCGTGTCCATGTGCGGTACGGCGGTCGCCTCGAACCCGGCCAGCTCCACTGGCGACGACTCCCTCCTGTCGGCTCGGGCGGACTCGCCACTCCTGATTCAGGAACCGCGAGGCCGCCCGGCCGATTCCCAGGCCCGCGGGCGCCCGTGGCTGCCCGCGCCAGGTCCAGACCCAGCCCAGCCACCGCCCCCTAGCCAGCCACCGCCGCGGTGGAGGCGTCGGTCCGGGGTCCGGCGAGGCGCCGGCGGCGACGCCGGCGCGACCCGGACGTGCGTGTCGCCTGGGTGGCCTCCTCGTCGCCGGACGCCGACGCGGCGGCCTTGGCCTTCGCCTTGGCCGCCGCCGGATGGCTGGCGGCGCGCTTGGCCGCCGCCTCCTCGACGGTCGGCAGGTCGAACAGATCGACCAGCATCTGGCTGGTGGAGTAGACCTCGGGGATCGGCTCCCCGGCGAGGCCGAGGTGCTGGCGGATGAGGTCAGCGGTCGCGGCCTCGTTCCAGGCCACGAAGGTGATCGCCACGCCCGCCGCGCCGGCGCGGCCGGTGCGGCCGATCCGGTGGACGTAGGCGCGCTCGTCCTCTGGGGTGTCGTAGTTGATCACGTGCGAGAGCCCGGCGATGTCCAGCCCGCGGGCGGCGACGTCGGTGCAGACCAGGACGTCCAGCTTGCCCTTGCGGAACGAGCGCATCACGCGCTCGCGGACCACCTGCGGCAGGTCGCCGTGGAGGGCGCCCGCGCGGTAGCCGCGCTCGACCAGGCCCTGGATGGTCCGCTCGACCCCGCGCTTGGTGCGCCGGAACACCGCGACGCGGTCCCTGGCGGGGGCGTCGAGCAGGCGGCAGAGCACCTCGAAGCGGTTGAGCGGGTGGACCTGGAAGAAGTGCTGCTCGGTGGCGGGCACGGTGGCCAGCTCGCCCTCTGGCTCGGCGTGCACGAAGGTCGGCTGCTTGGAGTAGCGGCGGGCGAGCGCGACCACGGCCTTGGGCATGGTCGCCGAGAAGAGCATCGTTTGCCGGTGCTGTGGCGTGGCGGCGATGATCGACTCGACGTCCGGCAGGAAGCCGAGGTCGAGCATCTCGTCGGCCTCGTCCAGCACCAGCACGCGCAGGGCGTCGAGCTGCAGGCTGCCCTGCCGCAGGTGGTCGAGGAGCCGTCCCGGGGTGCCGACCACCACGGGGGCACCCTCGTTCAGGTCGACGATCTGCGGGCCCATGGGCCTGCCGCCGACGATCGCGGCGACGCGGACGCCCGCGTCGTGCCCCGCTTTGGAGATGTCGGCGGCCACCTGGAGGCACAGCTCACGGGTGGGGACGACGATCAGCGCCTGGACCGCGTTCTCGCTGGGATCGACGTCCTGGACGATCGGGATCCCGAAGGCGAGCGTCTTGCCGGTGCCGGTTCGCGCCTGGCCGATGAGGTCGACGCCGGCCAGTGCCAAGGGCAGGCAGAGCGTCTGGATGGGGAAGGGGTGCTCGACGCCGATGCGTGCGAGCGAGGTGAGGGTGGTAGGGGTTGCGCCGAGGTCGGCGAAACTTCGTTCGGTGGTGTTACTGGTTGAGCTGCTGTGGCTGCTCGGTGTTGGACTCAGACCGGTGCCTCCAAGAACGTGTGTGGACATGCCTCAAGGGCGGCTCCAGCTTGGGAGCCTGCCCTCCTAGCTGCCCAGTGTATCTGCCTTCTGCGATCTGCGTGTCCGGACCGGCGGACGTGCGCCGATGACGGCGTCAGTACCTGGGGATTCGCGGGTCGACGACCAGGCTCCACTCGTCGATCCCGCCCGCAAGGCTCCTCGGGCGCGACCAGCCGTTGGCCTTCAGCCACATGGCCGCCTGGGCGCTGCGCATGCCCGAGTGGCAGTAGATCACCACCCCCGCGTCCTTGGGGATCTCGGAGGGCGCCCGGTCGACGAACTCGCCGAGGTCCAGGTGCAGCGAGGGCTCGATGGTGGCGATCGCCCGCTCCTCGGCGGTGCGGACGTCGACCAGCAGCGGGGGCGTCGGGCCGTCCAGCTCCAGGGCCAGCTCGGCCGGGTTGACCTCCTCGAGCAGGGAGTGGCCGCCCGGCATCAGCCCGCGCCCTCGGACCAGCAGTCCGGGCAGTAGAACTTGACCAGCTCGGGCGCCTGCTCGAGCAGCGCCTCGGGCTGCTGATCGGTGTCGGCCGCTGCCTCCGACACCTCGACGAATGCCCCACAGGAAGCGCATTCGACCAGCTTGGCTGCCACTGGTTCCCCCTTGATCGATTGGAGCGATGCAGTGCCTTCAGGACTCGGTGTCAATCGTACTGCCTGGCTCGGCACCGCCCGCCCCTACGGTAGGCTTGGCGCGGTTCCCGTGGTCAGATCCGGCCCGCCGTGGGCCGGAGCCTTCGAGGAGGTCGCCAGTGGCCAGTCCGGCCGACGTCTACCAGGCGCTGCGCGAGGCCCATGCCAGGGCCGACGCGGACGCCGCCGCCGCGCTGTACGCATCCGACGCGGTCTACTACGAGCCGGACAACGCCGCCCATCGCGGCCGCGACGAGATCCGCAACTACCTGGCCGCGTACTTCGCCAGGCGCGGCCCGGTCGAGGTCACGGTCAAGCGCGAGGTCGACGCCGACTCGTCGGTGCTGGCCGAGTGGACCAGCTCCTACACCGAGGCCGGCCGGCGCTGGTCCGGCACCCCCGGCGTGTCCGTGGTCGAGCTGGGGCGCGAGGGCA
>WNFU01002153.1_pt1 | contig 27748 bp, 30 predicted proteins | sample 5400121 | NCBI WGS metagenome assembly WNFU01 (sample SAMN13153360, study PRJNA577476) | soil metagenome | isolation source: 100 cm soil or saprolite under grassland replicate 1 | place: USA:California | collected 2016-06-15 | reverse complement strand
ATGAACAGGGGCAGCCCGGCTCCCCAGCGCACATTGAGCCGACTCCGGCCCTCCCAGGCGATAGTGTAGCCCCACCAGCCGCGATCTGCCAATCGAGCCATGGCGTTCCTGAATGAGTCCAATAGACAAGCGCACATTATCATGCGTGACACCTGCAGGTAGGCTACGAACCCCTGCTATTTTGTTCTGTTAGACGCCCGATAGAACATCAGGTGCACGAACGCTGCTGCGGCTCGGGGCATCCAGATCACTCGCACAGTCTCAATCTGAGGGCCATCACTATTTGGGCCAAACACATTATGCCGTCCGACAACCGATCAGCACGTGCTGATCGTCAGACAGCAGCCCCATGAAGACCGTCAAAAAGCCGTCCTGCACCGGTATCATGCGGTCCTGGCGGACAATGCACAGATCGCGAACGTAGCGGTTGTGCTCGAAGACGCGCACGCGCCGGTCATACCGCCGCTCGGGATCGAGCCGCAACCGGTGGACCCGCCCACGATGCGGCCAGCTCGGCACGTCGAGAAGCCCCTGGCGCTGCAAGTCGGCGTAGAGTGGGTCCAGGAACAGGCGCAGCGTATGCTCGGCCCGCTGCTGCGCGCACCGATGGGCTGCGTCCGAGCCCGCTCGCTCGTCCCCAACTAGAGCCGCGGAAGTTGGCAATGTTGTTTTGCTATTCCAGAATTGAGTCACTCAATCCAAACGCCGCCGCGAGCCTGCCACCCAACCAGCGCGTGCAGCCGACGCCGCTACGCGGCCCCAAGATCGTGCCTTTTTTGAAATCTAGATTCGGCTCGAAGCTCGTCTCGATCTATCGAGGCGGCGCGGCTGACGCGCGACACGTTGAACGAAGCGCTGCGCGCAGGTGACTCTTCCCTCGCTGTTGGTTGCTCTCCTCCCTTGTCATCAGTCCGCACAGGTGTGACGATTCCTCCTATCGGTTAGTGGTTTATCGATAGGAGGTGTTCCATGACCCCGTTACGCCAACGCATGCTCGAGGACATGCAGCTGCGTGGCCTGTCCGCCCGCACCCAGGAGTGCTACCTCGCTGCCCTTCAGCAACTCGCTATCCACTACGCTAAGTCGCCTGACCTGATCACCGACGAAGAAGTGCGCCAGTATTTCCTCTATCTGCGCAATGTCAAACGCCTCGCGCCCACTACGGTCAATGTAGCCCTCAATGCCCTGAAGTTTCTCTACACCTACACGCTGGTGCGCCCCTGGCCGTTCCGCGACCTCATCGGCCCAGCCCTGCCACAGAAATTGCCGGTCGTGCTGAGCGTGGAGGAAGTCTGGCGCGTGCTCAGCCAGATCCGACGCCCGCACTAGCGCGTCTGCTTGAGCGTCATCTATACCTGTGGGCTGCGCCTGCTCGAAGGTGTGCCTGCAAGTCTCGCAGATCGACAGTGCGCGCATGCAATTGCACATTCGCGGCGCCAAAGGCAATAAGGATCGAGCCGTCCCCTTGCCGGAGCGGACCCTGCTCCTGTTGCGCGCACTGGCTGACCCATCGCCATCCGGTCTGGCTCTTTCCGAGACTTAACTTCGCAACCGACCAGCCCGCAGAAGCGAACGCGCCCAGGCACGAGAGCGGGTTGCAGAAAGCCTTTCGCCACGCCGTCCAGGAAGTTGGCCTCAACAAGCCGGCCGTGTTCGGTGTCACTGCAGTGATCAGCACTACAACAACCCGCATTCGTGCCTGTGTCGCCCTCACCGGCAGCACGCCCGATAGCGAGACCCCCACGGCGGTCGTACGTCAACTCCAGGCGGCCGAGGTGCCGCTGCCGCCGTACCTGATTATGGATCAAGCCGGTGGGCGTGGCCCAACCCGTGCCCAGATTGATGCACTCAGTGATCGGCAGACCCAGATGGTCGCCTTGATCCCAGCCAGTGCTGGGAGTGATTCGCGTCGCTTCCGTGTGGCCGATTTTCAGTTCAACCGCACCCAGACCAGTTGCACCTGTCCAACTGGGATGGTCAGCACCCGTGTCTACGCGCAGGGCAGCAACGACGGTGTCTTCTTCCGCTTTTTGGCCAGGCAATGTCGTGATTGCCCGTTGTGGGACCAGTGTCGCGACCCGCACGCCAATCCCAAAGGCGATCGGACGGTGTTTATCTCGAGCTATCACGCCTATTTACGCGCTGGCGAGGCGTTCAACCACAGCGAGCTCGGCCAGCAACTGCTGCGTCAGCGCTGGCGGGTTGAGCCGACGATTGCCTGGCTGGTCCGCTATCACGGCTGTCGGCAGGCCGGCCGGGTTGGGCTGCTAGCCGCACAATTCCAGTTGTATCAGGCCTGCGCGGTGCGCAAGCTGCTCATGTGGCTGAGCCGCCGGAGAGGGCAAGCACACTCCTGAGCGGCAATTAGCGCCTGCGGCTAGTCGTGTGCCCACGCCTGCGCCAGGCCAGGCTGTGTGTCTATGCTCCGCAGGGGGCTCTCGCCCCCGAACCCGCGGCCCACCTGCGCCGCGCAACCGCCATCTGACGGTCTATCGCCGGCTGGCACCCCCTTTTCCAGCCGCTAACTCATCGTCAAAACAGCCATAGGGGCGAGCCAGATCCAATTCTGCAAACCTCTCCTATAGCATGTCGCATGTGCAAGCGTATCGTCAGAAGTACGGTATCATATACGTACCACTGCGGCTGCGAGATGCTTTGGAACGAACGACGATTACCTACTTCGACGCAGCAGCACACGCGACCGTCGGGAGATTGCATATCCATCGCCTTGTGCCGGATTTCATCCTGCGGAACTACGCCGCTGGTCATACAACTGGCACCTTCCCGGCGGTCTGCTTGTTTGTCGACATCTCCGGCTTCTCGGCGATGACCGACGCGCTGATGCAGCACGGCCAGCACGGCGCCGAAGTGCTCGCCCAGGTCATGCGCGCCGCGTTTGCGCCGCTCATCCGCGCCCTCTGCCAGCACCGCGGCTTTGTCGTCGCCCAAGCCGGCGATAGCTTCACCGCCCTCTTCCCAATCACTGAGGATCACCAGCAGCCGAGTAGGCACGCGCTGGCAGCAGCCTGGTCCATCCGTCAGCGCATGATGGTCGGAGCCGGTGCGGCCGTGCAGCACCGAACAATCCGAGTGGACAAACGCACGACCATTCGGTGGTTCAGATCCGCGCACAATTCGCTGAGAAATGGTCGCGGCAGCTCTTGCACGGAGCTGGCCCTGTGCACGCAACTGCTGAGCACGCGACGCAGATCGCCATAGTGGAGATCGCCGCTGTTGAGCATGGAGTTCCTCCCGAAACAGGAGTCAGTGGACGTTCGGCTTGTTCAATGCTAGATTTTATGGGGCATTTTTATACTGAGCGATCAGCTCTTTAGTGGTGTCGAGGTACAGCGTGCCATAGAGGTTGCTCGGCTCGATGTAGGATCCTTCGTAGAACTCGTTGAAGGAGGTCAGCATCACCGCACAGGCCCGTCGCTTGATCACATCCTGCCAGGTGCCGCGGTAGTAGGCAGCATTATCGCCGCGCGGCATCACCTGATGGCCCGGCCCGCGCCGCGCGGTGTCGTCGTAGCCCGGCATCACTGTGCCGATGAACGGCTTCTGCGTGCCGTGGCTTTTGTTGTACGTGTTGAGGCGGTTATTGTACGAGGTCATCGCGGCGCCGGGGCTACGCTCCCAGCTGATATCGAAGTAGAACAGGGTGTCGAACACATCCAGGTAGTTGAACTGGTCGGTGCCGCCGAACCAGATCTCGCTATTCCCTGAGTCGACCTGGCCACGAATCCGCTGCCATGTAGCGATATCCATGCGCTCGGCTTGCCAGGCCACAAAAACCGGCTTGCCCTGGATCTTGAAGTAGGCCGGGCTTTGCATGAAGTCGCTCTGCAGCACGCCGATTGCTCGGATCATCTCGCCTTCGGTGAATAGCCCTGAGGCGGCCGAGTCGGCGAACATGGCCATGCGAATCTTGCGCCCGCTGGCCTCGATCAGCTTGAGCAGCTTGCGGCAGTTGTTGGTCGTGCGCGCGTCGTCGGGGCCTTTCCAGGCGCAGGCCAGCGCGTCGATCCCGCCATCGTCGGCCTGCTGAATGTGCCGCGTGATCGTCGCGTCGTCGCTGCTGTCGTAGGTCGGGTTCGGCAGATCGCCATTGCTGGTCGTGCCGCTCGTCCAATCGCCCATATCGTACCAGGCATAGTAGAAGGCGATCACCGCGCGGTTCAGCTCCTGGCAGGCCACCGCCAGCGGCGGCGGGATCGGCGTGGACGTCGGTAGCGGCGTGTCGCTCGGCACTGGGCTGGCGCGCGGGGTGGCCGTGTCGCGCGGGGTCGGGCTTTCGCTGGGCGTGAGCGTGGCACGTGCCGTTGGTGAGTTGCTTGGCGTTGGGCTTTCGCTCGGCGATGGGCTGGGGCTGGGCGTGAGCGTGTTACTAGGCGACGGCGTGAGCGTGCTGGTTGGCGCTGGCGATGGCGTTGCGCTCGCGGTTGGTGTGGGTGAGGATGTCGGCGTCGGCGCGGCTGTTGCGGTAGCGGTTGGCCCGGCCAGGGCGATCAGGTTGGCCGGGGTTGGTGCGATCCCAGCCGCGGCGCTTGCGCCATAAACACCCATGAGCGCCAGCAGCGCGCCGATGATGATCCACAGGAAGCGCCGGCCGCGCCCATAGATCGGCAGCAATGGCGGAACAGGCCGCAGCAGCTCCAGGTACGACATGTTGTGCAGACTGGCGGCGGCGCCACGCCGATCGCCCAGCTCGAGTCGAATGCGCCGTGCCGCGCTAAGGTCGTCGCGCGCGCCGTCGAGGTCGCGCAGCAGGCCGGCGTGCGAGCCGCGCTCGTGTAGCGCCCAGGCCTCCAGCGCGCGGTCGCCGAGCGTGAGGGCCGCCTGCAGCGTCAATTCGATCACCCGCGCCCACGAATCCCACAGCCCACGAGTCGCCAGCGCCCACTCCAGCGCCCGCGCGATTAGCGCAGCTTCGGCTGGCCGGCCGTCCTCGAGCAGCGTTTCGAGCGCCGCCATGAGGTTGGCGCGCTCGCGCAAGATCCAGGCGACATCGCCGCGCTGCGCGACCTCGAGCGCCACACGCCGCAGCTCGGCGGTGCGCTCGAACTGCAGTGGCTGGCGCGCGGCGACAGCATCGGCATAATACAGCGCCAGCCGGCTGCGCTCGGCCGCGCATGGCAGCAGCTGGCCCAGCGCGCGTCGGGTGCTGCCCGAGCTCATTGTGAAGCGGTCGCCTTGGCCTTCGGCGAACCCAAGCTCGCCTAATCGACCCAGCGCCGCCAGCGCGGTGGTGGCCGGTAGCTCCGCAGCCGCGGCCAGCGCCGCGAGCTCGGCGTCGGGACCCTGCACCGCGGCGAGCGCGCGCGCAGCGGCGTTTTCCTCGAAGTCGAGATCTGCCAGAATGATCCGGAGGATGCGCACGAGCGAGTTGGGCTCGTCTTGCTGCTCGAGCGTCTGCACGATCTGTGTGAGCACATTCGTCAGCGGGCTTGGCGTCGCTCCCGCTTGCTGCGCGAGCTTGCGGCGAATGAACCGCGCCGCCAGCAGCAGCGGCAGCGGCAAATAGCCCAGCGCGGCGGCAAGCTGCCCGAGCGCTTCCGCGGCGCTGGCATCTTCGATCTGCGCCTCGCTAGTGGGAATCGCGAGCGCCTCGTGCTGGCCCAGCCCGCTGATCGGCAAGCGCAGCAGCGTGTTCGGCCCGCTGCCATCGGCGCCGACCAACACCGCGCCGTCGGGGAACAGGTCGGTCATCTGGCGCAGCTCGGCGTTGTTCAGCGGCAGCGAGTCGAGCGCGATCAGTGCCTGGAGGCCAGCGAGCGCGGTGCGCGCGCTGGCCGGCGGCAGCTTCACCGGCGGCGTAGCGGTGTAGAAGCGTTCGAACAGTCGATGCACGATGTCGTCGGCAGATGCGGGCTCGGCTAGCCCATCGACGTAGGCTACACCATCGGCCAGTTCACCGGCCTCGGGCAGATTGGTTGCCTGGCGCAGCAGCGTGGTGAGGCCACAGCCCTGCGGGCCGTTGAGCCAGGCGCCGCCGCCGGGCGCAAACTCGCGGCGTAGAGTGTTCAACTCCTGCTCGCGGCCCACGAAGCCGCGCAGACGGCGCGGCGGCCGCGGCTTCTGGGCCAGCCGCTCGATCTTCGGAGTTCCGGACGCGTACAATAGCACACCGTCGGCTTGGTTGACCGCCACCGCCGCGCCGTGCCAAATATCGTCGGGTGGCCGCACAATTCGCGCGTCGAGGTCCGGCGCGGGTTTGGCCGGCACCTCGAACAATTTGCCGTCGGCCGCGCGGGTATACACCACCGGGCAGGCCCAATCGATCTGATCGAGCCCAACTTCGCCCATCACCGCCTTGCGCCCTTCGGTCACACAGGCGTCGATTGGGAACGCCTCGGCCAGCGCGCGGTAGAACTCGTAATTGAAGACACGCGCAACCGCATCGGGGGAAGTAAACTGTGTGGCGATTGCGGCGGGCACCTGCGCGCGCACCACCGCGGCGGCCAGCCTGCGCAGCGGTTCAAGCGCCAGCCCGCTCGCGCCAATCATGTCGAGCATCACCAGGCGTACGCCACTGCGCTTGAGCAAGATATTCAACTGCTGGGCGTTCACCGGCCGAGGTTGCTGGGCATCCTCGAGCAGCAACTGCGCACTATTAGTGCCGGCCCCAACTCCCGCGCGTCCAACGAAGTGCCAGACGTGAAAGTCCTGGCGAAGCAGCTGCTGGAGCTTGCCGCTGGTCAGGTGCGGCTCGATCGTGATCCGCACATAGTCGCCAAGATGCTTGAGCGCATCCTCGACCGCAAGTAGGCTTGGCTCGATCGAGTCTTCGGCCGACGTCTGCGCCCCGGTGAGCAGCACCTTCAGCGGTAGCTCGGTTTGCAGCGCGGGGGGCGCCGACTGATGCGGCAGGTAGCGCACCACCGACATATCGAGCAGCGCCAGCGGCCCCTGGTCGGGGTCGTGTAGCAGCTCCCATGGGAGCGCGGCAATCTCCGGGGCGTTCTCGTCGATATTGAGCGTCAGCCGCAGGCCCTGTCCGTCGCGCAGGATGCCCTGGCTGCGGGTATAGACATCTTTGATTGGGCCGTGGAACAGCTGTTGGAACAGCCACTGGCCGGCGCGTTCGATCAGCTCGGCCTCGAGGTCGAGCGACGCAAGCTGGGCGCTGAGCGCTTGGAAGTCTGCGTCATGCGCGAATGGCGCGATCGTCGCGCGCGCGTCGCCGCCTGGGCCGCGTACCGCCGTTGGGTAGCCGTCGGAGCCAGATGAACCAATCGTGATGGCGCAGTCCAGGTAGGTGCTGAACATTTCGTGTTGCGGCTCCGAAGACAGGCGAGCGATGTATGCGATGGCGCCAAGGATGCCAGGCCCATATTCTACCGTATCCTGCAATTCTTGGCTAGTACATAGAATTGCAGATTGTAGATTGAATTCCGCTTTTTATGATGTGATCGAGTACATGCCGAAAGGTATTCCTGTGTCTCGGTCTTGCGTTTTCGCTCGCAGAGCGAAAAACGCAAGACCATAGAGAAGTAAAGTACCGCGGTTCCGGTTCCTGAGCTTGTCGAAGGGGAGCTTGCCGAAGGGCTGCCGAAGGCTATCGAGCAATCGCGCGTTGAGCTTACCATAATAAGAAACATTAATGATTTCTTTGTATCACTTCTGAAAGCCACTATTTACTCAGCACGAAAGACCATTCTAACAATTCTCTAATATCTATCTATTAACATAACCGCAATTTTATGGTATACTGAGCCTAGCTCAACGACCTGGCTCATCTTGTGTTCGAGCGCCTCCGGCCACGCGGCAGCCCACGCCGCGCAATCTACGAGGAGGTGGCTCATGGCAGTTGTCTCACGACCTTTGAAGCAATCACGCCGCATCGCGTTGCCCAGCGGGGTGCGGTCCGCGCTGTCGTCCTGGGGCTCGGCGGCGCTACTATATGTTTTGCTGTTGGTGCTTGGCTACCTGTTGCTTACGCCCGTGTTTGCCTGGGGCCAGCGGCGCATCGACGATCTGCGCTACGGCGTGCCGCGCACGACGCAGATCGATGGGTATGTTGGCCATCACGAAACCAGTGGGGAACCTACGCACCTTGTAGCTCTCAATCTTCGGCGCCAAATAAGCGTGCTGGAGTTTCCCGGCGGCGACCCGGCGCAGGTGCGTGTTTTAAGTGGCCCGTATCTCGTCGGAGCCGACGGCGAAGACGTCGTGCCGCATCTTGCGCTGCAGGATGTGAATGGCGATGGACAAGCCGATATCACTCTGCAGGTGCGTGATGAGATTGTGCTGTATATCAACGATCAGGATACGTTTCGATTAATAACGCCAGCGGAGCGGGCTCAGCTCGCGCAATCGCAGGCGCACGGGCCATAGGTGAGCGATGTTGATTGAGTCCGAGGGGTGAATGGCGCACTCAGGCGCCATTCACCCCTCTTTTTGCGCCGTCGCGCCGGCCGAAATGTGCCAATGGTTTGAGATAGGCGACCGGAGCATATGCTCGCTCGTCTCTGTTCTGCTGTCTCAACCGTAGCCTTATTTACAGGACTTACGCGGTCACTCGCAAAACACGAATTGTTCTTCCTCGTATCGAACGTTTTTCGTTCGATACGAGAATTTTTAATCCGTGGTGGTCCAATATTCGCGTCTATTCTGCAAAGATGAATAGCCCTGGTGCGGAACGCAAGTATACCAAAATCTCTATGGTACAATAGCGTGTACGAGTGACATAAAGGTCATTTGGGTCTACACCTAATAGAATTCAGAAGTCAGGTGTCAGAATAAGATTATCGCATTGCATTCTGTGCTCATGCAGCGCTATTCATCGAACATTCTGACTCCTGACTCCTGACTCCTGACTCCTGGAGTGCTCCATGCCATACGAAAACATCCTGTTCCAGCGCGACGGCGCAGTCGCGACGATTACAGTCAATCGTATGAAGGTGCTCAACGCGCTCAGCCAAGCGACGATTGCCGAGATCGGCGCGGCATTGTACGAGGTCGAGGGCGATCCGGCTGTGCGCGTAGCGATCATCACCGGCGCTGGCGAGAAGGCATTTGTGGCTGGCGCGGATATCAACGAGCTGCGCGCGTTGCCAAGCGCCGATGCCGCCCGCCAGCTGTCCGAGCGCGGCCACGAGGTTGGCCTGTATATCGCGCAGATGAGCAAGATCGTGATCGCGGCGATCAACGGCTTCGCGCTGGGCGGCGGCTGCGAGCTGGCGATGAGCTGCGATATTCGGCTGGCCGCCGATACCGCCCGGTTTGGCCAGCCCGAGATCAATCTGGGCCTCATTCCTGGGTGGGGCGGCACCCAGCGGCTCACCCGGCTGGTCGGACCGGGCATGGCGAAGCTGCTGAATCTGACCGGCGAGATGATCGGCGCCGACGAGGCGCTGCGGATCGGCCTGGTCGAGCGCGTGTACCCTGCCGCCGAGCTGCTCGACGCGGCCCGCGCCCTGGCGCGGCAGATCGCCGGCCAGGCGCCGCTGGCGGTCGCAGCGATCAAACAGGCGGTCAATCGTGGCCAGGGCATGGCGCTCGCCGATGCCTGCATGTATGAGGCCGCGCTGTTTGGCACGATCGTACCAACTGAGGATGCCCGCGAAGGCACTGGCGCGTTCCTGGAAAAGCGCAAACCTACTTGGCATGGCAGATAAAACAAACACCGTTATCAGTTATGAAAGGTTCGCGTGTAGTTGTCCGTTGTTTGTTGTCCGTTGTGAGTACTGACGACTGACAACGGACGACTGGCGGCAAGACCGTACAGCTCCACAAAGGGATGAGAAACCTCCTCTTAACTCGCGTAGCGGAAGGACAACCTCGATGGCTGCGGGAAGCACGGGCGCCAGATCAGAGCCCAAGATCGTCAACGATCGGCGCGAAATTTTTGGGTGGACCATGTATGATTGGGCCAACTCGGCGTTCAGCGCCACCGTGGTGGCGGCATTATTCGGCCCATACCTGACGGCCCTGGCCCAAAGTGCCGTTGGCGATAACGGCGTGGTGCTGAGCCTGGGACTGTTTGGCGATGTCACCGCCAAATCGCTGTTTCCCTATTCGACATCGCTGTCGGTCTTCCTGCAGATCTTCTTATTGCCGATTCTGGGCGCAATCGCCGACTACTCGCATCTCAAAAAGCGCCTGATGATGGTGTTCTGCTACCTTGGCGCAGCTGCGACCTGCGCGTTCTTTTTCATTACCGATGGCAACTATCTGCTGGGCGCGCTGCTGTTTGTCGTGGCGAATCTAAGCTTTGGCGCCTCGATTGTGCTGTATAACGCCTATCTGCCGGATATCTGTACCGAGGATCAGACCGATAAAGTCTCCAGTCGCGGCTTCGCGCTGGGCTACCTGGGTGGCGGGCTGCTGCTGGCGGCCAACCTCGCGTTGGTGATCGGCGCGCCAAGTATCGGCATCAGTACCGGCCTGGCGGTTCGGCTCGCGCTGCTTTCGGCGGGAGTGTGGTGGGCGCTGTTCGCGATCGTCAGCTTCACCCGGCTGCGCACCCGCGGCGCGGCGCGCGCGCTGCCGCCCGGCAAGACCTACCTAACGATCGGCTTTTCCGAGCTGGGCGGTACCTTCCGCGAACTGGTACGGCTGCCACATACCGTTCGCTATCTGATTGCCTACCTGTTCTACAACGATGGCATTCAGACTGTGCTTGGGCTGGCCTCGGTGTTTCTGGCGCAAGAACTGTTTGTCGCCAAAGGGCTGAGCAACGACGACGCGCAGTCGTTCTTACTCGGCGTGGTCTTGATGGTTCAGTTTGTCGCCTTTGTCGGCGCGCTGCTGTTCGAACGCATCTCGGTACTGCTTGGCACCAAGCGTGCGATTCTGCTCTCGCTGGTGCTCTGGGCCGGGGTGGTGATCTATGCCTACGGATTTTTGCAGACCACCACGCAGGCCTGGATCATGAGCGCGGTGATCGCGATCGTGCTGGGTGGGTCGCAGGCGCTCTCGCGCTCGCTGTTCTCGCGCATGATCCCGGCCGGACGCGAGGCTTCGTTCTTCGGCATCTACGAGATCTCTGAGCGCGGCACTTCCTGGATTGGCCCGCTGATTTTCGGCGCGGTCGTCGGTGCGACTGGCTCGTACCGCCAGGCGATTCTGTCGCTGATCGTGCTGTTCGTCGTCGGCATTGCGATCTTGGCGATCACCAATACGACCCAGGCCGTGCGCGACGCCGGCAACACGCCGGTTGAGGATGCGCCGGAGGCGGATGTGGATTCGGTGCTGGCGTAGGCTGGTAGAATCGTAATGTGAGGGAGCTATGAAAGCTTACGAATACCCGGTTAGAGTGAACTCCCAAGGGGAACTTGAACTACCTGATGCGTTGCGGAAAGTGTTGCCGCCGAATCAGGTGGTGCGCGTTATCATCCTCATGGAGGAGCTGGGAAATGCGGAAGAGCAAGCGGCATGGTCTCGCATGAGTGCCGAACAGTTCCTTGCTGGCTACAGCGAGGCGGATTCGGCCTACGACACGATTTGAGCGATGAAACGCTATGCCGCCGGGGAAGTGCTCCTGCTTTCCTTCCCATTCACCGACGCAACCGGTGCCAAACGTCGTCCGGCCCTGGTTCTAATGGATACAGGCGACGAAGATATTGTCGTTGTGCGTATCACCAGCCAGATACTACAAACCGGCTTTGATGTCGAGCTTGTGGATTGGCAAAAGGCCGGTCTGTTGTTCCCATCAGTGACCCGTATTCACAAGATTGCAACGCTCGAAAAGCGCTTGGTAGAACGAACGTTAGGGAAGCTCTCTCGGCGAGATTGGGGGCGAGTGCGAGCCGCTGTCCGCCGGCTCTGGTCTTCTATCTAATTAACGGTCGACTTATAGGGCACTTAGCCAAATTCGGCGTACAAAGGAGTACCTCATGGATTTTACCGAAAACTATGACATGTTCCTCTCCGAGGAGCATGAGCTGCTGCGCAAAACCGTGCGCGACTTCGCCGAGAAGGAGGTCGCGCCGCATATTCGCGAGTGGGATCGCAGCGGCGCCGCGGCCGAAGGGCCCGAGAACCGCGAGCATATTCGCCCACTGCTGAAGAGAATGGGCGAGCTGGGCTTCCTGGGGATCTGCATCCCGGCCAAGTACGGCGGCGCGGGAATGGATTACCTGGCGCTGGCGGTGGTGTGCGAAGAGCTCGAGCGCGTCGATAGCGCGTTGCGCGTGGTGCTGAGCGTTCACACCGGCCTGAACTCGCTCTCGCTGCTGCAGTGGGGCAGCGAGGAGCAGAAGCAGAAGTATCTTGTGCCGCAGGCCCAGGGCGCCAAGTTTGCGGCCTACTGCCTGACCGAGCCAAACAGCGGCACCGATGCCGGCGCGATGCTGGCGACCGCTCGGCGCACTGGCGACGCGTACGTTCTGAACGGCGAGAAGACCTGGATCAGCCTGGCCGATGTCGCCGATCATTTCCTGGTGTTCGCCAAGACCGACCCGGCCAAGGGTAATCGCGGTATTTCCTGCTTCATCGTCGAACGGGCCTTTGCGGGCGTGAGCAGCCACCCCATCCATGGCAAGCTCGGCGTGCGCGCCGGCAATACCGGCTCAGTGGTGCTGCAGGATGTGCGCGTGCCGGCCGCCAACCTGCTCGGCGAGGAGGGCGAGGGTTTTAAGATCGCCCTGGCCGCGCTCGACAATGGCCGCTTTACGGTGGCCGCCGGCGCCACCGGGCTGATCCAGGCCAGCTTGGAGGCCAGCCTCAAATATGCCAGGGAGCGCCAAACGTTCGGCGTGCCGATCGCCGATCACCAACTGGTCAAGCGAATGATCAGCCATATGCTGCGCAAGCTCGACACCAGCCGCCTATTGGTCTACAAGGCTGGCTGGATGAAGAACAAGGGCCGGCGCAATACCCGCGAGACCACGCTGGCGAAGTGGCATGCCACAGTCAGCAGCTTTGAGGCCGCCGACGACGCTATTCAGATCCATGGCGCCTATGGCTACTCCGATGAATACCCGGTCGAACGCTACCTGCGCAACGCCCGCGGCGCGATCATCTACGAAGGCACCCGCGAGCTCCAAGAACTGCTGCAGGCCGATTTTGCGCTGGGCAATCGTGAGAACAAGCCGTTGCGCAAGGAGCTGCCGGCCTATGATCCCGCCGAGTGGGAATAGTTCTTTCCCTCGTATCGAACGTTTTTCGTTCTGCGAACGAAAAACGTTCGATACGAGGGATTGTTAATCCGTGATCGTCCAGATGCGGAAGAAAGTAAGTTGCCGATATTACCACTAAGGTTGCCATTTCTCCATTGTACCGAGTAGTGTCTGATGTTATAATGCACTGCGTCATACTAGAGTCATTCAACAGGAGAGTGAAATGCACATCGTCGTCTGTATGAAGCAGGTCCCGCGCGATAACTCGGTCAAGATTAATGCTGATCTGAGCATCAACGCCGAGGGGATCGAGCAGATTATGAACCTGTTCGACGAATATGCCGTCGAAGAGGCCTTGCTATGGAACGAGAAATTGGGTGGCAAGGTCACGATACTTTCTCTAGGCCCCGAGGAATGGAAAGAGCAAATTCGCCGTGCGCTGGCGATGGGTGCCAGCGATGCGCTGCTGCTGAGCGACCCGTCGTTCGCCGATCTCGATACGCTTGGCGCGGCGCGGGTTGTCGCCGCCGCGATCAAGAAGCTGGGCGATGTCGATCTTGTCATTGCCGGCCGCAACTCGACCGACGACGAGACCGGCGCGTTCGCCCCCTCGCTGGCGCGCTCGCTGGGCTGGCCGCAGCTAACGTATGTCGGCAAAATCCAGGAGATCGATGAATCCGGCAAGCGGATTGTCGCCGAGCGCCACCTAGAGGAGCAGATCGAGACGATCGAGTCGAGCCTCCCGGCAGTTGTGACGGTCGTGAAGGATCTGAATGAGCCACGCTACCCTTCGCTGCTGCGGATCAAGAGGGTTGCTAAGGTCGAAATTCCAGTCTGGGGCGCCGCCGAGCTTGGCGTGGCGGTCAATGGTATGGCGGCCAGTCTGGTTTCTCGCGTGCCGCCGCCGCCGCGCGCCAAGGGCGAGATCATCCCGGGCGCCGATGCGGCCGAGAAGGTCCGCACGCTGGTGGATAAGCTGATGGAGAATCAGGTGATCTAGTGTTCGTGGTCAGTGGTCCGTGGTTCGTTGCAACCGCTGTTGTAACCGCAGGCCGACAACTGACGACTGACAATGGAGGACTTAGATGTCGAACGAAATCTGGGTTGTGATCGAAAAGGCTCGCCACGCCGATAATATCGCCGCGATTTCGCGCGAGCTCCTGGGCAAGGGCCGCCAGCTCGCCGATGCGAGCGGCGCGAAGCTCGCCGCAGTAGTGCTTGGCTCCGGCGTTGGCATGCTCAGCGAGCGTTCCTTCGCGTATGGCGCCGATAAGGCCTATGTGGTCGACGATGCCGCGCTGGCCAGCTATACCACCGATGGCTTCGTTGGCGCAGCAGCGGCGCTGGCGCAGAAATATCAGCCACAGCTGATCTTGACCGGCGCCAGCTTCCAGATGCGCGATTTTAGCGCAGCCTTGGCGGCCGAACTGGGCGTGGGCGCCGCGATGGACGCGACGAACGTCATGATCGAAGGCGACCAGATCAGCGCGGTGCGGCCGTCGCATGGCGGCAATGTGATCAATACGCTGGCGTTTGGCGCGGCGCGCCCGGCGGTGGTCGCGGTGCGCAAGCAGAGCTTTGCCGAAGCGCCGGAGCAGGCTGGCCGCAGCGGCGAAGTGGTGAATGAACCACTGACCGGCGTCGAGATTCGCACCAAGGTCGTCAACGTCGCGCCCAAGCAGGGCGCGGTGAACTTGGCCGATGCCGCCGTGATTGTATCGGGCGGGCGTGGCTTGGGCAGCCCCGAGAACTACTTCAAGCTCATCCCGCCGCTGGCCGAGGCAGTGGGCGGCGCGTACGGCGCGTCGCGCGCGGTGGTCGACGCCGGCTGGGTGCCATATGAGCACCAGGTCGGCCAGACTGGCAAGACCGTGAGCCCGAAGCTGTACGTGGCCTGCGGTATCTCCGGGGCGATCCAGCATCTCGCCGGTATGCGCACCTCGCGCACGATTGTCGCAATCAACAAAGACGCGGATGCGCCAATCTTCCGGGTGGCGAGCTATGGCGTGGTTGGCGATGTGAATGAGGTTCTGCCGCAACTAACCGAAGAGATAAAGCGCCGGACCAGCCGCTAACCCACGTTTCAGCCGAGATGACAAGGTGACAAGATGACAATATCGTCATTTTGTCACCTTGTTCTTTTGAGCCTGAACCAAGATGATATAATGCATGTGGCATGTTCTGGTCGCCGATCCATTTCTCGATCGCCAAGGAGGACTGCAATGCGGTGCGAATCTTGCGGCCTCGAAACGCCCACAGCAAAGGTTCAACTGTACCAGAATATTGGAATGCTGGTGATGCGCAGATATCGATCGGTCAAGGGCAATATCTGCAAGCCGTGTATCGACAATTATTTCTGGCAGTACACGCTGGCGACCAGTGTGCTTGGCTGGTGGGGTCTGATCTCGCTGTTCATAACCCCGCTGTTCATCGCGAATAATCTTTTTCAGTTCGTCAAGTCGCGCGGCTTGGGCACGACACTGCTGGGGCCAACCTCGCTGCCGATCTATGTTGCTAGCCCATCGGCCCAGCTACAGTGCCCGCACTGCCAGTCGTACCAGACGAAGGCACAGCCATTGAGCGGCACGGTGCTTGCAAGTCTGGTCGGCGGCGGTCTGTTTTTGCTATGGGGGCTGTCGCTCATTCTGCGCTTTCTGATCGGGCGCACCTCGGCCGCTAATATGATTTTTGGGCTCGTCGTTATCGGAATCGCCGCGTTCGCGGCCCTCAGCCTGTGGATGGTGGTGAATAATCGGATGTGGCAGTGTCAGCAGTGCAACGGGATTTGGGTGCCGCACAGAACCTAGTCAGGAAGGGCATGAACTATCTGAAGTCTCTGCTGGTTGGCTTCATCCTCGCTACGCTTGTCTTCCCCGCATCTGCCCGCGCCCAACCTGCTTGTCGTATGTTCCCCGAAACTGGCCATCAGATCTGCGGCCGCTTACTTGAATACTGGGGTCAGAATGGCGGCCTGCCCGTCTTTGGTTACCCGATTGGCGAGCAGATCAGTCAAACAATCGAAAGCAAGCAGATCGAACTCCAATCGTTCGAGCGCAACCGCCTTGAGCTCCACCCCGATAACGCCCGGCCCTATGATGTCTTGCTCGGCCGCTTGGGCGTCGCCACACTTCAGCGTACCGGCCGCGATTGGAAGAAGTTCGGCAAGGTTAACCCTTCGACGCCGCATTATTTTGCGCAAACTGGCCACGCGATCGCGCCGGCGTTCTGGGGTTACTGGTCGGGCCATGGGCTGGAGTTCGATCGTCAGGCCGGAACAAGTTTCGAGGAAAGTCTGGCCTTATTCGGCATGCCGCTCTCCGAGGCCACGGTCGAGCTCAACCCGACCGACGGTAAGCCGTACCTGACTCAGTGGTTCGAGCGCGCGCGTTTCGAGTCGCACCCCGAACATGCCGGCACGCCCTACGAAGTGCTGCTGGGGCTGTTGAGCGCCGAGCAGTCAGGCGCTGCAGCTGCGCCTGCGCCGGCAATGCCCGATCGGCTGACGCAAGTGATCGATCGAGTCAACCAGGAGCGCGCCGCGGCCGGCTGCCCCGCGCTGGTGCCAAACGACGCGCTGATGCGAATCGCACAGGCGCATAGCCAGGACATGGCCAGCCATGACATTTTCAAACACGAGGGCTCGGATGGTCGTACGCCTTTCCAGCGTATGCAGGATGCCGGCTACAACTTCCGGCGCGCCGCCGAGAATGTGGCCGCTGGCGTCCGCAGCGCCGCCGACGCGGTTGAGCTCTGGATGAATAGCCCGGGCCATCGTGCCAACATCCTCAACTGCCAGCTTCGCGAGACCGGCGTTGGCTATGTCGAAGACCCAGGCGATCCGCTGAAGTATGGTTCATACTGGACCCAGGATTTCGGAACGCGCTAATCAACTATTGCGGAAGGGACCACAGATTGAACCGATTGGCGCATTCGCACGATCATTTCTACCAGTAATCCGTGCAGATCCGTGCTATCCGTCAAATCCGTGGTCCATTTCCGCACGCCTCGCTTGAAATTGCGCTAGGGAATTGTGGCACCTGCGCGAACTCGGCGTCAGCGCAGGCAAAGTAGGGCCGCGCCTCGCCGCGCCGACCGAGCGCCAGCAGGCATGCGCCCAACTCTTCGTCGACATATCCAAAAATGGCCGGCCGGTTAACCGCGGCGCAAGCCGCATCCGCTCACGCCGCCCCAGAATGGTTCTGGATTTCGTGTCACTCTTGAGTGCTGCTTTCTAATTGGGTTGCCTCACCCGACGCAGCGGACGCCTTTGGTTCAAGGCCAACACGCAGCGCAAGAAACAAGGGATAAAGCAGGAGTAGGTAAAGGAAAACATATGCCGGGGCCAGTAACCCAGGTTTGTCGGTCACAACTTGCCATGCGACGAACACAAAGCCGGCAGTGGCCAGGAGCAACAGAATCGTTCGCGCAGTCCGTTCGAGCCAGGTGTCCACCAGAAGCAACCTAGGCTGATTGTGCCAGTGCGGGGCGATCCATTTCCAGGCTGTCAGTGCAACTGCCCCGGCCGACGCGATGACCGCAACAATCGCCGAGACACCAATATCCGTTCCTACGACCAAGAGAATCGCCAGCACCGCCAGAACCCAAAGGCCGACCATCGCCGTGCGGGTCACAGCGAGTGCCGCCAAAAGCACGGTAAACATGAGTGGCACCCCTGCAAACCCGCCAAAAGGGAAGAAGAAAGCTACCACCAAGCCGCGCGGCAAGTAGTGGCCCCAACGCCGCCAGCCTCGCCGCCGGGCGGCGAAAGCAAAACCAACAAACGCTCCGAAGACCATCGCGATCACGAGGATGGCCGCGGTGCCGGAGATGGTGAACTCCGGGTTCGTGGAGATCAGTCGCATCCAGATCCGCGCGGCGATGCCCCAAACGAGGCCGAGGCTGGCTCCGCTCAGGATTGCGGCCCACACTGCTGGATATCGCTCTGTGGCATCGAGGTGCATGGAAGGCAAGCGGAACACTCGCCGAAGCACTGCTTGGAATGTGTTGTAAGTATCCAATTCTAGATTCTCCTGCTGCAAAGAACCGCCTAACGGCTAGCATTGAGCCGCGCCGCACCAATAAGCCGGGAACGCTTTCGAGCTGATTCCAGATTTCAAAATCGGCCCGATCTTGCTCGCCGCGCAGCGGCGTCGGCTCGAATGCGTTGTTGGGCCGCGCGGCGATAGCGTGTTACTGGGCACGCCATATTGGAAGCAGTTCTATTACCGTGTCAGGTGCGGTAAGACTTCCTCGGCAATCAGCTGTAAACCGGCGATATCGTCCAACCCATACCACTGAAGCATAACCTCTTCCGCGCCGCCTGCTATATAGGCACGGATATGTCTAACCAGTTCATCGGGTGTTCCGATAAAGGCTTGGAATTGTGTGCGCAGAAAGGTCAGCAGATCGTCAAGGGACGCATGGGCGACCGGAGGATATTGACGTAACCAACTTACGCGTTGCTCAAAGTCCGTCGAATCTCGCCCGCAGACCGTCAACAGGAGGACTGTGCGCTTGACCTCCGCCGGTTGGCGACCAGCTTCTCGTAGCAGCACGTCTAATACAGCTGATCGCTCTACATACGCCTCTGGTGTCAATCCTGATCCATTCCAGATTGTGGCATAGCGTGCGACAAGGGGCAAGGTACGCTTGGGACCACTCCCGCCAATCAGGATGGGCGGTCCGTGGGGCTGATACAGTGAAATGAAGAGACGGGCATCGTGGAGACGATAAAACCGTCCGGTATAGGTGACTGGCTCCTGGGATTGAAATAGCTGTGTGATAATATCCAGCGCTTCTTCTAGGCGCGCCATGCGGGTTGGGATGTCGCCAAGTGTGAACCCGAACATGTCGTGCTCGCGTTCATTCCAGCCGGCACCTAGGCCCAGGATCATACGCCCCTGGCTCAATCCATCCAGGGCCGCTGCTTGGTGAGCGAGGAGGACTGGGTTACGAAACGAGAGGGGCGCAACTAACGGACCAAAGTGGACTCGTTGGGTCTGATGCGCCAGATCCGTCAGCGCGACTACCATATCTAGAGTCGAGGAATCGAGCGGGACCGGTGCCGTGAGATGGTCGGATCGAAAGATCCCGGCGAAGCCGAGCTGCTCAATCTCGGTGACCAAACGGTGCCAGGACGCCCACGTCAGACCTATCGTTTCGATGGTAACCGACACTGCAGCCATCGCAACCTCCTAATGCGCCATACAGGGGTTGACGCTATTACTGAGTACGGATACATAACCAAGAATAGCATAGATGTACAAACGTGCCGCCACACATGGGAGCTCATTGCATGACATCCAGATTGAGCGTATGATTTAAGCGGCCTTGTCCGGTAGAAAGAAGCGTGGATAATCGAGCACACGGGCAGCGGTGAGCTGCGGCAGAACGAGCGTCTCACGTCGCTTTGACTTGGTTCGAAAGGTAATCGTGCCGTGCTTGAGGATGTTGCGTCGACGCGGCTGCAGCTGAGTAGTGCTTTCTTTGCACTGAGGAATATGCTCAGTTGCGAAACGCGCGCGTTCCTAACCTCGATGTCTACAATCGAAAAGTCTCAGCTTCGGAGCGCCTCCTCCATATCTGGCTCATCCATGACGAATTCGCTGATTGGATGATGGTCGAGGAATATAAGCAAGAAGTCGTTTCTGCTGTCAGTCGGCTCGGTGTAAAGGCGCGTGCTGCGGGTATCTTTCTCATCTTTGTAGCTCAATGGCCAGATGCGAATGTTATGCCTGTCCAACTCCGTGATAATCTTGGGAATCGTCTCATCCTCCGGGTCGCCTCAGAGGGCACTTCTGAGATTGCTCTCGGTGAAAGGGGAGCGGAAAGGCTCCTCGGTCGAGGGCATCTCCTAGCTAAGCTTGAAGAAGCAACTGGGTTGTGCTATGCTCAAGTTCCTGCCATTGACCATGATTTTATGGAGAGCATCGTTTCAATCATTCACTGATGAGCCAAGAGCCCTTTCACTAACAGGACTTACGCGGTGGAGGGGTTTGGGGAGGCACCGCCTCCCCAGATTTTACCTTTCTCGCTCGTCGTGAGCGGCAAAGCCAACCACGACGAGCGAGAAATAAGGGAGATCGCGGAGGAACCGGATACCCACACCCAGAAGGTACCCAGTGTCCCTCCAAACCTCTCTGCGACAATGTGACCACGTAAGTCCCATCACTTGAAGCCACAGGACGATAACATCGCAGCACCTGGAACGGGGAGGCAGATGCATGATCTTTACCTTTAAAGAAAGACCATCAGACTCGCCTTTTGTCGAAAGGATCTGGCGTGCGCAAAGTGAGCGTGCCGGTTCGTTTATCTCTGTCGCCGCGAGCCATTGGGAGATGGTTATGACGAGACAAAACGGCAAGACAATGCTCACTGTGCGAGGGCCAGAGACGAAGGCGACGCCTCTACACTGCTCTGCGGATGGTGAGTGGCTTGGCATCCGCTTTAAGCTGGGCACCGTTATGCCGCATCTGCCCGCGAGTAATCTCGTGGATGGAGCTGTGAACCTGCCTGATGCGGGCAGTCGCTCCTTCTGGCTACACCGCTCGGCCTGGCAGTTTCCGGATTTTGAAAATGCGGACACGTTTGTAGACCGGCTCGTGCGTGATGGTCTGCTGGTGCGTGAACCCGTCGTGCAGGCCGCGTTGCAAGATCAACTGAAAGACCTGTCCTTACGCACCGTACAGCGTCATTTCCTGCGAACGACCGGGCTGACACACAGCGCTGTGCGTCAAATCGAACGCGCCCGCTATGCAACAACCCTCTTACAGCAAGGCCTATCGATCCTCGACGTAGTATACGAGGCTGGCTATTTCGACCAGCCGCACCTGACCCGATCGCTGAAGTACTTCATCGGGCAAACGCCGGCTCAGATCATGGATCGCAGCAGATCTCAGCAGTTGTCGTTTCTATACAAGACAGCACCTCTTCGTTGAGTTATGCTCCCGCTGTTGATGAAGAACAGCAAAGGGAGAACTCACAATGAGGGCATTGATTGCAACCGAGTATGTGACGCTGGATGGCGTCATGGAAGCGCCTGGGGGAGAGCAATCCCTCGGCCCGCGAGGAAGCCCAATGGGAAAAGTTATCTATGATATCAGTATGTCCCTGGATGGTTTTATTGCCGGCGCAAACGTTCGTCCGGAGGCAGGATGGGGAGGATTGGGTGATGGCGGTGAACGATTACACGATTGGGGATTTAACAGTGCGGACCCGCGCAACCGCGAAATCGCGGAAATGTGGGCGAGCGGGGGTGCGATTATTGTTGGCCGAACCACGTTGGTAAATAGAGGAGGTGAGAAAGTACTATGAGAAAAATAATTGTGGAAGCTGAGGTGTCAGTCGATGGAGCCATGGGTGGGGAGAATCTGGATTTTTGGCAGCAGATTTTCCCATTTCATAGCGCGGATGTTACGGAGTATCTCAACGACCTCCTGTTCATGCCCGACGCACTCTTGATGGGCCAGAAAACGTACGAGTTTTTCGCTCAGGTCTGGCCGACCAGACAAGGGAAAGATGCGGACAGAATGAACAGCATGCCCAAGTATGTTGCGTCACGGACCCTGAAGGAGCCGCTTCACTGGAATACTACGCTCATAAAGGGGGATGTTGCTGAGGAGATAAGGAAACTCAAACAAGAGTCGGGCAAGAGTTTGTTGCAGTATGGCGTGGGCGAGCTGACGCACACGATGCTCAAGCATGGCCTTGTGGATGAGTTCCGCATGCTCGTGTTTCCGTTTTCTTTCGGAGAGGGGCCGCGCATTTTCGAGCATATGGGCGTCAATACTCTGAAGCTTTTAGACACCAAGACGTTCAGTTCAGGCGTCGTCGCTCTCCATTATCAGCCTTTGGAAAGCAACAAGAAGAAGTAAAATCACAAAAGCAACATCACTATCGGGGAACGTGTGCTCACTGCACGACATCGGCTAGGACGCATGGGCATATGCCGCACCAGAAAGCGGTAGATATGCGATGACTGGTTCATGAATACCTCTGGTAGGATCGGGTTACTGAAGCTCGACTCTACCGGAGGATCCCATGAACCAGTCCCAGGCATTGGACGACACCTCGGCCGCGCTTGCGCTGATCGACCCCTGGCTGCGCGCGCATCTGCCGGCCCTTGACGCGGCGGTGACCCGTCGCTTTGTCCAGCTCGTGACCGGCATCTTTGAGCAGCGTTCGCTGTTGCTGGAAACAATCGCCGAAAGCACCGCCTTTGCGGGCACCGATAGCAGTAATGCCACGCAAGTCCGGCGGATCATTCGCGATGCGCGCATCAGCTTGAACGATGTGTTTTACCCGCTCTTGCAGGAGCTGATCGCCGAACTTCCCAACGAGGTGCTGTATCTGACAATGGATGAGACCAGCCATCATACCGATAATTGCGTCGTGCAGGTTGGGCTCGCCACCGATGGGGTCAGTTTGCCGTTAGGTTTTCACATCTACGCCCCGGATGCGGCCTGGGCCGATGATGCGCGCGAGTTACTCGAAGCGATTGACGCCATCCTACCCCATCGCTGCCGGATTGTGCTCCTCGCCGATCGTGTCCATACCGGTGAGCCTTTCCTGGCCTGTTTAGATGACCTCCAATGGTACTACGTCTTTGGCGCGTCCGAAAGTACCCAGATCGAGCATCCGACCCTGGGCTGGATGGCGCTGAAGCGCATCTACAAGCGCGCCAACAGCGGGCGCTACCTCTCGCAGGTGCGCATCTGGAAACAGGGCGTGCGTCGAATCAACGTCAGCATCTACAAACTGGTGCGGAAGGGCTTTCGGACGACGATCTGGTACATTGTCTCCGATCTGCCTGCTGCGCAGGAGCGTTTGGCCGACTATGCCTGTCGCTGGTGGCAAGAGATATGCCAGCCACACTACCCTCATACACGACATGTTCCACTGGTTGTTCAGACTGCATGGCTCCTCTTTATGCTGTGTATTCGCTCGTCTGACCGCCTATCGCAGACGATGTGCCGTCAGACGAGTGCCATCATCCCTGCGTTCGCTCGGCTAATCGACACGCGACTTGCTGGAGGCGCTCGCGCGTGAGATCGGCAGAGCGTCCGAGGTAGACCTTGTACAGCTTCCGCTGCACCCGGCGAAAGGCATACCAGAAGCTGCCGCCGACTCGGGCTTCCCGTCGGGCCGTAAAGGTGCCATCGGGTGACTCCAGATAGAACGTCGTGTGGCCCTCCAACCAATCATACCACGCCGCGGTCTCAAGCAGGATGCCCTCTGATTCGCTATACAGCATCGTCCCGATCACCTTTGGCGTCATTTTGTGTTCTTTGCGTGCCATATCCTCCGCCACAAGTTAGCCAATCGTTTCCAGCTTGCTGGAAGTCTCGCCAGGGGGGGCGCCAGTATCCGCAACCCAACGCCGCCGGGTCGCGTCGCCAGCCGGCCGCTGATGCAACTGCCGCAGCCGTTCCAGTTCGTTCGTATCGGCCCACACCACCCAGCGACGCGGTGGTTCGGCTTGCTGGGATGCTTGCACCCAACCACGCCGGATCCAGTGATGGAGCGTCACGACCGGCATATCCAGCGCGCGCGCCAACGACTGGACATACCAGGCATGCTCAGGCAGTGCGGCAGGCGGCACGCACCGCATCGGTGACTCGGATAGGCCGAGTCGGTGCAGCAAATCCCGCACCCCCTGCTCGCCAACCGTGTCCCGGCGCTTGGGTGGGCGATAGCCTTCGGCATTCAGCGTCTCGGCTATTGCGCTGGCGGTTCGCCCTTCGCCAGAAAGCGCGCGGATGCGTTCGCAGAGCTGCGGATAATAGCTCAGTTGCTCCAGGCGAGCCACCGGGCGAATGAGTGCGAGCTGCGTCTGCATGCTGCCAACCCACTCCAGGGTGACCTGCACCTGCTCCGTCGCCCCGTGTGCGGTCACGACCGCCCGGCGCAGCACCTGACGGAGGATGTCCTTGCGTTCCGCATTCGTTGTGGTTGGCGCGTCCCACAACGCGGGAATGTCGGCGGCGAGCTGGCGAATAGCGCTCTGTTCCGCTGCCGTCAATTGACGCGGTTGGGTCGCACGGAAGCGGTGATATGCTTCTTCGAGCTGCTGCTGCGCGGACAGGCAGTCATTCCAGGCTCGCTCGAGCTGGCGGACCACCAGGCGATGCTCGGGTTCGGCCAGCCGATACTGGCGTCCAGCACGGTCGGCCTCATAGGCCGCGTGTTCCAACCGCTGCTGCCAATGGCGGTCGAGATCAGCTCGCTCGCGCTCGAGCTGCTGCGCTGCCGCCAACGCCACATCTAGTGCGGCTGGGGTGAGCGCCTGGAACACCTGCTGCACAATGCACTGGTCGAGGGCGGGCGCGGCCACATATTGGCAGATCGCCCCGCCATAGTCGGTCAGCTGGCGACTACACAGATAGGTGTGCCGCCTGCCCGTCCCACGGCGCTGCTGGCCGACTTGCCGAGGTCATCATCGATCACCAGCACGCGGTCATCCGCCCAACCGAGCGCCTTGGCACGGGCGACGAGGCCATACTGGAGGCGGGTGGACTCTTGATGAGAGAGCACCTGTTGCGGGCTCGATTGTCGTACACAGACGACCGCGAGGCGGTCGTGATGCCAGGGCTGGAGCTTGTTCTCTCGCCCAAAGGGGTCTGCCGACCAAGCCTGGGGCTCAGGCGGGCGGGTGGCAGTGGCTGCACTCATCCGCGCCCTCCTTCGGTGGGGTGTCGCTCGTCGGCAATTGCCGCGCAATCAACTGGGTCAGCAACTGGAGGAGTCGCTGCCGATTGGCAGGCGGGAGTTGCCCCCACAGCGGGGTCAGCGCCGGAATCGTGGGCGAGGGGGATCCGCGCCGGGTGGTTGGTTGACCATACGGTCACACCTCCTTCGTACATTCCTGCGGTAGGCCGAGCGTGGAGTCGGCGAACCACTGCAACGAGCTGCAGCAGTCCCGCGATTCCAATGATCGCTGGGCCGTGGTCACTTGTCAAGCATGTCGTTTCAGGTGTAGTCTGTATGGCAGATGGAGCGTACCTTCAAGGATTGTAAGAGCAACATGTTTGATTGGGAGCGCGGTCGGGTGACCAAGACTGAACGGGTGCTGGTGCTGTTGATGGGCTTCGGGGTGGCGTGTTGGGCGCTCTGGCTGCTGGGTCGGACGCATGAACACATCCCGCACTGCAAACAGTCGACCACCCATCCGCCACCGCGTCGCCGCAACATGCTCAAACATGGGGCGATTACTTTCGTACCAAGACGAAGCGGCGCGAAGTATTGGTGCTACCACGCCTCACTGCCACACGTGTCCTCGACTATCCGCGGTTCTTTCTCCCGGCGAAGGCGGCAGAACGGTAACCGAGCACCGACACGGCATCGACATGTCATGCAATAAGCACATGGGAGTGGTTGCGGCCCAACGTGCTGCGCTTCAGCTGCCGCCGAGGCGCGGCACAGGATGCCTTCAAAAAAGCCCCGATCTCGCGCGCCGAAGGCGGTCAGCTGCAAGCGCCTGTTGGACGGCGGGCGCGATCACATCGTCAGGATGTGCCATCTTCAGGCTCTTCAGGCACAATGTGCGCTGCAGACATGAGAAATGTATCAGGCGAGACAATCGGGATACCACGGAACGGATGCAGTACGAGTAGGTCGGGGTCGCCTGTGATGATCCATGTAGCGCTCCCATTAGCGGCAATTTCGAGGAACTTATCGTCTTTTGGATCACGACAGGCTTGGATTGTGCCAGCAATCTCGATGGTAGCCGCTGCCTTTGTGTACTGGTCCAAGAATAGCTCTCGTTCCTCGATCGTGAGATACTTGTCGAACTTCTTGCGGTGCAAAACGTCGCTCAGTTCGTGGAGCGCTGCGAGTGAGGTCAGAATCGTGCCGCGCCGCAGTGCCGTAAAGAAGGCTTGTGCCGGTTTCGACTCGGCGAAAAGCAATGCACTCACCAGCACATTCGTGTCAAAGACGAAGCGCTCATTCGGCGTCATTCAAAATATCCTGTAAGATTTTGGGTGTGAGGCCACGTCGTTGGGCGTTCTCGCTGATGCGCCGCATGAGTTGCTCAAGCGGTTCGGTCGTCTGCACCGCCTCAAGCAAGCGCAGGCTCACTAGCGCCTCAAGTTTGCGTCGTTCGTCGTCCGAAGCGGTATTGAATGCCTGAGCAGCCCGTGCATCGACGCGAATGATAATCGTTTCGGTTGTCATGGTTGCAGCCCCGCTTTCATGATCCATAGTTGCACGCTTCATTATAGCGTACTTCCGACCAGCCTGACTAGAAATCGCCTGGTGACAAAGCGTTGTGGCTGCTCCGTCACGAAAAGCAGAGGTGAAATGGCTGTGGCGATTGATGGCCCGCCGTCCAACGGATTGGGCTTCAGCGGCGGCGCACCGATAAGTCGGGAAGGCGGTCAAGCCGAATCCAGGTGCCAAAATCGCCACGATCTTGTCGGCGCAAAGCGCCGTCCGCTGCAAGCGCGTGTTATTAGAATGTAGTTGCTCCCAAGGGTCGGGAGCCTTGAACAGTGGGCGCGGCGCCTGCTATCCTGCTCGTGATGCGAGACGGGAGCGTTGCGGGGCCAAGCGCTTGGGCGAGTCGACGCGGCCTAATGAATTTTGACGATCATAATCGGTAATCATGACCCGTAGATAGCCTGGGCGAGTTTGCCCTCTCCCAGTAGCCCGACATAGCGGAGGACGGCGTGCGAACCGCTCGCAAACGGATCCAAGAAACTGCGCACCTGCTGGCGCAGCGCCGGCCAGTCGCCGGCCAGTCGGTGCAATTTCAGCACATCCTGGCGCTTGAGGCGCCACAGCTTATGGGTCGGATTGAGCCAGGGGGCGTAGGTCGGCAGCCAGATCGGCTCGATCCGCGGCCAGCGAGAGAGCGCTGTCAGTACATCGCGGTGCTGATGGATCGACCAGTTGTCCTGCGCCACCTAGATTTGCTCCACTTCCGAGTAACGCTGATCCAGCCGGCCGTAGAAGCTTAGCAGTTGTTTGCGACTAATTGTCCAGATAGTCGACCTGCCCGCTCAGGGCGCCTACTGCGCGGGCCAGCCGCCATTGGCTGTTGTTCCCGGCACACTCCAGTTCCTCTGGTGGCATCCGATCGGCTGGCTGCCAGTTCAGCGCCGTGGTCGGCCAGCGGTCGTAGCCGATCTCATCCAGAAACAGCAGCACCCGCCGTTCTGGCGCCTGCGCGACCTGCTGCAAACAGCGCAGCAGGGTGGCTTCTTTGCTGCGCTAGAGCGGGTCGGGACTGAACAGGCGTACTTTGGGCGAGATCTGGCGGCAGTCACAACGCTGCAGCACAGGCCACACGCCGCTCAAGCAGTAGTTGCGCAAGGCTGGGACACTCACCCGAATGGTCCGCAAGCTCCAGCGGCTAGCTGGTGGACCGGGCTGGTCCGGCTCGGGCGCGGCTTCGCGACGGGCCTCCTCGCCGGGGCCTTGGCGCAGGCGATCGAGCAGGTCGGCGCCCTGGTCAAAAGCACCCCCGACGGTCGCCGCCATGCTGATGCACAATCAGCCCGGCGAAGCCCATGGTCTCATAACGCTTCAACCAGGCATACACAGTATCGGGGTCGCGCGGTTTTAGCAAGCCGTGCCGGGCAACCCAATGAGCGGAATGCCCGTCGGCAATTTTCACCATCGCGGCACAGCGTTCTCGCAGGTATGGTCGGGAATCGTGATCGCGATGGTGTTGTAACGTTTGT
>WNFU01004598.1_pt1 | contig 27758 bp, 24 predicted proteins | sample 5400121 | NCBI WGS metagenome assembly WNFU01 (sample SAMN13153360, study PRJNA577476) | soil metagenome | isolation source: 100 cm soil or saprolite under grassland replicate 1 | place: USA:California | collected 2016-06-15 | reverse complement strand
GGGTCCTTCGCCGAACAAAGTCGTACCGATCCACGAGGGAGCCGAGGCGCTGCGAGCCTCCCTGGACGACACCGACCTGGCGATCGTCCGCGCCTTGCAGGCCAACGCCCGCGCCACCTACACCGAGATCGGCCGCGCGGTCGGCCTGTCCGCCGCCTCGGTGCACGAACGGGCCCACCGGCTGGAGGCACGCGGCGTGATCCGCGGCTACCACGCCGAGGTCGACCCCGAGGTGCTCGGGCTGGAGGTGCTGTCGCTGGTGAGCGTGCTGTCGAGCGACTCCATCGACGCCGCCGCCACCGAGGCCGGGATGGCGGCCATCCGCCAGGTCGAGACCGCCTACAACGTGGCCGGCGAGGACAGCTACCTGCTGGTCGTCCGCACCCGCTCGATCGCCGAGCTGTCGGAGGTCCTGCAGCGCCTGCAGGCCGTCGACGGGGTCGCCCGCACCCGTACCTCGGTGGTGCTGGCCACGCCCGTCCAGCGCGGCCCGGCGGTGTAGGTGGCCGGCGCCGAGCCAACCCCCGCGGCCGAACGCACCGCCGACGGCGTGCGCCGGATGTTCGACCGCGTGGCGCCCCGCTACGACCTGGCCAACACGGTGTTCTCGCTCGGCCAGGACCGGGCCTGGCGGCAGGCGGCCGCCCTGGCCGCGGGCCTCGCCGACGGCCAGTCGGCGGTCGACGTGGCCTGCGGCACCGGCGCGCTCACCCGCGAGCTGGCCGCCTCGGCGCCAGGGGCCAGGGTGCTCGGCGTCGACTTCTCCTGGGAGATGGTCCGCCGCGCGCCCCGCGGCCCCGATCCACCGGGGCACCCCGTTGGGGTTCCCCGGACCCCTCCGGCCGCCTACCTGGTCGGCGACGCGCTGCGGCTGCCGCTGCGGGACTCCTCGGTCGACGTGGTGACGATCGCCTTCGGGCTCTGCGGCCGGGCGGCCGCCTGGTCGTCTGCGAGTTCTCCCAACCGGTGGTGCCGGTGCTGCGCGGCGTGTACCGCCGCTACCTCACCCGGCTGATGCCCGTCGCCGCCCGCCGCCTCACCTCGGACCCCGAGGCCTACCAGTACCTGGCCCGCTCGATCGGGGCCTGGCCCGACCAGGCCGGCCTCGCCGCCTGGCTCCAGCAGGCCGGCTTCACCCAGGTCGCCTGGCGCGACCTCAGCGGCGGCATCGTCGCCCTCCACCGCGCCACCGCCGGTCGGCCGGCGGGGTCGCGATGATGACGACGTCGACGCGGTTGTCGCCGAGGCGCTTCTCTGAAGGGTCATTGGGCTGAGCCGGTCCGGTGGAGCCGGGCCACGCCGACGCGGGAGTCGGCCATCCCGTAGAAGACGTCGGCGTCACCGTCGCCGCGGGGGTCGATGCCGGTGGGGAACACCACGTTTGGCACGATGCCGTCGCGTTCCTGCGGGGTCTGCGGGTCAAGCAGGGCGCTGGGGGTCCGCCAGAGCACCTTGGTGACGTCCTCGGCGTCCAGCAGTATCGCGCCGGCGGCGTAGCGCACGTGCCGCTGGGGCCAGACGCCCGGTTCCAGCTTCCCGGAGACCCCATGGTGCAGCACCAGCCACCCTTCCGGGGTGCGGATCGGTGGCGTGCCGGCGCCGATCTTCAGGTGCTCCCATGGCTGCTCGGGGAGGGCGACCGGCCGGTGCTGGGTGAACCGCGCCAGCGCCCGCGGCTCCCGCGCCACCTCGTCGACAGGGGCGAAGGACACCCAGATCCCAGGCCGTGGGTCGCGGACCCCGGCTGGCAGCGGCTCGCCGGCGTCCCGGCTGATCAACGACAAGTCCCAGGTGGGTCGGTGCAGCAGGGCGTAGGCGGGGCGGCCGTCCGGCGCGCGCACTGGGTCGGGGAACAGCACGGCGTCCTTGTTGGTGTACAGGTTCAGGTCGGTGCGCAGCGCCGGCTCGTAGGCGAACCAGGCGGGGCCGAGTCGCTCCCAGCTCACCAGGTCGTTCGAGACCGCCAGGCCGATCCGGGAATGGAGTGGCCCGAAGGCCGCGTAGGTCATGACGTACAGGTCGAGGCTCGGGACGAAGGTGATGCGCGGGTCTTCCACGCCGGCGGTGGTGGTGTTGATCTCCCAGCTTTCGTCGGGCTCCAGGACGACCCCGAGGCGCTCGACGGCGGCTGGCGTGTCGTCGCCGTCGAACAGCACTCGCGCCCGGCCGACCCGCGAGAAGTTGCCTTCGGCGACCAGGCGCGGGAACAGGTACAGCTGCCCGTCGCGGCCCCGCGCGCACGCCGGGTTGAGGACCCCCCAGGCCTCCCGGGGGTCGCTGGGGTCGGGCGTCATGAGCACGCCGAGGCGGCGGAGCGCCCAGCCGGGCGCTCCCGAAGCGGCGGTCATCCGGGCGGTTACCCTTTGATCCCGGAGCCGAGGTTGGACGTCACGAAGTGGCGCTGGAAGACGAGGAAGATAACAACGGCGGGCACGGCGAGGACGACGGCGCCGGCGAGGATGGCGCCGAACGGGTTGGCCTGGCGGGCGGCGACGTTGGAGATGAAGCTGGCCAGGGCGACGGCCAGCGGTTGCAGGTCCAGGCGCTTGGTGATCAGGAACGGCCACAGGAACTCGTTCCAGGGCCCGATGAAGGTGACGATCACCGCGGTCAGGATGGCCGGCCTGGCCAGCGGAATGGCGATCCGGGTCAGGATCTCGAGCTCGCTGGCGCCGTCCAGGCGGGCCGACTCGAACAGCTCCTTCGGGAGCTGCAGGAAGAACTGGCGGAAGATGAACACCGCGGTGGCGTTGACCGCGAACGGCAGGATCATGCCCAGGTAGCTGTCGGCCAGCCCGTAGTTGCGGACGATCATCACGTACAGCGGGATCATCAGCAACTGGAAGGGCACGATCAGGATCAGCAGCATGGCGTTGAAGACGATGCCTCGGCCGCGGAACTCCAGCCGCGCCAGGGCGTAGCCGGCCAGCAGGCCGAGCACCAGGGTGGTGAGCAGCACCCCCCCGGTGAAGATCCCCGAGTTCAAGAGCGTGCGGGGCAGGTCGACGGCCCGGTTGATGTCGCGCAGGTTCCCCAGCGTGAGGTTGGCGGGGTTGGGAAACGCCCCGGAGAGGCCCGAGTTCGGCTCGCTCTGGAGCGCCCCGATGACCATGTAATAGAAGGGGAACAGGAACACCACGGCGCCGATCGTGAGGCCGAGCAGCGGCCACAGGCGCCGCCGCGAGCGCCTGGTGGGCGGCGCGATCGGCTGGGGCCGCTCCGCGAGGACCTCAGGTGGCTGGGGTTGGGTCGCGGTGGCCACGGTCAGCTCCTCTCCAGCAGGTAGCGGTTCACCAGCGAGACCGCCAGCACCATGATCGCCAGCAGCACCCCGATCGCCGCGGCGTAGCCGGCGTGGCCCTGCTCGATGCCCTGGGTGTACATCAGCAGCACCGGCGAGACCGACGCCCCGTTGGGGCCGCCGCGGCCGGTGAGCAGGTACGGCTCGGTGAAGAAGTTGGCGCCGGTGATGGTGGCGGCGATCACCACCAGGGTGGTGGTCGGGCGCACCCCGGGCACGGTGACCGCCCGGAAGCGGCGCACCGGCCCGGCGCCGTCGACCTCGGCCGCCTCGTACAGCTCGTCGGGGATGTTCTGCAGGGCGGCCAGGTACAGCAGCACGTAGAGGCCGAGCTGCTTCCAGGTGGCGAACAGGGCGATGATCGGCATCGCCCAGAGGCTGTTGACCAGCCACGACGGATCGGGGGCGAGCGGACCGATCAGGTTGTTGACCAGGCCGTCGGAGTTGAACAGCCACAGCCAGACGCCGATCACGGCGACGCTGGCGGTCACGTAGGGCACGAAGTAGCTGGCCCGGAAGACCGTGCGGAATGGGATGGCGGCGTTCAGCGCGGTGGCCAGCACCAGCCCGACGGCGACCGTCAGCGGCACGTTGATGATCAGGAAGATGACCACGTTGAGCATGGCTCGGCGGAACACCGGGTCGGCCAGCGCGTCGGTGAAGTTCTGGAGGCCGACGAATGGCCGCTCCACGATCGCCCCTGGCGCCGCGAAGAAGTAGTCGTGGAACGAGATGTAGACCGCGAACCCCAGTGGATAGGCGAAGATCGCGGCCAGGAACACCACGTAGGGGGCGACGAACAGGTAGCCGAGCGGCTGCCTGCCGAACAGCCGGCGCCCGAGCGACCGCCGGGTCGCCGGCGTGGCGATCGCGGTCATCGTCGCTAGCTCCTTGCCGCGAGGGTCTTGACCTTCTCGGCGGCCTGGTTGAAGGCGCTCTGGACGTCCTCCTTGCCGAAGATCACCGCCTGCGAGTAGGCGGTGCGGAACGTCTGCCAGATCTCCACCGAGTTCGGCACGTTGGGGACCTCGACCGTGCGGGCGGCCTGCTCGGCGAAGATCATGTACTCCGGGTGGCTCTTGAAGTAGGCCGGGTAGGCGGTGGTGACATCGGCCCGCATCGGCATCTGCCCGGTCATCTCCAGCAGGCTGCCGTCGTTCTCCTCGCTGGTGGCGAACTTCAGGAAGTCCCAGGCGGTCGCCCGGTTCTGGCAGCTCGAGTACATCGCGCTCGACTTCTCATCGGAGAAGGTCTGGACCTGGCTCGGGTCCTTGCCGTCCTTGGTCGGGATCGGCGCGACGCCCCACTTGACCTTTTCGCCGTACACCGCGATCGCCCACGGCCCGACGATCGCCATGGCCGCCTTCTTGTCACCGAACGCGTCGCCGTTGTACTGCTCCCGCTGGGCCAAGCCCTGGTCGTAGAGCTGCTTCCAGAACTCGCCCACGGCGACGCCCTCGGGGCCGGCGAACTGCGGCTCACCGTTCTCGACCAGCTGCTTGCCGGTCTGGGCGACGAACAGCGGGTAGAAGTCGAACCAGGGCTGGAAGAACTCGCTGGACGGCGCGGGCCAGATGGCCGCCTTGACGCCGCCCTTGGCCACCAGCGTCTTGGCGGTGGCGAGGAACTCGTCGTAGGTCTTCAGCGGGGGGTTCTTGGTGTCCAGCCCGGCCTTGGCGAAGACGTCCTTGTTGTAGAAGATCATCACCGGGTTGGTCTTCCAGGGCATCTGGTAGAACTTGCCGTCGGGTGACTTGTACTGGTCGGCGCGCGGTCCGATCCGCCCCTGGATGTAGGACGCCCCGTCGCCGAAGGAGTCAAGCGCCACCAGCCCGCCCTGCTTCTGGAACTGCGGCACCGCGGCCGGCGCGGTGTTGAAGACCAGACAGGGGGTGTTCCCGGCCGTGATCGAGGCGCCGATGACCTCCTCGGAGCTCTTGCCAGCCGGGATCTGCTCGGCGGTCACCTGCTCGTTGGCGTGGTCCTTGTTCCAGGCGGCGACGACTGACTCGCCCCACTTCACCTCTTCGGCGTTGTTGGAGTACCAGATCTTGATCGGCCCGCGGGTGGTGTTCGCCTCGGAGGTGGACGACGAACCGCCTCCGCCCCCACACGCGGCGAGCGCGAGGCTGAGCGTGAGGGCGGCGGCGAGGTGGAGACGACGACGCCAGTTGGTCATTTGGAGGGCCTCCCTCCTGGTGCCGGACAGGGCCGACGAGTTGCTGCGGACGGACGGTCGGGGTCAGGGTCTGCTGTGGCCGGGCGGGCTGCTGGAGGACCGGACAACGAGCTGGCTTGGGGCCAGGCTGAGGTCGTCGACCGCCTCGCCGCTGGCCATGGCGAGCAGCGCCTGGGCCGCGGCGCGTCCCCAGGCCTCCGCGTCCTGCCTGACCGTGGTCAGCGCGGGCACGACGTGGGCCGCCAGTGGGACGTCGTCGAAGCCGACGACCGACAGGTCGGCGGGCAGCGCGAGCCCCTGGCTGAGGGCGACGCTCATGCCCGCGACGGCCATGAGGTCGTTGGCGTACACGACCGCGGTCGGCCGGTCGGGCAGGGCAAGCAGCGCCCGCGTGGCGGCCGCGCCGCCCGGCCCGGTGAAGTCACCCACCAGGTCGGGGCCTGGTGCCACACCGGCCGCCTCGAGGGCGCCGCGCCACGCCTCCCGGCGGGAGGCTGCGTGGACGTAGCCGTCGGTCCCGCCCACGTAGGCGATGCGGGTGTGGCCCAGCGCGAGCAGGTGGGCGACCGCCTCGGCGACGCCGGTCCGGTCGTCATCCATCACCGCGGGAAACAGGCAGGCGCCGATCGGCCGCCCGACCGCGATCGCCGGGAGGTCGAGCTGGACCAGCAGCGCGAAGCGGGGGTCCTCCACCCGCAGGTCGGTGAGGAACACCCCGTCCACCCTGCCCTCGGCGGCCAGGCGCCGATAGCTGGCCGCCTCCGACTGCAAGTCGTCACCGACGACTTGCAGCACGAGCGCCATGCCGCGTCCCGCCAGGGTGCTCTCGATCCCGGCCAAGAACTGGGCGAACCACGGGTCGGCGCCAAGCAGTGCGGGTGGGCGCGACATCACCAGGCCGAGCGCGTAGGCGCGGGAGTGCGACAGCGCCCGGGCGCGGGAGCTGGGCTGCCAGTCGAGCTCCCGAGCGGCGACCAGGATGCGGTCTCGGGTGGCCGGGGCCAGGCCCGGGCGGCCGTTGAGGGCGAACGAGACCGCCCCCTTGCTGACCCCGGCACGGCGGGCGACGTCGAGGATCGTGGGCCGGTGAGCCATCCTGGCGACCACCTCTGCGGCTGGCAGCGAGCGCGGCAGAAGCGCTCCCAGGGACTATCGCATAAACCGGTTTAGTGGTACACCGGTCAGCGTAGCTTCTGGCCCTTTGGGGAGAGATGTCTCATGGCGCGCAGGCCTCTTGCCCGGTCGTCCATCTCCGTGTTGACCGCGCTCGCCCTCGCCGTGGCGTTGACGCTGGCCGCGCTGCCGGCCGCTGCGGCGGCCGCGCACGGGCCGCGTCTCACCAACCTGGCCCATCTGGACTTCCTCGGGGACTCGGTGACCCCCCCGGCCCAGGCCGGCCACGACACCTACCGGCTGGCCGAGGAGCCGTCCATCGGGGTGCTGTGGACCTACGCCGAGCGCCAGCCCGACGGGAGCTACCGTCGGGTCGGCGGGGGCGCCTACGACCCGGCGACCAACACCTGGGGGCAGGGCGCGTTCAACGCCGACGACCTGACCCGGGCGTCGGTGGTCTACCTGCGCCACTGGCGCCAGTTCGGCGACGACCACAGCCGCCGCTCCGCCTACCAGCTGTTGCGCGGGGTCACCTACCTGCAGACCAGCTCGGGACCCAACGCCGGCAACGTGGTGCTGTGGATGCAGCCCGACGGCACCCTGAACCTGACCCCCACCCCGCCCGACAACCCCAACCCGTCCGACACCGGCCCGTCGTACTGGCTGGCCCGTACCATCTGGGCGCTCGGGGAGGGCTACGCCGCGTTCCGCACCGTCGACCCGGCCTTCGCGCGCTTCCTGCGCGCCCGCCTGGACCTCTCGCTGGACGCCCTGGACCGCCAGGTCCTTGACCCGAGGTACGGGACCTACCAGGTGGTTGACGGGCTGCGCTGGCCGGCCTGGCTGATCGTCGACGGCGCCGACGCCTCCTCCGAGGCCCTGTACGGCCTGGTCGCCTACGTGCGGGCCGGCGCCGACGCCCGCGCCCGCCGCGACCTCACCCGCCTGGCCACCGGCATCGCGGCGATGCCCCTCGGCGACGCCCGGCACTGGCCGTTCGGGGCGATCATGCCCTGGGGCCTGTCCCGTTCGGTCTGGCACGCCTGGGCCGACCAGATGGCCGGCGCGCTGGCCGAGGCCGGCCGCCTGCGTGGACGACCAGACTGGGTCGGGATTGCGGTCGGCGAGGTCGGACGCTTCACCCCACACCTGCTCGCCCAGGGCGGCGCCGAGAACGGCTGGCTGCCGGCACCGGCCGACCGGACCCAGATCGCCTATGGCGCCGACGCCACCCTCCAGAACCTGTTGCGCACAGCAGGGGCCGCCGGCCTGCCCGCCTTCCGCGACCTGGCCGGGGTGGCTGCCGCCTGGTACTTCGGCAACAACCCGGCCGGGGTGGCGATGTACGACCCGGCCAGCGGGCGAACGTTCGACGGGATCAGCCCCGACCGGAACGTCAACCACAACTCCGGGGCCGAGTCGACCATCCACGGGCTGCTGTCGATGCTCGCCCTGGACGCCCAGGCCGACGTCGCCGCCAGGGCCCGGCTGGCCGGGCGCCGCGCGCAGGTGACCTGGCAGCTCGTCGAGGCCGAGGCCGGCCAGCTCACCGGGTCGGCCAGGGTGGTCACCCCGCCCGCAGCCTGGACCGGTGAGAGCGCCTGGAGCGGCGGCAGCTACGTCGAGCTCGGCCCGGGCGGCCAGGGCACCAATACGCTGACCCTGCCGGTGAGCGGCCGCTACCTGCTGTTGCCGGTGTTCGACCGCCAGCAGCTCCCGGGCGGCTCGGTCGCGACCCGGCACGCACTCAACGGGGCGAGTGCCGGCGTGGTCGACCACGGCGGCGCCGGGGCGCAGGGCGTCACCCCCACCCCCGGCTACCTCACGGTCGGCACGACCCCCGCCGCACCGGCAGCGGCGGCTGGCCCGGCCACGCTGCTGAGCGTCCATGTCGGCGATGGCGCGGTGGCGCGGCTGGACGCCGTGCTCGTCCAGCCCGAGGTCGAGTGGCTGGTCCTCGGCGGCGGGGGCGGCGGCCAGGCGCTGCTGCGCAGCTTCGCGCGCAGCCCGCGGACGCAGGCCATCACGCTCGAGGGTACGGGCCCGACCACGGCACTGGCCTACGACCAGCGCGGCCGGCTCGTCGCCACGGCGACCAGCGCTTCGGGCACCGTGGCAGCCCCGGTCGCGCCGGACGGCTTCACCGTGGTCACCCGCTGAGCCGACCGGCGCCCGGCGTGACCCGGGAATGCTGGAGCCCGACATGGCGGCGGCCTGGCAGCGTTCCGGTGGCTTCAGAAGGCGTGGGTGATGATGTCGGAGGTCCGGCGGGCCAGCTCGGCGCCGTAGTCGGTCCAGATGCCCTCTCCCCAGTAGCGATAGCAGCTTGTCTCGGCCGCGAGCAGATGGAACAGGGCCTTGCGGTAGCGGAGGTCGTCGCTGGCGACGCCGCGGCCCAGGACCCGCTCGTGGAACAGCGAGCTGGCCTGCTCCATCGGGATCAGCACCTGGTCGTAGCCCCGCACCCAGGACAGGTCGTTGGTCCAGCTGCCGCCCTCCACATGAAAGCGGCTGTCCTGGAGCCGCAACTGTTCGATCACGTCGGCGAGCCGACCGGGGCCGTCGCCGGGCGCCATCTGCTGCCAGATGCGGTGCTGGAACAGCGGCTGGATCATTGGCAGGTCGGCCGGCTGGAGGCCGGCGGCGAACAGCTGCTCCAGGTACTCGGTGACGTTCAGGATCGGCGTGCGGGAGCCCGAGCACTCGCGGACCGCCTCGACGTACTTGGGTGGGAACTCGTTCATCATAACGCCGCCGTTCTCGCCGTCGGCGATCTGGGTGACCAGCGGCGGCACGCTCCGGCCCCCGAGCTTCCAGCGGGGCAGGCCTCTGGCCTCGGAGTAGGGCTGCATCTGGCCGACGAGCTTGCTGTCGCTGCCTTGGGTCTTGACCACCGCGACGATCTCGGCGGTGTCGCCTTGGGAGCTGGTGCAGACCAGGCGGTGCGGCAGGTGCGCGCGCTCCAGCGGCCGGCCGTCGGGTAGCTCGACGGTATGCTCCTGCACCAGCAGCCACTGGTAGCCGCAGTCGTTGAGGGTCGTGACGAACTCGTAGGCGACGTCGGGGTGGTTGGGCAGCGCCATCTCCGCGGGTGAGAAGCCGCGCACCCGGCCCAGCGCCTCCATGCCAAAGATCGCCGCGAAGTGGTGCTGCCAGGTGCGCACATGCAACCGGTAGTCCTGCACCGGCGTGGACGGGGCGACGGCGTGGCCCCACGGGCAGCCGAGCCACTCGACGGCGTGCCGCAGGTCGGGGTCGCGGGCGAGTGGCCGCAGAGCGTCGAACACGTCGTCCAATCCCGCGCGCCACAGCCCGTGCAGCAACGTGCCGGAGTACTCCAGCATGATCCGCGGCTGCGTGCCTTCGGCGAGCAGCCGGGGGATGAGCTCACCCATCCGCTTGTAGCACCAGTGGAACGCCGGCGCGTTGTGGTTGTCGCCGAGTTCAGGGTGCTCCAGCATCCACTGCAGATTGCTGACGACGGCCGCCGTGCGCAGGTCCGGTCCGCCAGCGGGGATCAGCGGCTGGTGCATGTGCAGAGCGATGGCGAACGCGCTGTCGATGCCGGCGATGTCAACCGTCGTCTCATCCAGGAACACTGGCCGGTGCCGGCCGGCGGCGACCGCCGCCTCGACCAGCCGCTCCGAACCGCACAGGTTCGGCAGGCCGTCGACGTACCCGGGAAACTCTCCCATGATCCTCCTTCCCGCCGCCGGCCGACCTTCGCCGGTCTCCCCCTACCAGATCGGGCTGTGGATCGCCCTCCCGGAACCGTTATGGCTGCTCTCAAGGCCAGGCTGGGCGAGCTCAAGCGGGCTGGGTTTCCAGTGCCCGAGGGCAGAAGCGTACGAGTGGCGTCCCGCCGAGTGGTGTAGGTAGCCGGCCGCGACGGCGTGGCTGACCACGTTGAAGCGGCCACCGTGTTGAGCTGACCATCGGCCCCGGCAGCTCAGAAGCGGTGTTGCCTCGTGCGGGTCGTCTCCTGCTGGTCCCAGCCTTGGTGGATCGCGCAGCGTCGAGCGGGGTTGTACCGGGAGAGCCGAGTAGTGCCGCCGTCCTCGGCGCAAGTTCGGGTTTCGCCGAAGGCGCGCACCACCGGTCCGGCGCCGGCGGCGCGGCGTCTGCCATTTCGCATCGGCACAGCCGTGCTCGGATTGTTCCCCCACCCAAGCAGGCAAACTCTCCCGGGCCTCGCCATACCCCGCGGTCGGGGTCGCTGTGGTCGCGTCGGGTCGGGTGATGCCTGCCGGGTCCTCCCTTCTTGTGGTGCTGGTCGATACGGTTGGGGCTGGGCTGGCTGGGCGTGGCCCGAAGGGCTCGGGCCACCGGGGCTGACGCGTGGTCGGCTGCCCGCCCGGCCAGCCCAGATCGGCGAGCAGATCGAGGGGTGCAGGAGTCCCCGCGAGCCCGCGCGCAGCACGGCCGTCGATCCGGGCCCGGGAGGTCGCCTGGCCGTGACCGAGTTGCTTGCTCGGGTGGGCGACAGTAGCGTCACCGTGAAACTGCCCCTGCGCCGACCAAGGAGGCTGCCATGTCGACATGGTTGTGGGTGCTGATCATCGTGGTTGTGCTCGTGTTGGTGTTTGGCGTGATGCGGCGGCGCGGCCGCTGACGGCGCTGCGCCAGCGGCGAGGTCACGGCCGGCGCTCCCGCTGGACCAGGCCGACGGCCTGGCGGCGTGGCCGGGTCCAGGCCAGCGGGCGCAGCCGACCACCCAGCGTTGCCCGGCCGCCGGGCGCGGGTACGCAGTCGGGGTTGGGGCCCGTGCTGCTCGGCCACCGCGAGCAGTTCGTTGTTGGAAGGCCGCGTCGTTCGGCCTCGCGGAGCGATGTCTGGTGCGTGTTTGGGCTGCACCCCGCTGTCGTACCTGGGACAGGTGAGGTGTTGCGGGTGACGTCGGCTCCCCCGGCATGATTGGCGCCCGCGGCAGGGATGTGGGTGGATACCCCGACGATCGCCGCACGCGATGGAGGAGCCCGTGATCCTGGTCACCGGTGCCACTGGCAACACGGGCTCGGAGCTGGTGCGGCTGCTCGCCGAGGTGGGCGCGCCCGCCCGGGCCCTGGTCCGCTCGCCCGAGAAGGCAGCCTCGATCCAGCGCCTGGGCCTTGAGGCCGCGCTCGGCGACTTCGAGCAGCCCGACACCCTGGACGCCGCCATGGCCGGCTGCGACCACCTGTTTCTGCTGTCGCCGCCGAATCCCCATCAGCCCAAGCAGGAACGCAACGCCATCGACGCGGCCAAGCGGGCCGGGGTCGGGCACGTGGTCGCGCTGTCGGTGCTGGGTTCCAGCCCGGACGCCTCGGTGGCGTTCGGCCGCTGGCACGGCGAGATCGACCGGCACTTGGCCGAGTCGGGCCTGCCGCACACCCTGCTGCTGCCGGCCGGGTTCATGCAGAACTTTCTTGCGGTGGCCCAGACCGTCGCCGAGCAGGGCGTCCTGTACGGCATGACCGGCGACACCCGGGTCAGCTACATCGACACCCGCGACGTCGCCGCGGTGGCAGCCCGGGTGCTCACCAGCCCCGGCCACGAGGGCAAGGCGTACGCGCTGACCGGGCCTGCGGCCCTGTGCGGGGATGAGGTGGCCGAGCGGCTGTCGGCGGCCACCGGCCGCCAGGTCGGCTCCGTCGATGTCGCGGCCGACACCTTCCGCCAGGCGCTGGCCGGCGCTGGCCTGCCCGGCTGGCTGGTCGACCGCCTGATCGAGCTCAACACGATGATGGCGGCCGGCCACGCCGCCGGGGTCACCGACGAGGTGGCCACGCTGCTCGGACGCCAGCCGCGGACCTTCGAGCAGTTCGCCGCCGAGCACAGGGCCGCCTTCGGCGGCCAGCAGCAGTAGCTGCCGGCGGCGTCGCTGTTGCCGCCTGGCCTTGGCCGTTGCCGACCGCAGGTCCGCGCTGAGTGGCGGCGGTGAGATGGTCCCTCGACCTGCTCGACCAGGTCACCGAGCCAGACCAAGTGCTACGGCTAGCTTGAGGCGGGCGGGTTAGCTGCTGCGTTCGATGAGCAGCAGGGCGACGTCGTCGTGGAGCTGCCCAGCGACATGGCGTTGCAGCTCGGCCCACAGCGTCTCCAGCCCCGCTTCCAGGTCGGCGGCGACCAGCGCGAACGCCGCCGCGGCCTGCAACGGGAAGAACGCGCCGCGGGCGCGTGCCTCGCTGGCGCCGTCGGTGTACAGCAAGATCCGGTCGCCCAGCGCCAAGGTCAGCCGCAGCGGCTCCGGGCGCGGGCCCAGGCCCAGCGGCGCCGCCGGCTCGGGTGGGTCCAGCCCAACCGCCCGGCCGGCGCGGACCAGCAGCGGCGCGGGATGCCCACAGTTGAGCACGACCGCGCTGCCGTCGGTGGCGACCTGCACCACCACCGCGGTCACGAAGTCCTCCAGGCCGATCGCGCGGGTGACGCTGCGGTCCAACGCCGCCGCGACCTGGGCCAGGTCGGGGCGGTCCTGGGCGGCATCCCGGAAGCTGCCCAGCACCACCCCGGCCAGCCGCACCGCGTCCAGGCCCTTGCCGCGCACATCCCCGACCAGCAGCCGGACCCCGTGGGGGGTCTCGACCGCCTCGTAGAAGTCCCCCCCGATCGAGGCTTCCACGCTGGCCGAGGCGTACAGCACCGCCAGGCGCAGGCTGCCCAGCGCCGGCGGCACCCCACCCAACAGCGCCCGCTGGGCGACCTCGGCGACCCGGGTGACCGCCCGCAGCCGCCACTCCCGCTCCACCCGCACCCGCGCCACCAACCCCGACAGCACCGTCGCGGCCACGATCGCGACCGCGGGCACCCCCTGCGACCCGGCCAGCAGATCCACCCCGACCGCCCGGCCGTAGCCGACCGCGGCGCCAAACGCGACCACCCCGACCGCGACCGTGCGTTTGGGACCCACAAACGAGGCCGCCACAATCGGCGGGCCGACCAGCAACCCCAACAGCTCCGCCCTGCGGCCCCCCACCATGTCCATGCCAACGATCACCACGATCAACCCCAGCGCCACCCACACCCCGATGTTGCGCTGCACCACCGGCGCCACCAGCTCGGCGCGGCCCACCACCCCCAGCAGCCGCATCCCACGCCCGCCGGCCTGCCGGCCCACATCGCGCCCGACCTGGCTCCCCACGATGCTCCCCAACCCTCGCTGGTTCCCGGATCGATCTTGGAACCCCGACCCAGCCAAAGCAAGCGGAAGCCGGCGGCGGGCCTGACGCCGCTGACGCGGCGTGGCATCGGTGTGGTCCGAGCCCTGGGGCCGGTCGGCTACAGCTCCCTTCGCACCAGCGCACTGGCCAGCTCGCGGGCGCGCATGGCCAGGGGCCGGGCACGCCAGGCGGCCAGGTGCAGCTCGCGGGCGTCCTCGAGGTCGGCCAGGAAGTGCTTTTCGAGTTCGGCGACCACGCCGGGGTCGCGGAAGGAGATGTTGAGCTCGTCGTTGAGCGCGAACGAGCGGTTGTCGAAGTTGACCGACCCGACGGTGACCCAGTGGGAGTCCACGAGCAGGACCTTGGCGTGGAGCATGGTGCGCTGGTACTCGAAGATCCGCCCGCCGCAGGCGAGCAGCTGCTCGTAGCAGCGCCGCCCGGCCTGGCGGACGACCTCCCGGTCGGTGTGGGGGCCGTTGGTGAGCACGCGCACGTCGACGCCGCGGCGGACCGCGTCGCAGAGCGCGTCGACGAATGCGCGCCGTGGGGCGAAGTAGGCGGTGGTCAGCCAGATCCGCTCGCGGGCACAGGCGATCGCGGTGTAGAACAGCTGCTCGGCGTCGGTGCTGCCCTTCTGCGCGGTGGAGCGGGTGACCTGGGCTTGGATGCCGTCGTCGAAGCCGCGCACGTCTGGGAGGTGCTGCCGGCCGGACAGGATGCAGCCGGTTGCCTCGGCCCAGTTGTCGACGAAGCCGCTGAGCAGGTCGCGCACGACCGGCCCCTCGACGCGGACGTGGGTGTCGCGCCAGTGCTCGGGGTCCTCGCAGTTGCCGGTCCACTCCTCGGCGATGCCGACTCCGCCGGTGAAGCCGACGTTGCCGTCGACGACCAGGATCTTGCGGTGGGTGCGGTTGTTGAGCTTGTGGAGGGTGTACCACTTGGGTGGGCGGAACCAGGCGACTGTGGCGCCGGCCTGGTCGAGCTGGTCGGCGAGGCCGTGGTCCATCTTGGCGGCGCCGACCGCATCCAGCAGGACGTTGACTTCGACACCGGCGGCGGCGCGTTCGCCCAGCGCCGCGGCGAACTGCGGCGCGATGGTGCCGGTCCAGTAGACGTAGGTGGCGAAGTTGACCGTCTGCTTGGCGTGCTGGATCGCTTCCAGCATGGCGGGGAAGATCTCACGGCCGTTGCGGAGCACCTTGACCCGGTTGCCCTGGCGGAGGGGGGCGACGGTGAGCGCCTCGACCAGGCGGGCGAAGTCGGCGGTGCCGGGTGTCGGAGGGTCTTGCAGCTGGTAGCCCTTGGCGGCGGTACGCCGGTACTGGGCCGCCTCGAAGGCGTAGACGCCGGCGAGCCCGAGGCCGCCGAGGATCGCGGCGTTGCGGATGGACCGGACTGGTGGCACGGGACTGCCTCCTGGACAACAGGGGTGGGGATGGCCCCGCTGCCTTGCTCTGCCTGCGTTCGATTGCAGAAGATAGCCCAGAAGCCGGCTGAGAACCGAATGGGGTGGATGCCGGGATTTGCTCGCCTTCCCTTGTGGGGGATAGCTTCGGCAGCGCTGGGCGATCGCTGGGTGCCCTGGGAGGTCTGCGATGGCTCGCTCCGGTGGACCGCTGGAGCCACCATCGGGCGGCCGGTGGGAGGTGGGGCTGGCGTGGCGCTGGCGCTGGCTGCGCGACGGGGTCCCGTCCGGGTTGTTCCTGTTCGGCTCGGCGGTGGTGATCCTGCTCGTCGGCGTGCTGGTTGGCCTGCTGCTTGCCAAGGTCGCCAGCCATGGCGCGGTCGGCCGTGCCGACACCCAGGTCGACCGTTGGTTCGCTACCCACCGCAACAACGACCTGAACCGGGCCACCCACTACGTCGCATACGCCGCCGAGACCCCGACGATCGCGGCCCTGGCTGTGCTCACCGTCGCCGGCGCGGCGCTGGCCTGGCGGCGCTGGCGCGAGCCGATGCTGGTCGCGGTGGCGGTGACCGGCGAGGTGCTGATCTTCCTGACAATCACGCTGCTGGTTGACCGCCCCCGCCCGCCGGTCGAGCACTTGGACGTGGCACCGCCCACCTCCAGCTTCCCGTCGGGCCACGTTGCCGCCGCGGTCGCCCTGTATGGGGCCTGGGCCCTGCTTGTCTGGCAGCGGTCGCGGTCGGCGCTGCTGCGCAGGCTGCTGACCCTGTTCGCGATCGTGGTCCCGATCGCGGTCGCGCTGTCGCGCATGTACCGGGGCATGCACTACCCCACCGACGTGCTCGCGGGCGCGCTGTTGGGGACAGGCTGGCTGGCGGTGACCGTCCGTGGCGTCCGCCTGGGCGTCCGCCACCACGAGCTCCAGGCGGAGACGGCGGGGGAGAACCCGCAGAACCCGGCCCGCCGGTGGCCGCTGCCTCGCCATGGCTGAGCCGCTCGCGGCCCACCCGGCCGCCACCCCACAGCCCGCCGTGCGCCGGGTCGCGGTGGTCTTCAACCCGGCCACCTCCCCCGACGACGCGCCCGAGCGCAAGCGCGACCTGCAGGCGGCGCTGGACGCGGCCGGGGTCGAGGTGGTGTGGCTGGAGACCACCAAGCAGGAGGCGGGCCAAGGCCTCACCCGGCAGGCCGTCGAGCAGGGCGTGGACCTGGTTCTCGCGGCAGGCGGCGACGGCACCGTGATGGCCTGCGTCACCGGCCTGGCCGCCAGCGGCGTGCCCCTGGCGGTCCTGCCCGGCGGCACCGGCAACCTCCTGGCGCTCAACCTCGACCTGCCAAGCGACCTGGACGGCGCGCTGGATGTCGCGCTGCACGGCGACCGCCGCGGGCTCGACGTCGGGGCCCTTGATGGCGGCGCCGACCGCTTCGTGATCATGAGCGGGCTCGGCTTCGACGCCGCCATGCTCCGCGACGCCAACCCCGCCCTGAAAGCCCGCATCGGCGCGCTCGCCTACGTGCTGAGCGGCCTGCGCCAGCTTCGCCGGCGCCCAGGCCGGTTCCATATCCGTCTCGACGACCAGCCGCCCATCACCCGCGTCGGCCAGGGCCTGCTGATCGTCAACCTGGGCCGCCTGCAGGGCGGGCTTACGGTGGTGCCCGACGCCCGGCCAGACGACGGCGTGCTGGATGTCGCGGTCCTTGGGACCCGCACGCCGGTCGACTGGCTACGGCTGGCCACCCAGGTGCTGCTGCGGCGCCAGCGTCAGCCCGAGCAGCAGCGGCAGGCCGGGCCGCCGCTGGAGCTGTTTCGCGCCCGACGCGTCGAAGTCGACTGCGACCGGCCTCAGCCGGTCGAGCGGGACGGCGACCCAGCCGGCAGCACCCGCCGGCTGGTGGTTGAGATCCTCCCGCGGGCGCTCACCCTGTGTGTGCCCGCCCGTGCGGAGGGATCCGAGCAGGAGGACAACCCATGAGTACCGCCACCCGGGTCCCCGAGACCCACGAGCTGGAGGGCGACGATGCCCTGGAGACCTTGCGCCGCACCGGGTGGGGGCGGCTGGCCAAGGACTCGTTCCAGCGCTTCCGCGCCGCCGACGGCTTCAGCCACTCCCGCGCCTTGGCCTTCCAGATCACCTTCACGCTGCTGCCCGCCACCATCGCCGTGGTCGGCCTGGCTACGATCCTGCACGCCGCCAAGTTCCGCGACATCCTCCGGCAAACCGTCACCAGGCTGGCACCCGGCCCGGCCGGCGACATCATCGTGACCGCCATCAAGCAAGGCGAGCGGACGGTCGGGGGCGGCGCACGGGCCGCCTTGCTGTTCGGAGCGGTCGCGACCCTGATCTCCGCCGCCACCGCGATGGGCCAGGTCGAGCGCGGCGCCAACCGGATCTACGGCGTCGAGCAGGACCGCCCGACCCTGCAGAAGTACGGCGTCGGCCTGCTGCTCGCCTGCACCACCGGCCTGCTGATGGTGCTGGCGTTCGTGCTGATCGTCGCCGGTGCCGACATCGCGAAGGCCACCAAGTTCTCCGGCGTCGCGTGGGAGGTGCTGCGCTGGCCGTTGAGCATCTTGTTCCTGGTCATCGCGGTCGCCCTGCTGTTCAAGGCCGCCCCCAAGCGGCGGCAGCCGGCCGCCTCCTGGCTGGCCGTCGGCTCGGCGCTGGCGGTACTGCTGTGGTTTGCATTCACCGGCCTGCTCGCGCTGTACCTTGGCCTGAGCACGACCTTCGGGCAGACCTACGGCCCCCTGGCCGGCATGATCGGCATCCTCGCCTGGGCGCTGCTGACCTCGCTGGCCGCCTACCTCGGCCTGGCGTTCGCCGCCCAGCTCGAGGCGGTCCGGGCCGGCGTCCCAGGCCCAGCCACCGGGCAGCAGGCCAACAGCCGGGGCCGGGCACGTCACCGGCGGGCAGCCCTCCGCTAAGGCCTGCCGCCGAACAACATGGCCGGTATCGGGCGTCTCCGAGCTGAGGTCGCTCGCCCAGAAGCGCGACGGGCGACTCCGGGGAGGCCGGCGCAGCCTAGTCGGTTCTTCGGGACGTCCCTGTCGTTCATCCCCGGAACACACCGTCGTCCAGCGAGTCGCAGCTGACCGTCACGCGCGACAGGCCCGCCTCGCGCGGCGCCCGCCTTGCCGACTAGCAGCGTCCCGCTGGTGGTCAGTGGATAGTCAGCAGTCCAGCGAGCCGGAGACGCTACGACTCCTCGTCGATCGCTTCCTCCTCGATGGCTTCATGGATGTGGCCGAGGTCGGCACCGCCCCCGGGATGACTGTCGCGGTCGCGGTAGTGCCCCACGCCACGCCTGCCTCCTCGCCACCGACGGCTTCCTCCTCGATGGCTTCATGGATGTGGCCGAGGTCGGCACCGCCCCCGGGATGACTGTCGCGGTCGCGGTAGTGCCCCACGCCGGGAACGCCTGCCTCCTCGTCGGTGGCTTGGTGCTCGGGGCCGTGGTCGGCGCCTCCTTCGGCGTGCCGCTCGCGGTCGCGGTCCTCGTCAGCTCCCATCGTCCTCGCCTCCTGGCGCGATACGACGAACATGCGGTCGGTGCCAACTGGATCGGTCCGCCGTCAGGGTACCTTGCCGCCCGGTGGCGCCCAAATACTTGCCTGCCGCGGCCCTCTGACGGCTTGCCAACGAGGCACGTGGTCACCGAGGACGGCCCCCCCGGTGGCCGAGCTGCTCGGCCACGGGGTGATGGCACCCTCGACGCTGGGGGTGTTCCTGCGCTCGTTCACCTTCGGGCACATCCGCCAGCTCGACCGAGTCGCCAATGCGGCCTCCCATGTCGCCTTGATCCGCGCGAGTCGACCCTCGAGGACCTGCAAACCGCCGTCCACCGCGGCATTGACCGCATCCGCGCCGCCTGGCACTCAGCAAGAACGGTTTGAAACACGCGATCGAGAAACGTCGTCTGCCGTGTTCGAGGCGCAGGTGGGGCAGCCGGATGGGCTGATCGCTCAATGCCGCGCCACCCTGCGAGCCGGGCGCAGCCGAAGCCCTTGGCGGGCGCGGTCAGCAGCGCGACGCGAGACGGGGACGCGTCGCGCTGCTCGGCGCGCTCAACCGCGGGTCATGGGCACAGCGTCGTGTGGTAGCGGCAGGCGACGATCGTCGGCGTCTCCACGGGCCTGCCCGCGTCGATGGAGCTGGCCAGGCGGATGAACTGGGCGTGCGACCACGCCAGCGGGGCGGCGGAGAAGGTGCTCTCGCCGGGGACCAAGCGCGGGTCGCCGTCGGCGGGCGGCTGGTGGTCCCAGACCTGCTCGGCGATCAGGAAGGTCGTGTCGTCGCCGGCGCGCGCCATGGTGTCGAGCTGGCGTTGCGCCGATTGGCCCGCGGCCAGCCGGTACTCGCCGCGTTCGCCGGTGAGCAGCGGCCAGCCGCGGCCGACGGTCAGCCCGGAGCCGGTCGGGACCGGCTCCCACTGGCCGCCGTCGCGCTGCTCGCCGTAGCCGTCGAAGCTCGCCCGGTGCCAGAACTGGCCGTTGGCGGTGTCGTAGCGCAGCTCGCGGTCGATCACCGGCAGGGAGGAGCGGACGTTGGCGTCGAGGGCGGACTTCACGCCGAGGCGGACGACCTCCAGGAAGCTGGGGTCCACGACCCGCCGCTGGTCGACCAGCGGGCCGCCGTCGGAGATCTGGATCTCCGTCCCCGCGTTGGCGTCGCCGTCGGCGGTGATGCGCAGGTAGTAGGGGTCGGCGGAGAGCGGCCCGTTGGTGGTCACCGTCCAGCGCTCGAGGTTGCGCTGCCAGTCGTCGGCGGTGGCGAGGTAGCGCGCGGCGGCGGCCGCCTGCCCGTTGCGCCGCGCGATGTCAGCGGCGCACACCAGCGCGGCGATCTCGGCCGCGATCGTGGCCGGCGAGTAGCCGCCGATGTTCTCCCAGCGCTCCTGCGGCGTGCTCGGCCCGTTGGCCACGATGAAGTCCGCCGACCGGCGCACGCGGTCCCAGTCGGCCGCACCGGTCCTGTCGAGCTGCCAGGCGAGCACGATCGGGAACGCCACCTCGTCCAGCTGCAGCCCGCCGAACACCGCCTCGCCGTCCAGCCGCGAGTTCTGCGGAAACGAGCCGTCGGGCCGCTGCTGCACCGTCCACAGGTAGTCGAGGGCGCGGTCGGCCGCGGCCGTGTCACCGGCGGCGAGCAGCGCGGTCGCGATCTGGTACAGGTCGCGCGACCAGACCGCGATGTAGACGGGCAGGAACTGCAGCGAGTTCGCCCACGCCCACGGCCGGCCCGGCGCCGCGACGAAGCCGCCGCGGAAGGTCTTGTCCTCGCTGGCCGCCAGCACCATCGCCGAGACGCCGTAGGTGGTCCGCCAGCGTGCGGCGCTGTCTGGGACCGGCCGCAGCGACAACAGGTAGCGATGCCAGCCGGTCGCGTAGGCCACGCGGGCGGCGGCGAAGCCGCGGTCCAGCGCCCTGGCGGCGGTCGAGGCCGCGCCGCCCGGCGTCGCGGCGAAGCCGAGCGCCAGGGTCAGCCGCTGGGCGCCGGGAAGGCCGCTGAGCCGGGTGCGGCCCAACTGCACGACGTTGCCGCGCTGCCTCGCCGTGTACGACCAGTCCATCCGGAAGTTGTCCTGCAGGTCGGACCACCCGTCGCTGCGGCTCAGGTAGCCGCTGGAGGTCCCGGTGAAGCCCGAGGACGCCAGCACCGCGCCGCTGGAGACCCCGTCCGAGGCGACCAGCCCGCCGCCCGCGCTCCAGCCCATGTCGTCGTTGGCGTTGAGCCCGAGACCGACGTCGTGCAGCACGTACACCGAGTAGGGACGACCGGTGAGCGACTCGAACCGGACGTCGACGAGCACGGCCGAGCGGGCCGGGTCGGTGGTGTAGGTCTTGGTGATCCGGTAGTTGCCGGAGCGCGCGGTGTTCACCTGCCGGTAGACCAGGCTGCGGGCGTCCGGCATGGCCACCGCGTGGGTGGTGCTGGTGTCCTCGCGGTCGGCGAAGGTCGCGCCGTCGGACACCGCGAGCTGCGTGTCCCGTGTCGCCGGCGTGTCGAGCCGCGGGAAGAAGACCTCGCTGAGCGCGCCGTCGTTCAGCGTGTACCAGACCTTGCTGGCGCCGGCCCGGGCGGTCCCGAAGCCCTCCTTGTCCCCCGGCGACCAGGTCGACGCCTGCCCGGGGGCGCCGGGTGCCTGGGAGCCGGTGGCGGCCGAGACCGGGACGGCGCTGATGCCCGCGAAGGCGACCAGGAGCGCACCCACGACGAGCCAGGCGGTGGCTCGGCGGAGGCGTACACCGGAGGAACCGAGGAGGTCGTGCATGTCTCACGCTCCTTGCTGTGAGGGCATGGCCCGCATACTCAGCAAAATGCGCAGACGAGCTGCCGCCCAAACGTGAGGAGTGTGCCTCAGGCGGAACACAGGCCCGGCGTCCACGATCCAGCCCGCCACCTGCCCGGTGGGCCTCGCGACGAGGTAGCGCACCCCTCGTCGCGCGCGACGTCGGCGCGGCCGACGATCGCGGCCGGCCGCCCGACGACCAGGTCTAGGTGCTCTGAGGCCAGGGAGCATGATGGCCCGATCATGGCCTCGCTACGCCTGGCGCCAGCGCCGGAGGTCCCGGCGGGCGAGCTGCGGCTGACCCGCGCTGGGGACCGGATCGCCAAGCTGGTCACCTTCGACGGGCCCGGCGCCGCGCGTGGGCTGAGCCGGGTCGGGTTATGAGGTCCGCCTTCCGGGGAAGAGTCTGGCGTGTTTGGGGGAGGAGATGCTGGCCATGCGAAACGTCCGGCCTACGGACCCTCCCGTCATCCGGGTCAGCGCCCGGGCGCAGGCCGAGCTGCGACCGGCCGAGGCGCTCGTCTTTGACTGGACCCGCCTGGCGATGTGCTGCGCGGTCGCGGGCGAGGTCAGCCTGCGCCGCACAACTACCCGGGAGGCGCAGGGCTCGCCGGCCTTCGTGCCGCTCCGGACCGAGGACGGCGGCCCGCTGATGTCCGCCCACCGGCGCGCCTACCCGTTGCTGGTCGGGCGCCGCGTCGAGATCGACTGCCGGCGCCGCCTGGGCATGCGCTCGTTCAGCTCGTCTCTGCCACCTGATCTCGGGCTGCGCGCGTCGTTCGGTCGCGCGGCCAGCCCACTCCCTGACGACCGTGACCAGTTGGGTACGCCATCATCAGGGCCGGACCGGCAGCCCACAGGAGGATCGCCATGACCGTCACCTCCACGCCGACCACCGGCCGCTGGACGCCTCGCCGGATCGCCGTCTGGACCGCCGTCGCCGTGCTCGGCGCCGTCGCCTGGGGGATCCTCGCCCTGGCCCGTGGCGAGTCGGTCAACGCCGCTTGGCTGATCGTGGCCGCCCTGTGCTCCTATGCGATCGCCTACCGGTTCTACGCACGCTTCATCGCCACCCGGGTGCTCGGCGTGGACGACCGGCGCGCCACACCCGCCGAGCGCCTCGACAACGACGTCGACTTCCAGCCAACCGACCGGCGGGTGCTGTTCGGCCACCACTTCGCGGCCATCGCTGGGGCGGGGCCGCTGGTCGGGCCGGTGCTGGCCGCCCAGATGGGCTACCTGCCGGGGACGATGTGGATCATCGTCGGGGTCATCTTCGCCGGCGCCGTCCAGGACATGGTCATCCTGTTCTTCTCGCTGCGCCGCGACGGCAAGAGCCTGGGGCAGATGGCTCGCGAGGAGATCGGCCCCCTCGGCGGCGCAGCGGCGCTGCTGGCGGTGTTCGCGATCATGATCATCCTGCTGGCGGTCCTCGCCCTGGTGGTGGTCAACGCCCTCGCCGACTCCCCCTGGGGCACCTTCTCGCTGGCCATGACCATCCCGATCGCGCTGTTCATGGGCTTCTACCTGCGGGTGCTGCGCCCAGGACGGGTCCTGGAGACGAGCGCCATCGGGGTCACGCTGCTGCTCGTCGCGATCGTCCTCGGCGGCGTGATCGACAACTCCAGCCTCGCCCCGGCGTTCACGCTGTCGCCCAAGACCCTGGTGCTGTGCCTGGTGGTGTACGGGTTCGCGGCATCGGTGCTGCCGGTGTGGATGCTGCTGGCGCCCCGCGACTACCTGTCGACCTTCATGAAGGTCGGCACCATCGGCCTGCTCGCGGTCGGCATCCTGCTGACCCTGCCGGTGCTGGAGAACCAGGCGGTGACCAAGTTCGCCGGCAACGGGCAAGGCCCGGTGTTCGCCGGCCCGCTGTTCCCCTTCGTGTTCATCATCATCGCCTGCGGCGCCCTGTCGGGCTTCCACTCGCTGATCGCCTCGGGCACCACCCCCAAGTTGATCGAGAAGGAATCCCAGGTCCGCATGATCGGCTATGGCGCCATGTTGACCGAGTCGTTCGTCGCGGTCATGGCCATGATCGCCGCCTCCATCCTCGACCAGGGGCTCTACTTCGCCATGAACGCACCCCCAGGGGTGGTGGGCACGACCATCCAGTCGGCGTCGGAGGCGGTCACCAACCTCGGCTTCACGATCAGCCCCGACCAGCTGCAGGCCGCCGCGGCAGAGGTCCAGGAACGGACCCTGATCGCCCGCACCGGCGGCGCGCCCACCCTGGCCGTCGGCATGTCGACGATCTTCTCCGGCGCGTTCGGCGGGGACGCGCTCAAGGCGTTCTGGTACCACTTCGCGATCATGTTCGAGGCTCTGTTCATCCTCACCACGGTGGACGCGGGCACCCGGGTGGGCCGCTTCATGCTGCAGGACACCCTCGGCAACCTCTGGAAGCCGATGAGCCGGCCGTCCTGGCGGCCCGGCGTCTACGCCACCAGCGCGGTCGTGGTCGGGGCCTGGGGCTACTTCCTCTACGCCGGGGTCACCGACCCGCTCGGCGGCATCAACCAGCTGTTCCCGCTGTTCGGGATCGCCAACCAGCTGCTGGCCGCGGTCGCCCTGACTGTCGCCACCACCATCCTGATCAAGTCCGGCTGGCTGCGCTGGGCCTGGGTGACGGCCGTCCCGCTGGCCTGGGACGTGGCCGTCACCCTGACCGCGAGCTGGTACAAGATCTTCTCCAGCGACCCCCTGATCGGCTTCTTCGCCCAGCGGGCTAAGTACCAGGATGCCCTCGACGCCGGCAAGGTCATCCCGCCGGCCAAGTCGCTGGAGGACGTCGGCCAGGTCGTCACCAACTCGACCGTCGACGGGGTCCTGTCGATCCTGTTCGCGGTGCTGATCATCGTGGTGATCGCCGACGCCGCCCGGATCTGGCTCCAGACCCTGACCGGCCGGCGCGAGCCCGTCCTGGCCGAGGTGCCGGCCGAGCCGTCCCACCTGTGGGCCCCCTCCGGGCTCATCCCCACGGCCGAGGACCGGGCCCGGCAGGTCCAGCAGCGCGAAGCCGAGCCGGCCGGGAGACGCGGCGACCGCACCGAAGGTGACGGGTGATGCCCCAGCTCGGGCGCGTCGCCGGCCGGGCGCTGTGGTACCTGCGCGAGGTCATGGGCGAGAACGCCTACGAGCGCTACCTGGAGCACCAGCGCCGCAGGCACCCGCACCAGCCGGTCCTGTCGCGCCGCGAGTTCGAGCGGCGACGCATGGACGAGCTGGACGACCATCCCAGGGCCCGCTGCTGCTGAGCGGGCGGCTTCTTGTGGTCCCTCCCTCAACGGGGATCGCTCTGGTTCGACAACTACGTTGCTACGGCGAGTCTCCCGCGTGTTGGAGCGCGAGAAGGGCTGGCAGTACCGGTTGGCCAGCAAGGCTGGGGGGCATTCAGAGCGAGGGCCCAGCGGGTCCGCTGATATGGGTCACGGGCAGTTTGGTGGCGCGTCTGACGCGGTGTGGGAGATCCATCGCCATCCAGCGGGAGAGCCGACGCGGCAGCGTGGAGACGATGATCTCGTCGATCTCCTCCCGGCTGGCGAGCTTGCGGATCGCGTCGATGGGGATGGGGTCGACGACCTCGCCATCGGCCTCCGCGCCGCCTTCGCGAAGCCGGGCCAGCTCGTGCTCCAGGCGCCCCTCCGCCAGGGTCCTGGCAATCTTGTAGGCGCCTGGGACCACCACCCCCTCGAAACCACCGCTGAACCACCGATCGGAGGCCTCGGTCTGGGTCACAGGGGCGACGAGATAGAAGCGGCACTGTCCGGCCTTCATGCATTCGGCGAGCTTCGCCGCGAGCTGGTCACCGCCGAGGGTCTGGTTCGCCACGATGAGGTACCGACGCATGACCTCACCCCCTTGGGCTTCTTGGCCTGGCAACACTCTAGCCGGCCGTGACCCTGTCTCAAAGAGCCGGGCCTGCGGGTCGACAGGGTCGCCCTGCCTGGTCGAGGGTCGCGTCGCGCAAGCAACGAACTGCTCGCGGTGGCCGAGCACCACTGGCCCCAACCCCGGCCGGTACCCGATCCCGCCGGGCCGGGCAACGCTGGGTGGTCGGCTGCGCCCGCTGGCCTGGACCCGGCCACGCCGCCAGGCCGTCGGCCTGGTCTAGCAGGAGCGCCAGCTGTGATCGGGCTGGTGGCGGCGCCGTCAGCGGCGACGACGGGCCCGCATCCCACCAAACAGCAACACAGCAACGACCACGATGATCAGCACCCACAACCATGTCGACATGGCAGCCTCCTTGGTCGGCGCAGGAGCAGGTCAAGCTGACACTACTGCCGCCCACCCCGGGCAAACAACTCGCTCGCGTCCAGGCGACCTCCCGGGCCGGGATCGACGGCCGCGCTGCGCGCGGGCTCGCGGGGGGCCCCTGCACCCGCGACCTGCCCGCCGATCTGGTCGGGCTGGCACCCGCCCGACCAGCCCGCCGACCACGCGCAGGCCCCGGTGGGCCGAGCCCTTCGTGCCACGTCCAGCCAGCCCAGCCCAACCACCGCGACCAGCACCACAGACGAGGAGGACCCAGCAGGCGGCAACCGACCCGACGCGACCACAGCGACCCCGACCGGCGGGCTATGGCGAGGCCGAGAAGAGTTTGCCCTGCTTGGGTGGGGGAACAATCCAAGCATGGTTGTGCTGAGACGCAATGGCAGACGCCGCGCCGCCGGCGCCGAACCGATGGTGCGCGCCTTCGGCGAAACCCGAACTTGCGCCGAGGACGGCTGCACCGCCCGGCTCTCCCGGTATAACCCCGCTCGATGCTGCGCGATCCACCAAGGGTGGGACGGGCAGGAGACGACCCGCATGAGGCGACGCCGCCCCTGAGCTGCCAGAGACCCGATGGTCAGCTCAACTCGGTCACCTCGCCTGACGGCGTGCGTCCGCCGGCAAGGCCACGGTCGTGGGTGATTGCCCAGGTTGGATGCTGGGTATCGTGCGACCTGCGAGAACATGGGTTAGCACGACGCTGGCCGCCGATCCATGGTAAGTGGCTCATGGCCTCGGCCACCCCTCACGGATGAAGATGGGCAGCACGACAGGGCCTCTGGGCCGTGACTGCTGTGCGGAGGGTCGGGTTGCCCGCCGACGCCGATGTGTCCTTGGCCGTTGGAGGCCGTGCCTGAGTCTGGCGCCGGGGCCCGACAGCAGGGTCGCGCACTGTTGCCACGAGCACGCCGGTCAGAGTTTCGGTATCCCAACCGAGCCCCGGGCAGCCCGTCTGCGACCCGCGATGGAGGAGGACGGTCGGTGCCAGCAGGCCAGCAGGTCGAGGTCGACGACCACGAGCAGATCCTGGGGCGGGTCGCCGCGATCGATGTCGCCAAGGCGTCCGGGATGGTCTGTACCCGGGTGCCGCATGCCACCAAGGCGGGCAAGCGTGTCACCACGGTCTGGCAGGTCCCCTCGACCACCAACCAGATCCTGGGGTTGGCCGACCAGTTGGTCGGCCAGGGGATCCAGCGGGTCGTGGTGGAGTCCACCTCCGACTATTGGCGGCCGTTCGTCTACCTGCTGGAGGCGCGGGGGCTGGTCGTGTGGCTGGTCAACGCCCATGACGTCAAGCACCTGCCTGGCCGTCCCAAGACCGACAAGCTGGATGCGGTGTGGCTGTGCAAGCTGAATGAGCGGGGCATGCTGCGGCCCTCGTTCGTCCCGCCCGCCCAGATCCGCCGGCTGCGGGACTACACCCGGCTGCGTGCCGACCTGACCGCCGAGCGCTCCCGCCACAAGCAGCGGCTGGAGAAGCTGCTGGAGGATGCCCTGATCAAGCTTTCCACGGTGGCCACCGACATCTTCGGGGTCTCGGGCCGGGCCATGCTGGAGGCGCTGATCGCCGGCCAGCGCGACCCCACGGTGCTCGCCGAGCTGGCCAGAGGGCGGCTCCGTGTCAAGCACGCCGCGCTGGTGGAGGCCCTCACTGGCCGCTTCGACGACCATCACGCAGAGCTGGCGAGGATGCTGCTGGACCAGATCGACGCGTTGAGCGGCCAGATCGACCAGCTCACCAGCAGGATCGAGCAGACGATCGTCGCGATCCCCGCCGCGCAGCCAGCAGCCTCCGACCCGGGTGGCGGCCCAGGCGCGGCGGTCCAAGCAGCCAGCCAGTCGGCCCGGTCGGCGCCCGGCGCCGTCGACCCCGAAACCGGTGAGATCCTGGCCGCGTCCCTGCCGGTGGTGGACCGCTTGACGAGGTCGCCGGGATCGGCCGTCACGCCGCCCAGGTCATCATCGCCGAGGTCGGGCTGGACATGGGCCAGTTCCCCACCCCAGCGCACCTGGTGTCCTGGGCCAGGCTGTCACCCCGCACCATCCAGTCCGGCACCA
>WNFU01002062.1_pt1 | contig 27760 bp, 25 predicted proteins | sample 5400121 | NCBI WGS metagenome assembly WNFU01 (sample SAMN13153360, study PRJNA577476) | soil metagenome | isolation source: 100 cm soil or saprolite under grassland replicate 1 | place: USA:California | collected 2016-06-15 | reverse complement strand
GTGCTCGAGGTCGAGGAGGACGGCCGCACGTTCCGGATCGTTCAGTCGATGGCGATCCTCGAGTGGCTCGAGGAGCGCTGGCCCGCGCCGGCGCTCCTCCCGCCCGACCTGGAGGGACGCGCCCGGGTGCGCGCGCTCGCCGAGCACGTGAACTCCGGGATCCAGCCGCTCCAGAACGCGATCGTCCTCAAGATGCTGCGCGAGAAGGAGAAGGGCTTCGAGAAGACCTGGGCTCGCTTCCACATCGGGCGCGGGCTCGAGGCGCTCGAGCGCGCGGTCTCCGACGGGCGCCGGGGCCGGTTCTGCCACGGCGACGCGCCCGGGCTCGCCGAGTGCTACCTCGTCCCGCAGCTCTACAACGCGCGCCGCCACGGGGTCGACCTCGCGCCGTACCCCACCCTGCGCGCGATCGAGGAGGCTTGCCTCGCGCTCGCGCCGTTCCAGTCCGCCGATCCCGAGCGGCAGCCCGACGCGCCACCCCCGGAGGGGAGGACGCCGTGACGACGAAGCTCGCCCCCCTCGGCCTGCGCCGCGTCGAGGCGCTCCACTACTACGTGCACGATCTCGAGCGGAGCCGCCGGTTCTACCTCGACCGGATGGACTTCGCGGAGATCGCGCAGAGCAGCCCCGCCCTCGACCGCGAGGGCCGGCAGCGGAGCGCGGTGTTCGAGGCGGGCGCGGTCCGGATCGTCTGCTCGCAGCCGCTCGGCGAGGGCGGGCGGGCGTGGCGCTTCCTGCGCAAGCACCCGGACGGCGTCGGGACGGTGGTGTTCGAGGTGGACGACGCCGACCGGTGCCTGCGGCTCCTCGAGGAGCGCGGCGGGACCCCGATCACCGACGTGCAGGTCCACGAGGACGACGGCGGGACGCTCCGCACGTTCAACGTGACGACGCCGCTCGGGGACACGACGTTCCGCTTCGTCGAGCGGCGTGGCGCGCCCGCGGTCTACCCGGGGATGATCCGGCACGCGGCGCCGCGCGGCGGCCACAACGCCTTCGGCTTCGACGGGATCGACCACCTCACCTCGAACTTCCAGACGATGAAGCCGGCGCTCCTCTGGATGGAGCACGTGCTCGGGCTCGAGGAGTTCTGGGACGTCTCGTTTCACACGAAGGACGCCGCCGAGGCGCGCCGCGCGGCGCTCGAGGCGCAGAAGGGCTCGGGGCTGCGCTCCGTCGTGATGCGCGACGCCGGCTCGGGGGTGAAGTTCGCGAACAACGAGCCGTGGCGACCGGCGTTCAAGTCCTCCCAGATCAACGTCTTCACCGAGGAGCACCGCGGCGACGGGATCCAGCACGCGGCGCTCGCGGTGAAGGACATCCTCGCCGCCGTCCGCGGCCTGCGCGCGCGCGGCGTCGAGTTCATGGCGACGCCGGGCAGCTACTACGACGCGCTGCCCGAGCGGATCGTGCGGAGCGGCATCGGCAGGATCGACGAGGACCTCGCCGCCCTGCGCGAGCTCGGGATCCTCGTGGACGGCGCGGGCCCCGGCGCCTACCTCCTGCAGATCTTCCTGCGCGACTCCGCGGGCCTCTACCACGAGCCCGAGGCGGGGCCGTTCTTCTTCGAGATCATCCAGCGCAAGGGCGACCAGGGCTTTGGCGCGGGCAACTTTCGCGCGCTCTTCGAGTCGATCGAGCGCGAGCAAGAGAAGGAGGGGCGCCCGTAGCGACGCCGGACCGGATGCTCGACCGCATCGTGCAGGGGTCGGTGCCGCGCAAGCACCACCTCGTCTTCCGCGACGCGGAGGGGAGGCTCCTCTACGAGGAGGCCTACACCCGCGCCGGCTTCGACGGCCCCTACACGCTCGCGTACCACCGCGGAAGGCCGCACGCGACGCGCCCGGCCGAGGTCCGCCACGCCTTCCCGCTCCCGCGCGCCGCGCCGCCGCGCCCCCTCGCGCGCCGCCACCTCCGCACGCAGGACCTCGCGCCCCGCGGCGGCCCGCCGCTCGACGCCCGCGTCCCGCTGCTCTTCAACGAGGACCTCGTGCTCTCGCTCGTCACCCCCGACGCCGAGGACCCCGTCTACTTCTCGAACGGCGACGCCGACGACCTGCTGTTCGTGCTCGAGGGGGCAGGGCTCCTCCGCTCCCCGCTCGGCGATCTCCGCTTCGGGCAGGACGACTACGTCTACGTCCCGCGCGGCCTCCTTCACCGGCTCGTGCCGGACGCGGGGCCGCAGCGCTGGTTCTCGATCGAGGCGTCCGGCGCGTTCCACCTGCCCGCGCAGTGGCGGAACGAGACCGGCCAGCTCCGCATGGACGCGCCGTACTCGCACCGCGACTTCCGGCGCGTGGAGTGGAAGGGGCCCTCGGACGAAGGGATCCGCGACCTCGTCGTGAAGCGGAGCGGCGCGTTCCACGGGTTCCGGTTCGAGACCTCGCCTCTCGACGTCGTCGGCTGGGACGGCTCGCTCTATCCGTTCGCCTTCCCCATCCTGAACTTCCAGCCACGCGCCGGCCTCGTGCACCTGCCCCCGACCTGGCACGGCACCTTCGCGGCCCGTGGGGCGCTCGTCTGCTCGTTCGTGCCCCGGCCGCTCGACTTCCACCCCGAGGCGGTTCCCTGCCCGTACCCGCACGCTTCCGTGGACGTGGACGAGGTCATCTTCTACGTGCGCGGCGAGTTCACCTCGCGACGCGGCGTCGGGATCGGCTCGATCTCGCACCACCCCGCCGGGATTCCGCACGGGCCTCACCCGGGAGCGTACGAGGGCTCGATCGGCGCGCGCGCGACGAACGAGGTGGCGGTGATGATCGACTGCTACCGGCCGCTGGAGGCGACGCCGGACGCGCTCGGTCTCGACGACCCGTCGTACGAGGGGAGCTTCGTCGGGTAGCCGAGTAGGAGGTGGGGGGCCGTCCCACCGTGCGTGCCGTCGCGAGGCACGGTACGATGCGTGCAACTCTGGCTCCCGTGCTCGCCCCGTCCATCGCCCTCATCCTCTCCCTCGCCGTCCCGGCGCAGGTGCCGACCGCGCTCGAGCCGCCACTCGCCGAGGCCGCGGCCGCCGCGCTCGAGGTCCCTCCCGCCGCGGCTGCCGCGTTCGCGGTGCCACGCTCGAACGAGACGATGGAATTCACGGTGTCGTATCTCGGCGTCGCGATGGGCAAGGTCCGGCTCTTCGTCGGCAAGGTCGACCCCAGCATCGCACCGGTGTTCCTCCAGGCCCAGACGAGCTCGATCCTGAGCCTCGTCAACATCCGCCAGCAGCTCGCGACGTATCTCGACGTCTCGACCGGGCTCCCGCGCTCGGGATCGCTCGACGCGGTCGAGGGAAGCTACCGCCACACCGACACCGTCCAGTACGACCGGAAGACGAACAAGGCGACGGTCCGCGAGAAGGGGAAGTACGACAACACCTATCTCCTCGACGTGCCGCCGGACACGGTGGACTTCGTCGCGCTCGTCTACCGCCTGCGCTCGCTCAAGCTCGAGCCCGGCGCGAAGCACGAGTTCCGCGTGCTCGCCGGTCGCCAGGTGAACAGGGTCGTCGCGGAGGTCGTCGGCCGCGAGAAGGTCGAGACGAAGGCCGGCACGTTCGAGGCGGTGAAGGTGCGCGTTCCGACCGGCTTCACCGGCAAGTTCAGCGAGAAGAACCCGACGTTCGTTTGGTTCAGCGACGACGCGCGCCGCATCGTCGTCCGGATCGCCGCGGACTTCGCGATCGGCCACGCCACCGCGGGGCTCGTGTCGTACTCGCCCGGCGCGTCCCCTTCCGAGACCGCCTCGAGCCGCTGACGCGGGCGGGCGGGAGCGCACGCTCAGCCGCGGTCCCGGGCGAGCGCCGCCGCGAGCGCCGCCCGTCCCCCCTTGCGGAGCGGCGCGCCGTGGCCGGGGCACACGACCGCGATCCGCTCCTCCGCGAGCCGCCGCACGCTCTCCCGCGTCTCGCGCGGCGCGTCCTGGTAGCGGTCGGGTACGAACTCGAAGCCGCCCGACCCCTCGCGCGTCACGAGATCCCCCGTGAACGCGACGGGCGCGCGCCGCCTCCCGTCGAGGACGAGCGCGAAGGACGCGTCGCACGGCCCCGGTGCATGGAGCGCGCGCAGGCCGCCGGGGAGCGCCGCGCCCTCCTCGTACCAGGCGTCGGGCTCCTCCTCGAGCCCCTCGGCCCCCGCAGGCGCGTGGACCTTCGCGCCGAAGCGCTCCCGGTAGCGCCACGCCGAGCGCTGGTGCGACTGGATCGTGAGGACGATCGCGGTGACGTCCCCGAGCGACCGGAGCGCGCGCTCGGAGAGCGGCAGCGGGTCGACGAGCACGGTCCCTCCCTCCGCCGCGACAGCGTAGGCGTCGCTCCGGAACCCGATCCGGTCGTCGGGCACGGTCCAGTGCATGACCCCGGGCGCGATGCGCGCGAGGCGCGTGGCGGTGCGGCTCGGCTCGGACATCCCGCCCTCCTCCCGACGACGATGCGCATCGGGAGCGGCGCGCCGCTACAGTAGCTGGAGCTGCCGCTCGGGCGCCGGCGGCTCGAGGCAGGCCGGGTCGTCGTGACCGATCGCGTTCACGCGCGCGGAGACCGGCCGGTCGGCGAGCGCGCCCTCCGGCGCGGCGCCGGGCGCGGCGGCGCCGGCGAGCCAGCCCGCGAGGCTGCCCTCGGGGAGGAGGACCGGCATGCGGTCGTGGAGCGCCGCGACGGGCCCGTTCGCGGCGGTCGTGAGGATCGCGAATGCGAGCGCGCCGCCTTCCGCCTCGCCGAAGAGCGCCGCGAACAGGAGCGGGCGCCCGTCCGGATCGTGGAACCAGGTCGGGCGTCGATCGCGCGCCGGCCCGCCCCACTCGTAGAAGCCGTCCGCCGGGACGGCGCAGCGGCGCGCGATCCACGCGTCGCGGAAGCTCGGTCGCTCCGCGGCGGTCTCGATCCGCGCGTTGATCCGGAGCTGGCCGTGCGTCCCGAGCCCGAACCGCGAGCGCTCGAGCCGCAGCCGGCCGCCGCGGCCGCGCAGGAGCAGGTGCGCCGAGCCGGGCGCGACGTTGTAGCGGGGGCGCCAGTCGACGGCGAGCGCCGGATCGAGGTCCGCGAGGAAGCCCCCGGCGAGCTTCGCGAGGTCGCGCTCGGTGAGCGTGAAGCGGCCGCACATGCGGGCGGGAGCATAACGGACGGGAGAGCGGGTCGCCTCCGCGGCGGAGCCGAAGCCCGAGCTGCAGACGCACCGGCAGGGCGCGGGCGAGCCCGATGCGACGGGCTCGCGGCGGAGAGCTACCCCGATTGGGGCCTGGCACAGAACGAACGGTCGTTCTATTTTCGGTGCATGGGAAAGGGCGAGGAGACCCGCGGGGCGATCCTCGAGCGCGCGATCCAGGTCGCGAGCCAGGTAGGGCTCGAGGGCCTCACCATCGGGCGGCTCGCGAGCGCCCTCGACCTCTCGAAGAGCGGCCTCTTCGCCCACTTCTCGTCGAAGGAGGGCCTGCAGGTCGCGACGCTCGACCGCGCGGCCGAGCTCTTCGCCGACGTCGTGGTCCGCCCCGCGCTGAAGGCGCGGCGCGGCGAGCCGCGGCTGCGCGCGCTCGTCGAGCGGTGGCTCCGCTGGCCCATCGAGGTCCCGCAGCCCGGCGGCTGCATCTTCGTGCAGGCGGCGGTGGAGCTCGACGATCGTCCCGGCCCCGCGCGCGAGCGGCTCGTCGCGCTGCAGCGCGCGTGGCTCGCGTCGCTCGCGACCGCCGTGCGCGGCGCCGTCGCGGAGGGCCACTTCCGCAAGGACGTGGACGCGGAGCAGGTCGCCTTCGAGCTGTACGGGATCATGCTCTCCGCGCACCATGCGGACCGGCTGCTCCAAGACCCGCGCGCGGGCTCGCGCGCCCGCGTCGCCCTCGATCGGATCCTGTCGGCGTGCCGCGCGCCCGCCTGAAGTCTCACCCCAACCCGAGAACCGGAGGTCCCAGATGTCGTCTCTGCCCAGCGCACAAAATAGCACGAACGGTCGTTCCCTTGCCCCTTGGCCCCTCCGCGCCGGCCTCGCCGCGCTGGGGGCCGTGTCGCCGGACCTCGCCGGCCGTGCCGGCGCGCGGATCTTCCTCACGCCGCCGCGCCACCGCGCCTCCCGCCGCGACGAGGAGGCGCTCGCGGCGACCGAGCCCTTCGCCCTCGCCCACCGCGGCCGCATCGTCCGCGGCTGGACGCTCGGCGCCGGGCCCGCGGTGCTACTCGTCCACGGCTGGGGCGGGCGGAGCGGCCAGCTCGCGCCGCTCGCGCACGCGTTCGCCGCGGCGGGCTGCACCGCCGTCGCGTTCGACGCCCCGGCGCACGGCCGCTCCTCCGGCCGCGTCGCGTCGATGCTCGACTTCGCGGACGCCGCGGCTGCGGTCGCCGCGCGGTTCGGCGCGCGCGCGGCCGCCGGCCACTCCGTCGGCGGGTGCGCGATCGCGTTCGCGACGACGCGCGGCCTCGAGCTCTCCGCGGCGGTCCTCCTCGCGCCGCCCACGACGCCGATCTCGTTCGTGGACGGGCTCGCGGACGCGCTCACCCTCTCGCCCCGAGTCCGGACCGCGCTCGACGAGGGGATCGTGCGGCGGGTCGGGCTCGCGTACGACGCGGTGGACGTCGTGCGGCTGGCGCCCGCCGCGCCGCCGCCGTTCCTCGTCGTGCACGATCGCGACGACAGCGAGGTGCCGCTCGCCGCGGGCGCCGCGCTCGCGAAGGCGTGGCGCGCGCGGCTCGTCGTCACCGCGGGCCTCGGCCACCGCCGCATCCTGCGCGACCGGGCGGTGCTCGACGAGACCGTGGCGTTCATCACCTCGCGCCTGCCGCGCTGCGGCTGCGGCTCGCTCGCGGAGGCGCCCGACCCGGACGGCACCTGGCGCTGCGCGGGGTGCGCCGTGGCGGACGACCTGTGGGCCCGCGACCGGCGGCGGGAGCGGTTCGGCACCTGACGCCGCCGGCGTCGTCCCCCGACGCTCCCCTCGTCAGACGGAGACGGTGGGGAAGGTGCTCGGGATCTTTCGCGACGCGGGGATCGCGACCGAGCTGAACGTCGGGAACGGCTTCCAGGCGGCCCTCGCCGGCCCAGGCGGCGACCTCGCGGTGCCCTTCGTCACGATGCGCTCAACGTGTACTACCGGAGCGGGGCTAGGCGCCCGCCAGGTGTAGCATCGCGCCATGCGCCGACTCCTCCTCCCGCTCCTCGCCGTGCTCGCCCTCCCCGCCCTCGCGCTCGCCCTCGCGGACGAGCCGCCGACCCTCCGGCTCGAGGTGGGCGGCGAGAAGACGGACCTCGGGATCATGCCGCGCTGCGACGACCTCGCCGTCGTCGCGATCACCGCGGACGGGCGTGGGCTGAAGGGGCTGAAGGTCGGGACGACGATCTGCTCGTTCGACCGCTCCGGCGGCGGCGGGGCGCGCCAGGTCTCCCGGGTCGTCGTCGTGGGCAAGGCGAAGGCGGACCCGGTGAAGGGCACGGCCGGGAAGACGGAAACGAAATAGCGGCGCCGGAGCGCGGGTCCTACGCGTCCTTCACGAGCGATGCGAGCTGCTCGGCGGAGATCGGGATCTTGAGCCCGCGCCCGCCGTTCTCGAGGAAGAGGCGCAGGCCGTAGTCGAAGTGCCGCTTCACCGCGTTCAGGATCGAGTCGTAGATCGGCTGCAGCGCCTCGGGCGTGGGGGCCGCGACCTCGAAGTCCTCGAACCCGACGAGGCTGATGATGTAGCGGGTCTCGAGCTTCTTGAACCGGACGTTCAGGAGGATCGAGCCCTTCCCCTTCGGCTCCTCGAGCATGAGCCTCAGGCCGAGGTGCCAGAAGCCGTCCTGGTCGAGGTGCATCGCGTCCTCGATCCTCGGCGTCGGCGCCCCGCCGGCGGCGACGACCGGCTCGTACCCGACCTGCTCCCGCGGCCAGCCGCTGTACTCGGCGAACCCGCGCGCGAGCGTCGCGGCGAAGAAGAAGCACTCGGAGCGGTACGCGCCGAAGCGCGCGCGCGCCTCCGCCATCGACTTGCACAGGTCCTGGTAGCGGCTCTGGCTCATGGGAACTCCGGTGCGGGCGGTCGGACGCCCGCTGGGACGGTCAGGGTAGCACGGGGACCTGGCCGGCCGGTTATCATGCCCGCCATGTCCCTCCTACCCTCGGCGTGGGGCGGCCGGCCCACGTGGGCCGAGATCGATCTCGACGCCATCGCAGAGAACGTGCGGCTCCTCGCGGCGCGCGCCGCGCCCGCTCGGGTCTGGGCGGTCGTGAAGGCGAACGCGTACGGTCACGGCGCCGTCGCCTGCGGCCGCGCCGCGCTCGAGGCGGGCGCCGCCGGTCTCGCGGTCGTCTGCGTGGACGAGGGCGAGGAGCTCCGGCAGGCGGGCGTCGACGCGCCGATCCTCGTCCTCGGGTACACCGCGCCGTCGGACGCCGAGCGCGTCGCGGCGCTGCGGCTCCGTCCCACCGCGGGCTCGTGGGACTTCGTCGAGGCGCTCGCCGCCGCCGGACGCCGCGCCGGCTGGACGGTGCCACTCCACCTCGAGCTCGAGTCGGGCCTCAACCGCCACGGGCTCGCGCCCGACGCCCTGGTCGCGATCGCCGAGCGGGCGCGCACCACGCCGGGCGTCGAGGTGGAGGGCCTCTTCACGCACTTCGCGGCCGCGGAGGAGGGCGATCAGCGCTTCACGCGTCGCCAGCTCGACGTCCTTCGCGAGGTATCGGCGCGCCTGCCGTTCGTGAAGGAGCGCCACTGCGCCGCGTCCGCGAGCGTCCTCCTCGACCGCGAGATGGCGCTGGACTCCGTGCGGACCGGCCTCTCGATGTACGGCTACCGGCCCGCGCCGTGGTGCGGCACCGACGCGGACCTCCGCCCCGTCCTCTCGCTGCGCGCGCGGGTCGCGCGCCTCCTCGACGTGGAGCGGGGCGCCACCGTCGGCTACGGCCGCACCTGGGCGGCGACGCGCGCATCGCGCATCGCGCTCGTGATGTGCGGCTACGCGGACGGCTACCGGCGCGGGTTCGGCAACCGCGCGCACGTGCTCGTGTCCGGCCGCCGCGCGCCCGTCGTCGGCCGCGTCGCGATGGACATGTGCATGGTGGACGTGACCGCCGTGCCCGGGGTCTTCGTGGGCGACGTCGCGACCCTCATCGGCCGCGACGGCGACGAGCGCGTCGACGCCGACGAGCTCGCCACGCTCGCGGACACGATCTCGTGGGAGATCCTCGCCGGCATCACGGCGCGCGTTCCGCGCCTGTACCTGCGCGGCGGCGCGGTGAGGGCCCTCTCGACGCTCACCCAGCGCGTTCCGCGAGAGCTCTGACGGGCGGGAGACGCTCGCACGCGTCTCGAGCTGCCCCGAGCTCGCCACCGCGTCACTCGTCGGGCGGCGGCTCGCCCGCGAGCGCCCGGACGAGGAAGTCGATCGCCTCGGCCGCGTTCATCGGCACGGACGGGTCCTCGAGCGCGGTCGGCTCGCCCCACGCGAACGTCGCGACGTGGCCGCTGCGGTCGACGAGGGCGAGCGCGCCGAGTGGCCCCGTCGAGGGGGCGGAGGGCGGCGGGAAGAGCGTGCCCGGGAGGACCGGGTCGGCGGACGGCGGCTGCGGCAGGCGGCGGCCCTCGAGCCGGTGGTAGGTCGCGACGGCGTCCACGCCGAGCGCCGCCACCGCCTCCCCGGCCGCGCGGCCGGCGTCGGCGAACGGCGAGGTCCCGAGACGCTCGGACCGGCCGGCGGAGGCGCGGAGCTCGAGCTGGCCGAAGAGCCTCTCGACGGGCGCGAGCTCCGGCGACCGCTTCCTCCCGAGCTCGATGACGCGGGTCGCGTACCCGCGGGCGCGCAACGACTCGTCGAGGCCGTCGAGCGGGTCCTTCGGCCGGCCCGCGCGGCCGTCCACCGTCCGGACGAGCGCCAGCGAGTGGACGGCGCGGAACGAGGGTGGCGGCGGCGCGACGGCCTCGCCGGTCGTCGCGCACGCCGTCGCCGCGGCGAGCGCCGCGAACGCGAGCTTCGTCATCGCCCACCTCCCTCGAGACCGCGCGGTATATTCCCACCCATGTCCGTGACGGTCGAGACCGGCGCGACCCTCGCGTTCGATCGGTTCTGGCGGTGGCTGAAGCGCCACCCGAACTGCATCCTGCGCGCGGGGACGCCCCAAGCCTACCTGTTCGATGCCGACGACCTGCACTGGCACCTCGAGGAGGACGAGGACCGGACGCCCACCGTCCAGCTCCTGCGCGGGAAGCAGGTGCTCGGGGAGATCCTGGTCGAGGCGCGCGAGATCCTGTTCGTGCAGGCGCTGCCCGACCCCGACGGCGACGAGGGGCAGTACGTGTTCGAGCTCGTCGCGGGAACCGCGGAGGAGCCGTCGCCGATCTATCACTTCGTCCTCGCGCACGGCTTCGACGAGGGGGCGGGACACCGCCCTCAACTGAAGCAGTAGCGGGCGGCGACGCGGCGGGCGACCCCACGCGGAGGTGGTCTCCGCGCGCGCTTTCGACTATGGGTTGTAGCCCATGCGGATGCCCGAATACGACCGGCTCGACGCGCTCGCGCTCGCCGAGCTCGTGGCGCGACGCGAGGTGACCGCGCTCGAGCTGCTGGAGGCGGCGCTCGAGCGGGCCGACGCGCGCAACCCGGCACTGAACGCCATCGTCGCGCGCTACGACGACGAGGCGCGCCGGCGCGCCGCGGCGCCGCTTCCGGCCGGGCCGCTCTCGGGCGTGCCGTTCCTCGTGAAGGACCTCCTCGCCGCGTGGAAGGGGCACCCGCTCACCGGGTCGTCGCGCCTCCTCGACGGCTTCGTCCCCGACGAGGACTCGGAGGTGGTGCGCCGGCTGGAGCGCGCCGGCCTCGTCCTCTTCGGGCAGACCAACACCCCCGAGCTCGGCATCCTCGGCACGACGGAGCCGGAGCTGCGCGGCCCGACGCGGAACCCGTGGGCGCCGGAGCGCTCCGCCGGGGGCTCCTCGGGCGGGTCGGCCGCCGCGATCGCGGGGCGCATCGTCCCCGCCGCGCACGGGAACGACGGGGGCGGCTCGCTGCGCATCCCCGCCTCGGCGTGCGGGATCTTCGGCCTCAAGCCCACGCGCGGCCGGGTCTCCGTCGCGCCGCGTTTCGGCGAGGTCTTCTCCGGCCTCGCGATCGACGGGGCGCTCTCGCGGTCCGTCCGCGACTCGGCGGCGATCCTCGACGTGCTCGCCGGTCCGGTGCCGGGCGACCCGTACGCGGCCCCGCCGCCCGCGCGGCCGTTCTCGGCCGAGGTCGGCGCGCCGCCGGGGCGGCTCCGGATCGCGGTGACGCACGAGTCGTTCTTCGGCAAGACCACCGCGCCGGAGTGCCGCGAGGCGGTGCTCGACGCCGCGCGGCTCCTCGCCTCGCTCGGCCACGAGGTCGTCGAGGCGCGGCCGCCGTTCTCGCGCGACGCGCTCGTTCACGCGTATATCGTGGCGCTCGCGGCGACGACCGCGGCCGACGTCGAGCTCGCGGCGCGGGCGACCGGCCGGCGCCCCGGACCCGGCCTGCTCGAGCCGGAGACCTGGGCGCTCGTCGCGGGCGGCGAGGTGCTCTCGGCGAAGGACCTCGTGCTCGCCGAGTACGAGATGCAGCGCGCGGCGCGCGCCATCGCCGGGTTCTTCGAGGCGCACGACGTGCTCCTCACCCCGACGCTCGCCCACCCGCCCCGGCCGCTCGGCGCCGTGGCCGCGACGCCGCTCGAGCGGCTCGCGCTGCGCGTCCTCGCCCGCGTCCGCTCGCGCGCGCTCCTCGAGAAGTTCTTCGCCGAGGTGAGCGGCCGCTCGTTCGAGGCGACCGGCTACACGATGCCGTTCAACCAGACCGGGCAGCCGGCGATGAGCGTCCCGCTACACTGGACGGCCGACGGCACGCCAATCGGCGTCCAAGCCGTCGCGCGCTTCGGCGACGAGGCGACGCTCTTCCGGCTCGCCGCGCAGCTCGAGCAGGCGCGGCCATGGGCAGACCGCATGCCGCCCGGGATCGGGGAAGCTCCCAGCGACGCCCCGCGGGTGAGCCTCGCCCCGTGACGGGGCGAGGCCCACGCCGCTCGGCGTTACGGCTCTTCGTCGTGGCCCGGCGCGCGGGCGCCTCGAGCTCCTCCTCGGAGAGAGGCAGCCGCTGCTCTCCCTCGGCCAGGTCCCGCTCGCCCGTCCCGATGGTTCCTCGGGCCTCCGTCCCGGCGTACCGCGTCCGGAGCGACTCGTCTTCACGCTCGAGCTCCTCGCGGCTCACCGAAAGCCAGCACGCGTCGTCGCGGATCTCGCGCACGAGCGAGATCGGAATCGAGTAGTCCTTCGGGAAGAAGAAGCCCTTCTCGACGAGGAAGAACCCGGGCTCCACCCGGATGATCTTCCCGAGGCTCGCCCCGTCGCTGCTCATGACCTTCATCCCTTGCGTCATCTCGTTCATCGCGACCGCCGAAGGAGCGACGGCAAGCGACGGCCGCGCGCGGGGCCCGCGTCCGCTCGAACGGCCGCGGCGCGGGCGCGAGCCGGTGCGCCCCGCCCTTCTCGCCGCGGCGCCCGTGCGTTGACGCGTTGCGCAGGGCGCCGACCGTGCCGACGTTGGCGCCATGGCCCAGACATCGACCTCCGCCGACTTCATCGGCGTCCTCAAGAAGGATCATCAGGCAGTGGAGCAGCTCTTCCGCCGCTTCGAGCGCACGAAGAGCGCTCCCGAGCGGAAGCGGCTCTCCGATCGGATCGTGCGTGAGCTCTCGATCCACGCCGCGATCGAGGAGCAGCTCGTATACCCGACGCTCCGACGCCGGCTCGACGGGCACGCGTCCGGGGTTCTGCTCGCCCTCGAGGAGCACCACCTCGCGAAGCTCGCGCTCGTGGAGATCGAGCGGCTCGGCGCGGACGACGAGCGGTTCGAGGCCAAGGTGCGCGTGCTCATCGACAACGTCCGGCGGCATTTCCAGGAGGAGGAGCGCGATCTCCTGCCCGCGATGAAGCGCGCCCTCTCTCCGGAGGAGGCCCAGGCGCTCGGCGACGCGCTCGTGCGCGCGAAGGCCGCCGCGCCGACGCGGCCTCACCCGGGCGCGCCGGACGAGCCGCCCGCGAACGCGCTCGCGAACGTCGGCGCCGCGGCGTACGACCGGAGCCGCGACGCGCTCGGGCGCGGCATCGCGCGCGTCCTCGACCGCAGCCGCGACGTCGTCGAGCAGGCGCTGCGCCGCGGTGAGCTCGCGGCCCGGCAGGCGCGCCAGCGGCTCGGCCGCGGGCTCGAGCGCGCTGGACGCGACGTTCGGCCGGACGCGCACTGATTGCAGCGCTGGAGGCGGCGCACCGGAGCGCGCCGCCGCCTCGGGGCCCCGTCCGCGGGGGTGGCGGGGCCCCGTTTTCCGCCGTGCGTCGTGCGCGCGGTCCGCCTGCGCGGTCCGCGTTTCACGTCTCAGCGTCGGGGAGCGGCGGCTTCGGCCGCTTTCGCGAGCCGCCGTGCCGAGACCGCTCGCCGAAAGCCTCCTCGAGCGGAGGGTCGCCCACCTTCGCGGGGCCCGGCCGGACGTCGTCTCCCTTCCTCGCCGGCTCGCCAGGCGGCGGGGGCTTCTCGCCCTGCGGTCGGCCCGTCGGCGACCACTCGGGATTCGCGGGCTCCCAGTCCGGCCCGCGCCGCTCGTCCTCGGGGCGCGGCTCGTCCGGCTTCCGCGGCGGCTCCGTCCCCTTGCGCTTGCCGGGATCGGTCTTCGACATCTCGTCTCCTCCCGACGTGGAAGGTGGGGCCTCCCTGCGCGTGCCGCCGGAGACGCCCCGCACGGGAATCCGAATCCTTGCGCGCACGTTCTCCTCAGCGTGAACGGCGCTTCGCACCGCGAAGCGTCGCGCGCAGCGCGCGCACGCAGGGTTTTCGCGCAACGGACGGAACCACCCGTCGATCGGGGCGAATGCGTCGTCCCCCAGTGCGGCACGCCCGCTGCACGAAACCGCGCACCACCTCGACGCGGATCGCGAGAGCGGCCGGGAACGAGGTGCCATGGCAGGGCCACGGAGGGCAGCAGCACGCGGGACCGCGCGCGTACGCCGGTTCTCCAGCACGCACGAGCAGCAGATCGACGCGACGCAGGATCCCGCGGCTGCCCCTGGGGCTTTGCACTATGAAGAGCACGCGGCGGAGCGCGAGAGCGCCCGCCAGCGAAAGGAGCCGCCGGTGCTGATGGTCTCGAGGATCACCCCGCGCCAGGTCGTGGCGCGGATGACGAAGGGCGAGCCGGTCCAGTTCGTGGACGCGCGCTGCGACCCGAGCTGGGCCGAGGCGCAGGAGCAGGTCTCGGGCGCCGTGCGCGTGCGGCTGCCCACGATCGCGCGCGACGCGACGCACGTGTCGCGCGGGTGTCCGGTCGTGGTGTACGGCGCGCACGACGCGGAGGCGGACGCGGCCCACGTGGCGGAGCAGCTCCGCGTGCTCGGGTTCGCGCCCGTGAAGCTCCTCGCGGGCGGCTTCGCCGCTTGGCGCGAGGAGCACGGCCCGGTGCAGCGCAAGGATCCGGCGGGCGAGAGCGGTCGGCGCTAGGCCCTCAGGCGTGCGCCGTCGGGGCCCCGGCGCGCTCGACGACCGCTGCGACGGTCGCGACGTCGGCCGGCTTCGTCAGGTGGACGTCGAACCCGGCGGCCTGCGCGCGGGCCCGGTCCTCCGCCTGCCCGTAGCCGGTGAGCGCGACGAGGGTCACGCTCCGGCCGAGCGCCTCGCGCAGCCGGCGCCCCACCTCGTAGCCGTCGAACCCGGGCAGGCCGATGTCCACGATCGCGACCTCGGGGTGAGCCGCGAGCCCCGTGCGCACGCCGCTCGGCCCGTCGCTGGCGGTGACGACGTCGTGCCCGAAGGACTCGAGCAGCATGACGAGCGTGTCCCGGTTGTCCGCGTTGTCCTCGACGACGAGCACGTGCCTGCGCGCGGGTGGCTCGTGCGTCTCGGTCGGTCCGGCCGTCGCCGCGGCGGCCGCGAGCGGAGAGGCGGCGACCGGCAGCTCGACGAGGAGCTCGGCCCCGCGCCCGGGGCCGTCGCTCCGTGCATGGACGCGGCCGCCGTGCAGCGTGACGAGGCCGCGCACGAGCGCGAGCCCGAGCCCGAGCCCGCCCTCGCTCCGGTCGAGCGACGTCATCACCTGAGTGAACGGCTCGAAGATGCACTCGAGCATGTCGGGCGCGATGCCGACGCCGGTGTCGCGCACGCGGAGGAGCGCCGCGGCCGCGATCCGCTCCACCGAGACGTCCACGCTTCCCCCGGCCGGCGTGTACTTCACCGCGTTCGCGACCAGGTTCCCGACCACCTGCTCGAGCCGCTCCGGGTCGCCATCCACGGGGATGGGGTCCTCCGGGAGCGCGAAGTGGACGTGGACGCCGGCGCGCTCCGCCCGCCCGCCCATCGCCTCGATCGACCGCTCCACCGCGCCGCGCAGGTCGATGACGCTCCGGTGCAGCGCGATCTTGCCGGACTCGACGCGGGAGACCTCGAGGAGATCGTCCACGAGCCGCGCGAGCTTGCGGGTCTGCCGCGCGATCACCCCTGCCGGACGCTCGGGCGCGGACGGCGCTCGCACGAGCAGCTCGGTCGCGGTGTGGATCGCTGCGAGCGGGTTGCGGAGCTCGTGGCCGAGCATGGCGAGGAATTGATCGCGCGTCCGGACCGAACCCGCGAGCTGCTCGAGCAGCTCCTTCATCCGGTACTGCCGCTGGCGCACCCGCAGCGCGGCGCGCACCGCCGTGAGGAGAGTCACGAGGCGCACGGGCCGGTCGAGCAACGTGACGTTCCCGAACTCCGCGAGCGTCTCGATCGCGAGGCTGCGCGCCTCGGCGGCCGCACCCGCGGCGGTGAAGACGATGACTGGGAGGTCCGACCAGGGGGGCTGGCGCGCGAGCCACTCGCGCAGCGGCGCCCCGCCGCCTCGGAGGAAGACCTCCTCCGCGACGAGCGCGGCGGCCGCCCCCTCCTCGAGGGTCCGGCACAGATCGGCGGCATCTCGCGCGATCACGCTCGCCAGCGACGCCCTCGAGAGGATCGCGACGGTCAGGGGGGCGTCCCGCGCCGTTGGCGCGAGGACCACGATCCGTTCGGCGGTTGCGGGCGTGGGAGACACGCTCAGCTCGCCCCCGGGATCGGGGCCTCGTCCCCGTCCCCTCCCGCCCACTCCGGCACCCCGCTCATGACGCCCCGGAACCTCGAGAGGACCGGGCCGACCTGGATGCCGTCCGCGTCGAGCGAGAGCTCGCGGATCGTCTTCTCGTGGGGACCGGACCGGCTCTTCACCGCAGACAGCGCCTTCCGCACCTGCCCCTGCGCCTCGAAGTAGCGGAACAGGAGGACCGCGTCCGCGAGATAGCTCACGTCCAACGGCGCGGTGGCCTCCCCGGTGACGAGCCCGTGCTGCGCCACGGTGAGCAGCGTGAGCACGCCGCGCTGGCCGAGGTAGGTGAGGAGCTCGTGCAGCTGCAGGAGCACGAACCGCTCCTCCGGCATCGCGGAGATGAAGCCGTTCAGGCTGTCGAGGAGGAGCAGCCGCACGCCGTCCGCCTCGACGGCGCGGCGGGCGAGGTGGCTGAACTCGCCCGGCGACAGCTCGGCGGGATCGATCTGCTGCACCATCAGCATGCCGCGCTCGACGTGCGGCTCGAGCGCCATCCCGAGCGACGCCGCGCGCCCGCGAAGCATCGCCTCGCTCTCGTCGAACGCGTAGATCGCCGCCTTCTCGCCCCGCTCCGCCGCGGCGAGCGCGTACCGCGTCGCGATGGAAGACTTGCCGCTGCCGGACGGGCCCATGAGCAGCAGGCTCGTCCCGCGCTGAGGGCCGCCGCCGAGGAGCGCGTCGAGCTCGGGAAGGCCGCTCGACACCCGCTCGCGGCGCACGTCGTGCTTGTGCTCGGCGGCGACGAGCCGTGGGAAGACGAACACGCCGCCCGTCCGGATGACGAAGTCGTGATAGCCGCCCCGGTACCGCAGCCCGCGCAGCTTCATGACGCGCAGCCGCCGGCGCTCGGCGCCGTACTGCGGGGCGAGCTGCTCCATCAGCACGACCCCGTGGACGAGGCTCTGCAGGAGCATGTCCGGCGCGCCGGGCTGCGTGTTGTCGATGAGGAGGATCGTGCAGCTCCAGTCGGCGAGTCGGCGCTTCATCGCCAGGATCTGGCGCCGATAACGCAGCCCGCTCTGCGCGAGCAGCCGCAGCTCCGAGCACGAGTCGAGCACGATGCGCGTCGGGCGCAGCCGGTCGATCTCCTGCAGGATGCCGCGCATCCGCTCGCCGAGCTCCACCTCGGACGGCTGGTAGAGCGTCGTCTCGGTGTCGTCCTGCGCGTCGCTCGCGACCTCGAGGATTGAGAGCCCCTCGAACGACCAGCCGTGCGACACCGCGATCGAGTCGAGCTCCTCGCGCGTCTCGGAGAGGCTGATGTACAGCGCGCGCTCGCCGTTCGCGACTCCGGCGAGCAGGAACTGGAGCGAGAGCGTCGTCTTCCCCGCGCCCGGGTCCCCTTGGACGAGGTACACCCGGCGGTGCGGGAGCCCTCCGTTGAGCACGGCGTCGAACCCTGCGACGCCGGTCGACAGATGCTCCAGTCGCGTTGGCTCGGATACGACCATCGAACCCTCCGTGCCTGCGAAAGTACCACTGCTATGGACGCAAGCCTGCGCATCGGCGTCCCTGACGGGCAACCCCGGCGGGTATGCCCGTGCGTCACGCCGGCCGCGGCCCGTCGCTCCGCAGCGTCCGGAACGTGACGGCGTAGCGCTCGACGCGCACCGGCGGGACGTGGTGCTGCCATGCCCACCGGGCGGCGCGCGCGAGCACGTAGACGTCGCCGGGGACGAGGAGGAGCTCGCGCTTCTCGCCGCCGGGGCCGCCGCGGCGGAGCTGGAACCGCGCCGGCCCGCCGAGGGAGAGCCCGACGACGATCCCGAACTGCGGCGCGTCGCGGTGCCAGCCGATGCCGGCGCCCGGCGGATAGCGGATGACCGAGGCCATCCCGAGCGTCTCGGGCGCGACCCCGGCGAGCGGCGCGAGCCGAGCGCGCAGCGCGAGGAGGAACCTCGGGAACGGCGGGCCGGGGGAGAGCTCGCGCGCGTCGAAGGCGTAGCCGTGCCCGAAGTACGCGACGCGCCGCTTCGCGACGAAGCCGCGCATCGTGAACTCGCCGAAATCGAGCGCGGCGAGCCGCCCGCGCACGCCCGCCTCCTCTGCGGGCGGCAGGAAGCCGGGCCGGTGGACGAGCCCATCCGGAAAGCCGGGGTCGGGCGAAAACCCTGGGAGGAGGTCCTGCTGCACGGGCGGGGGGTAACGTCGGCCCGGGCGGGACGCCACGTTGCCCTGCCGCGCCAGCCGGGATATACGTCGCGCGGCCGTTTCGACCCCACCGCGCCTCGACGCTTCACCCGCCGGGAGTCCCCGGCGCGCGCGGTTCCCCAAGGAACATCCGGCCTCACAGAACGCGCTGCGCGCTGCGGACCCTTTCGTCCGCGCGCCGCGGGCGCGAGGAGCCTCACCCCTTTGACGCAGTCGTTCGCAGACCTGAAGCTCTCCCCGGAGTCCCTCCACGCCCTCGACCGCGCCGGGTTCGAGCACCCGACGCCGATCCAGGCGCAGGCGATCCCGCCCGCGCTCGCCGGTCAGGACGTCGTCGGCACCGCCGCGACGGGCACCGGCAAGACCGCCGCCTTCCTCCTCCCCATCATCGACCGGCTCGCCGCGACCCCGGGCAAGCCCGGCCCGCGCGCGCTCGTGCTCGCGCCGACGCGCGAGCTCGCCCTCCAGATCGGCGAGGAGCTCGCCCGCTTCGGCGGGGGACGCCGGGTCCGGGGCGCCGTCGTCATCGGCGGCGTCGGGATGAGCGCGCAGACCGACGCGCTCCGCCACCGCGCGGACGTCGTCATCGCGACGCCCGGCCGGCTCGTCGATCACTTGCAGCAGGGCTCGGCGAAGCTCGACACGCTGGAGGTGCTCGTCCTCGACGAGGCCGATCGCATGCTCGACATGGGGTTCAAGCCACAGCTCGACCGGATCCTCGCGCGCGTCCCGAAGAAGCGGCAGACGCTCCTCTTCTCCGCGACGATGGGCGGCGAGGTGGCGGACTTCGCCCGCGCCCACCTCGTCCGCCCGGTGCGCGTCGAGGTGGCGCGCAGCGGGACGACCGCCGCGCGCGCCGAGCAGCAGGTCTTCCTCGCCGAGCAGCACGAGAAGCTCGCGCTCCTCCTTGCCCTCCTCGAGCGCGACGACGTGACGACGCTCGTCTTCACGCGGACGAAGCGGCGCGCCGATCGCGTCTGGAAGGGCATCGGCCGCGCCGGCCACAAGGTCGCGCGGATCCACGCCGACCGCTCGCAGGCGCAGCGGCGCATGGCCCTCGACGGCTTCAAGGACGGCACCTACCGCGTCCTCGTGGCGACCGACATCGCAGCGCGCGGCATCGACGTCGCCGAGATCGGGCACGTCGTGAACTTCGACCTGCCGCACGTGCCGGAGGACTACGTCCACCGCGTCGGCCGGACCGCGCGCGCCGCCGCGAGCGGCCGCGCCTCGAGCTTCACCGCGCCCGAGGAGAAGGACCAGCTCGCCGCGATCGAGAAGCTCGTCCGCGCTGCGATCCCGCGCGCGGACGTGCCGCGCGACACGGAGACCTTCAAGGCCGAGGTGACCCGGGCCGCCGAGCCGCGCGACTCCGCCCCGCGCCGCGCGCACCACGCCCGCCCCGCGGCGCACCCGAAGCGCGCCCGTCCCTCGGGCGGCGGCCATGGCCACCGCGCGGCCGCCGCGCACACCGCCGGCGGGCACGCCGCCAAGCACGCGTCGGGCGGCGAGCGGTCGAGCGACGCGGGCGCGAAGCCGCGCTCCGTCGGCTCGTGGGGCCCGAAGCGGCGCCGGTAGGCTCGGCCCGCCTCCCGTCAGGGCGCGACGGCGACGTCGCGCACCGCCCACGCGGTGCCGCCGCGCAGGTCGCGCACCACCGCCACGACCCGCGCCGGCGTGCCCGCCGCGGTCGCGCCGACCGTCCACGCGTCCGCTTCGGTGCCGCGCGTGTGGGTCGCGTCGAGCTCTCCGGCGGTCGAGAACCACGAGTAGACCCACTCCTCGCGCGCCTCCCCCTCGAGCGGGAGCCCCGCCGCGTCGAGCTTCGTGTAGAGCTCGGGCTCGCCGCCCGGAACGGGGGCGAGCGAGATCTCCCCGGGCGCGAGCGTCGTGACGGCGTCCGGGTCGAGGCTCGTCGTCCCCGCGCGGATCCCTGGCTCGGCCGGATTCTGGTTCGGTGGGTCGTACGCGTCGGGGCCGCGGATCTGCACGCGCTTCGTCGAGAGCACGTGCTCGCGCGTTGCCCACAGACCTGCGAGGCCGGAGACGAGGTCCGCGGCGACGCAAGGCCCGCCACCGCCCGCGGCGAGCTCGTCGGGCGTCGCATCGAGCGCGAACGCGAGGACGATCGCCTGCGCACCGAGGACGAGCTCGGGCGCGGTGGGCGGCAGGGCGGCGAAGACCCCCTCGGGCCCTGCCCAGGCGGCGGGGACGCTCACCTCCGGCCGCTTCAGCGTCGCGCCGCCGGCGAGCGTCGCCGGGCCGCAGTCGCCGCCGACGCAGGTCTCCGTTCCGGCGAACGCGATGGGCGCGGTCCCCGGCGCGGCGCAGGCGGCCGGCGCGGCCTCCGCGAGGAAAGCGGTCGGATCGCGCAGGCCGGCGAGCTGGACGCACGGGCTCGGCGAGGGATCCCCTGGCACGGGCAGGCAGGCGAGGTGGACCACGGTGGTCGTGCGCGACGGGTCCTGCGCGAAGTCGGCGCGCAGCACGAGCGAGGTGAGCGCGGCGGTCTGCACGCCGGCGGGATCGATCTCCGGCGGCTCGGCTTTGATGGCGAGGACGCGGAGCTTCTCGATCCGGGAGGCCGGATCGAAGTCGGGCGTGCAGGCCGCGAGCGCGGCGGCGAGGAGGAGCGTGATCGTGCGGTTCATGTCGGGTCTCCGGCGGTCCGCTAGTACTCGGCGCGAAGGCCGAAGGACGGGAAGAGCGGCAGGCCGGTGGCCCAGCCGCGCTCCGAGTAGTCGTAGTTGTAGGCGACGTCCTCCGGGTTCTTCCGGTTCGTCGCGTTCTGGACCTCGAGGTAAGCGGAGAGCACCCAGGTCCGGTGGGTCCAGCGCTTGTCGGCGCGCAGGTCGAGCTGGAAGAAGTCCGGGATGCGCGCGCCCGCCGAGGGCTCCTGCACCGGCTCGTACCGATCGGCGTCCGCGTCGTACACCGCGCCGACCGCGCGCCGGTACGGGTTCCCGGTCGCGTAGCGCACGCGGAACCCGGCCGAGAACCCCTCCCACACCTCGGGCAGCTCCACCGTTCCGAGCGCGACGAGGTTGTGCGGCTGATCGAACGCGTCGCCGCTCGGCATGATAGTCCCGCCGATCACGTTCTGGTCGCGCTCGCTCCGCGAGACCGAGTAGGAGAGCCACCCGAAGAAGCGGCCGCCCGGGTTCCAGCGCAGGAGCACCTCCGCGCCATAGGAGCGACCGGTGCCGCCGTTCACGTAGCGGTCCGCGGTGGGCGTCGGCAGCACGAGATCGAAGAGCCGCTTGTAGTAGAGCTGCACGTCGGCGGTGACCGGGCCGAACACGCGCTGCTCCACCCCGGCCATGTAGTGCCAGGCTCCCTCCTCGCGGAGCTCCGGGTTCCCCCACTCTCGCGTCAGGTACACGGGCTGCGGCGGCTGGTGGTACAGCCCGGCGCCGCCCTTCAGCGTCGTGCCGTCGCGCACCGTGTAGCGGGCCGACAGCCGCGGGTCGAACCACGTCATGGTGTTGATGAGCACCTCGCGCTCGAGCCGGAGCCCCGGCACGATCACGAGCCCGTCGAGCGGCTTCCAGGTCGCCTCCGTCCAGACCCCCGCCTCCATCGCCTGCAGGTGCAGGACGGTCCGGATCTTCCGCGGGTCCGGATCGGGCAGCTGGTTCGGCGGCGGGATCTCCGGGTACTCGAGCTGGAGCTCCGAGCTCGGGAGGAAGCGCGTGTCGGCGCCTGCGGCGAGCGTCACCGCCGGGCCGAGGTCCCTCGACGCCTCGGCGCGCAGGGTGGTCATCTGGAAGCGGTCGCGCTCCGAGGCGAAGCTCCCGAAGCGATTCGAGATGTCGATGACCCCGTGGGCGATCGCGAGCCGCGCCCGCGCGTCCTCGCCGAAGCGGTGGTCCCAGGACCCCGTCGCCTGCACGAACCCGGTCCCGATCTTGAAGCGATCGAGCTCCTCGAGCCCGCCGGTGTCGATGCCGGTGAGCTCCATGCGGTCGTCCACGCCGAGCACCGAGAGCCGGAGCGTGTCGTCGGGACCGGCGCGCCAGGTCAGCTTCCCCTGGTAGTCGTAGTAGCGCGGCGCGACCGTGACGCCGAACGCGTCGCTCGAGCGGGCCGCCGCCGAGATCATCGCGTCCGCGTACGAGCGGCGCGCGGCGAGCGCGATGCTGACGTCCTCCCCCACCGGCCCCTCGACCATCGCGAGCGCGTGGTAGAGGTTCCCGTCCGCGACGGCGTGGAGCCGCTTCGAGCCGGGGTCCCGCGTGCGGAGGTCGACCCGCCCGCCGGTCGCGCGCCCGTAGCGCACGCCGAAGTTGCCGGCCTCGAAGTCCACCGCGTCCACGAGCTCGCTCGGGATGATCGAGGTGAGGCCGCCGAAGTGGAACACGAGCGGCACCTCGACGCCGTCCACGTAGACCCGGGTGTCCGTCGGGTTGCCACCGCGGACGACGAGCATCCCGAACCCGCCGGGCGCGCGCGCGACCCCGGGGAGGTTCTGCACGATCTTCACGGTGTCGCCGGAGACGCCGGCGACCCGCCCCACCTCGCCTGAGGTGATCGTAACCGAGGTCACCTCCTTCTTCTCGCGCTCGCCGACGATCACCGCCTCGTACGCGTCGCGAACGGCGCGGCGGAGCCAGTACTTCACCTCCACTGCCTTGCCCGGCTCGAGCACCTCCTCCGTCTCGAAGCGCTGGTGGGCGGGGTCGCTCGCGACGACCTTCGCCGTGCCGGGCGGGAGGCCGGCGAGCTCGAAGCGGCCCTCGCGATCGGTGAACGTGGACGCCCCGTCCCCGACGGCTACCGCGACCCCGGCGAGCGGCTCGCGCGTGCCACGCTCGAGCACGACGCCCCGGAGCACCGCGGCCGCGACTGGCGGCGGGGCGGGCGGCGGCGCGTCGAACCGGAAGCGGTACTCGAGCGTGACCGCCGCGGGCTTCCCGTCGATCTCGGCGGGCGAGAAGCGCAGCATGCGCCCTGCCGCGAGCGCCGCCTCGTCGAAGCCGTCGCCCGCGGGCTTCACGACCCGCGCCCCGACGACCTCGCCCCCGGGCGAGACGTCGAGCTCGAGGGTCACCTCGCCGGAGAGGCCGCGCGCCTTCGCGGCCTCCGGGTAGTCGGGGGTGGCGGGGCTCACGACGGCCGGGGCACGGGTGAGGACGCCCGCAGCGGGCTCCTCGGCGCGCGCGGCGAGCGCGAGCGCGAGGAGGAGCGGGGCGAGGAGCTTCGTCCGGGAGCTGGGGGGGAGGATCACCCGAGCAGGCTACCCGCCCTCGGCCCGCTCGTGGGAGTCGACGTGGTTTTCCCCCGCCCCGCCCCGCGCCGCTCGCCGTGACACGGGCGTGACGCGCCGGCGACACGATCCCATCGTGACCACGACCACGCTCGCCCCGCCGAAGCCGCTCCTGCGCGGCGTCTCGCACGAGATCGCCGCCGCGGTCGCCCTCGTGGCGTGGATCACGCTCGCGGTCGCCGTGGCGCCGGGCCGCGCCCGCCTCGCGGCGAACGTCTACGGCGCGTCGCTCCTCACGCTGTTCCTCGTCTCCGCGCTCTACCACCGGCCGACCTGGGCGCCCCGCGCGCGGCTCTTCATGCGCCGGCTCGACCACTCCGCGATCTTCTTCCTCATCGCCGGGACCTACACGCCCGTCTGCCTCCTGCTGCCGGACCGGACGGGGACCACGCTCCTCGCGGTCGTCTGGGCGGGCGCTGCGGCGGGCGTGCTCCAGTCGATCCTCTGGGTGCGGGCGCCGAAGCCGCTCGTCGCCGCCGTCTACGTCCTCCTCGGCTGGGTCATCGTGCCGGTCGTGCCGGCGCTCGGCGCCGCGCTCGGCGCCGGATCGATCGTCCTCCTCGGTGCAGGCGGGGCGGCGTACACGCTCGGGGCGGTTGTGTACGCGGTGCGCCGACCCGACCCCTTCCCGCGCGTGTTTGGCTACCATGAGGTGTTCCACGCGCTCGTCGTCGTCGCGGCGGCCTGCCACTTCGGCGTCGTGGTCGCCGCGCTCCGCGCATTGTGATGGCGACGCCCTGACGCGCGGCACGGGGACGCACGGCGACGTGTCCCTCCGCAGCAGCCGCGCCGCGGCCTACGATCGCGAGAGGAGTGACCCATGATCTCGTCGAGCATCGAGGACGCGCGGCAGTTCCTGTCAGTGAAGCGGATCGCGGTCGTCGGGGTCTCGCGGAACGAGCGGGACTTCAGCCGCGGCGTCGTGCGGGCGCTCGTCGAGCGCGGCTACGACGTCGTGCCGGTGAACCCCGCGCTCGCCGCCGCCGAGGGGCTCCGCGCGTTCCCCCGCGTCCGGGACGTCGCCCCGCCGCCCGAGGCGGCGCTCCTCCTCGTCCCGTCCGGGCGGGCGGAGGAGGCGGTGCGCGACTGCCTTGTCGCGCGGGTGAAGCGGATCTGGTTCCACCGCGGCGCCGGCGCGGGCTCGGCGAGCGAGGCCGCGCTCGCGCTCTGCCGCGCGAACGGCATCGCGGTCGTGGCGGGGCTCTGCCCGTTCATGGCGCTCCCCGGCACGTCCTTCCCGCACCGCCTGCACGGCCTCGTGCGCCGCGCGTTCTCGGCACACCGCGCGACGGCGCGCTGACGACAGCGCGCGGCCGCTCGCCTCGCAGACGGTTCGAATACCCCCCTCGCCCCCGCGCAGCGGGGGAGAGGGTCGGGGTGAGGGGCAGCGAATCGAACGGGATGCGGTCTAGTGCGGCTGCGGCTGCGGCCCCTCGCCCGGGTGCTCCGGCTGCTCCGCGAGCTCCGCGCGCATCTCCCGCCAGGCGCGGCGCGCCTCGTCCACGGAGCCCTCGTCCTCGATCGTGGTGATGTCGCCCGGGTCGCGGTCGAGCGTCACCGCCTTGAAGACGCGCCGCATGATCTTCCCGCTGCGCGTCTTCGGGAGCATCTGCACGAAGTTCAGGTCGCCCACCACCGCCACCGGGCCGAGCTCGCGGCGGACCGCCTGGAGCAGCTCGTCCCGCAGGGCCGCGGACGGCCGGTGCCCCTGCCTCAGCGCCACGAACGCGGAGATGACCTCGCCGCGGAGCGGATCGGGACGCCCGGTGACGCCCGCCTCGGCGACCGCGGGGTGCGTGAGGAGCGCGGTCTCGACCTCGATCGTGCCGAGCCTGTGGCCCGCGCACTTGATGATCTCGTCGGCGCGCCCGGCGAAGAAGACGTAGCCGTCCTCGTCCACGTGGGCGGAGTCCCCGGTGTAGTAGACGTCGGGGATCCGCTGCCAGTAGTCGGCCGCGTACCGCTCGGGCTCGCCCCAGAGCGCGGGCGTGAGCCCCGGGAACGGCCGGCGCAGCACCATGATCCCCTTCTCGCCGGGCTCGCAGGCGCGGCCGTCCGCGGCGTTCACCACCGCCGCGTCGATGCCGGGGAGCGGCAGGCCCGCCGAGCCGGGCTTGATGGGCAGCATCGCGAGGCCGTAGGGGTTCCCGAACACCGGGCCGCCGGTCTCGGTCTGCCACATGTGGTCGATGACCGGGACGCGGTCGTCGAACACGCGGCGCTGCAGCCACTCCCACGCCGGCGCGTTCAACACCTCGCCCGCGCACACGAGCCGCTCGAGCGAGCGGAGGTCGAAGCCGCGCGCCGGCGCCTCGCCGTAGCGCATGAGGAGCCGCACCGCGGTCGGCGAGGTGAAGACGCCCGTGACGCCGAGCTCCTCGATGAGCCGCCAGACCGTCTCCGGGCCGGGGTGGTCGATCGCGCCCTCGAAGGCGACCGTGGTGCAGCCGGTGAGGAGCGGTGCGTACACGATGTAGCTGTGGCCCACGATCCAGCCGATGTCGGAGGTGGACCACCAGACGTCGTCCGGGCGCAGGCCGAAGCAGATCCGGCCCATCGCGTGGACGTGCACGCCGTAGCCGCCGTGGACGTGGACGGCGAGCTTCGGGCGCGCGGTCGTGCCGGACGTCGCGAGGATGAAGGCGGGCTCGTTCGACTCGACCGCCACCGCCTCGCCGCGCGGGCCATGGGCGAGCGCGACGAAGTCCTCCCACCACAGGTCGCGCCCCGCCTCGAGCGCCGGCGGGTCGTCTCCGCGCCGGAGCACGACGACGTGCTCGACCGCGCCGCCGGAGAGCGCGAGCGCGCCGTCCACGATCTCCTTGAGCCGGAGCTCCTTCCCCTTGCGCCAGGTGACGTCGGCGGTGAAGACCGCGCGCGAGCCGCTCGCCTGGATCCGATCCGCGAGCGCCTTCGCGCCGAAGCCGGCGAACACGACGCTGTGGATGGCGCCGATCCGGACCGCCGCGAGCATGAGGACGATCGCCTCCGGACAGGTCGGCATGTAGATGGTGATCCGGTCGCCCTGGCCGATCCCCATCCCGCGCAGCGCGGCGGCGGTCCGCGCGACCTCGTGGAGGAGCTGCCCGTAGGTGAGGACGCGTCGCGCGCCGCGCTCGTTCGCGTAGACGAGCGCGGCGTGGCCGCCGCGGCCCGCGGCCACGTGGTGGTCGATCGCCGCGTGGGCGAGGTTCATGAGCCCGCCCGCGAACCAGCGGAAGCTCGGGAACTCCGGCACGAACGCCCGATCCCAGGTCCGCAGCCACGGCAACCGGCTCGCCTGGCGAGCCCAGAAGCCGGCCGGGTCCTCCTCTCCCTCCCGGATCCAACGCCGCACGATCGGGTTCACGAGGTCCATGGCCGCGCCTCCTCGGCCTCAAGGTGGGACGTGCGCGGTGGGCGGGCGACCGGCATCGCGCCGGGACCGGGCGAGATGCACGGGGAACTGCCGGGCGACCTACCGGCTGGCGAGCGCGCCCTCGATCCAGCGCGCGATGCCCGCGACGGTGCGGAAGTCGGCGACCGAGCGGGCGCTCGCCGCGGGCACGAGCTCCCCGGCCATCTTCGTGAGCGCGCTTCCGGGCCCGAGCTCGAGGAACACCGTGCAGCCCAGCTCCTCGGCGGCGGCGAGACACCGCGCCCACTCGATGCGGCGGGCGAGCTGGAGCGAGAGCGCGGAGACGGCCTCGTCGCGCGTCCGCACCGGGAGGCCGCTCGTCCCGGCGAGGACCGGGACCTTCGGATCCCCGAGGGGCGACCGCGTGAGCGCGTCGGCGAACGGCGCCACGGCGGACTCGAGCAGCCGCGTGTGGGCGGGCACGCCGACCGGGATGCGCTGGATCGTCGTCGCGCCCGCGCGGGCGGCGCACCGCTCCACCTCGGCGAGCGCCTCCGCGCTGCCGCCGGCGACGCAGTGGTCCGGACCGTTCGCGATGGCGATCTCGGCGCCCGCCTCGGCGACGAGCGCCTCCGCGCGCGAGAGCGCGATCCCGCGGAGCGCGACGAGGCCCGAGCCGGGGGGCGACGCCGCGTCCGTGAGCGCCGCGCGCCGGACGGCGAGCCTCACCGTCTCCTCCGGCGCGAGCGCGCCCGCGCAGCCGTACGCGGCGAGCTCGCCGAGGCTGTAGCCGAGGACGAGGCGCGGCGCCGGCAGGACGGGGCGCAGCGCGGCCCAGGTCGCGAGCTCCGCGGCGCAGACGAGCGGCTGCGCGATCGCGTTCGCGAAGAGGTCCGGCCCGCCGCGTCGGGCGCGCGCGAGCGGATCCCAGCCGAGCGCCCCCGCGACGCGGCGCAGCG
>WNFU01002234.1_pt1 | contig 27763 bp, 29 predicted proteins | sample 5400121 | NCBI WGS metagenome assembly WNFU01 (sample SAMN13153360, study PRJNA577476) | soil metagenome | isolation source: 100 cm soil or saprolite under grassland replicate 1 | place: USA:California | collected 2016-06-15 | reverse complement strand
CGAAGCAGATCGGCTCGCGTGGCGTGGAACGGGTGGTAGTTGTCCAGGTCCAACTCATCCACCAACGCCAGCGCGGCAGCGGGGCCCTGCACCTCGCCGATGGCGATGGCGCGGTTGAGGGCCACGACCGGAGTGGGGGCCACCGCAAGCAACTGGTCGTACAGGGCGACGATCTGCGGCCAGTCGGTCTGCTCGACTGCCGGGGCGTCGGCATGCACGGCGTTGATGGCCGCCTGGACCTGATACGCACCGGGTTGGTTGCGGCGAAGGCACCGGCGGACGATCGCCTGGCCCTCCTCGATCAAGGCCCGATCCCATCGTGTGCGGTCCTGCTCGCCGAGCAGCACGAGGGACCCGTCGGGCCCCGTTCGCGACGAGCGACGGGACTCGGTGAGGAGCAACAGGGCCAGCAGGCCGGCCACCTCTGGCTCGTCGGGCATGAGCGTCGCCAGGACGCGGGCCAGCCGGATCGCCTCCGGGCAGAGACCCGGTTCGGCTGGGCTGCTCAGCCCGGCGTTGTAGACGAGGTAGAGGACGGCCAGCACCGGGCGGAGGCGGCCGGGCAGCTCGTGATCCTCCGGCACGCGGTAGGGGATCCGGGCCGCTTTGATCTTGCGCTTGGCACGGACGAGACGTCGGGCCATCGTCGGTTCGGCCACCAGGAAGGACCTTGCGACCTCCTTGGTCGACAGGCCGCCCAGCAGTCGGAGGGTCAGCGCCACCTGCGCTTCGGTGGAGAGTGCCGGGTGGCAGCAGGTGAAGATGAGGCCAAGCCGGTCGTCCTGCACCGGCCCCACCTCCTCGGATGTGCCGGGATCGTCGTTGCCGGGCGAGAGCACCGCCACCTCACTGAGCAGTTCCCGTCCACGCGACTCGCGGCGCAGGCGGTCGATGGCACGGTGGCGGGCGGTCGTCGTGATCCAGCCCCCCGGGTTGGGCGGGAGGCCGTCGCCGGGCCACTTGCGCAGGGCGACGGCGAACGCCTCCTGCACGGCATCCTCGGCGACGTCGATGTCACCGAAGACGCGGATCAGGGCAGCGACCGATCGGCCGGACTCCTCGCGGAAGATCCGGCCGACCTCGGCCTCGTCGAGCTCGGGTGCGGCGTCGACGTCGCGCACGCCGTCAGGCCTCGGCGTCCCGGAACGGGCGGACCTCGATCGGCTTCCTGACGACGGCGGCGGTCTTCGATGCCCAAGCGAGCGCAGCGTCGAGGTCCTCGGCCTCGATGATGTAGAAGCCGCCGAGATGTTCCTTCGACTCCGGACCTGGATCTGCTTCCAGGACTGCTGCATCTCCTCGTCGGTCATCGGGTCGCCGACCTCGCCCTCGACGCTGTGGACCGACAACAGGTACTGCGTCATGCTGGCCTCCTCCTGTGGCTGGGGCGGGTCGGTCCCGCCGGTCACCCTTGCTACGAACGGCCGGTGCCCAGATCGACACGTGTATACGAGAGTGGTCCGCTCTGCGGGTCTCGATCACGGAGCTGTGCGAGCTCGGATGCGTACAGGTCATCTCCGACGATCAGGCGTCGGGCTCCAGCGGCTCGGGGCGTCCCCCGGCTCCGGACCGCCAGCTGACGAGCCGGGCGGAGGGGCAGTATCCCGCCTCGCGCTCGGTGAGCGCGACCGCCTCCGGGTCATCCACCTCGACGAGATTCCAGACCTGGAGTCCGGCGCGCCAGTCCCACGACTCCCCACGCTCGTTCGGCTCGATGATCTGCTGGGCGATCGGAACGGCGCCTTCGATCTCGTACGGCCCGTCCTCGGTCACCCGGATCCGCGCCACGCCCGTCACTCCCCCTGGGCGCCGTGGGGATCGTCGTGGTCCGTCGCGCCGGGCGCCCGGTCCCGCACCGTGACCGCCGCCTCCTCGGGCGAGGCGAACTCGTCCCGCTCGACCACCGCGTCTCCGACCATCTCGTCCTCGTCGTCGGACAGGCCCTCGTCGATCACCGAGAGCGTCGCGTGGACACTCGGCCGTTCCGGACGCTCCTCGGCGAGCTGCTGTTCGAGGGACTCGCCCTCCAGCGCCTCCTCGGCGGTCGTGCCGACCAACTCAGCTCCGAACGCGTGGTCCGCCTGCATGATGGCGGCCTCGAGCGCGTCGCCCTCGTCCGCGTCCCGAGGCTCCAGATCCTCCATGGCTCGTGCTCCCTTCCGAGGCGACGAACGTTCGCAGCCGCCCCCGAGCCTACCTCGGCTCCCATCCTGGGAGCGATGCCCGCATGGGCGGCGACCTTGAGAAGGGGTGATCCACCGTCGCCCTGCCTATGGAGCGAGCCGGTCCGAGCGCGACGGTATCGTTCGGTGGTGGATCCGGAGTCCCATCGGGCGGCGACCGAGCGCTGGCGCGAGCATCGAATGGCCGCTCTCCACCGTCCCGACGGCTGGCTGGCCCTGGCGGGGCTGGAGTGGCTCCGCGACGGCTCGAACAGCATCGGCTCCGATGCCTCGTGCGACGTCGTGCTGGCCGCGGGCCCGCCCCACGCGGGTTCAGTGGTGGTGCGCGAAGGGCGGGCCACGGCTCATCTGGCACCGGAGGCCGGAGCGACGTGGAACGGCGATGCGGCGACCGTGGTCGATCTGCGCGACGACCTCGAGGGGGATCCCACGTCGGTGCAGCTCGGCCCCATACGGTTCACCGTGATCAATCGCGAGGGGCAGCTGGCGGTCCGGGTGTGGGATCCCGATCGGCCCCGCCGTGCCCCCGTCGAGACGGTGGACCACTATCCGGTCGACCTCCGGTGGCGCATCGAGGGACGGCTGGAGCCGGACGGCTCGCCTCCCGAGGTGCTCGCCCCCACGGTGGTGGGCCCCGGCCAGACCTACCGGGTGCTCGGGCGGACGGTCTTCGAACACGAGGAGGCGACGCACGGCCTGCTGGCCTACGACGAGCCCGGCGCCCACGACCCGTTCATCGTCTTCGGGGACCTCACCAATGCCGACGAGACGTACGGCGGCGGCCGGTACCTGTACGCGGTGGGACCGGACGAGGCTGGCCGCGTGGTCCTGGATTTCAACCGCGCCTACAACCCGCCGTGCGTCTTCACTCCGTACGCGGTCTGTGCGCTGGCCATGCCCGACAACCGACTCCCCTTCCGCGTGGAGGCCGGCGAGAAACGCTGCGGGCTACGTGCCTGACGGATCGATGGCGACGGCGACCTGCGATCCGGCGCGGCTCCGCGCGACCACCAGGCACAGCACCGCCAGGACCAGGGCGACCGGCCCCCAGAGGAAGCGCTCCCAACTGCTGGGGGAGGCCAGGTTCATCAGCGCGGCGAGCACCCAGACCGCCGCTGCGAACGCGCTTGCGATGCGAAGGCCCATCGGGACGTGCGCGTGGGTCCCGCCCCATCGAGGGGGAGGACCATCTGGCGGCGAGCCAGCCTGCACCTCCTCATCGGATGACACCCTCTGTGTCAACCCTAGGCAGCCGGTTCTTCGGTCTCACCTCCTTCCGGTGGGCCGAGGAGCCTCGAGGCGGCCCCATGCTTGGCCGGGTCGTAGGCGACTCGGTCTTGCCAGCAGCGCCACATGACCCTGATCCAGGCCCTGGCCAGGACCCGGATCGCGTGGGGGGGTCGCACCCTCGAGCGATGGCGGCCTGGTACACGGCGGCGGCCCAGGGGCTGGAATGGCGGGAGTTGTCGGCGAAGGTCGCCATGGCCTGGCGGAACCGCTTGTCGCAGGCCCACCGGAAGTGCACGGCGGTGTGCTTGCCGGAGCGCTTGGTCACCGGAGCGGCGCCGGCGAGGGCGGCGACGGCCTCGGGGCCGTCGTAGGCTGCACGACAGTCGCCCCACTGGGCGAGCATCTGGGCGGCGTTGATGCGACCCGACCGTGGCAGGGAGGTGAAGATCTCGGCGTCCGGGTGCTCGCCCAGGTGGGCGCCCACGGAGCGGTCCAGGGCCTTGATCGAGGCGTTCAGGGCTCGCAGGACCCGCACGTAGCCGAGGACGGCGTCCCGCCGAGCCTCGGCCTCCGGCCCGTCCGCGATGCCCTCGGGGGCCGAGCGGAGCCGCTCGAGCAGCTCGGCGGCGGGCCGGCGTCCCGAGTACCCGTGCTTGGTCAAGAAGGCCTGCAGGCGACGCTCGCCGAGGGACCGCGCCGAGCCGGGGGTCGGGTAGCGCTCCAGGAACGCCAGGGCGATCTCGCTGGTGACGTCGGCGAAGATCGCCTTGGCCCCGGGCCAGAACCCGTCCAGGCAGGCCTCCAGATGGTTGTGGGCGGCCACCCGCTGCTCGACCAGGTCGTCGCGAGCCCGGATCACGGCCCGCAGTGCCTTGGTCTCCTCGCTGAACGGGGCGAGGACGGTGAGCTTGTGGGACCGGAGCCTCAGGTACTCCGCGATGACCTCGGCATCCCCTGGATCGTCCTTGGCCCCGGAGACCACCTCGGACTCCCGCCACGCCTTGATGGCATTGGGCGAGACCGGCACCACCGGGTGCCCCCCCTCCAGCAGGGCGTCGACCAGGCGGCCATCGGGGCGCTCGATGGCCACCGGGACCTGCCCCGCCGGACCCAGGGCGGCCAGCTTCTTGGCCAGATGATCGAAGCCCTCACGACCGTGGGCCACTGTGAACGAGCTCGTCTTGCGTCCAGCCGTGTCGAGCACGCACACGGCGTGTTCCTCGCTCGCCCAGTCGACACCCACGTAGGCGATCGGCTCCAGCTCTGCGACTGTTCGCACTTCTCCTCCTCCCTCCTGTCGAGCTCCCCATGCCTCGGTGTGCGGGCACCCGCCGGTCGGTCACTGACTGGCGCTCTACGGCGCTTCCCTCTGTTGCCGGTCCCGGGTCCCCGGCGAGGTGGGGGGCGGCGGTGTCATCCTGGCCCTAGAGGAGCGACCGACGCAGGCCGTCACCCCCACCTTCACCGAGACCTTCTACCGGTGAACTACACCGGTGGAATTACAGGGAGGGTAGACCAGTGACCGATGAGTTTCCGTGTGACGCGACGTTTCATCTCGCGGACGGTGGCGATCACGAAGGGTCAAGGTGGGACATGACGCCGAGAACACGAAGGGAGGTTGCATCGTGGACTTCAAGCTCGAACTCGTGCTGGTTCCGGTCACTGACGTGGACCGGGCCAAGGCCTTCTACCTCGAGAAGACCGGCTTCAACCTGGAGGTCGACACGCGGGTCGGCGACGAGATGCGCGTCGTCCAGCTGACGCCGCCGGGATCGGCGTGCTCGATCGCCATCGGGACAGCGATCACCGACGCCGCGCCGGGATCGGCCCGGGGAACACACCTGGTGGTCACCGACATCGAGGCGGCGCGTGCCCAGCTGGTCGACCGCGGGGTGGAGGTCAGCGAGATCCGGCACCTCGAGTCGGGCCAGTGGGTGCAGGGCCCGGACCCGGAGCGCCGCGACTACCAGTCGTTCGCCGACTTCAGCGACCCCGACGGGAACACCTGGGTCCTGCAGGAACGCAGGCGCGAGCCCGGGGCGTACGACTCGCCCCAGTGACGACGTTCGAGCTGGCGGCCCCGAAGGCGGGGTCCCGGGCCGGCCCTACTCGCGGGGCGGGGGCTGCTGGACGGCCCAGGCGTTGCCGTCGGGATCGCGGAAGAACACGAAGGAGCCCCAGGGCAGGACGTCGACCTCGGTGACGTCGACACCGCGCCCGACGAGCTCGGCGCGTGCCGCGTGGATGTCCGGCACGACCAGCTGGAGGCCACGGACGGAGCCGGGTTCCATGTCCGAGAGCCCGATGCCGATCGATATGGAGCAGCCCGACCCGGGGGGCGTCAGCTGGACGAAGCGGATCTCGTCGCTGACGGTGGCGTCGACGTCCTCGTGGAAGCCCACCTGCTGGGTGTAGAACGCCTTCGCCCGGTCGACATCCGAGACCGGGACGTTCACCAATTCGAGTTTCCAGTCCATCGGCGGCGCAGTCTACCTCGTGACGCCCACGGGCAGCGTCCCCGCTACCGGGTGGTGACCACGACGACCTCGTCCTCTGGGGCGAGGTCGATGCGGGCCGCCTTCTCGGGGTTCAGCACCACCCGGCCGTCGCGGTGGGAGCGGTAGCCGAGCACCGACTCGCCGAAGTGGTTCCCGGCCGCCACGATCTCGGCGAACGTGGCCGACCCGTTCTGGGCGAACCGCTTGGCCGGCCGCAGCACGATCGAAGCCCCCTCGGCGTCGAACAGCTCGTCGAACACTTCGCGGAACTGCACGTTCTCCGAGAGCTGGGCCAGCATCAGGCTGGCCAGCTGGTCGCTCACGATGAAGTCGTCCACGCCGGCCAGCTGGGCGATGGGGACGTTCCGCTGGTCCAGGACCTCGGCCACCAGCCGGACCTCCGGTGGATGCCCCTTGGGCCACCGCTGGCGGAGGGCCATGAGCGTGAGCAGCGTGCGGGCGTCGGCGTCGCCGGCCGAGATGCCCTCCCGGTATCCGAGGAGGATCCCCTGGTCGTAGGGCTCGTCACCGAGGATCTCGCCGAGCAGCTCGGGGCCGCCCGGCAGGGCCCGCACGGTGGCGGTGGAGTTCACGAGGCCGAGGTCCTCCCGCGCCAGCTCGTGGGCCACCGCCGAGGGGTCGACCAGGCCGGGGTCGACGAGGACGGTGAGTCGTGAGCCCAGCGGAAGGAACTCGTCGAGCTCGCGGATGACCCTCGGGGCCAGCGAGCTCCATCCCATGAACAGGATGTGCTGCGGGAGCTCTGGGTCCGGCTCGTCGCCGGGCACGACCTCGGGCAGGGGCGCGACCCCGGTGCACAGGAACTTGGAGTCGTCCTCCACCAGTGCGATGACGCGGTCCCCCTGCTCCAGCACGCGGTCCGGCGGGGGGTTCAGCTCGACGCCCTCCCCCTTGGCGATCCCCATGACCGCGGCCCGGCGAAGGCCTGCTGGGCCTGCGCGTAGGTGGCGCCGTGCAGCTCCGGGAACTCCCGGAAGTACAGCTCGTCGCCATCGAAGTCGAGCAGCTCCTGGAACACCGTGGACAGGCCCCGCTCGTGGCAGGCCTGGGCGGTGACCTCGGCGATCACCCGGTCCGAGGTCACCGTCACCACCGCGCTGCCGGTCACGGCCTCCAGCGTGTCGGCCTGCGACGCGGATTCCATCTCCACGATGATCGGGATGCCGGTCAGGCCCAGCCCCAGCACCGCGAGGGAGGACTTGATGGCCCCGGCGTCCCCTTCCTCGCCGCTCATCACCAGGATCGACCGGGCCCTCGGCGCGCCGACCAGCCGGAGGTCCGTCATGCTCGAGGGGTCGCCCCGGCGGCCGACCAGCCGCGTGGTGCGGAGGTCGCCCACGGCCGCCCGGAGGATCTCCTCCATCGAGGTCTTGTCGCGGTCGGCCAGGATCACGATGGCCGACCGCCGCTCGCTCTCGTTCGCGACGACCAGCTCGCCGACGATGGTGGGAACGCGGGCGGACCACCCCAGGATCAGCGTGTGGCCGTGCTCCAGCACGTTGCTCCGGCCCCGGCGGAGCGCGTCCACCCGCTGGTCCACCGCAGAGGAGATCAGCCCGATGAGGCTGCCCGCGATGAAGATCCCGGCCAGGGTCACGAGGAGCGCGAGCAACCTGGTGGGCCACGTGGCGTCGGACGCGAAGCTCCCCGCGTCCACCACCCGGACCAGCATCTGCCAGAACGATTCCAGGACCCCGAGCCGCTGGCCGCCGCCTCCGAACCCGATGAGGTGGGCGATGACCGTGATCACGGCGGCCAGCAGGACGATGGCCAGCGTGACCAGCCCGAGGTAGCCGATCACGACCCATGCGCCGCGCGACAGGGCGTTGTCGAGGCGGTACCGGAACCTGGCCCACAACGACGCGGACGGCTTCGGCGTCCGTTCCCTCACCGGACCGGCGCCGCTGGTCCCTCCCCGGTACCGCCGGCCCACGGCCTTCGACTGGCGCGCTCGCCCGGCGCGGCTCGGCGCCTCACCCATCTCGGTCCGATCTCAGCGCTCGACACACGCGGGCAATTGAACCGCGATGGCCGCCGGAGGTCCAGAGGTGGGGGCGCTCCGGGATCACGGCGGGATCAGGCCAGATCCCGTTCCCCGGGGACGTCCGTGCCCTCGTCCGGCTCGGGCCACGCGATCTCGGCGTCCGGCGGGATGAGGCCCGCCGCGCGCTGATCCTTGCGCTGGCTCCGAGCGACGCGTCGCTCCTCGCGGGCGGCGATCTTCCGCTGCCGCAGGTCCCGGCGCTGGCGCTTCCCGTAGGTCTCCGGCACGTGTCTCCTTACGCCCTCGTCGGCGGGCGCTGCCGTGTGGGTGAGGTGTGCAGCCAGCAGGTGGCTGCCTCGTTGTAGGCGGACAGCATGGTGGAACAACCCGGGTGATCACACGAGCGGCCCTTGGCCCCCCGGCGCACGTCCTTCCCGCGCGCTGCGGGTCCGTACTCGATTCCGCGTGCCGTCTTCACCACGGGGGGCTCCCCTCTGGGTCACCGAACTCGAGGTCCGGGCCGGATCCTCCGGACGGACCCTCGAAGGGCCTTCGAGGAATCCAGCGTACCCGTTCCGGAGGGCCGCGATGGGGTATGACCTCTTCCCGGCCCCCATACGACGCTCGCCTGACGCCGATACCAGCACGGATTCGCGCCGCCCGCGGGTTCGGTGCAAGGATGCAGCAACTCAATCCAAGGAGGTGTCGGCTGTGGCGGAGAGCATCTACCGCGTCACCGATGTGATCGGAACCAGCACCGAGTCCTGGGAGGCGGCGGCCAAAAACGCCGTGGAGACCGCCTCGAAGACCCTGCGGGACCTTCGGGTCGGAGAGATCGTCAGGCTCGACGTCACCATCGAGAACGGGCATGTCACGAGCTACCGGGCCCGGGTCAACATCTCCTTCAAGTACGACACCGGTCAGTAGAGGTCCGCGTTCACCCTGCCGACGCGTTGGGTGAGGTGGTCGGCGATCAGAACGTCGCCGTCGTGGCCGATCCCCAGCCCGTAGGGGTGAGCTCGGCTTCGACGTGATCGCAGGCACGCCGTCGGCCCCGATTCCGGCCTGGTCGGCGATGCCGGCGAGCTCCCGTCCGGCGACTGCCGGGCGATCGGGAAGAACGTGGCCTTCACGTGCTCGTCGGACAGCACCCGGAGGATCTCGCGATGTTGCGCTCCGGCCCGTCGTCGCGCCGAAGAAGAAGCAGCCCGCGATGCCGTGCACCAGGATCCTCGTCCCTGACCGGACTGGAAGCCCAGGGCCCACAGGCAGTGGTACGCCACTGGGATCGCGTGGCTGGCTCGTCGCAACCGCTGCCTGCGCCACCCTCACCCCTCGTCTCGTCCGGCGGCCGAACCGTAGCGAACGCCCGACCCCAGCGCGATGTCCGGTTCAGCGCGCGTACTTGTGCAGCGTGGTGACGATGGCGTCCTCGATGTCCTTGGCGTCGCGCACGTCGAACCCCCCGGACATGATGGAGAACGCCGCCCACTCCCCCGTCCGGGACAGCTGGACCCAGCCGGACAGGGCCGACACGTCCTCGAGCGTCCCGGTCTTGGCCACCACGGGGATCCCGGCCAGCCGGTCCTCCAGGGTTCCGTGGCCGGGGCCGGGGAGCGACGCGCGGAGGGCCGGACCCCAGGAGGCGCCCTCGGCCACGTGCAGGAGGCGCACGATCCCGATCGGGGTGGCCCGGTCACTGTAGGAGAGCCCCGAGGAGTCCTCCGTGACCACGGTCACATGGTGGGCCGCCGCGAACGCCCCCACGGCGTCGGCGCCCTTGTCGATGGTCCCGGGCGCTCCGGACGCGAACACGCCGAGCAGCTTGCCCAGGACCTCCGCGTCGAAGTTCACCGAGTCGAAGTTCTGATGGCGGAGGATGGTCCGGATGGGGGCCGAGACGATCTGGCCCACGGTGTGAAGCCCGGACGCCTCGGGCCCTTCGCCGGGCGTTCCCTCCACCGCGATCCCCCGGGCCCGGAGCATCTTCGTGAGCTCCGCCGCGGCGTGGCGCTCGGGGTGGGAGATGTGCGTGCCGTTCACCTCGTTGCCCATGTACGTGAGCGCGGTGGGGAGGGCCACCTCCTCCGCCGGGAACTCCGGCTTCCACCCCGGGGCGAACCAGTCGTGGTCGAAGTAGGACGTGCTCCCCACGACGGAGCCCTTCACCGCCGTGATCCCCGCCGACGCGACGATGGCGGCCAGGGAGGCCAGGCGGCGCTTGGTGACCTCGGGGTCGCCCCGGCCCACCAGCCACAGGTTCCCCGGGACCACGCCGCCCTCGGACACCGACTTCACCCGGACCCGGGTGGCGATGGTGGTGGCCGGGCCCACACGGTCCAGGACGGCCATCGACTGCAGGAGCTTCTCGTTCGACGCCGGGATGTGGGCCACGGCGTCGTCGTGCTCGTACAGGAGCGTCCCGCCGTCGGCCACGGCGATGCCCATGTCGTGCGAGCCGGCCAGCTGTTCGATGTGCCGCATCCACGTGGCCTCGACGAACTGCACGGTGACCGGCGCCGAGGTCCCGTCGGCGTTGAGCTTGTCGCCCGAGTCGGCGGCGGTCCACCGGGCTCGCCACCGCTCGGTGCCGATGTCCGACCACCCGCCGCACCGCTTCGTGCCGGCCCGGGAGGCCCCGCCGAGGTTCGGCGAGGCCACGGTGATCCACGACTCGCCCTGGAGGCGCTGGAAGCGCAGCGGCGTTCCCGGCTTGGCCGGCTCGACCTCCGCGGTGAGCGAGGCGCACGAGCCGGCCGGGAGGGGCTTCGTCGGTCCGGTCAGGGTGACCCGCACGGCCACGGGGACCTGCAGGGCAGTGCTGGCCACGAGCTTGCAGACGGGCGTCTTCGGCAGCACGGCCTGGTACTTCGCGGTGTGGTCGGGTTGCACGCCGAATCCGAACGTGCCGTCGGCGTCGGTGTGCCCTGTGCGGATGACCGACCACTGCCCGCCGTCGTCGGCCTCCACCGCCCGCAGGCGGACCTCACGGCCGGAGCGGCACGGTTCCTGGGCCTTCACCGCGCCCCCGAGCCGGACCCAGCCTCCGAACGTGACCTGCGCCTTCGACGCGGTGAGCGTGGCGGTGCCCCCGATGGTCGGCCCGGCCACGGCACCGGTCTTCGGCAGGAGCAGGGCCACGGTGGCCAGGGTCACCACCAGCGGGCGGCCGGCACGGCGAAACGGGCGGCCCGGGTGGCGGAGGGGCCGCACCAGTCGGATCAGGGGACGGCGAACACGTCGCATGATGCCGGGAGTCGGTTTCGACATGCCGCCGCATTGTGCCGGTTTCGACGGGCCGGACTCAAGACCTCCGTTCGGGGGAGGCCGGAGTCGGCCGGACTACACTTCGGAACCGTGAGCGAGGAGCCTGTCGTGGGCACGACCGCCGAGGCGCCGGATGAGGGCGGGCTCGCCGGCGTGCCGGCCCAGGGCCGGCACGCCGGGGCGCTGGCGGCGGCGGCCGAGCGCGCCCGGGCCGGTGGCGCGCCGAAGTACCACGAGAAGCTCGCCGAGCAGGGAAAGCTGTTCGTCCGGGAGCGCCTCCGGCTGCTCCTCGACGACGCCGACGGGTTCGCCGAGGACGGCCTGCTGGTGAGCGCGCTGGCCGGCGACCTCCCGGCGGACGGCGTGGTCACCGGAGTGGGCGCCATCCACGACCGGCAGGTGGCGGTGATGGCGAACGATCCGACGGTGAAGGCGGGCTCGTGGGGCCCGCACACCGTCGAGAAGATCATCCGGATCATCGAGCTGGCCCGGAAGCGGGCCATGCCGATCGTGTACCTGGTCGATTCGGCGGGGGCGCGCATCGACCGGCAGGTCGAGATGTTCCCGGGACGGCGGGGGGCCGGGAAGATCTTCTACAACCAGGTTCAGGCGTCGGGGAGGATCCCGCAGGTGTGCTGCCTGCTGGGGCCGTCCGCGGCGGGGGGCGCATACATCCCGGCGTTCTGCGACGTCGTGTTCATGCAGGAGCACAACGCGTCGATGTACCTCGGCTCGCCCCGGATGGCCGAGGAGGTCATCGGCGAGCGGGTCACGCTCGAGGAGATGGGCGGGGCCCGCATGCACTGCGAGGTCAGCGGGTGCGGCGACCTGCTGGTCCCGGACGACAAGGCCGCCACCCTGGCGGCCCGGGCGTACCTGTCCTACTTCCCCCAGAGCTTCGCGGAGGACCCGCCGCTGGCCGAGGCGCGCCCACCGGCCTACCGCGGCTCACTCGCCGGGATCGTGCCGGAGGACGAGTCGAAGCCGTTCGACGCGTACGCCCTGATCGCCGGCGTGGTGGACGAGGAGTCGTTCTTCGAGATCAAGCCGGACTGGGCCCGCGAGGTCGTGGTGGGCCTGGGCCGGCTGGAGGGCCGCGTGATCGGTGTGGTCGCGAACCAGCCGATGCACAACGGCGGGGTGCTGTTCGTCGACTCCTCGGACAAGGCGGCCCGGTTCATCTGGCTGTGCGACGCGTACAACATCCCGCTGGTGTTCCTGGCGGACGTGCCGGGGTTCATGATCGGGTCGGCGGTGGAGCGCCAGGGCATCATCCGCCACGGCGCCAAGCTCATCTCGGCGGTGAGCGAGGCCACCGTTCCGAAGTTCTCCGTGATCGTGCGGAAGGCCTACGGCGCCGGGCTGTACGCGATGGCCGGGCCGGGGTTCGAGCCCGACGCCACGATCGCGCTCCCCACCGCCCGGATCGCGGTGATGGGCCCGGAGCCCGCGGTGAACGCGGTGTACTACAACAAGATCCAGGCCATCTCGGACCCCGCGGAGCGCTCGGCGTACGTGGCCGAGCGCCGGCGGGAGTACGAGGAGGACATCGACCTGCTGCACCTGGCCAGCGAGAACGTGGTGGACGCGGTGGTCGAGCCCGACGCCCTGCGCGGCGAGCTGGTCCGGCGCCTGGCCCACACCGACGGCAAGGACCGCCACTTCTCGACCCGGCGCCACGGGGTTCCCCCCGTATGAGGCTCGCCGGCGTCACGGGAGCCGCCGCATGAGCTTTGTGGAGGTCGCCCGCGACGGCCATGTGGCGACGGTCACCCTGAACCGACCCGAGGCCCTCAACGCGATCTCCGGGCAGGTCGCCGACGAGCTCGGCGGGGGCTTCCTCCAGGTGGCGGCGGACCCCCAGACGTGGGTCATCGTGCTGGCGGCCGCGGGCCAGAAGGCGTTCTGCGTGGGGGCCGACCTCAAGGAGCGCAACCAGCTCGACGACCGCGGGTGGCACCTGAACCGGGTGTTCATGAAGGGGATGTTCGAGGCCATCCGCTCGGTGCCGCAGCCCACCATCGCGTCGGTCTTCGGGTATGCCCTGGGGGGCGGGTGCGAGCTGGCGCTGTCGTGCGACCTGGTGGTGGCGTCCGACGATGCGGCGTTCGGCCTGCCGGAGGTCCGGGTGGGGATCGTCCCGGGCGGCGGCGGGACCCAGATCCTGGCCCGCAGGATCGGCATGGCCCGGGCCAAGGAGATGGTGTTCACCGGCCGGCGGATCAGCGCGGAGGTGGCGTTCGAGTGGGGCCTGGTGACGAAGGTGGTCGAGCGCGACGCGCTGGCCAACGCCACCGGCGACCTGGCCGAGGAGGTGTGCCGCTCCTCCCCCATCGGCGTCCGCGAGGCCAAGTGGGCCATCGACCGCGGCCTGGAGGTCCCCCTGCAGCAGGGCATGGAGCTGGAGGAGCTGGCCTGGCGCCGGGCCGTCGGCAGCGACGACCGTCGGGAGGGCATCGCCGCTTTCAACGACAAGCGCGACCCCCAATGGAAGAACCGGTGAGCGGGTCCGGGACCGGGCTCCCTCAGCGAGTGACGATCCGCGAGGTGGGGCCGAGGGACGGGTTGCAGGCGGAGCGGCCGCTGCCGGTGGCGTTGCGGGCCGGGCTCATCGACATGCTATCGGGCGCCGAGCTGCCGAAGATCGAGGCGGTGTCGTTCGTGTCGCCGAGGGCCGTGCCGGCCATGGCCGATGCGGCCGACGTGTGGAAGATGGCCCGGGCCCGCGAGGAGATCGCGTACTCGGCGCTGGTGCCGAACCGCCGGGGAGCGGAGGCCGCGCTGGCGGCCGGCGGGTTCTCCTCGCTGCAGGCCTTCCTGGCGGCGTCGGAGGGCTACAACGAGCGCAACGTCGGGAAATCCGTGAGGGAGTCGATCGCCGACGTGGGCCAGGTCATCGCGGTGGCGGGTGGAAGCGGCGTGCCGGTCGAGGTCTCGATCTCGTGCGCGTTCGGGGACCCGTACGAGGGCGCGGTCCCGCCGGACCGGGTCTGCGAGGTGGCCGAGGCGGTGGCGGGGCTCGGCGCGGTGGGCGTGTCGCTCGGCGACACCACCGGCATGGCCAATCCGGCCACGGTGTGGGAGCTGGTCCCGATGCTGCGCCGGCGGGTGCCGAACGTGCGCATCAACTGTCACTTCCACGACTCGCGCGGCGCCGCGATGGCCAACGTGCTGGCGGCGATGGAGACGGGCGTGGACGAGTTCGACGCCAGCATTGGCGGGATGGGCGGCTCGCCGTTCGCCCCGGGGGCGAACGGGAACGTCCCCACCGAGGACCTGGTGGCCATGCTGGAGGGGATGGGCATCGGGACCGGCGTCGACGTGATGGCTCTCTACACCGCGGCGCGGATGGTGGAGAGCATGGTCGGCCACCGCCTCCCCGGACGGGCGTGGCGGGCCGACTACCCGGAGCGCGGGTGGCACGCGCCGGCCCCCGTCCCCGGGCTCCCCGGCTACGTCGAGCCGGCCGAGAGCTGAGGTTCGAGTGTTCTCGAAGGTCCTCATCGCGAACCGCGGCGAGATCGCGGTGCGAGTGGCCCGGACGTGCCGCGAGCTGGGCGTGGCTTCCGTGGCCGTGTTCTCCGACGTGGACGCCCGGGCTCGACACGTGCCGGCCTGTGACGAAGGGGTCCATCTCCCGGGGGTATCGCCGGCCGAGACCTACCTGAACCTGGGGGCCGTCATCGAGGCGGCGCGCTCGACCGGAGCGGAGGCCGTGCATCCCGGCTACGGGTTCTTCTCCGAACGGGCCGACGCGGCCGAGGCGTTCATCGAGGCCGGCCTGGTGTGGATCGGTCCCCCGCCGCGGGCCGCCCGGGCGGTCGGGAACAAGGTCTCCGCGCGGCAACTGGCGTCCGCGGCGGGCGTGTCGGTGGTGCCGGGTACGCTCGAGCCGGTCACCGATGAGGGGGAGGTGCATGCCTTCGGTGAGGCCAACGGATACCCCATAGCGATCAAGGCCTCGGGAGGGGGAGGCGGGCGGGGGTTGAAGGTCGCCCGAACGGCCGGGGACGTGGCCGTCGCTCTGGAGTCAGCCGTCCGGGAGGCCGAGGCCTGGTTTGGCTCGCCCGGCGTGTACCTCGAGCGGTACCTGGAGCGCCCCAAGCACGTGGAGGTGCAGGTGCTCTCGCCCGCCCCGGGCCGGACCATGTGGTTGGGGGGCCGGGACTGCTCGCTCCAGCGCCGCCACCAGAAGCTGGTCGAGGAGACCCCGCCGCCGCTGTTCGCCGACGTCGTGCCGGACATGGGCGCGGCCGCCGTTGCCGTGGCCGACGCGTGCGGCTACGTGAACGCGGGCACGGTGGAGTTCCTGGTGGACGAGAACGGCTCGTTCTACTTCCTGGAGGTCAACGCGCGCCTGCAGGTGGAGCACACCATCACGGAGGAGGTGCTCGGGCTGGACCTCGTGGCCTGCCAGCTCCGCATCGCCTCCGGCGAGGACCTTGGGTTCGCTCAGGAGGACTTCCTCCCGGGCGGGCGGATGGCTCCGCGCGGGCACGCCATCGAGTGCCGGATCAACGCCGAGGACCCGTCTCGGGGCTTCGCACCCCGCCCCGGCCGGATCACCGGCTACCACGAGCCTGCCGGGCCCGGCGTCCGGGTGGACTCCGGCTACGGCGAGGGCGACGAGATCCCGAGCGCCTACGACAGCCTGGTGGCCAAGCTGGTCGTCCACGCCTCCACCCGAGAGGAGGCCCGCCGCCGCATGCTCCGCGCTCTCCAGGAGTACCGGTTCGAGGGCGTTCCGACCACGATCCCGGCGCACCTCACCCTGCTGGGGCACCCCGAGTTCGTTGACGGGTCCTACACCACGCGGACCCTCGAATCGGGCGCGCTCGACGCCCTCGCAGCGCCCAAGAAGGGTGCGGGTGCCGGCGCGCGTGGTGCAGGTGCCAGCGCGGGCGCGGCCGGCGCGGGTGGTGCAGGTGCCAGCGCGGGCGCGGCCGGCGCGGATGCGGGTGCCGGCGCGGGCTCGGACGCGGGTTCGGTCGGCGACGGGTCGGCCGGCGAGGATCCCGTGTTGCTCGTCGGGGGTCGGCCGGTTCGCCTGTGGAACCCCGGGATGTCCGCGTCGGCCCCGCATGCGACCGCCCGGAGTGCGGGCGGCGGCTCGGCGAACGGGGTGGTCACCTCGCCGATGCACGGGACCATCCTCCAGGTCGACGTGTCGGAAGGGCAGGACGTCGAGGCGGGCGATCCCGTGGCCGTGCTCGAGGCCATGAAGATGGAGACCCGCGTGTCCGCGCCACGTGCCGGATCCGTGAGGGCCATCCACGTCTCGCCCGGCGAGGTGGTCGAGGCCGGCCAGCTCATCGCCGAGATCGTCTGACGCGGGCCAGGGCATCGCCGACATCGGCCCGGGCCGGGGCTGGCTCCGCCCGTGCCCGGCCGGTAGTGTGCCGAGATGCGTCCCACCGGTTCGATCGTGCACGAGGAGGAACGGCCCGAGGAGTCCCTGCCCGGGTCGAACGGCTGGGTCCGGGTGATGATCCACTCCTCGCTCGGCGCGAAGCACCTCGTCCAGAGGGTGTTCCGGTTCCAGCCGGGCCGGACCCCCCGACCTCCACAACCGGACCAGCGAGGACGTCATGTACGTGGTGTCCGGGCTGGGGACGGCGGAGGTCGGCTCGGCCTCCATCGAGCTCGCGCCGGGGACCGCGTTCTTCGTGCCCGCCGGGGTCGAGTACCGCCTGGAGAACGACGGGCCGCACGATCTGATCGTGGTCTCCGTGCTGTCCCCGCCTCCCGGGACCCGACCGGAACGCGAGGTCGCCGCCCCGGAGGATCCGGGAGGGTCCGCGGACGATGACCAGCCCCCGTTCTGGGTCCGGGAGGAGGACCAGGAGACGTTCGAGGCCGGCCCCAGCCGGACCTTCCGGATCCTGGTCGATCCGTCCATCGGATGCCGCGCCGTGACGCAGTTCGTCGGCGCCATCGAGGCCATCCCCGCGCCCCCCCACCGCCACACCTACGAGGAGGCCATCTACATCCTGGACGGCGAGGGCACCGTCGAGATCGACGAGGACATTCTCCCGATCGGCCCCGGCACGAGCATCTTCCTCCCGCCCGGGATCCCCCACCGCCTGGCCAGCACCGGCGCGGAGACCCTCCGCCTCCTCGGCGTCTTCGCCCCCGCCGGCTCCCCCGCCTCCAAGGACGACTTCCCGGCCTGACGCGTCCATTTCCCCGCTTGACCCTTCGCGGCCGGCGTGGTTGCCTGCCGCCGATGCCGGTCTCCGAGGCCAACTCGAAGGTCGTGTACGAGGCCCTGAAGGGCGCCGGGGTCTCGATCTGCTCGGCCCTGCCGGAGACCTGGCTGGTCCACCTCATCCGCCTGGCCGACGACGATCCCGACATGACCCTGGTCCGCCTGGCCAAGGAGGAGGAGGGCGTCGGGATCTCGATGGGGGCCCATCTCGCCGGCGCCCGTTCGGCCCTGCTCATGCAGAACCACGGATTCCTCCAGGCGGTGAACGGCATCGTGTCCGGGGCCATGCTCTACAAGGTGCCGCTCCTGCTGGTGATCAGCGATCGCGGCCACCTCGGCGAGCGTGACCCCTGGCAGACGGAGGGTGGGAAGTTCACCCGCCGGGTCCTGGACGCGCTGAACATCCAGTGGACCGAGCTCCGTTCGCCCGACGACGCCGACCGGACCGTCGCGAAGGCCATGACGCTCTCACAGTCCTCGCTCTCGCCGGTAGCCGTGCTCCTGACCCGCGACCTGATGTGGGAGGAACCCGCGTCGTGAGGGCCCGGACGCAATGAGGCGGATCGACGCGCTGGAGGCCGTGTACGACGACATCGCCGATTGCGCCGTGGTCACGATCATGGGCGCCGTGGCCGTCGAGCTGTACTCGCTCGGCCACAAACCGAACTTCTTCTACCTGGAGCACGCCATGGGCCTCGCGTCGTCGGTCGGGCTGGGGATCGCCCTGACCCAGCCCACCCGCCCGGTGGTGGTGATCGACGGCGACGGCTCGCTCCTCATGAACCTGGGCACCCTCACCACCCTGGCCCGGTACGCGCCGCCGAACCTCACCCACATCGTGTTCGACAACGAGAGCCTGCTCTCGGTGGGCGGCTTCCCCACCGCCACCTCGACGGGCTCCGATCTGGCCGCCATGGCCCGCGGCGCCGGCATCGTCGGCTCGCGGATGGTCAATGAACTTGACGAATTCGCCGCGGCCGTTCGCGAGGGCCTCGCCTCCGGCGAGCTGTCCTGCCTGGTGGCGAAGGTCGACGACGTGGGCCCGGCGTCGTTCCACATGGACCTCCACCTGCTGGAGAACCGGTTCGACTTCGCCCGGGCGCTCCGGCCCGCCGAATGAGACACGAGTCGAAAGGACGCCACGGATGACCGCACTGTCCGGACTGCTCGACGCCCTGACCGCCGGCGAGGTGGACGTGATCGACCTGACCCAGCCCCTGTCGGAGGCCACGCCCATCATCCAGCTCCCCCCGCCGCTGGCGAACACGCCGGGCTGGAAGATGCACGAGATCAGCCACTACGACGACAACGGCCCGGCCTGGTACTGGAACTGGTTCGAGGGCGGCGAGCACGTCGGCACCCACCTCGACGCGCCGATCCACTGGATCACCGGCCAGGACAAGGACGACGTGAGCACGATCCCGGTCCGCAACCTGATCGGCCCGGCCGTCGTGCTCGACGCCGGCGAGCAGGTCGCCGCCGACCCCGATTTCCTGCTCTCGATCGACGACGTCCGAGCGTTCGAGGCCGAACACGGCCCGCTTCCAGATGGCGGGTGGCTCCTGTACCGAACCGGCTGGGACGCCCGCGCGCACGACCAGCGTGCCTTCCTCAACGCCGACGATACCGGCCCCCACACGCCCGGCGTCGCCGTGGACTGCGCGAAGTGGCTGGCCGAGGAGGCTCCCATCGTCGGCATGGGCGTCGAAACCGTCGGCACCGACGCCGGTAAGGCCCACTCCTTCGAGCCGGCCTTCCCCTGCCACTCCTACCTCCTCGGCGCCAACAAGTACGGCCTCACTCAGTTGGCGAACCTGGCCATGCTCCCGCCCACCGGGACGGTCCTCGTCGTGGCTCCGCTCAAGATCGTCCGGGGCAGCGGCAGCCCCGCCAGAGTCCTTGCCCTGGTCCCGCGGTAGGCCTCGGGAATCAGGCCGGCGGAGGCAACCTCGACGCCCTGCCAGGTGTTCTATGGGCGCGTGATCGAACCCCCGGTCGTGGAGGGCACACCGGTTTCCAGCGGGGACCTCAGAGCCGCATTCGAACGGCTGGCCACGCCCCTGCTCCGCCTGTGCGTCCTGCTCACCGGGAACCGTGAGACCGCGGAGGACCTGGTGCAGGACTCGTTCATCCAACTGGCGCCGAAGCTCCAGCGTCTCGACCCCGCCGAGGTCGGCCCGTACCTCAGCCGGATCGCCGTCAACCTCTGGAAGAACCGCCTCCGACGCCTGGCCCTGGAACGCCGGGCCCCGGGCGCGCATGGCGCCGGCCTCCTCGGCGCGGGTGGAGGCCCGCCCCGAGGACCGCGCCGAGCTCGTTCGAGCGCTCCGGACACTCCCGGCGCGGCAACGCGCGTGCGTGGTCCTCCGCTACTACGCAGACCTCCCTGAACGCGAGGTGGCCGACCTCCTGGGCTGCTCGGTTGGCACGGTCAAGAGTCAGTCCAGCAAGGCTCTGGCCAAGCTCCGCCGCCTGATCGAAGAGGACGGCGCGGGATGAACGTCGACGATCGCCTCCGCCAATCTCTCCACCGGTCGGTCGAGGCGGTAGCGGCCTCGGCCGAGCTGTTGGGCCGCATCGAACGCGGGCTTCGTCCGGCGCGCGGCCGGCGGCCTCTGGTTATCGCCGCCGGAGCCGCCGCCGCACTCGGAGTATTCGCTGTCGCGTTCCTGCTCCTCGTCCACCAGTTCGGCGCGGAACCGGCCCGGCAGCCTTCACCATCGCCGCCCCAGTTCCGAACCTCAATCGTCCAATGGAGCGGCGACCGATTCGCCGGGTTCTGGAAGGTGTACTACCGGATCACCAACCAGGGAACCGCCCCCGCCGGGGCAGCGGTGGCCTGCTTTCTCCGCGACGCCTCAGGCGATACATCCGAACCCGGCGAGGGGACCGTCAGATACGTCGCGCCACATCGCGTCGTCGAGGGGCTTGTCGTCGTGAAGGGGTTCAAATTCGAGCCCGCCGGCGGGCAGTGCACCGCGCAGCCACTCCCACCGGTGAGCCCTCCCCCGCCCCCGCCACCCGTGGCGCCGCATTTCGTTCCGACGGACATCGCCTTCTGGGACACCGAGCATGGCGTCGCCGTCGGCGCGATCAGGTCGAGGCCCTGCCGGGATCGGTGCACGGGCGCGATCGCCATCACCGCTGACGGAGGAGAGCGATGGACCGTCACGTTCCGAGGCAGTCAGTACGACTGGGTCACTGTGCTCGGAACCACCGATGCGTGGGTCTCTCGGAATGCTCTGCCGACGATTGCCTCATCCACACAACGGACGGCGGGCGGGAATGGAGTCCCGTTCCGCATGACCGAGGCATCTCGAACCCGTTCTTTCTCACATCGTCATCTGGATGGGCGATCGACGGAGAGAGTCAACGCAGCCTTCTTGCGACAGACGATGGGGGTCGAACCTGGTCCACGGCCAGCCACCCCTGCGCCGATCCGGGCTTCCAGGTGATGGCAGCGTGGTTCATGACCGCCGACCACGGATGGGCGACGTGCGCCGGTGAACCGTACAGCACCTTCCTGTGGCCGAAAGCCGTGGTCGAAACCACGGACGGCGGTGGCTCGTGGCATCTCGTCGCCGGCGCGATCCTCCCGGAAGACAAGCGGCGCCATGATCTCGGTCACGTCGGACTCATCCGCCGAATCCAATTCGTCGACGAGCGGCATGGGTGGCTCTGGGTGGAATACAGCCTCCCCGAGACCACGGACGACGGCGGTCACACCTGGCACCTCATCACCAACCTGCCGCACACGGATACCGAGTCGTTTACGGGATGGTCTTTGTCTGATCGGACCGGATTCGCGCTCGAGTACTACGGGGGCGTGACGACGCTTCGGCGGACCGACGACGGTGGGGGGACCTGGCACGTGATCCGCCGCTGGCGCGACACGTCCTGACAACGTTCCCGCCTCCCGCTCGCGGTTCGCATCGCGGTCGGGCATCCTTGCGTGCATGACCGATCACTCCAGTGAGAGAAGCGTGCGGCGGGGGCGGGTGGTGCAGAGGCGGGCCGGGGGGGCCACCGAGGACCAGGCGCTGCTGCAGCGGCAGGTGCCGGACTTCGTCAACGAGGATCCGTGGCGGGTCATGCGGATCCTGTCGGAGTTCGTGGAGGGGTTCGACGCGCTGGCGGCCATCCCCGTCGCGATCAGCGTGTTCGGGTCGGCCCGCATCCGCGAGCCGGATCCCATGTACGACGCCGCCCGGGAGCTGGGCCGGCAGCTGGCCCAGGCGGGCTTCGCCGTGATCACCGGAGGGGGGCCCGGGATCATGGAGGCGGTCAACCGGGGGTGTCAGGAGGGCGGCGGGCTCTCGATCGGCTGCAACATCGAGCTGCCGTTCGAACAGAGAATGAACGACTACGTCGACCTCGGGATCGACTTCTCGTACTTCTTCGTTCGCAAGACGATGTTCGTGAAGTACGCGGAGGGGTTCGTGGTGTTCCCCGGTGGGTTCGGGACGTTCGACGAGCTGTTCGAGGCCTTCACGCTGACCCAGACCGGCAAGATCCAGCACTTCCCGATCGTGCTGTACGGCTCGGAGTACTGGCAGGGGCTCCTCCATTGGCTCAGGGAGCGCGTGCTGGCCGAGGGGAAGATCGCGGACAAGGACCTCGACCTGTTCGTGACGTCCAACGACCCGGCGGAGGTCGTTGCTTACGTCAAGGACGTCCTGGCGCGGCGGACCGGGCCCGGCGTGCAGGACATCTCGGACCCCCGTGACGAACCGCACGTCGAGCCGCACAAGGCCGACGCGCAGTGACCGTGGCGGACTCCCGGCTGATCGAGGTCCGCACCCTCACCGACGGCGGACATCGGGCCGAGGACGTCGCCACATGGGTGGCGGAGTTCCTCGAAGGCGCCCGCACGACGCTCGACATCGCCCTGTACGACCTCGCGCTGGACGGCGATGCCGAATCGATCGTCCTGGGCGCGCTCCACCGCGCCGTCGCGCGGGGCGTGTCCGGCCGTCTCGTGTACAACGTCGACCACGCCCGGCCCATCCCGGTGCCGCCGCCGCCGAAGACGGACATGGAACTCGTTCACCGGTGCGGCATCCCCACCCGCGGGGTCCCGGGCATCCCCGATCTCATGCACCACAAGTACGTCGTCCGCGACGCCACCGACGTGTGGACCGGGTCGATGAACTGGACCGACGACTCGTGGACCCGCGAGGAGAACGTGATCGCGGTCGCGATCGGCGCCCCCGAGATCGCCGCCGCATACGCCCGCAACTTCGAGGAGCTGTGGGAGAAGCAGCGGGTGGTCGGCTCCGGCGAGTTCGTCACACCGCCCGTGGAGCGGAACGGGACCAGCGTCCGGCCCTGGTTCTCCCCCGGTCGGGGCCGCCGCATGGCCAGTCGCATCGCCGGCGCCATCGATCGGGCCGAGCGCCGCATCCGGATCTGTTCCCCGGTGCTCTCCGCGGGCCAGATCATCGGGTCGCTGGCCGAGCGCGCGGTGAAGGGCGACTTGGACATCGCCGGCATCCTCGACGCCACCCAGGTGGCCGAGGTGTTCGCCCAGTGGCGGGCCGACCCCCACGCGCAGTGGAAGGTCCCCACGCTGGAGACCGTGCTGGCCAACGCGCCGTTCTCCGGGAAGCTGTCGACGCCCTTCGGCCCGGGCACCGTCCACGACTACATGCACGCGAAGTTCGTGGTGGCCGACGACATGGTGTTCGTGGGCTCGTACAACCTGTCCCACTCGGGCGAGGAGAACGCGGAGAACGTCCTCGAGATCAGGGACCCCGCCCTGGCAGAGCGCCTGGCCGCCTTCGCCGACGACCTCAGGGCCCGGTACCCGGCCATCCACCGGCCCCGGGTGTGACCGGTCGTCATCCGGGGTACATCAAAGCGCGCATCGAGGGGGGCTGCTGCAGGCCCGCAATCGACGATGAAAGGACCCGCCCGTGTCCGCGTCCGGGACCGTGCGGACCAAGTGTTCGGCAACGACTGGCTGTTCCCCCAGGGCCACGTGATCCAGCCCCAGGTCGGCCAGCAGGACTCCCCGTTCGCCCGCCCGGACAACGAGCCTTCGTCGATCCAGATCTCCCAGCTCCACGTGCGCTTCCCCACCACCGCGCGGGGACGGTGACCCTGCAGGCCGCGTAGCCAGGCCGCGGAGAGGCCGGTTTCGGCCTCCGGCGATAGGCTTCGGCTTTCAGAGCCGCTGCAGGAGGCCGAACGCCGGTGAACATGACCGACTACGAGGAGACCCGGCGGACGTTCCGCCTTCAGGTCCCCGACGACTTCAACTTCACCCGCGACGTCGTGGACGGGTGGGTGGCCCGCAAGCCCTGGAAGACCGCGCTGGTGGCGGTGGACCAGGCCGGCGACAACCGGCTCGAGTTCACGTTCGCCGATCTCTCGCGCGCGTCCAACCGGGTGACGAACGCGCTGGACGGGCTGGGAGTGGACCGGGGCGATCGCGCGTTCGTCATGCTCCCGCGCATCCCGGAGTGGTACGAACTCCTCCTGGGCATGGCCCGGCAGGGGTCGGTGCCCATGCCGGGAACCGTCCAGCTGTCCGCGAAGGACATCGAGTACCGGGTGAACGCGTCGGAGGCCACAGTGGCCGTGACCGACCCCGAGGGCGCCGCGAAGGTCGAGGAGGTCCTGGACCGGTGCCCGTCGCTGAAGCACCTCGTCGTGGTGGGCGAGCGGCCGGGCGGCAGGTGGAGGTCCTATGCGGACCTCGTGGAACGGGCCTCCGACGCCACGCCCGAGGACCGCCGGACCTCGAAGGACGACCCGCTCCTGATCTACTTCACCAGCGGCACGGTGGCCTATCCGAAGATGGTCCTGCACACCCACGCGTCCTACGGCGCCGGCCACGAGATCACCGCGCGGTTCTGGCAGGACCTCACCGATCAGGACCTCCACTGGACCGTGAGCGACACCGGCTGGGCCAAGGCGGCGTGGGGGAAGCTGTTCGGCCAGTGGCGGGTCGGGGCCGGGGTGTTCCTGTGGGACCAGCGCGGGAAGCTCGACCCCGAGCTGGCCCTGCGGGTCCTGGAGCGCTCGGGCGTCACCACGTTCTGCGCCCCGCCCACGCTGTTCCGGGCCCTGGTCCAGCTGAGGCTTGGCGAGTTCGACCTGTCCCGGGTCCGGCACAGCGTCTCGGCCGGCGAACCCCTGAACCCCGAGGTCATCAAGGTGTGGGGGGAGGCCACCGGCACCACGATCTACGACGGCTACGGCCAGACCGAGACCGTGAACATCGTGGCGAACTTCCCGTGCCTGCCGGTGAAGCCGGGGTCCATGGGCCGGCCCACGCCCACCCACGACGTGGACGTGGTGGACGACGACGGGAACCGCCTGGGCCCCGGCGAGGAGGGCCACATCGCGCTCCGGGTGGAGCCCGACCGGCCGGTGGGCCTGATGAAGGAGTACTGGCGCGACCCCGATGCCACTGCCGCCGCGTTCCGGAACGGCTGGTACTTCACCGGCGACCGGGCCACCCGCGACGAGGACGGCTACCTGTGGTTCGTGGGCCGCAACGACGACGTGATCATCTCGGCCTCGTACCGGATCGGGCCGTTCGAGGTGGAGTCGGCGCTGGTTGAGCACCCCGCGGTTGCGGAGTCGGCCGTGGTGGGCAAACCCGACCCCGAGCGGACCCAGATCGTGAAGGCGTACGTGATCCTGGCGCCCGGATTCGACCCGAGCCCCGAGCTGATCCGCGAGCTCCAGGAGCATTGCAAGAGGGTCACCGCGCCGTACAAGTACCCGCGGGAGATCGAGTTCGTGGCCGAGCTCCCGAAAACGGTCAGCGGGAAGATCCGGCGGGTGGACCTCCGCGAACAGGCGTCGAACGAAGCGACGTGACGGGGCCGTCGTTCCCGCCCCGGCGGCCGGTATCGTTCCGGCCATGATCGATCAGGGGGAACTGCGGCAGCGGGTGCACGACGACGTCGGCCGGGTCCGGGACGAGCTGGAGGGGCTGGTCCGGATCCCGTCGGTGTCGTTCCCGGGGTTCGACCCGGTCCACGTGCAGGCGTCGGCGGAGGCCACCGCCGAGATCCTGGAGTCGTCGGGGGCCGAGGGCGTCCGGCTCCTGGAGCTGGACGGCGCCGCGCCGGCGGTGTTCGCGGACATCCCCGGGCCGGCCGGCGCGCCGACCGTGCTGCTCTATGCGCACCACGACGTCCAGCCCCCCGGCCCCGACGAGCTGTGGCTGTCGCCGCCGTTCGAGCCGGCCGAGCGCGAGGGTCGTCTCTACGGCCGGGGGTCGTGCGACGACAAGGCCGGGGTGGTGGTCCACGCGGCCGCCCTCCGGGCCCACGGGGCCGGGCCGCCGGTGGGCGTGAAGGTGTTCATCGAGGGCGAGGAGGAGGCCGGCTCGCCGAACCTGGGCCGGTTCCTGGAAGCTCACGGCGACCTGCTCACCGCCGGCGTCATCGTCCTGGCGGATTCCTCGAACTGGGACACGGGCGTGCCGGGGCTCACCACGACCCTGCGGGGGCTGGTCGACTGTGTGGTGGAGGTCCGGGTGGCCGACCACGCCGTCCACAGCGGGATGTACGGCGGGCCGGCGCCCGACGCCATCACCGCCATGGCCCGCCTCCTGGCCACCCTTCACGACGAGCGAGGGAACGTGGCCGTCCGGGGCCTGGCCACCGGCGAGCGCCCGGCGGTGGACCTCACCGAGGACGAGTACCTGGCCGACATCGGGGCTCGGCCCGGGCTCCGGCTCATCGGCGAGGGATCGATCACCCAGCGCCTGTGGGTCAAGCCCGCGGTGGCCGTGCTGGGCCTCGACGCCCCGCGCGTGGAGGAGGCGTCGAACCAGATCGTGCCGGTGGCCCGGGCCAAAGTCAGCCTGCGCCTGGCCCCCGGCGACGACGCGCACCGGGCCCGGGACGCCCTGGCCAAGCACCTCGAGGCGAACGCGCCGTGGGGGGCGGAGGTCGCCGTGCTCCGGGGCGGGGCCGGCGAGCCGTACCGGGTCCGGGCGGAGGGCCCCGTCTACGACGCCGCCCGGCGAGCCTTCCGGGACGCCTGGGGGGTGGATCCCGTCGACATGGGCGCCGGCGGCTCGATCCCGTTCGTGGCCGACTTCGCCGCCCGGTGGCCCGACGCGGCGCTTTTGCTCACCGGCGTGGAGGACCGCCAGGGCCACGCCCACGCCGAGAACGAGAGCATCGACCTGGTGGAGCTGGAGCGGGCCTGCCTGGCCGAGGTCCTCCTCCTCCGGTACCTCGGCTCCTGAGCGGCTCTCACGGGAGCGAGGGATCACGTCAGCGGCTCGGCACGGCCGCCCGGCCCCATCGCCTGCTGCTACGGTGGACGCCGTGAGCGAGACCCCCGAAGGCCAGACGCCGTCCGAAGTCCCGGGCCAGGCCGGCCAGGGGCCCGGCACGCCCCTCCTGGCGGTCCCGGTCCCGCCCGGAGAGCACCCGGAGCCCACCCCGGACGAATCGAAGGACGCGATCACCGAGCCGGGGAAGCTCCTCCGGATCGCCTCGATGGTGAGGGAGCTGCTGGAGGAGACCCGCGGCTCGCCCCTCGACGAGCAGGGCCGGACCCGGCTCCGTGCCATCTACGAGCGGTCCATCGCCGAGCTCGAGCAGATCCTCCCGGACGAGCTGGAGCAGGAGCTCCAGGGATTCATCCTCCCGCTGGAGGGCGTGCCCACCGAGTCGGAGATGCGGGTGACCCAGGCCCAGCTGGTGGGGTGGCTGGAGGGCCTGTTCCACGGCATCCAGGCGGCCATCGTGGCCCAGCAGCAACAGGCCATGCAGCAGCTCGCCGAGATCCGCCGCCGGGGCCTCCCCGCCGGCCTCCAGGGACCCGGTCACCGGGGCCAGCCCGACGATCCCCGCTCCGACCGCCCCGGCCAGTACCTGTAGCCCGCAGGCACTTTCCGGACAGTTCTGTCCCGTTCAGGCACGGAGTCTGGCCCGGGTGGGAAGCCCTTGAGCCGGCTCGGCCGTAGATCCATGAAGAGGCGCCCCGGCAGCGAGGAGGCTCTCATGAGCGACCAGAGTGCCGGCTACGGCGGCAGCAGACGGGCGAAGTGGCTCCTGCTGTACCTGGCCATCGGGGCCGTCCTGTACGCCATCATCTACTTCGTCTTCCTCCAAGGTGGCGGTGGCGGATCCGGTGGCGGATCCGGTGGCGGTGGCTACGCCCTCCTGGCCCTCCGCACGGCATGGCTCCAACGCCACTCCCGATGACCGGTTCGACCCGGGGAGCGGCCGGCCCGCCGGTCGCTCCCCGCCCGTCCTACAGCCCGCTCCACCACGACGCGCCCCACGTGACCTGGGCCAGCGCCGCCTGCCCGGAGAGGCTGGGGTGGAAGAAGTCAAGCTTGCTGACCTGACTGGCGCTGAACTGGTAGTGGAACACGGCGAGTCCGTCGAAC
>WNFU01002061.1_pt1 | contig 27789 bp, 29 predicted proteins | sample 5400121 | NCBI WGS metagenome assembly WNFU01 (sample SAMN13153360, study PRJNA577476) | soil metagenome | isolation source: 100 cm soil or saprolite under grassland replicate 1 | place: USA:California | collected 2016-06-15 | reverse complement strand
GCCGACAGCCGTGCTAGCTTCACCTTCAAGAGTGCCTCCCTGTCGCTCGCAGGACGTCTTCGTCAACGCCCATCGTGAGCGGCAGGGAGGACGTTTCTTGGCCGCTACTTCTGCGCTACTGCAGGATCCGGGTAGTTAGCGTTCGGGACCCCTTTGCCGAAGAGGAGGTCCCCCATGCGCTCTCGCTTGCTTCTGCTCACCTGCGCGCTCACCCTGACGATCGCGCTTGCCGCCGCCACCGCCCAGTCAGGTGGAGGGCCGGCGCCGAGGCTCGCCAACCCGAGAGCAGCCGCCAAGCCGCTCGTCATCCGCTTCTTCACCCTGCTCATGCACGAGGATCGCGCCGGGCTCCAGCGCTTTCTCTCCCCCGCCTTCCAGGTTCAGCGCGCGGACGGCAGCGGCACCGGGAAGAAGGAGTACCTCGCGAAGCTGCCGACGGTGACGAAGTTCTACCTCTCGAACCTCACGGCCACGAACGCCGATGCGGTGCTAGTCGTGCGCTACCTCGCCCGCGCCCAGGGTCTCGTGAACGGGAAGCCCTACACACCAGGCTTCGCGCCGCGACTGTCCGTCTTCTCGTGGAACGGGACGCGATGGCAGCTAGCCGCGCACGCGAACTTCAACCCCCTCACTGGGTAGCGTCGTACTCGTCGTGGCGGCGCCACCATTCATACGGTCGGGTCTGCGGATACCCGTTGGGTGAGTCCTCCCAGTCCTCCTGGCGGCCGAGCGGAGTCAAGTCGAGGAAGGTCCAGACGCTTCCGAGGGCTTCGACCCCGCGCCCGGCCGTGAAGTAGGAGCGATAGACGCTGTCGCCGTCGCGGAGGAAGACGCTGAGGCCGAACGCCTCTCCGTCCTGATACTCGGTCGGCTGAGGGCTCTCAGGCGAGACGCCGAAGTCGACGTTGAAGTCGCTGTTGAAGGAGGAGAACCAGGGCACGGTCCAGCCCATGCGCTTCTTGTACGGCTCGATCTTGGTTAGCGGTGCGCGGGACACGAGGGCGAAGGACGTGTCGCGAGCGTGCAGATGGGCCAGGTGGCCGATCTGGTCGACAAACATCGAGCAACCGTCACAGCCCGCGTCCTGGTTCGGGCCGAACATGAAGTGGTAGAGGATCAGCTGGCGGCGCCCTTCGAACAGATCGAGCAGGCTCGCCTTCCCGTCAGGACCCTCGAAGACGTAGTCCTTGTCGATCTGGACCCTCGGCAGCCGACGGCGCTCGGCGGCCAGCGCGTCCCGCGCCCTGGTGGCTTCCTTCTCTTTGACGAGCAGCGTGTCGCGAGCAACCTGCCACTCGTCCGGTGAAACGACTCGGGGGAGGTCCATGGGTGTCTCCTTTGTTGTCATCAGGTCTCGACACATAGACCGGCTGACGTCCCGGACCTCATCGGTCGCCGGTGGCCCGGGCGCTTGACAGGCGTGAGCGGATTGCGAAACCATGCGGCCACAGAACCGCGCACGCGTTGCCAGGGGGTCGAGTGCAGCCCGGGGGGATCGTCCGCACGAGCGAAGACGTCACGGCCGAGCGTCCTGAGTGTTCGGCGATCGCCTGCCTCGGTTCCCTAGGCTCGCGGCCGTTCTCCTCGCAGGCCTTGGTGCAGTTTTGCTCGCACTCCCCGGCGGCTCGCTCGGCGGCGGCGCCGGACGCGCGGTGACCCCGACTCTGGTCGCCCGCTTCGGGTGGACCGGCGGCACGGCATTCGGAACGAGCGTGGCGCTCTTGCGGAATGGCAAGACGGCTGTGATCGGCGAGCCGACGAGCAACGGGGGTACGGCCTGGGTCTTCACCGAGCACAGCAGCCAGACTGACCAGTGGAGCAAGTTCAGGCTCCCCGGCGAGAACAAGGCCGGCTTCGGCACGAGCGTGGCCATCTCCTCCGACTGCAAGGTCGTGCTCGTCGGCGCTCCCTACGACAACCGTCGCAAGAAGGGAACGGCGTGGGTCTACAGGAAGACTGGAGGCGGCGACTGGATCGGCCACAAGCTGCGCCCGAAAGACGAGAAGGGCCAGTCGACATTCGGCTACAGCGTCGCCCTCTCGGCGAACGGATCGACCGCCCTGGTCGGCGGCTTCGCAGACAACAAGCAGAAGGGGGCGGCGTGGGTCTTCGCCCGCTCGGGCTCCACCTGGAAGCAGCAGGGCAAGAAGCTGACCGGCGAAGGCGAGCGCGGGCCGGGCAGCTTCGGCCGAGCGTGGCCGTGTCCGGAGACGGTCAGCTAGCCCTGATCGGCGGCCCGCGAGACGACGACAACGCCGGCGCAGCCTGGATCTTCGCCAGGACCTCCTCCACCTGGAGGCAGCAGGGGAAGAAGCTGACCGGCGGTGAGACTACTGCGAAGAGCGTCGGGTGGGACGTGGCGCTTTCGGCCAACGGCAGGATGGCCCTCATCGGATCGCCAGGTCACGCCGGAGGGGTGTTTCTCTTCGCACACTCTGGCTCCCGGTGGGTGCGCCGGCAGCGGATCTCCAGGCCCGGTGGTGGCTCGGGCTGCAGCGTGTCGCTGTCTCCGTCGGGCAACACTGCCGCGATCGGCACGTGGACCGCCGCCTCCACCACCACCACGCCTGACAAGGGCAAGGCCTACGTCTTCACATGCTCGAGCTTCGGCTGCCTCGTGCCCGGTCACGAGCTGGCCGTGAAACGGGACACGGAGGTTTCAGATAGGTACGGGCGGGACGTCGCGGTCGTGGACAACAGGGACGCGATCCTCGTCGGGGCTGCCGGAGGCCCGTCCCTCAACAAGACGGGAAAGCCCATTCAGAACGGGCAGGCCTGGGTCTTTCTGAACTGGCCGTTTGTGGAAAGCGTCCTGCCTAGCGCCGGACCGCCGGCAGGCGGAACCGACGTCACGATCACGGGGGAGAACTTCACCAAGGTGCGGGCGGTCTCGTTCGGATCGACGCCGGCCGCCCAGTACACGGTCGACTCGTCCCCGAAGATCCGGGCGGTCTCTCCACCGGGAACCGGCTACGTCCACGTGAGGGTGACGACCGCGATCGGGATCTCCCCCGAGCTCAGCGGCGGTTGGGGTGGTCCATACGACGGCTTCAGATACCTCGAGCGGCCGGTGGTGACCGCGATCAACCCGACGTCGGGTCCGACGGCCGGCGGCACGCAGGTCACGATCACCGGGACGAACCTCGCCGTCTCACCCACGGTGCGATTCGGGACCGTTCCGGCAGTGAGCCCCAGCGTCGGCACTGCCCCGGGGAAGCCGGACGTCTTGTCGGTCACATCGCCGCCGGGGCCGGCGGGCACGGTCGACATCACCGTCACCACACCGGGCGGCACGTCGGCCACGGGCCCTGCGGATCGGTTCACCTACGTCGGGCCCGCGACCGAGAAGCTGATCACCTTCGACGATCTGACCACAGGCGGGCCGGGCGGAGGCGCCGGGTCGCTCGTCGTCGTGAACTCGCAGTACGCGGGCCAGAGCGTGACCTTCAACGACGTCTCGGCATCGACTACTCGAAGGGAGGCTCCGCCTTGCCCAACTTCGCCCACTCGGGCCACGTCGCGGTGGAGCAATGCGTCGGGGTGGAGTTCTGTACGACATCTATCCGAGCCACCTTCGGCGCGCCGCAGAAGCTCGTGCGGGTCTGGGTCGGCTTTTCGTTCCCGCTCAACCAACCCCTCCAAGTCGAGCTCAAGGCCTACGCCGGCGGCTCCGTGGTCGGTACCGCGACGACCACGCTTCCTGCCAATGCCGGCGTCACGTCCATTCACACGCCGCTCGAGGTGCAGGTAGGGAGCGCCTCGGTCACGAAGATCGAGGTATCCGTTCCCGGCGGCTACAGCAACGCGCTCGCCGTCGACGACGTCACCTTCCAAACCTCGTGACGGGCCGCGCGGCCGGCGCTGTCGAAGTAGGCATCCGATTCTTCTGACGCGAGAAGGCCGGCGCGGGCCGGCCGGCCTTCTCTCGACCAATTTCGGGGCTGTCCTGGATCAGGCAGCAGCGCCGTAGGCAACACCTGTCTCCCTGACCGTTCTCGCCAGCTGCTCGCGCACCCGCTCGATCTCGGCGTCGTGTGCGTCGATCTCGACGGCTCCGGCACCGCGGCGCCGGAGCAGTTCACGCACGAGCACGAGGCCCTTCAGGTGCAGAACGAGCTCGTCTATCTCCCGAAAGCGGCGATCCATCCTCTCTCCTTTCCCCTATACCGCTCCCTATGCCGCGGCATCGAGCGCCAGCTCGGCCTCCACGGATTGTCCCTCCTCCTGAGTCGTGGGCGGCCGCGACTCGATCAGGGTTGCAGCGAGCACCGCGGCGATCACGATCAGCCCGGCGAGGACGTAGAACGTGATTTCGAACCCGTGCGTGAGCGCGCTGCCGCTGAGCGGATTCGTCCCCGGGTGCGCGTCCACGTAACGAGTCGTGAACGTCGTCGCGATCGTAGTCGCCAGGGCGACGCCGATCGCACCGCCGATCTGCTGGCTGGTGGTGAACAGGCCCGAGGCCACCCCGGCATCGGACTGCCGGACGCCAGTCAGACCGCCAATCACCATCGGCACGAAGGTGAACGCCAACCCGAGGCCGCTAAGCAGGAAAGCGGGAAAGAGATCCCAGAAGTAGTGTCCGTCCACGGGCAGCCGTGCGTAGAGCACGAGTGCGGCCGCCACCAGCGTCAATCCGACCGGAAGAATCCGGCGGATGCCTACGCGGGTCACGAGGGCCTGGGCGACGTTCGAGACGGTGATGATCGCCAGCGTCAGCGTGATGTAGGCGACCCCGGTCTTGAGCGCCGAGTAGTGCAGAACCTGCTGCATGTAGAGCGTGAGCAGGAAGAACTGCGAGAAGAGTGCCGACGCCACCAGCAGCTGGGTCGCGTTCGACGTGGCGAGCGTGCGCAGGCGGAAGATCCGCATCGGCAGAAGCGGCGCGCGCGAGCGCAGCTCGATGACGACGAAGCCAACGATCAAAGCAGCTGACGCCACGAGCAGCCCGATCGTCGAGGCGGTAGTCCAGCCGTGCTGCGTGGCGCGCGTCATCGCGTACACGAGCAGCATCAAGCCGCCAGTGATCGAGGCGGCCCCGGCAGTGTCGAAGTGCCGGTGCTCGAGCCCGGCATGGCTCTCGCGCAGAAGCCACGGGCTCAGCGCGAGCAAGAGGGCGCCGACCGGGAGGTTGATGAAGAAGATCCACGACCAGCCGAGCGCACTCGTCAGCGCCCCTCCCAGCAGCACTCCCGCGGCCCCCCCACTCCCCGAGGCGGCGCCCCACACTCCCAGCGCGATGTTGCGCTCGCGGCCCTCCTGGAAGGTCGTGGTCAGAATCGAGAGCGCGGCCGGGGAGAGCAACGCCGCACCCAGTCCCTGCAGAGCCCGGAAGCCGATCAGCGAGCCTTCGGACCAGGCGAGCCCGTCGAGCAGCGAGCTGACGGTAAAGAGCACCAATCCGGCCATGAACAGACGCCGACGGCCGAGCAGGTCTGCCATGCGGCCGCCGAGCAGAAGGGCACCCCCGAACAGGATCGCGTAGGCGGTCACCACCCACTGCAGGCTCTCCTGGGTGAAGTGCAGATCCGTCTTGATCGAGGGCAGCGCCACGTTCACGATGGCGACGTCCAGGACGACCATGAACTGGGCGGCAACGATCACCGCCAGGGCGATCCAGCGCCGCCTGTCAGGCTCGGCCCCAGCGCCTGATAGTGCGAGGCCTTCTGAGCTCATCCGATGTTCCCCCTATCGTTTGTCGACTCTACGATACATGGGGCAAACGATAGGGTGCGCTACACTTATTCCCATGATTCCGATTCCGCTACAACCGCAAGCCTGCATGCCACGAGAGTTGGTCGCCAGCACGGTGTTCTTGCTCGGGCGATTGGGCTGGGCGATCAAGAAGCGCGCGATCGAGGAAATGGACGCGGCCGGCTTCAGCCCGTATGACTACAGCGTGCTCGCGCTGCTCGCCGAGGGCGCGCGAGAGACGCAGGCGACGATCGCGGAGGCGTTGGGGGTCGACCGGAGCCAGCTCGTCGGCCTGCTGGACGGGCTCGAGGAGCGCGGGCTGATCGAGCGCCGCCGCGACCCAAACGACCGCCGCCGTCAGACCGTCACGCTCACGGGAGACGGAAAGCGGCAGCTCGCGCGGCTGCGCTCGATCGTCAAGCGCATCGAAGACGACTTCCTCACGCCTCTCGACGTGGAGAGCCGGGAGGCGCTGCATGAGTTGCTCTTCCGTTTGGCGCGCCACCACGACACACGCTTCGCGCCTCCGAGCGAGGCGACTGCAGCCGTTACCTGATCGCCTTCTGGCTGGTGCGGGCCGGAATATCCCTGCTAGGAGGCGCGTTTACCTTCATGTGCGTTCGTGCGCGTAGGCAGATCTCTGCCGCTCTCTGAGCAATCGCGCCGGAACGCTTTGACCAGACGAAGGAGGAACCAAGCTTGACCGTCCAACCAACGCGTGTGATCGCAGCCGTTCGCTGCGCTTCCTGCGGCGAGGTCTTCACGACGCGCTCGACCCGGAGCGAGATCACGGTCGATGTGTGCTCGAACTGCCACCCCGCCTATACCGGCGTCGAGCGCGCCGTTCAGTCTGGCAGCCGAATTGACCGGTTCGAACGGCGCCGCGCTCGTGCCTACCGGACCCCTGCGGCGGCCTGAGGAGGAAGGAATGAGAGAACTGATAAACGTGTCGACTACCGACCTGGCGGCGTTCCTCGACAGCGCCGAAGAGGATGGCGCCGTAAGCGAGGCGACGCTCGAGGCGCTGGTCCTCGAGCATGACCTGGACGAGGATGAGGCCACGGCGCTTCGTGCCGAGCTCGAGTCGCGAGGTGTGCGAATCGAGGACGAGACAGGCGACGGCGGCGGCGAGGAGCACGAGCTCGATCTGTCCTTCGACGCTACCGCCTCCGGGGTCCCCGACTCGCTGACCCTCTTCATGAACGAGCTCGGCCGCTACCCGCTGCTGACCGCCTCCCAGGAGGTCGAGCTGGCGAAGCGGATCGAGCGCGGCGACCGTGAGGCCAAGGAGCGGATGATCAACTCGAACCTGCGGCTCGTCGTTCATAACGCACGCCGGTACACGGGGCACGGCGTGTCGCTCGGGGACCTGGTGCAGGAGGGCGTCATCGGCCTCAACCGCGCCGTGGAGAAGTTCGACTGGCGCAAGGGCTTCAAGTTCTCCACCTACGCGACGTGGTGGATTCGACAGTCCTGCCAGCGGGCGATCGCCAATCAGTCGAAGACGATCCGCATCCCGGTGCATGTCGACGAGCGCCGCAACAAGCTGGCCCGCACCCGTCAGCGCTTCGAGGTTGCGCACGGACGCGAGCCGACCCCGGAGGAGCTTGCCGAGGCCGCAGGCATGTCGCTTCGGCATGCCGAGGAGGCACTCGCGGCGGTCGAGGCCTCCGTGTCCCTGAACCAGCCGGTCGGTGACGACGCTGCCCAGCTCGGCGACCTCTTCGCCGACCCGGACTCGATCGATCCAGAAGCTGCTGCTGCCGACACGCTGCGCGGCCTCGCCGTCCAGCGAGCGCTGGCGAAGCTCTCAGACCGCGAGCGCAGGATCGTCGAGCTCCGCTTCGGCTTCGGCGACGAGCCGATGGCGCTCGAGGCGATCGGCGGCGAGCTCGGGATCACCCGCGAGCGCGTTCGCCAACTCGAGCGCGACGCACTCGAGCGGCTCGCGAGCGAGCTGGAGAACGTCGTGGCGGCCGACGCGGACGAGCTCGCGCGAGCGGCCTAGAAGCTGCCTGGTTCGGTGACGGCCGCGTCGGCCGCGTCCCGATCCGGACAGCCCCAGCGGGGCCAAACCGCGCCCTTGATCCCGAATTCGGCGCCGAGGCGAGAGCGCGACTTGGCAGGGCGTCGGCGCCGCGCGATCATCTGGACGTGCGGGAACTCCCGAGCGGCACCGTCACCCTCCTTTTTACGGACATAGTGGGCTCGACGCGCCTGCTGCACGAGCTCGGCGAGCGATACGCGGACGTGCTCGCCGAACACCGTCGCGTATTGCGCGAGGTCTTCTCGCGGCACGGCGGGGTCGAGGGAGCAGCTCGAGGACGAGCACGGTCGGGCAGTTCTCCTGCACCGCCTCGGAATCAGTGCGATGTGGCGAGGCGAGCTCGAGCGGGCCCGTGAGCTGGTCGAGTTCAGCGATGAGATCCACCAGCGCACGGGCGACGTGTGGAGCCCAGACCACTGGAACGCTTGGCGCGATCGCACGCGACGAGGGTGACGAGCACGGCGCGCTCGACCTCGTCCGGCAGAGCGCCGCGCTAGCGCACAAGGTGGGGGTGCCGTGGTGGGCGAGTGGAGCGCTGGCGGAGCTGGCATGCCTATCCCTGAATGCTGGGCTCCTCGAGGAGGGCGAGGCGCGTGCGCGCGAGTCGCTTGCGATCGCCGACCAGCTCCGCGATCGCCCCGGCCGCATCTTCGGCGTCGGCATCCTCGCCCGCGTAGCAGCCGAACGCGGTCAGCGTGACCGCGCCGGGCGGCTCTGGGGTGCAATCGAGGACGAACATGCCGGCGCGCCGCTCGGTGGCTGGCGGCGCCACCGCCAGACACGTGAAGGCCGAATTCGCGAACTCGCCGGACCTGAGTTCGACCGCGGTCGCGCCGAAGGCCGCGGGTTGACGCTCGACGACGCCGTCTCCCTGGCTCTGGTGGCGCCAGAAGCCGAACACCATTGTCGAAGAGCTGACCACGGCTCCGCCCTGTCGTCTGACCGAAGCAACGGAGCAGGCTCGTTTGCAGGCGGAGGCGCTTTGTAGGCACTTTCGCCGTGGCCACCCTCTTCGGGATGAGCGCGAAGGTGATACCCGTGGCTAGACCGCTCAGAACAGACGCAGTTCGGCGACCGGCAGCGACTGGAACCTTTGCTCGAGCGAATAGACGAAGCCGAGCTGCGCGTCCGGAGGCGGTAGGCTCACGGCTGACTCGAGCCCTGGAACCGTGATGAGATGACGAAGCTCGAAGGCAAGGTCGCGGTCGTGACCGGCGCAAGCCGCGGGATCGGCGCAGCCGTGTCGCGTGCGCTCGACGAGCAGGGTGTGCGGCTCGGCCTTGCCTCGCGGAGCGGCTCGGATCTCGGGATCGAAGACGCCATCGCGCGCCCGTGCGACGTCCGCGATCCCGCTCAGGTGGAGGAGCTCGTCGGGGCAACGGTCGAGCGCTTCGGACGGCTCGACATCGTTGTCGCGAACGCCGGCGTCGGAGCCTACGGCTCATTCCTCGAGCTCCAGCCCGACCATGTCGAGGAGATGATCGACGTGAACGTGAAGGGACTCCTCTACACGGTCCGCGCGGCGCTCCCGCACCTCCTGGCAAGCGGGGAAGCCGACATCGTCACCCTCGCCTCCGAGGCCGGACGGCGAGGCTTCCCTCACGAGACCGTCTACTGCGCTTCGAAATTCGCTCAGGTCGGGTTCACACGCGCCCTTGACCACGAGCTGCGCGAGCGGGGCGTCCGCTGCGCCAACGTCTGCCCGGGCGGCGTCGCCACCGACTTCGCCATGGGCCGCGGTCGAACTCCCGAGATGCCTGAGCTGCGCGGAATGATGAGCGCAGAGGACGTCGCCGAGGCCGTGCTCTTCGTGCTCACGCGCCCGCGAAACCAGCGCATTCTCGAGACGGTCTTCCGGCCGATGATCGAGCCTTCTTGGGGATAGCGGGAAGCTAGGAGAATGCCCAAGGAACCGGTATCGAGCGAGAGGGCGCCCGCGCCGGGAGGGGCGTACTCGCAGGCAATCTCGGCCGACGCGTTCGTCTTCCTGGCTGGCCAGGGTCCCTTCCGGCCCGACGGCTCGAAGGTGGAAGGGCCCTTCGGGGAACAGGCGCGGCAGACCTTCTCGAACCTGGCTGCGGTTGCGGAGGCCGCCGGGGGCTCGCTCGCCGACGCGGTGCGGGTCGGCGTCTTCCTGCGCGATATGCGGAACTTCCCGGCGATGAACGAGATCTACCGCGAGTTCTTCCCCGAGCCGCTTCCGGCGCGGACGACCGTCCAGTCAGACTTGCCGGGCTTCGAGATCGAGGTCGACGCAGTCCTGTTCCGCGAGCGCTAGCCGCGTCGCGTGCAAACCTCCATCTTCGCCTTCGCCACCGACATCCGGGACGAGGGCGTCGAGGTCGTGCTCGACAACGTCCAACACCGAGCGCGGCTCGGCGGCATCACCGTGGCGGCCGCATACCACGAGGCGCGTGACATCTTCCCCCATAACCCCGCTCGCAAGGTGCGCTTCCTCGAGAACGGAGCCGTCTTCTTCCGACCCGATCCGGCCCGCTGGCGCGACGTCCGCCTGCAACCGCCCGTCAGCGAGGCCGCGGATGCTCTACCGGAGCTGATCGCAGCGGCGGAGCGTCGCGGCTTGCAGGTGCATGCCTGGACGGTCTTTCTCCACAACGGCGCGCTGGCGGAAGCGTTCCCGGATTGCGCGCCCCAGAACGCGTTCGGCGACCCGTACGTCACGGAGCTCTGCCCGGCGAACCCCTACGTCCGGACATATGCCCGCGCGCTCGGCGCCGACGTGGCGCGACTCGGTGTCGAGTCGATTGTGGCGGAGTCGCTGCACTACCACCCGCTCGAGCACGGCTACGCGCACGAACGCTACTTCGTGCCGCTTGGGCCACGCGCCCGCTATCTCCTCAGCCTCTGCTTCTGCCCGGACTGCCTGAGGGCTGCGTCACGCCTCGGCGTCGACGCCGAGGCGGTGCGCAAGACGGTCCGTGACGAGCTGGAGCTCCTCTTCGACGGCGCCGAAGAGAAGTCGCTCCAGGTTGAAGGCGAGCTCGCCGGCTTCGTTCGAGCGCGAGAGGAGGTCGTGACCACGCTTGCGGCTGAGGTGGCCGATGCGGCGCGCGCCGAGGGCGTGGCCCTTGCCTTCATGGACCTCTCCGGAGCCGTCAAAGGCTACGCCAAAGGTCGGCCGAGCGGAGAGCCGGTGCCCGGCATCGCCTGGAAGCTCGGGGTCGACGTGGCGGCCGTCGCGGGCGTCTGCGGGTATCTCGAGGCGATCGGCTACGCCTACGACCCTGAACGGCTCCGCCTCGATCTCGAGGCGTATCGCGCGCTGGGGCGCGATGCCGCTTTGAACGTCGTCCTCCGCCCGATCGCTCCTGACTGCGACTCTACGGAGAACCTCCGCCAGAAGATCGACCTGGCTCGCGAGCTGGGGCTCGCCCGTGTCGACTTCTATCACTACGGCCTGATGCGACTCGACGCGCTGGACCGGATTCACACGGCTATGCGCGCCTGAGCGCGCGCCCGGCCAACTCACCGGTGTGCTGCCCGTCGTCGATTACGAGGCGGCCGTTGACAATGACGTAGGGGATACCTTCGGGCAGCCGCCTCGGATCCTCGTACGTGGCCGTGTCCCGCACGGTGTCGGGATCGAAGCACACCGCGTCGGCTGCCATTCCGGGCCGCAAGAGCCCACGGTCCGCGAAGCCGAGCCGCTGACACGGGAGCGAGGTCATCTTGCGGATTGCCTGTTCCCAGCTGAGGATTCCAAGCTCACGCACGTACACGGCGAGGTAGCGCGGAAATGTGCCGTAGGAACGAGGATGCGGCCGTTCGCCGACCAGGATCCCGTCGCTGCCCGCGGCGTGTGCCGAATGAGCCATGATCGCACGCACGTTCTCCTCGTTGCCGATATGGGCGATGCAGGCGACTCCAAGCGCCTCTTCGACGAGGAGTTCACAGACGAAGTCGATCGGCCTCCGGCCGGCTTCCGCAGCAGCCTCCGCGATGCTTTGCCCCACCCATTTTCTGGCCGGTGTTGTGCGGACGCCGCTGATCACGATGGTGCTCCAGTCGATCGGGACATCGTGGAAGCCGTCCGAGCCCTGCTCCTCCATCTCAGCGCGCAGGCGCTCGCGCAGCTCCTCCTGCCGGAGACGAGCGAGGGTCTCGCTCGAGCCGCCGGCATGCATCCACCGCGGCAGGAACGCGTGCAGGTACGTGGCTCCTGCGAGGTAGGGGTAGGTGTCCATAGTCACATCGACGCCCTCGGCTCTGGCGGCGTCGATCATGGCAAGCAGCTCTGGCGCCCGGCCGCGGTTGACCTCGAACCCCAGGTGGGCGTGGGCGAGATGGAGCGGCACGCCCGAGCGCCGCGCGATCTTGATGCAGTCGCCGTAGGCCTCGATTGCGCGGAGACCGTAGTTGCGGTGGTGCGGGCAGTAGAAGCCACCGTAGTCGCGGAGAACCTCGCAGAGTGCGATGAGCTCCTCGTCGTCCGCGTACATTCCGGGCGCGTAGGTGAGGCCCGACGAGAGGCCGACCGCTCCCTGCTCGAGTCCTTCGATGATGAGCTTCTTCATGTCGGCGAGCTCGTCCGCGCTCGGTGCGCGGTCATCGAGGCCCATCGCGCACATCCGCACCGTTCCGTGCGGGACGAGGTAGCAAGCATTGACGGCGACCCCCTCGTCGAGCCGGTCGAGGTACTCGCCGACGCTTCGCCACGACCAGTCGAAGTCCGGAGGGTCGTCGTTCCACGCTGCGAGCTGACTTCGCAGCTGGGCGAGCACCTCGTCGGTGACCGGCGCATAGCTCAAGCCGTCCTGGCCCAGCACCTCGAGCGTGACCCCCTGGTGAACCTTGGCCTCGTGCGTCGGGTTCACGAGCAGTTGAAGGTCCGAGTGCGTGTGCATGTCGACGAAGCCGGGGCAAACGATGAGGCCCGCTGCGTCGATAACGCGTTTCGCCGGCTCGTCGGCGAGGCGGCCGATAGCGGAGATACGACCAGCGGCGATCCCGACGTCTGTCGCAAACCACGGGTTGCCGGCCCCGTCGACGACGTGGCCGCCCCGAATCAACAGGTCGAGCAATGCACGCGGGGGAAACAGGCGGTTTCCCCAGTGGGCCCCCTTCCCACTACGTCCATGCGTTTCTCGCGAGTGGCTACGCCGGGCCAAGCGCAGGTCGAAGGCGCATCGCCGATGAGACCCTCACGGCCTGACAAACTCGACCCGCTTGTGATTTGTTCGTTGGCCAAGCGAGGCTACTGATCGTCTTCGTCGAACTCGGCGACGAGCTCGCGCGCCATCTGCTCGTTGCCCGCGAGCAAGCCGCCGTCGACCGTAACCACTGTTCCCGTGATCCATGAAGCCTCGTCCGAGGCGAGGAAGAGAGCTGTGCTCGCGACGTCCTCGGGCTCGCCCACCCGCCGGAGCGGGTACCACCTGGTCAGGCGCTCGAACACCTCAGCGTTCTTTTCCACCCGCTCTTGCCAGATCGGAGTCCGGATCGTCCCCGGTGCGATCGCGACACAGCGGATCCCGTGACGGCCGTAGCGGACGGCGATGCTCCTCGTCAGGCTGATCACGCCCGCCTTTGCTGCGCTATAGCTCTCGTTCGCGAAGTAGGCGAGGCCGTTAACGGAGGCGATGTTGACGATGACGCCGCGTCCCTTCTCGAGCATTCCCGGCAGCACCTCCTTCGAGCAGAGGAAGACGCTCTTCAAGCAGACGGCGAGGTCGCGGTCCCAGGTGACCTCGTCGATGACGAGGATGTCGTCGCCGCCCTCGATGGCGGCGTTGTTCACGAGTATGTCGACGGGTTCGAACGCCTCCTCGGCCCTCGCACGCATGGCCGCCACATCCACCGCCACGCTCACGTCGGCGTGGGTGCCGATCGCCTTCCCGCCCGCGCTCGCGATCTCCTGTGCGACCTCGTCCGCCTTCTCGGCGACGATGTCGGCGACGACGACGGCCGCGCCTTCGGCAGCGAACCGGCTGGCCATCACGCGGCCGATGCCCGAGCCGCCGCCCGTGACGAGGACTGTTCGTCCGGAGAAGCGCACGCCGCTCACCCCTTCAGGGCGCCTTCCTGGAGCCCCTTCATGTACCAGCGCTGCGCGAGAGCGAAGATGATCAGGCCCGGCATGATCCCGACGATGTAGACCGCGGCGATATTGGGCCACTGCCACTGCCCCATGCCCCCGAACGCGCCCGCGATCACGACCGGGAAGGTGCGCTTGTCCTGGTCGTTCGTGAGCGTGTTAGCGAGCAGCCACTCGCCCCACGCCGCAATGAAGTTCGTGATCAGCACGACGACGACGCCGTTGCGCACGAGTGGCAGCATGATCCGCATGAGGATCGTCAAGGAACTCGCGCCGTCGATGCGCGCCGATTCGGGCAGCTCCTTCGGGATCGTCTCGAAGACCCCGCGCATGATAAAGACGCTGATCGCCAGCGCGAGCGTCTGGTACGGCAGGATCAGGCCCCAGGTCGAGTTGATCAGGCCGAGGTCGTTCTGGATCTGGTAGATCGAGATGAGGCCGGTCACCCTCGTCGGGATGAACAGCGACGCGACGAAGATTCCGAGCACGAGCGTCCGGCCCGGCGTCCGGAGGTGGACGAGCGCGTAGCCCGCGAGCACAGCGACCGCGGTCGTGATCAACATCGTCGATACGGTGACGATGATGCTGTTCTGAAAGTTCTGCCGCAGTGTGTCGATGCCCGTGAGGGCCTCGCCGTAGTGGCTGAAATCGAAGTCGTGCGGCCAGATCCGGTTTGTGTAGGCGTCCGGGAGCGATTTGATCGAGAGCAGGAACACCCACGCAAGCGGGAAGAGGATGATCCCGCAGCTCAGGATCAGGACGAGATGCTTGGCAACCGGGGCCAGGCGGCTCCGTCGCCGAGCGCGGCCGGGCAGAGGCCTGCGCGCCGCCAGCGGCCTGTGTCGAATCGTCTCGGTCCGGATTGCCACGCCGCCTCCTAGTCCCTCGATCGGAACAGGTAGAAGAGGTAGAGAACAACCCCGAGCATGGCCAGTGTCCCGATCCAGCCGACCGACGCTGCATACCCCTGGTTCCAGTCGCCGATCTGGAAGGCGTTGTCCCACATGTACACCGTCCACGTATACGTCGGCCGGTCGCGGTTGAAGCCGCCGAGGATGATGTATTCGTCGATCAGCGCAAACGCCGTGCCAAACCGGAGCACGACGAGGACGAGGAGGATCGGGCGCAGCCGCGGGAACGTGACGCTCCAGAAGGTCCGCCACTCGCTCGCGCCGTCGACGCGAGCGGACTCGTAGAGATCCTTCGGGATCGTCGCGAGGCCGGCCAGGTAGAACAGCGTGTGGAAGCCGAGCCCCCACCACCACTCCATCATTGCCAGCGAGAGGTAGACGAGGGCCGAGCTGCCGAGCCACTGCGGCTGGCTGTAGATGTCGTAGACGTGGAAGACATCGACGAGGAAGTAATTGATGGGACCGATTGCGCTCGAGTAAAGCCAGCCCCAGAGGACGAAGATGAGCGGCCCCGGGATCATGGCCGGGATAAGCAGGATGAGGCGGTAGAGGGACGCAACCTTCTCGTTGCGCACTCGGTCGACCAGAACCGCGAGTAGCATCGGGAAGAAGACCATGCCCGGCAGGAAGATCGCCGTGAAGATCAGCGCCCGCAGAAGGCCCTTCTGGACGACCGGGTCGGAGAATGCCTCCGAGTAGTTCTGGAGCCAGACCCAGTGCGTCGGACCACCGGTGATGAAGTGGTAGTCCGTGAACGAGATCCAGAGGACCCGGACGATCGGATAGAGCTGCCACCCGACGAAGAAGAACAGCGCTGGGGCGAGATACGGCCAGGTCCCGAGGAAACGCCGGGTCGTGTCGCCGACCGGCCCCAAACGCCGGGGCGGCCGAGCGGCGATCGTTCTAGTCGCCATCGCCCGACCGCGCTAGCGAATTTCGACGCACGCCCTCGCGGACGATCCTACTTCTTCTTGTACTCGGCGTAGACCGCGTTTTTCGCCGCGCGAAGCGCCTTCTTCGCGCTCTTCTCGTCCCCCTTCAGGTACTTCTCCCAATACGGTTGGCCGATCTGGAACTGCGAAAGCCCGAACTTGTTCGTCCGGATCGCGCGGCTCACCTTGAGCTGGTTGAAGACGAGCGGCCCCCAAGCCGGCAGCCAGCTCGGCGGGTTCTTCGACCATGTGTTCCAGAGCGAGGTGTACGGAGCGAGCTGACCCGCGTGATTGCCCTTCAGGGCGGTACCGAGCGAGCGCCGCCAGATCAGGTTGTTGTACGTGAGGAAGCGCAGGTACGCGACCGCTTGTTGCTTGTTCTGGCCGTACTTGAACAGGCACGAGCCCGTCGTCCAGAATACCGTCGCGCCCGCGCCGCCCGGCTGCTTGGGCAGCCCCGCCATCCGCAACTTGCTCGGATCGGGCCACGTCGCGGCAAAACGGATCGGTGCGTTCTGATACTTCACGTAGTACGCCACCTGGCGCGCTGCGAACGCATCCTCGTCCGGTGTGGAATTGACTCCCGCGTCGGTCTTGCCCGGCTCGAGCACGTTCGGGTTGGCAAGCTCCTTCATCCGCTTCATGACCTCGAGCGCATTCACGGCGGCGTCGCTCGTGAAGTCGAAGAGGCCGGGGCCGTAGTACACGTTCGGCGAGAACGTGTGCGTGATCGGTGCGAGCGAGCGCCACCCGTGCGCGTCGAATGTGACGCCGAACGGCGCGGCCTTCTTCTTGACGACGGTCCTGGCGAGCGAGATCAGCTCGTCCCACGACTTCGGGTTGTGCTTGGGGTCGAGGTCCGCCTTCTGGACGATCTCGCTATTCCGCGCCTGGACGATGATGTCGAGGAGGAACGGCCACGACCAGATGTGGCCCTGGTACGAGACTTCTTTCAGGATCGAGGGGATGATGTCCCTCTTCACCGACGCGGGCAAGTATTTGTCCCACGGCACGATCACACCCGCAGCGATGAGCTGGGCCATCTCCACGAATGGCGTCATGCCCACGTAGACGTCCCACGTGCTCTTCTTCTGCTTCGCTTCGGCCACGAAGCGCTCGATCCCGAAGCCCGCCACGGGCGCGATCTTCGCGTCGAGCTTGTGCGTCTTGGCGTATTGCTTGTTGATCTTGCCCGGGATGTCCGGGTGGATGTTGTAGATCCACTGGTAGAAGGTAGGCGTCAGCGGTCGGGCATCCGCTGCGGCGAAGGCGCTGCCCGCCCTGAATAGGACGGAAACGGCTGGAATGGCGAGACCCGCGGCTGCGCCTCTGCGGAGCAGCTCCTCTCGATCGACCATGCCTTCGTCGTCCGCGTAGAGCTCATCGACTTCGTGCTCGTCGATCATTCGGCTCACCCCATTTCGGACGAGGATGTGTTACCCGCGGGCGAGTTTAGGACATGACCTGAGCCCCTGCAAGCGGCTCGCCCGGGGGCGTCTATGCTTGGGCGCGTATGGCAGCGGTGACGTTCGAACGCGTCACGAAGGTCTTCGACGACCGGGTGCGTGCGGTCAGCGACCTGACCCTCGAAATTCACGACGGCGAGTTCATGGTCCTGGTCGGCCCCTCAGGCTGCGGGAAGACGACCGCCCTGCGGATGGTTGCCGGCCTCGAGGAGATCAGCGAGGGAGAGATCCGCATCGGAGACACGGTCGTCAACGACGTCGACGCCCGCTGGCGGGACGTCGCGATGGTTTTTCAGAACTACGCCCTCTACCCGCACATGACCGTGTTCGACAACATCTCCTTCGGGCTCAGGGTGAGGCGGATTCCGAAGCGAGAGATTCGACGCCGCGTCGAGGAGATCGGCCGCGTGCTCGGTCTTCACGACCTGCTTGACCGGAAGCCCCGCCAGCTCTCGGGCGGGCAGCGCCAGCGCGTTGCCATGGGTCGCGCAATCGTGCGCGACCCGAGCGTCTTCCTGATGGACGAGCCGCTGTCGAATCTGGACGCGCGGCTGCGGGTGCAGATGCGAGCGGAGGTCGCCCGGATCCAGCACGAGCTCGACGCGACGACAATCTACGTCACGCACGACCAGGTCGAGGCGATGACGATGGGCGACCGGATCGCAGTGATGCGGAACGGAATCCTGCAGCAGACAGGCGAGCCGGAGCTGGTGTACAACCGCCCGGTCAATCTCTTCGTCGCCAGCTTCATCGGCAGCCCGCCGATGAACCTCGTCGAGGCGCGACTCGATTCGCGCAATGGCGAGCTCGTCACGTTCGTCGGCACGCAGGAGCTCGTCGTTTCGGCCGAGATGGCACGTGAGCGCTCCGCCCTCGCGCGCTACGCGGGCCGGACGATCGGGCTTGGAATCCGTCCCGAGCACGTGCGCGATCCGTCTCTCGGCGGCGACGGTCCAAGCTCACGCCTGCGCGGACAGGTGAAGGCGACGGAAGCGCTCGGCTCGGAGGTGCTGGTTCACCTTGGCGTAGCGGCCGAGCCTGTCCTGACGGAAGAGGTGCGCGAGGTTGCGGTCGACGTTGACCCGGCCGCCCTCGAGCAGCTCGAGTCCGAGGCGCTCGAGCGCCAGACGGTCGTCATCGGACGGTTCGAGACATCCGAGCGCCTTCGAGCGGGCGAGGAGATCGAGGTGGCCGTTGACCCGCGCAAGCTCCATTTCTTCGACCTCGAGACAGGGCTCGCGATCTACGACGAAGGCTCGGCGCGCTGACCGTGCAAGCGAGCGACGTCTATCCGGCTCTCGCGCGACGCCAGGACGGGCTGCGTGCACTCCTCGATGAACCGATCGACTGGCGGTACAAGTGCTTCCCGCCGGAGGACGGCGTCACGATCGGGACGGTGAACCGGATGGGCTGGAATCTGCTGCGTGGCGACCTGCCGCTTCCCGCGCTCGTGTTGAAGGAGAGCGCACTCGCACACAACATTGCCCTGATGGCGCGCTGGTGCGAGGAGCGCTGCGTCCTCCACGCCCCGCACGGCAAGACGACGATGGCGCCGCAGCTCTTCAGCCGCCAGCTGGACGCTGGTGCTTGGGGGATCACAGCTGCAACGGCGAGCCAAGCCCGAACGTACCGGACGTTCGGCGTACAGCGGATTCTGCTCGCGAACGAGCTCGTCGAGCCCGCCTCTCTTCGCTGGCTCGCGAAGGAGCTCGCCGAAGCGCCCGGGCTCGACTTCTATTGCCTGGTCGACTCGCTCCGCGGGGTCGAGGCAATGGCAGAGGCGCTCTCGGCCTCGGAGCGTCCGGTGCAGGTCCTGCTCGAGATCGGCTTCGACAGAGGTCGTACGGGGTGCAGGACCGCCGCCGAGGCGGCCGACGTGGCTGCGGCCGTGACACGCTCGCCCGGGCTGGAGCTGGTCGGAGCCGAGGGCTACGAGGGCGTCATCGCCGACGACCGCAGTGACGCCTCACTCGCCGCGGTCGACGCCTTTCTTCACAAGCTGCGCGAAACGACCGTCGAGCTCGAGCGAGCCGGTGCGTTCGCCGGGCGCGAGCGCGTCATCGTGAGTGCCGGTGGGAGCGCCTACTTCGACCGCGTCGTCGACCTGCTCGGCGCTGACTGGCCATTCAAGAAGGCCGTGGACCTCGTGATCCGCGCCGGTGGTTACATCACGCACGACGTCGGACTGTACGAGCGCACGTCGCCGTTGGCGCAGGAGCTTCACCCCGCCCTCGAAGCCTGGGGGACGGTGCTCTCGCGCCCCGAGCCCGATCTGGCGCTCGTCGGCCTAGGGAAGCGCGATGTCTCGCACGACCTCGACCTGCCGCGTCCACAGCTCGTCTGTGGCCCCGACGGCCTGCGCGAGGCGACGGGTATGGTCGTCACGGCGCTCAACGACCAGCACGCCTACGTGCGGGTTCCGCCGGCCGACGAACTGGCGGTCGGCGACTTGATCGGCTGCGGAATCTCACATCCGTGCACCGCCTTCGACAAGTGGCGGCTGATTCCGGTCGTCGACGACGAGTACACCGTCGTCGACGCGGTCGCGACCTTTTTCTGAGATGCGTGAGGCTCGCAGCTCGTCGCCTACACTCGCAGGCATCGCAGGCTGTCTAGCGTGTCGCGGCGAGCGCCATTATCAGCACGAGGCCATCTCCAGGTCCGCCACGCCTGCTGCTGAGCCGGTTGGCTCTCAGGACTGGCGATAGCGGTCCGGGAGCTCCGTCGTCCTCGTTGCCCCCAGCAACTCGTGGTCCGCGGCCTCGAGGTGGGCATAGGAGTCGACGTCCGCGAGGCCCGGAATCGACACCACCACACCATTGGCCAAGTCAGCGAGGCTGGCCTCCACGACCTGCCGCGGCTCCATCCGCGGGACGCCGCTCAGGTCGAGGCCCTGCCGGGTGTGGAACTCCGACCGGACGAGCCCAGGACAGACGACCTGGACCTGGACGCCCCCGGCAAGGATCTCACCAGCGAGAACCTCGCTAAAGGTGACCAGGAACGACTTGGTGGCCGCATAGACAGCCCGCTTCGGAAGGTGGGGTGCGTCAACCGGGCCACTGAAGGCAAGAAGGGAGGCGACATTGATGATCGAGCCGCGCCGCCGGGCCAGCATGCCGGTCACGGCTGACCGGGTCAGCAGCACAGGGGCGAGAACGTTGACGTCCACGAGTTCTTGCGCCTTCACAGGTGGGAGTTCGGCGAAGGGCATGTAATGCGCGAGGGCGGCATTGTTGACGAGCATGTCCAGCTGGGCCGCCTCGATCTCGTCGCACACCCGTCGAAGGTCGGTCGAGTGCCCCAGGTCGGCCTGGACTGCCTGCACCGTCACGCCGTGCGTCGCTTCGAGTCGCGTCGCGAGTTCCGTGAGACGGTCCTCCCGTCGGGCGACGATGACCAGGTCGCACCCGTCGGCCGCCAGCCGCTCTGCATACGCTTCTCCGATCCCCGACGAGGCCCCAGTCACCATCGCCAAGCTGGTCATCTCCACCTCCGGTCACACCCGCGTGTGTCTCTGCAACGACTCGTGGCCCCACCGCAGGAAGGGATCATCGCAGCTCGAAAGGCAGCTGGTCCCAGCCCCGGTTCGTCCATAGGCGTAGCAGGCTCGTGGACGATTGGAGGACTTCTCGCGGCCTCCGCTAACAACGGCTGATCTGCGTTAGTGGCCAAGACACGGAGTCTGGCCTTGACCAAGGGGGGTTACGATGCAGATACGCCGCATGCTTCCACGGCCGTCGCCGGCGATGGTTGTCGCCTGCGTCGCGCTCGCTGTCGGACTGGGTGGGACGAGCTTCGCGACAGTATCGACGCTCATCCCACAGCGGAGCGTCGGGACGGTCCAGCTTCAGGACAACGCCGTTACCTCGCGTAAGGTGAGGAACTTCTCGCTGCGGCTGTGGGATTTCAAACGCGGGACGCTGGTGCGTGGTCCGCGCGGGCTGCGCGGGTTCCCAGGGCCGCAGGGACCCGCTGGGGTCCAGGGCCCAGCCGGGGCCCAGGGCCCGGCGGGTGTGATCGGTGATCTGACCATGCACGCGAATTCGGTGACTGTCCCGGGTAACGTCGCCGGGAACGGGCTCTACGTGACGAAGGTGTCTGAGGTCACTTGCTCGTCGACTGAGAAGGCGATTACCGGCGGGTCGAGCTGGAGCGACGACTCCGATGATCACGAGCTGATGACGGTCTACAGCCGGCCCGTAATCGAGAACGGGCGGCCCATCGGTTGGCGTGCGAGAGGCGGTACAGATCTCGCCGAAGACCGCGTTTTCAGCGTGCAGGTGCTCTGCGCGAAGCGCTAGGAAGACGGGCTCGCGGGGGAACCTTGTTCCCCCGCCGAGTCTTTTTTGTGGAGCCGCCGCGAGTGATCTTGCGTATCCACGATCCAGGCGCCTAGAGGGATTCTCCCGGCCGAAGAGAAGGAACATGCCCGTTGGGCAGGCGCAAACTCGCTCTCCTCACAGTCGTGGGCGGTCTCGCCCTCGCGTGGTGCACGCACGCCGAGGCTCAGAGGCTGTACCGCGTGCGCCCCGGCGACACCCTTACCCACATCGCGCAGACGAACGGAATGACCGTCACTGCGCTGGCCCGGCTCAATCGTCTAGATCCGGCCAACCTGCTCCTTGCCGGCAGCACGATTCGGCTTCCCGGCGTCCCCCGTGAGACGACCGAGCAGTACGTGGTTCGCGCCGGCGACACCTTGACGGCCATTGCCGCGCGGTACGGGACGAGCGTCGCGACCATCGCACGGCTGAACCGGCTCGACCCGGACGGGATCTTGCTCGCCGGAATCGCGCTGCGCGTCCCGCGTGCCAGGCCCGTGGCTCACCGGCCGTCCGCGCCCGTCCCCAGGACTCGATACCGCGTCCGGCCGGGCGACACGCTGACGGCAATTGCCGCTCGCTACGGAACGACGGTCGCTGCGATCGCCCGAGCGAATCTCCTCGATCCGGACGGGACCTTGCTCGCGGGAGCCGCGATCGTGATCCTATCGCGGCCCGGTCTTGGCAAGGAGCGCGCGCCGGCCACGCCTTCCCGGGACAAGGTGCGCGCCTCGATCGAACGCTGGGCGGTCTACTACGGCGTTCGGCGGGAACTCGCGCTCGCGCTCGCGTGGATGGAGTCCGGCTTTCAGGTCGATATCACCTCGCCGTCAGGAGCCTGGGGCGTGATGCAAGTCATCCCCGACACTTGGACGTTCGCCGAGGAGGTCCTGATCGGAACGGCGATCGGTCGAACGGCCGACGGCAATGTCCGGGTGGGGCTCGCGTACCTCGGCCACCTGCTGCGCGTGTTCGGAGGTGACGAGCGCCTCGCGCTGGCCGGCTACTTCCAGGGGCCGCGCTCGGTTCAGATGTTCGGCCTCCTCACCGTGACAAAGCTGTACGTCGCGGATGTGCTCGCGCTCGCAGAGCGGATGTAATAGGAGCCAGTCGCCACCCCCCGGCGGCATTCAGCGTGTCGGCCGGCGACAAACCGCTGTCACCAGTGGGGAGGTCAAGTTGGCTCTTCAAACGACGACGCCGCGTGCCGATACTGGATCAGTGGCAGCAGTCGCCCCGATCCGCGTCCTCGTGGCCGATGACGATCCGGTTTTCGTCGAGGCCCTCCGCATGATGCTCGAGCTCGACGAGCGGCTAGAGGTGGTCGGAGAGGCCCACGACGGCGAGCAGGCGGTCGCGCTCGCGGCTAAGCTCGCTCCCGATGTCGTGGCCATGGACGTGGTCATGCCGCTCATGGACGGGATCGAGGCGACCAGAGTCATTCGATCGAGCCAGCCTGACTGTCGGGTGGTGCTCGTCAGCGGCTCGATCTTCCAGGATCGGATGGGAAAGGGGATCGAGGTCGCCCGAGAGGCCGGTGCGTTCGCCTACGTGCTCAAGTCGCGAGCCGTGCTCGAGATCGCGGAGACGGTCTACGCGGCCGCACTTTCGACGGGGGCGCCCGAGCTCATTGCCCTCGGTCGCGATGGGCTGACCGCAATCCTGACCGAGGAGTCGGTCCGCAGTTACCGCAGCCGATAGCAGTAACTAGAATCTGAACGGCAGTCCCGAGCATCGCTCCCTCCGGCGCTAGGAGGACCGACTGGAGCAGCCGGCGACTCTGCTCCAGCTATGCGAGCATGTCGACGTGCGTCTCGGCCCCTTCGGGGGAGACCCGGTCAACCTCGTATTCGCCATCCACGGCCACCTGCGGCGTCTGCTCGGAAGAGGTGGCGCATTGCTCCTCGACGCGACCGAGCGACCGCCACGCTTCCAGCGTCCGGACAGAGCTGCGGTGTAACCATGGAGCGCGATCTCAGACTTGTCGATCGGCTGGGCGCTCTGTACTCGGCCGTCGTCTCGGACACGCTCGACCGCCTGGGAATCCGAGGGAACGCCATGGCGTCGCACATTCGCCCGCTCTATGCGCATGCGAGGGCGGCTGGCTTCGCCGCAACCGTCCATTGCGTCGAGGTCGATGGCGCGCCCGCCGATCGCGTGGACTGGTACAGGGGCGAGCTCGAAGCAGTCGATGCGCTAGGGCCGGGCGATGTCATGGTCGTCTCAACCTGTCCCGGCTGCTACTGGGGCGAACTCCTGGCGACCGCCTCCCGCTTCAGGGGTGCCCGAGGGATCGTGGCCGACGCTTACACCCGCGACACACTTGCCCTCATCGAGATGGAGTTTCCAAGCTTCGTGGCCGGCATCAGCCCGCAGGACTCGCTCGGACGTATCGACGTGGACGCGATCGGAATCCCCGTCGAGTGCGGGGGCGTCACCGTTCACCCCGGCGATCTCGTGCTTGGAGACCACGATGGCGTTGTCGTCGTGCCCTCATCCGTCGCCGGGGAGGTGCTGAGGCTCGCCGAGGAGAAGGTGGCCGGCGAGAACCTCGTACGCGACGAACTTGCCCGCGGGATGCCCGTCTCGGAGGCATTCCGCACGTACGGCGTAATCTAAACCTGAGGATCTAGGGCCTCAGGATCTTCGGATGCACTCGGACGACCCAGCCGTGCCATCGCCCGATTACACCCCGAGAATCTTGGCGTCAACCGTCTGGGTTTGCGGCTACCTGGTCTGCTCGAGATATGCGCAGATCCGCGAGTCGTTCGGAAGCGGTGACGGGCCCAGCTTGGCGACGAGGAAGGAACCTTGCTCGGACATGTGGACATCCCGGCCGAGGGGCGGAGGGGCACCTTCCTTCTCGACGAGCGCGTAGCCATGTGACGTCGAGACGAAGAGAAGGTGTTCTTCAGCGTTGCGCCGATCTCTTCGGCCCGGCTCCAGCGTCGGCTGATCCGCCGGCACGACGTAACGCTCGATTCGATCCTTCCAGCCTCCGCCGGAATGCGGATACTCCTCCGGGCCACGGGAGGTGGAAACCGCGATAGGCGCCGCCTCCGTGTTACCAAGCGCCCGTCGGTCGACCGTGAGTACGACGACGCGCTGGTCGCAAAGGACCTCGGCCACGGTTGTGATTGGGAGGAGACGCCGACGCCAGAAAACGACGCCGTCATGACGGATCGCGATCTGGTTACCGCCGGGGCCGGCGAGTTCGATGAAGGCCCCGATTCGCCTTCCCTCCCGGCCGAATACCGTGTATCCCTGTGCCGTTGCCAGCATTTCTCGAATCTGTCCCGGGTCGCTCTCTCTCGACATAAGCCTCAGAGCTCGAGGAAGACGGCGAGGGTGGCCGTGAAGCCGTGTAGAAAGGCTTTGCCCCCGACCGGACCGATCTCGCCACCGCAAAAGAGGCCGGCGAGGGCGTGAGTCCCGAGCAGGTCGGCGACGACGCGCGCGTCGTGGTGCGGCTCGGGGAACATGTTCGTTCCGCGCCCGTTGCAGGTGAAGAGCAGCGCCCCGGCCGGCCTCGCGTCGCGGAGCGCACCGCCGAGGGCCTGCCGGAGATCTGCGTCCGCCGAGGCCGCGTCGCGGACGAAGAAGCGCAGGGTCTGCCCGACCCGCACCGTGTCGCCGATCACGAGCGCCCCGGTTGCCTCGTCGGCGCCAAGAAGGCCGCGCATGAGGAAGTCGCCGGTGTCGTACTGGGGCCGGTTCTCGTCGATCACGAGCCCGGCAAGCAGCCCGCGCGCGGCCAGCACCTGCTCCTCGGAGGAGAGGGCAGTGATCTCTCCACGTAGGCGTTCGAGCGCTGGCTTTCCGGCGAGCTCGTAGACGAGGTTGCCTTCGCAGCGGGTGATCACGGCCTCGCGTCCGATTGCTCGGCAGCCCTGCGAGACCACGGTGAGGACGGACAGCCCCGAGACGACGGCGCCGACGGCCCCCTGGGCGTGAAGCGTGTCGTCCAGGATCAGCGCCTGGGCGCCGGAGCGACTCCCGCCCGCCGCGATCCCGCCCACCATCGGAATGCGCTCGTGCGCCTCGTTCAGCGTCGTCAGAAACGCCGCGACTGGGAACGTGAAGGGGTCGACGAGCAGCGCAACAAGCGACGGGTCGTCGAGCTCGGGCAGGCCCGCCACTGCGACCCCGTCTTCCGTCTGCACGGCCTCCACGTGGAAGCACTCGATCTCCGTGTCCGGCAGCGCGCCCGCCCAAACGGCCACCGCCGGGCCCTCCTCGAGCTCCTGGGCGCGCGCGACGACTCCTTCCGCGACGCAGCCGAGCAGGTGCCGAGGCGCGAGCTCCTCCCGCACTGCTTCGGCGGCGGCCCTGGCCTCCTCCAGGTGCGTCGGGGAGAGGAAGAGGAACGCGAGGTCGATCTCGGCCCGCCCTTCGATACGAGCCTTCCGCGCCGCCTCCGTCGCGGCGTCCCAGGCCGACTCCGAAGTCGACAGGCCGGCCCCGATCCTGCAGGCGAGCGCTTGGCGCCCCATCGCCGCTCAGTGTACGTCGGCCAAGACGCCCGCCGTCGCGCCCGCACATGCCTGGTACGTCACTCGTCAGCGTTGGCGCTCGAAGCGCGCCTGCTCATCCGCCGTCCGCTCGGCGGTGGGAACCGCCTCGAGCCGTTCATCGGAAATCGGCTCGCCGCTTTCGATGGAGAGGCCGTAGGTGCCTTCAATAAGGCGCCCCTCGGCCCGCTCAAGGGCGGCGAGCTCAGCTCGCAGGTCGTCGGCTTGACCCTCGTCGAACTCCTCTTCGTAGAGCTGTGACGCGGCATCTGCCATCTCGTCCTGCCCAGCCAGCTCCTCTCTGCGGGGAGCGCTGAGTCGAGCGAGCGCCTGCTCGATCCGGACGCGCTCTCGGCGAAGAAGGTCTCGGGCTCTTTCGAGCTCCATCTGGTCGGCGCAGTGTTGCAGACGGCTTGCCGCCAGCGAGCGATCTCGTATCAGCAGGGCGGGACCTCGGGGCGTACTACGCCGAGGCAACTGCACCTCGAGGTCGTAGGTCTAAACTCGCCGGGACGTGTGGGCCTGGATCTGGATCGCGGTCGCGTTGCTCGTCAACGGGCTCATCTTCCGCTGGCTCGGCGGCTTCGGCGCAGCCGGCGAGGCGATGGAGCGCTGGGGTGGCCACAGCGCCAGGCGCTGGGCCCGCCGCCGCGGCATACAGGGCCGGCAATACCTCCGGCCCGGGGGACATTCGGCCGCACGCCGACGGTGATCTCGAAGGCGCCGTAGGAGCACGGCGCGTTGGCGATGCGGATCCCGCTCACCTGACGAGCGGAACGCGCGGGTCCTTCTCCATCTGCTCCCACGCGGGGCGAACCCAGGCCAGCTCGGGGTCATCGGCGGCCGCCATCGAGCGGCGGTCGCCGGCAAGCGCGTTCAGGTAGTAGAGGTCGTAGCCGTGGGCGGCGCAGGTGGTGTGATAGCCCCACGGCACGAGCATCAGGTCTCCATGCCACACAGTGACGGTCAGGTCTACCCCGTGCCGCGGGCTGTAGAGCCGCTGGACCGCGAAGGCCTCGGCTCGGGCCGTGCGGTAGTAGTAGGTCTCCTCGAGGACGACCTCTCCGGGAGGATTGTCTTCGTCGTGCTTGTGCGGGGGGTAGCTCGACCAGTTCCCCGCCGGGGTGAAGACCTCGACGACGAGCAGGCGCTCCGCCGGGAACTCAGGCTTGACGATGTGATTGATCTGGCGGGTCGCGTTGCCGGCCCCGCGCACCTCGATCTCGACTTGCTCCGGGGGGACGACCACCGGCTCGCGCCGCTGCTCGCAGCGCGCGCCGCAGATCGCGAGCTCGAGCGTCCCGATCGCCTCCACGCGGTAGGCGGTGTCACGCGGCAGGTAGAGGGCCCACGGCATGCCTTCGAAGACGCACGCGCGGCCGCCGAGCTCCCATTCCGTGCCCTCGGCCTGGACCCGGCAGCTTCCGACCAGCGGAACAAGGGCGATCTCGACATCGCCCGTCTCCGCGGCAAACGAGCCCTGCCGCACGCCGAAGTGGAGGTAGCGCCACCCGGCCGACTCCGGTGTCACCTGCTCCCAGGCGCCGGCCCTCAGCAGCAGGTCGGTCACACCAGGGCCGCCTCGAGATCCTGTAGGCGGGGCATGGCCTCCGAGCAGGCGAGTTGTGACGCCACGAGCGCGCCTGCGACCGTGCCCCTGCGAACCGCCTCGACAAGCGATAGGCCGCGCAGCAGCCCGTGCCCGACGGCGGCCGCGAAGGCGTCGCCGGCGCCCAGCCCGTTCACGACCTCTACCGGGAAGCCGGGGACGTCCGTCTCCTCCTCGTTCTCGCGCACCAAGGCCCCGTGCTCGCCGCGCTTGAGCACGAGCACGCGAACGTCGCCGAGCCC
>WNFU01002119.1_pt1 | contig 27800 bp, 30 predicted proteins | sample 5400121 | NCBI WGS metagenome assembly WNFU01 (sample SAMN13153360, study PRJNA577476) | soil metagenome | isolation source: 100 cm soil or saprolite under grassland replicate 1 | place: USA:California | collected 2016-06-15 | reverse complement strand
GCGAACCGCGAGATGCTGGCCAAGCACGTCACGCCGCACGCCGCCCATGTCGCCCTGCGCGCCGCGCCCGGCAACGCCGGGGACGGGCTGCGGCTCGGCCTCGAAGCCGGCGGGGCGGCGAGCGGCGGGCTCGGCGAGATCTACGGGCGCAACATGCCGGCGCCGCCGGCGCGCTTCGGCCCGCCCGACTATGTGCGCCTGGCACAGCTCTACGCGAGCCACGCCGAGGTCACCAACGAGGGCGGCGAGCGCTACGAGGCGCGGACGTGGTCAGAGATCGACGTCGTTCAGTGGACGGCGCGCCAGCCAAGGGCCCGGGCGTGGTTTCGGGTGCCGGCGGCGGCGCTCGGCGAGCGAGTCCGCGACCGGACCGTCGCGGAGATGGTCGACGCGGCCGAATCCGCCGGGGCGCCAGTCCGCCGCGAGGCCGGCGCGGTGACCGTCGAGACCGTCGCCGGGATCACGAGCACCCTGGGCGGGCTCGCGATCGACGAGCGCGCCCGCGCCGCGCCGGGCGTCTACGCCGCCGGCGACGACGCGGGCGGGATCGCGACCGGCGGCTACGCGAGCGGGCTCGCCGCCGCGCTGGTCCTCGGTCGCGTGGCGGCGCGCTCGGCGCTAGGCGGCTAGTGCGGGCACCTCGGCCGGGTAGGCGCGCGCTTGGGCCGCGGCGATCAGCGCTCCGACCAATTCGCCCACGCGGGCCCGCTGCTCGGGCTCGGTCGGACGACCCTGCGCGTCGAAGGCCTCGGCTGCAAGCGGGACCGCGAGCTCGAGGTCGATGACCCGCGCGCCGGTCGCGGCCAGCACCTTGCGCAGCTCGGCTTGAGCCCAGACCGCGCCGAAGCGGCCCGTGCTGGCGCCGATCACCGCGGCGGGAAGGTTCTGAAGCGGCGTGCTGGCGCGCGGGCGCGACGCCCAGTCGATCGCGTTCTTGAGCACGCCGGGGATCGAGTGGTTGTACTCGGGCGTCGCGATCAGCAGCGCGTCGGCCGCGGCGATGGCGCGGCGCAGATCGGCGACGGAGGCGGGCGCCGGCTCGACGTCGTCGTCCTGGTCATAGGGCGGGATCGACTTGAGGTCGGGCCAGATCTCGACCTCGACCCCGGCCGGCGCCTGCTCCGCCACGTAGCGGAGCAGGCGGGCGTTGTGGGAATCCGAACGGACGCTGCCGGGGATCGCGAGTATCCGCATCGCGGTCACTCCCTTGCGAGCTCCAACTCGACCGAGATCGCGACGTCATCGGCAAGGGCCTTGCCGCCGTTGGGCAGCTCCATCTGCCAGTCCATTCCGAACTCGGTGCGGTCGATCGTTGTCTCGAGAGCGAGCGCGAGCTTGTTCGCGCCCCCGAGCTCGATCGGGCCGCGCAAGCGGCCGCGCGCCTCGACGGTGCGCTGCGTTCCCGCAATCTCGAGCTCGCCGACCACGTGGGCTTCGTCGCCGTCGAGCAACAGCTCGCTCGACGCGAAGCGGATCTCGGGGTAGCGCTCGGCGTCGAAGAACTCGGGCGACAGGAGGTGAGGCCGGATGTTCTCGTCCTCGACGTCGATGCTGTCGACCCTGACCGACCCCGTCAGCTCGGCGCCGTCCCCGACGACGAGCCGCGCGTCGACGTCCCTGAACGAGCCGTGAAAGAGCGCCAGGCCCGCGTGCGCGACGGTGAAGGTCACGCCGGAATGGGCCCGATCGACGGTCCACGTCCCATGGGTGATCCGATCCGTGACTGCTGTGGTGGCGGGCATCTCGTTCCTTTCGTTGAGATTGCAACTGTTGTGTCGGCATCAATATACCAGATATAGTTGCGCCGTCAACTTTCGTATCCTGTGGACATGGCCTCGAGCACCTCCCCTCAGATCAAGGACGAGCAGCTGCGCGCCTGGCAGGCGTTCCTGCGCGCCCACTCGGCGATGCTGCGACGGATCGGCCGCGACCTCGACGAGGCGGGCCTCCCGCCGCTGAGCTGGTACGACGTGCTCGCGGCGCTGCGCGATGCCGAGGACCAGCGCCTGCGCCAGTTCGAGGTCGCGGAACGGGTGCTGCTGTCGACGTCCGGGCTCAGCCGCCTCGTCGATCGGATCGAGCGCAAGGGCCTGGTGCGCCGCGTCAGCTGTCCCACCGACCGGCGCAGCCTCTACGTCGAGCTGACCGACGAGGGTGCCGCGATGCTGGAGAGGATGTGGCCGGTCTACGCGCGCGGCATCGCAGAGGACTTCCTGCCCGCGTTCGGCGCCAACCCGGACGAGATCCGCAAGGCGCTCGAGACGATCGCCGAGGGCTGCAAGGCGGCGGGCGCCGCGCTCGGCGATCGAGCCGCTGCCGGCCGCTGAGGGCGCATCCCTGAAGCACGCGTTCGGAACCGGCGAGCCGTTCACGGTCGGGATTGAGGAGGAGCTCTTCCTCGTCGACGCCGAGACGCGCCAGATCGTCCACGAGGCCGAGCGGGTCGTCGCCGCGATCGAGCTTCCGTCCGACGTGGCAGGCCACGAGGCGCCCGCCTCGCAGCTCGAGTTGCGAACCCGCCCCTCGGCCGGCGCAGGGGAGGCGGTTGAGTCGCTGGCCCACGGTCGCGCCGCCGCGCGCGCGGCCGGCGCCACCCTGATCGGCGCCGGCCTCCACCCCACCGCGCGCCGCGACGAGGTGCGCCTGGTCGAGCTGGAGCGCTACCGCAAGGTGCTGACCGAGATGCGCGGCCTAATCCTGCGCGCGTCGGAGGCCGCCCTCCACGTCCACGTCGGGATGCCCGACGCCGAGTCCGCGATCCGCGCTTTCAACGGCCTGCGAGGCTGGCTGCCGCTGCTGCGCGGCCTGGCCGCGAGCTCGCCGTTCTGGTTCGGCCGCGACTCGGGCCTGGCGAGCGCCCGCTGGGCGCTGGTCCGGCCCTATCCCGGCCGGGGGATCCCCCGGGCCCTGCGCGACGTCGCCGACTACGAGCGGGTGCTCGCGGAGACCGCGCGCGGCGGAGGCCCCGAGGACTACACGCGCATCTGGTGGGACGTCCGCCCGCACCCCAGGCTGGGGACGGTCGAGGTCCGGGAGATGGACGCCCAGTCGCGGCTCGCGGACGTCGCCGCGCTCGCAGCGCTCGTCCAGGGGCTCGCCCGCCACGAGGCCGAAAGCAGCGCCGAGCCCATCCCAACCGAGGCGATCGAGTGGTCGGCTTTCCGCGCCGCCCGCGATGCGCTCGGCGCCGAGATCCTCCACGACGGTCGCCTCGCCCCCCTACCGGAGGCCGCCCGCGCCGCGATCGCGCTCGCCGAGGCCCACGCCCGAGAGTCCGGCTCCGACGACGCCCTCGCCGGCATCGAGCGCATCCTGCGCGACGGCTGCGGCGCCGATCGCCAGCGCGCCGCCCACGAGCGCGGAAGCATGGACGCGGTGCTGAAGCTGCTCGTCGAGGAGACGGCCGCGGCGCCCTGACGATCAGAGGTGCATCAGCTGCACCTGGCGGGCGAAGTTCTCGACTGACTACGTGTCCGGATCCGGCGCAGTCGCCGCAAACCGTCACACGTGCGGCATCAGCCGCACCTGGCGGGCGAAGTTCTCGGCCTGGATCAGGCGCAGGGCCTGAGCGCGGGTCAGGGCCAGGGTGGCGCTCCATGACGCTGACCCGCCCAGCTCGTCGTCTCCGTTGACCCCGCCCGTATCGCTGAGCGCCAGCAGCTCGACGCCCTCGGCAGCGACGAAGGTGCGGCCCTTATCGCCGACGTCGGGCTCGGTCGTCACCACCACGTCGACGCGCATCCCGTCGGGGGAGCCGCCGGCCGCCGACAGCGCCTCGGCGCCGGTGACCGCGATCTCGACCGGACGCAGGCCGTCGGCGAGCGCCGGGTGGCCCCCGCGCTTGGAGCGGTGGGGCACCTCGAGCTGGGAGTCGAGCAGGTACGAGCCGGCGGGCACCGGGGCGGCGGGTGCGCGTCCGACGACATCGCCCAGCGAGGCGAGGGCGTCGGGCGGGATGAAGCTCTCGGGAACACGCCGCACCTCGACCCGGCGGCCAAGGTCGCGCGCGTCGATGACCGCTCCGGGGGCGAGGTCGGTCGAGGCGACGAGCACGGGGCGAAGCGCGCCGTACTGGCTCGCGACGCTCGTCCCGTAGCCGTTCGCGATCACGGCGGCGAGCACCGCGCAGCCGAGGGCGACGATCGCGAAGGCCGCGGCGCGCCCGCGCCGGCTCATGCCGCGCTTGCGGTGGCGAGCGCCGGGAGCGGCAGCGAGGCGAGCGGCAGCTCGAGCACCGCGGCCGTGCCGCTAGGACCGCGCCGGATCGCGAAGCTGCCCCCGTGCTCGGCTGCGACGGACGCGACGATCTGAAGCCCGCGACCGCGGTGGCCAGCGAGCCGATGCCGCGGCCGCACGGCACCGGTTGAGCGCCCCCTGTCCTCGACGGCGATCCGCACGCCGCGGTCACAGGTCACGACGCCGACCTCGATCGGCGGGGACCCGTGCTCGATCGCGTTGAGCACGAGGTTGTCGAGCGCCTGCGCGACGCGATGCGGGTCGGCGACCACCGCCGCGGCCCCGGCACGCCACTCGAGATCGAGGCGGCATCCGGCCAGCTCGGCGACGCCTACCCAGCGCTCGACACAGGCCTCGACCACGGGGCGCAGCCGCAGCAGCCGCCGCGCCGGCAACGCCGGCTCGCCGTTGATCACACGGTCGAGGTCGCCGAGCGCGCAGATCGCGAGCTCGAGTGGCGGCGGGCCGTTGCCGTTGGCGCCCCGACCGGGCCCGGCGCCGAGGGCGAGGGCCTGGAGCGGGCGCCGCAGCTCGTGCAGGGCGCGGTTGAGCGTTTCGGTTCGCCGCCGCTGGCCGATCCGCGCGGCGGCCAGGGACGCGGCGAGGCCGAGCGCGAGCGGCCAGCCCGCCCATGCGAGGTCGACCGCGATGGTCACGGCTCGATCAGGCGGTAGCCGACGCCCCAGCAGTTGACCACGAAGCGCGCCGCCTCGGGATCGAGCTTGCGGCGCAGGCGGCTGGCGTGCGAGTCGAGCGTCCGGGTGCGCCCCATCGAGCGAAATCCCCACACGTCGCGCAGAAGCTCCTGCTTCGAGAACACCCGGGTGGGCTCGGACGCGAGCGCGCGCAGCAGGACGAACTCCTTGTTGGCGAGCTCGACGCGGCGCCCGCCGACCCTGACCTCACGGGTCGCGGGATCGATGAACAGCTCGCCGATCCGCCGCGGTCCCTCGCGCCGCGACTCGCGTCGCCGCAGCACGGCCCCGACCCGGGCCGCGAGCTCGGGGTAGTGGAACGGCTTCGGTACGAAATCGTCGGCCCCCGCCGCGAAGCCGCGCACGCGGTCGGCGTCCGAGGTGCGACCGCTGACGACGATCACCGGGAGCTGGGGGTCATAGCGGCCCGTGGAGCCGTCCGTTCCCCGGATCTCGCGCAGCACGTCCAGGCCGGCGGCATCCGGGAGCAGCAGGTCGAGCAGCAGCAGGTCGGGCTGCTTGTAGTGGCAGTGGCGCAGCGCGTCGGCGGCGCAATTCGCGGGCAGGGCGTGGTAGCGATCGGCCGTCAGGTGGTCGCAGACCAGCTCGAGGGTCGCCTCGTCGTCCTCGCAGACCACGACCGTCGCCAGCTCGTCGATCTCGGGAAGCATCGAATCGCGCCAACCCCACGGGCACGATCCGCGCCCCGTCCGTCACCGCGCGGGGTTAGCGTCGAAGCTTCTTCTTGAGCTTGATCGACTTGGTCTGGCTGCTCGCCGTGCCGCCGGTGGCGGTGAAGGTGATCGTCACCGTCACCTTGACCTTCCCCTTGGTGTTGAGCTTGCGCTTTCGCTTGCCCTTCGCCTTGACCGGCAGGCTCACCGTTCCCGGGCCGCTCGCGGTCATGCGCGGTGAGGCGAAGCCTCGAGCGTCGCGAGCGGACTTTTGCGGGACGACGCCCTTGCCCGTCAACTCGAGGGTTCCGGCGGCCTCCAGGGTCACCGGCAGCGCCGCCGTTCCCTTCTTCTTGTTCAGCTTCGGCTTGCCGATCGTGAAAGCCGACGACACAGGCGTGGGCGTGGGCGTGGCCGGAGGCGTGACCGCCGCGCTGGTGGCGGCGGCGCTGCCGTCGGCGTTGGTCGCCGTGACGGTGCAGCTGAGCTGGTGGCCGGCGTCGGCGTCGGCCACCGTGTAGGTGCTGGAGGTGGCGCCCGCGATCGCGCTGCCGTCGCGGTTCCACTGGTGGGCATAGGTCTGCGGCGTAAGCCCCGACCAGCTTCCCTGCGAGCACGACAGCACCTGGCCGCCCGCCGCGATCCCGGAGATCTCGGGCGCCGCCGTGTTGACCGGCGGCAGCGGTGTCGTGTTGAGCAGCAGCGTCACGCCGTCGGTGGCACTGGCAACCGCGAGGTCGGGCTTGGTGTCGCTGTTGTAGTCGCGGACCACGACCGGAACCGGGGCGTCACCGGTCGCGAACGGCGAGCCGGCCGCGGGGCTGAAGCCGCCGCTTCCGTCGCCGAGCAGCACCGCGACTTGGTCGTCGACGAGCTTGGTGACGGCGAGATCGGGCTTGCCGTCCAAATTGAAATCACCTACCGCGACCCAGCGGGCATAAGAACCGACCCCGAACGGCGAGCCGCTCGCTGCGCTGAGGCCGCCGCTGCCGTCGCCGAGCAGCACCGACACGTTGTTGAGGCCGGAGTTGCTGGAGGCGAAGTCGAGCTTGCCGTCCGAGTTGAGGTCCGCGGCCACCGTCGAGCCTGCCACGCAGCCGCACGCGAACGGCGAGCCGGTCGAGGGGCTGAAGTCACCGGTGCCGTCGCCGAGCAGCACCGACGCGGTGCCGGAGCCGTTGATGACGGCCAGGTCGGACTTGCCGTCGGCGTTGAAGTCCCCGGCCGAGGGCGTGATCGCGTCCGCGAATGGCGAGTTGGCCGCCTCGGTGAAGTCGCCGCTGCCATCGCCGAGCAGCACCGACATGCTGTTGAGACCGTCGTTGTTGCCGACCGCGAGGTCGGGCTTGCCGTCAACCTTGAAGTCCCCGACCGTCACCCAAACGGGCTGGTTGCCGACGGTAAACGGCGAGTTGGCCGCCTCTGTGAAGCTGCCGGTGCCGTCGCCGAGAAGCACCGACACGTTGTCATCAGCGAAGTTGGCCGTGACGATGTCGGGCTTGCCGTCGCCGTCGAAGTCCGCCACCGCCACTGAGACCGGGGTACCCCCGACCGCCGAGTTCATCGCGGCGCCAAAACCGCCGCTGCCGTCGCCCAGCAGCACCGACACGTTGTCGGTGCCCTGGTTGCCGGTGGCGAGGTCGGGCTTGGTATCGACGTTGAAGTCCCCTCCCGCCATCGACGTCGGCGAGGTGCCGACCCCGAACGGCGAGCCGGTCGCCGCGCTGAACGTCAACGCCGCCGCTGGAGGCGCGGCCAGTAGCAACCCCATCCATCCCACGACCCCGAGCAAGACGGCAGCCACTCCACGCCCCCACCGCCGCGCCGGCTCATTCACAGCTGCATTCACCACTCCCCCTTTCTCGCTGCGATTGTACGCCAGGTGCCGACACCTTCCCGCAGGAAGAGCAGGAGGGCGTCTCGGGCAACTGATCCCGGCAGCGTCGCTCAGGACGGCATCTCGAGCACGGCTGCGGCGCCGGGTTGGCGCAGTACCCGTCGCGGCGGGACCTGCGGGCGATACGAGATCGGCACGCCCGTCGCGTCGAGGAAGACGACGTCGAGCGCGAAGCGCATCCCGAACGTGTGGACGCTGCGACAGCGCGGGATCAGCAGGCCGGGTCCGGCCCGCTCACGGCTCAGCAGCGCGAGACCGAGCACCCGGGCGATCAGCGTGGTCGCGACCGGGTACTCGACGCCGGCGAACGTCCAGCGTGGCAGGGATCGCAAGCGACGCGGTATTCGGCTCTCGGGCATTGCCGCATCAACCCCAGCTCCCTGCCGAGTGCCCCCGCGCGTAACGCTGGGATCATGCGTCGCGGTGGCGCGTGAGCCCGATTACGTCTATCGCCGTCGGCGGCTGATCGCCGCCGGGATGGGAGGCGCGGCGGTGGTCGGGGCGCTGCTCGTGCTGTACGGGCTCGGGCGCGACGGGGACGGCGGGTCGCCGCCGCAGCCCGACCCGCTCGCCGACGTCCCGCTCGACGAGCTCGTCGGACAGCGGCTGATGGTCCGGATGAGGGGCTCGGCGACGCCCGAGCTGATCGAGGCCGCGCGCGCGGGCACGATCGGTGGCGTGATCCTGTTCCCTCCGTCCGACATCGAGCCGGCCGTCGCGGCAGACGAGGTGGAGCGCCTCCAGCAGGCTGCGCAGCGCGGCGGCAACCCGCCGCTGCTTGTCTCGATCGACCAGGAGGGAGGGCCGATCAAGCGGTTGCCCGGCGGGCCTCCGGAGGCCTCCCCCGCCGAGCTTGGAGCGGCGGGCGACGCGGGGGCCGCCACGGCCGAGGGCGTCGACACGGCCGCCTACCTGAAGCGGTTCGGGGTCAACGTCGACCTCGCCCCCGTGCTCGACGTCCCCGCTGCGGGGTCATTCATGGTCGATCGCGCCTTCGGCGACGATCCGGGGGCAGTCACCGAGGTCGGCACAGCCTTCGCCGAGGGTCTCGCCGAGGGCGGGATCGGGGCCACCGCCAAGCACTTCCCCGGCCTCGGCCTCGCAACCACCAACACCGACCTCGCCCCGAGCGTCGTCTCCGCGTCGCGCTCCGAGCTGCGCGCCGGCCTCGAGCCGTTCGAGGCCGCGATCGCGGACGGGGTCGGGCTGGTGATGATGAGCAACGCCACCTATCCGGCGCTCGACCCCGACACCCCGGCGGGGCTGTCGCGGCGGATCGTCGAGCAGGAGCTTCGCGATCGGCTCGGGTTCGACGGGGTGGTGATCACCGACGACCTCGAGGCGGGCTCCATCAGCGCCGAGCTCGCTCCACCCGACGCGGCGGTCGCGGCCGCCCGGGCCGGCGCGGACGTGGTGCTGTTCGCGAAGGGCGCAGACCCTGGGCCGATCGCCGCCGGGCTGAGCCGGGCGGCCGAGCGCGGGTTGCTCGACCACGCCTCCTTGGAGGCGTCGTACGCCCGGATCGCGGCCCTCAAGGACGTCGTCGCGGCGACCTGATCGGGCACCGAATCCCGCCACGTGCAAGCGTGCGTTCAGGCACTGGTCGATAGTGGCGAGTGCGCCGACAGATAGGCAAGATGAGGCCACCGGCGAGGGCGCCGGCCGACGAGACGAAACCCGTGGAGCAGGAGACACGCAGAGGCAATTACGAGTCCGGCGCGGACTACGTCCTCGAATACGGTGAGCTCCGCTTTTCGTTCAACGAGGACGACTTCGCCCAGCGTGTCGAGCAGGCTGCCGTGAAGCTCGACTTCGTCGATCAGGGACTCGAGTCCGAGGAGCTTCAGGACCTCGTCGAGCTCGCCGTCAACGGCGAGATCCGCGAACCCGCCTCCGAGCTGGGCGAGCACATCGTCGAGTGCTGGTCCGACCTCGTCGGGCCCGCCAACCGCAGCCTCGTCCACTGGCTCCGCCGCCTCGTCTTCCGCGGCGCCTGGCTCGACCAGCGCGTCAAGGAGGGGGAGCTCGACGTCGTCTTCGACGGCGAGACCCACACCTTCGGCTACGTGCAGCCGGAGCGCGACGCCGAGCCGATCGAGCTTTCGCGCGAGCCCTCCTGGGGCCGCGTCGCCTACCGGCCCGAGTAGGGGCCCGAGCCGGCCGGTCTAGCCGCCCTGCGGCAGGGGCGAGCCGGCGAACAGGAAGAACCACAGCATGAAGGCGATGCTGGCGACGATCGCCGTCGCGACGAACATCGTCTCCAGCGGGCTCAGCGCTCGCTCGCCCGGTCGGTAGGGCTCGTCGCGCATGCTGCGATTCCAGGGATGACGGGTGGGCTTGCGGGCGGTCTGTTCGCCCGAGTCCGCGAACCGCGCCTGGATCCAGCCGACGAAGAACATCAGCGCCAGGTAGGTGAAGATGATCCCGACGAAGATCACGGCCGCGGTGCTGCTGTTCACCGAGCTCTTGCCGGTCGAGCCCTGAATCACCGAGCCGATCCAGATCCACAGCAAGGGGACGCCGAACCCGACCGCCAGGGCGCCGAGCGCGATCAGGACGAGCCGGAGGATGTTGCGCGGCAGCCCCGTCACCGCCATGGCCAACGTGTTCCCGACCCCGGCGGCGTCTAATCGCTATGCGCCTGCCAGCAGGTCCCGGTTGGTCGGCGCGGCCTCGAGCCGCTCGCGCAGCGCCTCCGCGGCGTGGCGCGGCTCCAGTCCGGCAAGCGCCTCGCGAAGCCGCCGCACGGCCTCGAGCTCTCCGGGCTCGCGCAGGCCCTCCTCGTCGGAGGCGCGGGTCTCGGCAGGGCGCAGCGCCGGATAGACGCCGATCGCGGCGAGCTCGGGGTCGAGGCGGACCACGGCGTTCTCGGTCGTCAACACCGCGGTCAGCACCGCAGCGTCCTCGCCGGCGTCCTCGAGCGCCGTGGCGATCACGGTGAGGGATCCCGCGCCCTGCTCGGCGAGCTCGCGGCCGGCCCCGAACAGCGTCTTCGCCGCCGCCGGGCCGCGCTTGGCGACCGCCAGTCGCGACAGCGAGTCGACGATCAGGATGACGTCGTCGCCCGACTCGGCGCGGCGCTTGGCCCGCGCCAGCGCCATGTCGGCGACCCGGCCCTGGTCCTTGAGGTCCATGTCCGCGGTCGCCGCCGCCACCTCGGCGCCGGGGAGCGCCTCGCGCCACCGGGTCGCCTCCTCGGGCCGCTCGTCGACCAGCAGGACGATCAGCGGCTGGTCCTCGCCGGCGGCGCGGATCGCGCCGGCCAGGCCGCGCAGCAGCGTCGTCCGGCCCGACCGCGGCGCGGAGTGGATCAGTACGCGCTGTCCGAGGGCGAGCGGGACCAGCAGGTCGACGGCGCGCGTCAGAAGATCGTCGGGATCGGGATCGAAGCGAATCCGGCGGCTCGGCGCCACGGGAGTGAGGTCGTCGAATTCGGGGCGGCCATCCTCCTCGGTGGGGTCGGACCCGTTGACCGAATCCACGTGCACCAGGGCCCGGTAGCGCTCACCGCGCCGCGGCTCGCGCGCCGGCCCGACCACCTCGTCGCCGGTGCGCAACTCGCAGCGGCGGATCTGCGATGCCGAGATGTAGACGTCGTCGGGGGCCGTCTCCAGCCCGCTCAGGCGGAGGAATCCGTAGCGCTGCGGAAGGATGTCGAGCACCCCGCGGACGGGCTCGGTGGGGCCGTCGGGGTGCTCACGCCGCTTCTGCTCTTCGCCCTCACGCGGCGCCTCCTGCGCGACGGCTTCCCGTTCAGCCGCCCCCTCCGCAACCGGCTCCTCGCCGGGCTCGGGCGTGGCGGGCTCCGGCTCGCCGGCTCCATCCACCCCGCGCTCGGCGAGCTGCTCGACGAGCTCCTCGCGGCGCAGCAACCGGTAGCGAGGCACGCCGGCGCCCGCTGCCAGGGCGTGGAGCTCGGCGATGTGCTTGTCGGCGAGGTCACCGCGAGCCATGCGCGGCGCAGCATATAAACGGCCCAGCGTCGGGCAGATGGCGGGTTAGGAGCGCGTCGCTTCGAGCCGCCGCTCGGTCAGCGCGCGCAGCCACTGCCCGAACTCCGGGCGCGATTCCCAGTCTTTGCGGAAGCGCTCTGCGCCGGCGTCGGTCAGCGGATGGGCGAGCATCTGACGCAGCACCTTGGCGGGGACCGTGGCGATCTCGCAGCTCAGCTTCGCTGCGGTGATCACGTGCTCGGGGTGGCGGATCGAGGCCGCGATGATCTGCGAGGTCACCCCGCCGGCGCGGAAGCAGTCGACGATCTCCTCGACCACCGCGCCCGAGTCGACCGAGATGTCGTCGAGCCGGCCCATGAAGCACGAGACATATGTCGCCCCGGCGCCGGCGGCCAGCAGAGCCTGGTTGGCGGAGAAGACGAGGGTCATGTTGACCGGGATCCCATCGGCGGTCAGGGCGTGGGTCGCGGCCAGCCCCTCCTTGCAGAACGGGACCTTGACGGTGACGTGCTCGTGAAGCTCGCGCAGCGCGCGCCCCTCGTCGATCATTCCCTGCGGATCCTGGGAGACCACCTCGGCCGAGACGGGCCCGTTGACCAGGTCGCAGATCTTGCGCACGATGTCGCCGGGGTCGCCGTCCTCCTTGGCGAGCAGCGAGGGGTTTGTGGTGGCGCCCGAGAGCACGCCCCAGGCCGCGATCTCCTCCACCTCGGCGACGCTTCCGGTGTCGATGAAGAGTCTCATTGCGTCCGCGTTCCTAGCTTACGGCAGCCGCCGGATCAACACCCTCGGCCCGCGCGATCTCGACCCACGCCTCGGCCTCGCGCTTGATCCGCCGCTTGTCCCAGCCGAGCTCGCCGCCCATCGCCTCGGCAACGGGCATCACGGACGTGGCGTCGCGCAGCTGCGGGGCGGCGAGAACCCCCAGCCGGGTGCGCCGCAGCAGGACGTCGCCGACGCTGCGCGCCTGTTCGAGCCGGGCGGCGATGACCGCCTCGGCGATCAGGTCGGGACGGCCGTCGACGATCGGAGCAGCGAGGTCACGCTGATCGCCCGCGACCTTGAGCACGTTGCGGGCCGCGTAGCCGTAGCGGAATGCGAGCTGGTCGAGCGCGCCCTCGGGAAGGTCGGCCTCGGCGAGGCCCTCCGGCAGCTCGAGGTCGTCGGGGCTCGCGGACATCCCCAGCGGGATGTCGCCCGTGCGGCACGGGGCCTCGCGCCCCTCGCGCTCGACCATCCGGTCGACGACCTGTCTGGCCATCCGGCGCCACGTGGTCAGCTTTCCACCGGTGATCGTCAGCAGGCCCGAGGAGGTCTCGTAGAGCTCCGCCTTGCGCGAGATGTCGACGGACTTTCGCGGGTCGCCGGTCGAGATAAGCGGCCGCACGCCCGCGTAGGCGCCGGTCAGGTCGCCGGGCCCGAGCGTCAGCTCGAAGAACGAGTTGAGCGCGTCGAGCAGGTACTCGATGTCGCTCATGCTCGGCTCGACGTGGGCGATGTCGCCGTCATAGTCGTTGTCGGTCGTCCCGACGAGCGCGCTGCCGTACCACGGCAGGGCGAAGATCGTGCGCTGCTCGCCGGCGGGGACGATGCACGCCGCACCGGTCACCGGAAGCGTTTCGAGCGACAGCGTGACGTGCGTGCCGCGGCTCGGACTGATCCTGGGGACGTCCTCCTCGTCGACGACCTCCTCGGGCCGGATCCGGTCGGCCCACACCCCGGTCGCGTTGACGACGTTGTCGGCCCGGACCTCGAACCTCTCGCCGGACGCTGCGTCGACACACGCGACCCCATCGGCGCCGCCGCCCTTCTCGAGCAGGCCCGTGACCTCGGCATCGTTGACGAAGACCGCCCCGAAGCGCTCCGCCTCGCCGAGCACGGTGAGCACAAGCCGCACGTCGTCGGTCTGGCAGTCGTAGAAGAGGTAGGCGGAGCTGGGCTTCTGCGAGGCGAGCGCCGGGACCAGCTCCGTGACCTCGTCGCCGGGGATCGTGCGGTGGCGGTCCGGGGCCCAGTAGTCCTCGGCCTGCTCGCGGGCCTGGCGGTCGCGGCGCGAGCGGCCGACCCGGGTCGTCGCCATCACGTCGTACATGTTCAGACCGACGCTGTAGCGACGGTCGCGGCGGTCATCGCCGAGCGTCGGGATCAGAAACGGCGTCGGGTATACGAGGTGGGGCGCGAGCTGGACCATGAGCTGGCGCTCGAGCAGCGCCTCGCGAACCAGCCCGAGGTCGAAGTTCTGCAGATAGCGAAGCCCGCCGTGGACCATCTTCGAGGAGCGGCTCGAGGTCCCGACCGCGTAGTCGTCGCGCTCCACGAGCGCGACCGAGTAGCCGCGCGAGGCGGCGTCGAGCGCCACGCCGGCGCCGGTGATCCCGCCCCCGATCACGACGACGTCGAAGCGGTCTGACGTCATCGCCTCGAGAGCGTCGGAGCGAGAGAGCATCAGTCCAGAAACATCGCGGTATCGGCGACGGGCAGGCGCTCCGGCGGGCGCTGCTCCTGGACGGGGAAGCCGAGGTGAATCAGGCTGACGAAGCGCTCGTCGTCAGGCAGCCCTGCCGCGCGCCGCCCCTCCTCGGTGCGCAGCACGTCTGGTGTGCGCCAGTAACCCGCGAGCCCGTGGGCGTGGGCGCCGAGCAGGACGATGTAGGCGGCGCACGCGGTGGCGTGCAGGTCCTCCTCGTCCTGGACCGGGTCGCCGGTCAGCGCGCAGGAGCAGATCACCAGAGTCGGGGCGCGGCCGAGCTTCGACGCGGCCTCGGAGCCCGCGGCCCGCTTGAGGCGCTCGAGGGTCGCCGGCCCGACGACTCGAAACCGCCACGGGTTGGTGAGATGGTGGTTGGGCGCCCAGCGCGCCAGCTCGAATAGCTCCTCGAGCGTCTCGCGCGGCACCGGGTCGGGGCGGTAGGCCTTGTGGGTGCGGCGGGTGCGGATCGCGGTCTCGATGTCCATCGCGCGAACACCGTAGAGGAGCGAGCACGCGGGCCGACGCGGGCTCGGGTGCTCAGGCGCGCGGCCACCAGCGCCAGGTCAGCGCCCTCACGCTCGGCATCCGCCAGGTCGGCACCCACCACAGGCGGTCGGTGAGCCAGGTCAGGGAGGGCTCGCGATACCAGGCAAATCCGAGCCCCACAAGCGCGGCGAGCACCACTGCGGCGAGGGCGATGAAGGGGACGTCGGAGCCGTCACCGAGCTCCGGCGCCGCCGGGCTCGGCTCTGGCGGGGTCGAGCTCTCGGCCTCTCCGCCGACGCCCCCGGGGACCTTTCCGCCTCCCGGAAGTGGAATCTGACCTCCCTTGGCGCCTGGCGGGATCTCTCCCTCGGCGCCCGGCGGGATCGCGGGGCCGGCGCCGCCGCCCGCTCCGCCCCCCGGGAGCTTCCCGGGAAGGAACGGGTCGGCCGCCGGACCGGGGCCGGCGCCGGCCGGGGAGCCGGGCTGGTCGGGGATCGTGACGCTCGAGCCGCCTCCCGCCCCAGCGCCCGCTCCCGCTCCCGAGGCGTCGCCGCCCTGGGAGACCGGGGCAACGGGGAACGGCTCGCGTTCGACCGCGAGCAGCGCCTGGCCGGTCACCCAGACCGGGGTCTGATCGCTCGACTTCGAGTAGCGGTAGTGGCCGTCGCCCTGCTGTGCATGCTCGAGGAAGTCGAGCCCGCTTCGGCCGCCGCTCTTCACGCCCATCGGGTCCACCCCCGCGGCGATCAGCCCCTGAACGGCCCACGCGGTCGATTGGGAGTTGCCAGGGCCTTGCGCTGCGAGCGCCCATCCGCCGTCGTCCTCCTGGACCGCGCGCAGGTACTTGGCTCCGCCCCCGATCCCGCCGCCGCCTCCAGCCGCGGCGAGCGCCTGAAGCGCAGCGCCCGTCGAGTCGGGGTCGCTGGCCGTGCCGGGCTGAAATCCCCACCCGCCATCTTCGTTCTGGGCGGCGCGCAGCCACTTCGCCGCGCGGCTCACCGCCGACCCGTCCTCGCCGGCGGCCCGCAGCGCCAGGATTCCGAACGCGGTCAGGTTCACCTGGCCCTCGAACGAGCCGTCGGCAGAACGGCGACCGAGCAGTCGCTTGACGAGATCCCTGCCGGCGAAGTGGCGACCGCTGAGCCCCGCGCCGCCGAGCGCCAGGATCGTCCGCTCGAGATCGCCGGTGCCGTCGATCGAGCCGGCGTGCTTGCGCAGGTAGTCGACCGGCGTGCGGCCGTCCTCGCGGACGTCGAGCGGATTTCGCCCCGCGGCCTCGAGCCCGAGCATCGCCCAGCCGGTGATCTCGGCGCTGGACGAGGAGCTGGGGCTCGCCCCGAATCCGCCGTCGGGATTCTGGGCGTGCGCGAGCCATGCAGCGGCGTCGCCGGGACCGCCCGCGCGGGCCGAAGCCGCGCTCCCGAGCAGCGCGGCCGCGACCGCGAGGGCCACCAGCAGCGTCGCTGCGGCCACTCCCGCCCGGCGCCCCGACCGGCCCGAGGGGGCGGGCGCCGGCTCGCGCCACCGGAACTCGAGCCGGGAGCGGAACCGCAGCAGCATCCGCACGAGCGCCGGGCCCGCGACGAGCGCGAGCGCGACATTGCCCGCCGCGTGAGCGAGGTTGAATGGGATGCCGCGCGCCGACAGCGCCAGGTAGCGATCGAGCGACTGCTCGCCTCCGTAGGTGATCATCACGGAGAGGTCTAGCAGGGCGCCGTAGGCAAGCCCCGCCACGCCGCACGCCGCCGCGAGGCCGAGCCTTCCGAGCCTCCGGCGGGTGACGGCGGCGAGCCCCGCGCCGCCGATTCCGACCAGCCCCCACCCCGCCATCTGCCACGGCGTCCACGGCCCCTGTCCCAGCCAGAAGTTCGAGATCAGGGCAGCCAGCGCGCCCGCCGCGAACCCCGGCGCGGCGCCGACCGCGTAGCCGGTGAACAGGACGACGTCCGTGGTCGCGACGACGTTGGGGATCGGGGCGAGCAGGACCCTCCCTGCGACGGCGAGCGCCGCCAGCGCCGCGACGAGGGCGACGATCCGTGAAGGCGGCCGCGAACGCTCGTACCAGGCGAACCCCCCGATCAGCACGAGGGCCAGAAACGCGAAGCTCGCCGCCTGCCAGCTCACGCCGTCGCCCCTGCCTCGTGGCGGCCGGCGAGGATCGCGGCCCCCTGCTCGGGCGTGATCGCGCTCTCGCCGCCGACGATCCGCGCCACCTCGGTGGCGAAGTACCAGCCCCCAGCGAGGACCTCGCCGCAGGGGCCGTCCGCGATCAGCTCACCCTCGCCGAGCAGCACGACCCGCTCGGCGAACGTCGCCGCGAACTCGACGTCGTGGGTGGCGACCACCACGGCGGACCCGTTGCGCGCCAGGTCGTCGATCCGGTCGACGAGCTCGTCCTTGCGCGCCCGATCCATGCCGCGCGTCGGCTCGTCGAGCCCGACCACGCCGGGCAGCGCCCCGACCCGCCCTCGGCCCGCCATCACGATCGCGAGCGCGAGCCGCTGACGCTCGCCGCCCGACAGGTCGCGCGGATCCGAGCCGGCGGCCCACCCGAGGCCGACCGCATCGAGGGCGCGGCGGCCCTCCTCGCCGGGCAGCTCGTCGCCGACCCGCTCGCGTACCAGGTAGTCACCGGGGTTCTGGGACAGAAGCGCGACTCCGGCGGGCGCGTCGATCGAGCCCGCCGCGGGCTCGACGAGGCCGGCGGCGCAGCGCAGCAGGGTGCTCTTCCCCGCGCCGTTTCGCCCCATCAACGCGATCCGCTCGCCGCGCCTCACCTCCAGATCGAGCGCCCGAATCACGTCCCGCGGCCCACCGCCAGGATCGAGCTCTACCCACAGGTCCCGCACGCTCAAGGCAAGCTGACGGTGGGCGGTGTCGGCGGGGGGTGCGAGCGCACCTGGGGAGCAACGCGGATCGGCCTGAGCCGGCGGAGTGGATGCTGGCGATCGGGTGCGCGAGCTGCCCCCCGCCGGCGCCGCCCCGGCGAGCGCAACACGCGCCTGTTTGACTGAAGCGGGGAGCGGGCGCAGGCCGGCGAGGTCGAAGAGACGGGCGGCTGGGGTAGCGAGCGCGCGGTCATGCGCGATGGCCCAGTCGAGGAAGGCGCCGGGGGGGCCGTCGAATGCGATGGCGCCGTCGGCAAGCGCGACGACGCGGTCGGCCGCGCCGAGGCAGCGCTCGAGGCGATGCTCGCAGAGGATCACGGCCGTCCCCCACTCCTCGTTGAGCCGCCGCAGCAGCGAGATGAGCTCGTCGCCGGCCACCGGGTCGAGCTGCGAGGTCGGCTCGTCGAGCAGGACGAGGGGCGGCCGGGCGACCAGGGCCGCGGCGAGCGCGACCCGCTGGAGCTCGCCGCCCGACAGCCCGTCGACGGTGCGGTCGAGCAGGTGCGGGATGGCGAGCGCCAGGGCGACCTCCTCAACGGCCCTGGCGCGTGCCGCCGCGCTGTCGCCGCGCAGCTCCAGCGGCAGCGCGATCTCGGCGCGGACCGTCGTCGAGACGACCTGGGTCTCGGGGTCCTGCGCCACGTAGCCGACCCGCCCCGCCAGCTCGGCCGGCCCGTGCTCGCGAGTATCGAGGCCGGCGATCTCGATCCGGCCCGCGATCTCGCCGCCGTGGAAGTGGGGAACGAGGCCGCACGCGGCGCGCAGCAAGGTCGTCTTGCCTGACCCCGAGCGCCCCGCGAGCGCCACGAGCTCGCCGGCGCCGACCTCGAGCCTCAGCTCGCGCAGCGAGTCCGCTCCGGCGTCGGGATAGCGATACGTGACGCCATCGAGCGCCAGCACCCGATCAGGCACGGGCGCTCACCTCCCCGGCCCGCGAGGCCCTGCGTGCCCGTCGCGTCCGCATGTGAGAGCGCTCGCCGGCGAACGGCATCCAAGCCGCCGCCGGGATCGCGGCGGCGAGTGCCAGCGTCGCGGGATCGGCGTCGACGGCGAGGGTCGGGTACGCGTCGAAGCCGCCGACTCCCGCCAGGCGGGCGGCGAGCCCGGCGATCGCGATCGCGACTCCGGCGATCGCGAAGCGGCCGTCGTAGCGCGACCTGCGCGGCGGCCCGAGCGTCGCCCGGGCGCCCCGGTGCCCGTAGCCGCGCAGCTCGAGCGTCGCCGCCACGTCGACGGCGCGATCGAGCGAGCCGGCGACGAGCCGCCGGGCAAGGGCCGCACGGCCCGCCGGCGCGGCCCCCGGCCCCCGCAGGACGGCGGCCTCGCGCAATCGCACGTGATCGGCTGCGGCGACCGGGACCAGCCGCGCGATCAGCGTCGCGGTGAGCGCCGAGCGGCCCGCCACCGGGCGCACGAGTCGCAGCACGCGATCCGGGTCGACGCACGCCGAGTAGACGGCGAACGCCATCACCACGACGAGGATGCGCAACGCGAGCACGGCACCCTCCGTGAGCGCCTCGAGCGTGACGTCGAGCGGGCCGAGCACGGGCACGTCGAAGCCGCGCACCAGGACGGTCTCGCCGCGGTTCGTGACGAGCCCGTTGACGGCGATCACGAGGATCCCGAGCCAGACGCCCCAGCGCAGCGATGTGGCCAGCGCGTCGCGGGCGCCCGCCGCAAGGCCCGCGACTGCGACGCCGCAGCCGATCGCGGCGAGCACGATCGGGTTCGCAAAACCGAACGCGAGGATGACGAACGACGCGAGGTAGACGATCGCGGCGGGGGCCGCCGCCGCCTGAAGGCGCCCGCGGCGCGGGGTGTATGCAAGCGGGGTTCGCATCAGGGCGCCGGGAGGGGCATCTCGCTGCCCTTGTTGATGGCCAAGGCGTAGCGGTCGCGCAGCGAGTCGGCGTCGAGCAGCTCGACGGCCGCCTGCACGCCGGACTCGTCGGTTCCGGTGACGACCCAGGTCGGCTGTTCCTCCCCCTCGCGGACCGCGGCGACGAGGCCCGTGCCGGGGCCGAGGCGGTCAGCCTCCTCGCCGCCCGCGTCGAGCGCCACCAGGTCGTAGCTCCCTTCACCCGCCGGCTCGAGGTCGGCGAAGACCCCGCTCGTCGCGGGCCCGTCCTCGATCTGAGCCGCGGCGCTGTCGGCGCGCACCTCGTCCCAGGTTCCGACGACGACCCGCAGCAGGTCGCCCTCGGTCCGGGCGCCGGGGGCGCCGACGCTCGCCGCGACGCCCTCGTCCTCGAGCCGGTCGGCGACCGCGGAGCAGTCGTCGTCGGCGCCGTAGCAGTCGACCCGCACCGGGAACGCCTTGCCCTCCGACCCGTGCACGAACGGCTCGGGCCAAGATCCGACCACGGCCGGGACCCGCATCGCGGCCGTCCACTCGCGGTAGTCCCACCACACCCGGTCCCCTCCGTAGACGCGCACGTCAGCGGCCCCGACCGGCGACTCGATCCCGTTGACGTAGAAGAACCAGTCGAAGCTTCGCGACCCCGACGTGGCGCCCTCGACCCCCTCGATCGACTGCACGAATCCGCCGCCGTAGCGAGTCGTGACGTCAGCCTCGCGATCGAGCAGACGCAGCACGGTCTCGGACTCGGGCGGGTCCTCGACGCTCGCCTGGAGCAGCCGCTTGGCGCCGTAGTCGCGCGTGACCGTGAGATAGGCGGTGCCCTCGGAGGCGGGCCCGGGTCCGATGCCGCAGCCGGCGGCCGCGGCGGCGCACGCGAGCGCCACCGCGGTCGCCAGGCGACGGCGCCGGGTCACTGCACCCGCACCCTGTTGCAGCGCCGCACCACATCGGAGGCGTCGACGGTTGCCTTGTCGCGGCCGGATCCGCAATCGACGATGTCAGAGCACCCGCCCTCCGTTCGGACCCTGTCGTCACCGCCACGCGCGGTGATCGTGTCGGGCCCCGGGGTGCCTTCGACCTTGTCGCGCTTGCGGGTCCCGACGATCTCCTCGGACACCTGCGCGGCGCAGGGGTCGAGCTCCTCGTCGACCGTCAGGTTGACGACGTTCGACGGGATGTCGGGGCCTCGTCTCGCCTGGAGCGGAAACGTCCCCTCGGCGGCCGGATTGATCGTGGTCGTGCCGTTGGCGTCGGTCGGCGCGAAGGCGCCACTGACCACTGCCCCCGACGCCGGCGTCTTCGTGCCGTCATCGGCGTACGAGAACACGCTGACCTGGAATGGCTCCCCGGGCCTCGCCTGCGTCGGCGCCGCGAGCTCGAGCTCGTCTGGTGGCGGGAAGTCGGGCGCCAGGTACCACAGCACCTGGTCACCGGACTTGACGACGGCCTGGTCGCCCCCGACCTGGGAGCCGACGTGGTTGACCTTGAGGTACCAGAAGCCGGAGCTGGTCGGCTCCTTGCCGCCGATCGCGCACAGGCCGAGCCCGAACGAGAAATAGTCGGTGACCCAGATCGGTCGCAGATCGCCGTCGGCCTGCGACGCGTCGACCACGGCCCCGAGCGCCGTCGGGCCCTGGATCGTCACGTTGTTGCCCGAGCCTCCCGTTCCAGGCCCGAAGCAGTCCGCCTCGGGAGCCGACTTGAAGGTCACCGTGTCGGTGAACTGGGTCTGCTCGGCCATCGTGAATCCGGCCGTGTCCACCACCCGAAGCCCGACCGGAACGGGATCGGCGTGTGCGTACGGCGCGATGAGCAGGAACAGGAAAACCGCCCACGCGAGCAGCACGCCGCCGCGCGGTCGCAAGGATGAGATTGGCATCGAAGCCACCCTTTCCTCGAGGGTTGTCATGGCTCGGCCGGGGCAGGTTTCCTGGCTTACGGGACAGGTGCCGCGCCTTCCCAGGCCGGTTGTGCCGACCCAGTGGCATCCGCGACGCCTCGTTACCCGGTCACAGTGGCGGGACCGCGCCGGACTCTCACCGGACTTCCCTTGACCACCGACCGTATGTGACCGGGGAGTCTAATCCACTCCCCGAGACCGTCTAGCCGCTTCGCTCCTCGACCTGCTTGCGGAGCTTCTCCACGACCTCGGGCATCGTCTTCTTCATCCGGCTGAGCTCCCAATGCTCGATCTTGATGACCTTGAGGGCCGAGGTCGCGACCACGCTCGCAGAACGTTCCTGCTTCTCGAGCAGCCCCTGCTCGCCGAACACGTCGCCGGGGCCGAGCTGGCCGACCTCCTGACCATCGCGCTCGACCTTCGCGGTCCCGTCCTCGATCCCGTAGAAGTGGTTCGAGAAACCGCCCTCCTGGACGACCACGGCGCCGTCCGGATACTCCTCCGAGACCGCGAATGGCGCGATCGTCTTCAGGTCCTCGTCGGGGATCGCCTCGAACAGGGGAATCCTCTTCAGCTGGCTGACGTCCACTTGCGCTCTCCCTTGGATCCGGTTGCCGGAGAGAACCTAACCGAAATCGCGCCCGGAATCACGGCCCCTCCGTGACGCGATCAAGCTCGGGGGGCGAGCCGGTACAGGATCCGCGTCCCCGAGCCGAGCTCCTCGCTGCGCTCGACGCGACACCGCCGCTCCAGGCAGCGCTCGAAATGGGCGCGCTCGTAGTCGGGATGGGCGCCGGCGCGCTTCGCCGAAAGCAGGCGCGCGACCATCGGGTCCTCGCGCGTCGGAAACTCGACGACGGCAGCTCCACCGAGGTCGGCGAGCCAATCGACGACCTCGGCCAGGGGCACGTTCGCCGTGATCGAGAGATGGTGGACGAGCGCCAGGCACAGGATCAGGTCCGGCGCGCCGCGGTCCAGCAGCGGGCGGCGCTCCGCCCCCCGCCACCCGAGTCCGGGCGACGGGTCGGTGAGGTCGGCGACAAGCGGCAGGATCGCGCGTTCGCCCGTCTCGCGGAGGGACCGATACAACGCCTCCACCGCCGCGTGGTCGGAGTCGAGCGCCACGACATAGGAGCCCCCCGCGGCCGCGATCCGCGCGTAGGCGCCGTCGTTGGAGCCCAGGTCCCAGGTCAGCGAGGGCCTGGCCCGACCGACCGCCTCGCGAACGAACTCCGCCTTGCGCGTCGAGTCCGCGTCGCTGTAGCTGCTGGTGTCGCGATACGCGGCCCACGCCGAGGCGCCCGGCTTCCACTCCAGCCGCGCTACGAGCTTGCGCAGACGGCGGACGTTGGCGCGGATCATCTCGGTGCCGAAGCGCGCATGCCTCAGCTCGCGTCGCACCTCGCCCCCGGCTCGCTGCTCGAAGCGGCGCTCGAGCCGGGAGTGGAGCACGACGTTGGTCAGCACCCCGCGCCGCAGCCGGCGGCGACCGCGCAGCAGCCGGGCCGCCTCGGCCGGGGGCACGCCCTCGAGGCGGCCACGCAGCAGTGGCTGGAAGGCGATCCCGGCGTGAGCCTGGAGCATCAGTGGGTAGAGGAACTGCATGCAGAACTGGCGGTAGCCCGCCCACGGCTCGCCCTCGCGCAGGCGCTCGAACGAGCCGACGTCGATGAACACCGGCTGGGCGCCTCGCCACTGGACGTTGTAGGGGGTGGCGTCCTTGAGGATGAGCTCCTCGTCGAGCGCGGCCGACAGCAGGTCGAGCTCGAGCAGCGCAGCGTCGCGCAGCATCCCGAAGGTCCACTCGTAGGGGTAGGAGACGAACGGAACCCGCTGGTGGACGAGGACCGCCGCCGGCGGGGTCGCGAGCGCCGAGTCCGCTCCGTCGAGTGCAGCGAGCAGCTCGTCGCCGTCGACCGGCTCCTCGGTGCCGATCAGGATCCCCTCGCTGGTGGCACGCTCGAACAGCGCCGAGGAGGCGAGGCCGCGCCAGTCGGCGAGGCCCTGATCGCTGAGCAGGCGAAAAACGCCGTCAGGGCTGACGAGGACGCGGCTGTCTGGGTCGCGAAACGAGCCGGGCTCGATGCCGGCCCTGGTCATCAGGAGGAGTCGGGCTTGGAGTCGGCGGCGGCCGGGCCGGGGTCGTCGCGCTTCCAGAAGGTCAGGAACGAGATCACCCGGCGGCCGAACATCTTCAGCGCGACGGCGAAGCCCGCGATACCCCCGAGGATCGCCTGCAGGACCATGCTCCCGCTGCCGGGATCGAGGTACGCGACGAGCGCGTCCATGACGAGACTCCTCTCCTTTGTCCGGGCACCGCCCCTGCCCCGGGACGGCGCGGCAAACCTACCAGAGCCCCGCCCGGCGGCCGACCCCTGCTCGCTCAGCCCCCGGCGCCCGTCTCGTGATGCGGGGCCCCCACGGGCTTGGACTCCGGCGAGCCGCGCTGGCGCAGGTAGACGGCGAGCACCGCAAACGAGCCGACGGCGAGAAACTCAGACTGCCAGTTCTGGAACGTGGCCTCCCAGAAGTCGGAGCTGCCGATGAAGCTGAGCCACGAGACGGCGTGCTCGCCGTGGTCGGCCTGCTCGGCGTTGTACTCCGACCATCCCGTCACCGATTGCGCGAACCACGACCCGAAGAAGACCACCGACATCGCGATCAGCAGCGAGTTGGAGTAGACCGCGGTCCGCCATCCGCCCACCTTCGCCCACAACGGAGAGCGCGGCTCGGCGTGCTCGCCGATCTTCTGATCGCGCTCCGACTCGCGGCCCGCCTTGCCGAGCTCCTTCGACTCCGGCGAGCCGCGCTGGAGCAGCCACACCGTGGCGAGCATGAAGAGCGTGAACTGGAGGTACTCGGACTGCCAGTTCTCCATCACCGCCTGGCCGAAGTGCGAGGAGGTCAGGTAGCGCCCCAGCGAGATCGGATCGCCGCCGTGGGCGAGCTGGTCCTGGTTGTAGAGGTTGTGGCCGGCTATCGCCTGACCGGTCAAGGCCGCGAGGAAGATGGCGAGAAAGAACAGCGACAGCGAGTTGTGGCGAATGAACTGGCGCACGGACCGTCCTTCGCCGCTCAGTGGTGGGTCAGCCCGATGATCGAGAAGTAGACGATGCCGGTGACGAGGATGACCGCCCAGATCGCAAACATCGCGCGCATGGCCTTAGCGTAAGCGCACCGGCGGAGGCCTTGCCGGGGCGATCAGTTTCGACGCCCTGACCGCCGGGTAGGTGCACTCGCGAAATCCGAAAGGAGGAACGATGGAGTCCGAGGAGAGCACCTTCGAGACCGGCCAGGAGCCCGAGGCCGAAGACCAGCCCGAAGAGACGGGCGGCCCGGAAGAGGCCGGCGAGAGCGCCGACACCGGTGAGGAGGAGTCCGGAGGCGAAGAGAGCGCCTGATGGCCAAGGACCACGGTTCGAGCGTCAAGGACGACACGCAGTACGAGGGCCTTCGCAAGAAGGGCATGAGCAAGGAGCGCGCCGCGAAGATCGCCAACACCCCCGGCGCGTCCAAGAAGGGCGGCAGGAAGCAGACCGGCGGCAGCGGCGGCGGGACGAAGGAGGGCCAGCGCAGGGGAGGTCGCAAGGGCGGCAAGAAGTCCTAGCGGTCGGCAGCGCGCGCTCGTTTGTCCGCCTGGGACGCGGGGTAATCGCCTTAGCGAAGAGAAACGAGAAGGAGGAAGAATCGATGGCCAAGACCGCACGCGAAGTGATGAGCGAGGACTGCGAGTGCATCGGTGAGAACGACTCGGTCGCCGAGGCCGCAAAGAAGATGTCCGAGCTCGACGTCGGCGCGCTGCCGATCTGCGGCGAAGACGACCGCCTCAAGGGCATGCTGACCGACCGCGACATCGTCATCAAGGTGCTCGCCCAGGGCAAGGATCCCGATTCGACCAACGCCGGCGAGTTCGCGCAGGGCAAGCCGGTGACGATCGGCGCCGACGACTCCGTAGAGGAGGCGATCGCGACGATGAAGGAGCACAAGGTCCGGCGCCTGCCGGTGATCGACGGCCACGACCTCGTCGGGATCGTCAGCCAGGGCGACCTCGCCAAGAGCGTCGAGGAAGAGGACGTCGGTGAGCTCGTGGAGGCGATCTCCGCGGCTCCGTAGCTGCACAACAAAGCTCACGTCCCTAGGTACTGGAGGTCCTAGGGGTCAGGGACAAGGAGGCCGGCACCAACATGTCGGCCTCATGTCGTCTGAGGACTCGGGCCGCCTGCGCCGAAACCGCTCGGCGAGCAGGTACGCTTCGCCCTCAGCGGATCGCGGTGGGTGATCAGACGAGGAGAGAGGGGGGAGCGGATGCGGGCGAATTCAGAGTCTTGGCGGCCCAACCACGCCACCGTCGTCGCCTACCTCGCGCTCTTCGTTGCGCTGAGTGGCAGCGCTTGGGCGGCGGCCAAGATCGGGCCGCATGACATAAGCAGGAACGCGGTCCGCGGAAAGCACATCAAGGACGACACGGTCACGGGCACAGACGTTGCGGAGGCGAGTCTCGGGACCGTTCCGTCGGCGCACAACGCCGACCAGCTCGACAATCTCGACTCCTCGGACTTCCTTCGCAGCAATGCCACGGCGGCGAACGCCGAACAGCTCGACGGGCTCAACTCGACCGACTTCGCACTCACGACCCACGACCACGACGCCGCGTACGTCAACGAGGGTCAGCCCGACAGCGTGAACGCGGCGATGGTCGCGGACGTGTCTCGCTCCGTCTCGATCCCCTTGGCGTCGTTCGTCGACTGCCAGACCGACTCGGGCGCACCCCTCGGCTTCGTGAGCGACGTCGACCCGATAGCCAACTTCAACAATTCCGCGGCCGACGGTCAGGGATTCACGATCAGGTTCGACGCCACGGGGGGCAGCCCCGACGAGGACTCGGAGATCTGCTCCCAGCTGATGGTGCCGGCGGATTTTGCTCCGGGCCAATTTGGAGTCCTCAGGTTCCGGGTCTCGAAGCCCACCGAGACGGCCACCAACACGGAGAGGATCGAGATCGCGGTGGCCACCAACGGCGGTGGAGCGGGAGGGACCAATAACGCCGTGGTGTCGGGGATCGGCAACCAGAGCATCCCGATTACGGAGCTGATTCTCGCCGGCGCGAACCAAAGCCTCAGCTTCTACGTTCGCGTCGGATCTCCCGGGACGATGGATGACGCGGTGGATATCCACGCCGTGTCGTTCGAGTACATCTCGATCCAGTGATCGTCTGAGTGCGCGACGCCGGCCCCATGATGTCGGCCTGATGTCGGTAGAGGACCGCGGTCGCCTCCCGTTCGAGGAATTCGACTTCCTCTACATGCCGAGCACCGACGTCGCCGCGGACCTCGGTTTCTACACCGAGGTGCTGGGCGGCGGGATCGTGTTCGCGATCGAGGCCTTCGGCGCCCGGGTGGCGCAGGTGCGCCTCACCGAGAGCGGGCCGAGGCTGCTGCTCGCCGACCACCTCGAGGGCGAGGCGCCGGTCCTGGTCCACCGCGTCGGCGATCTGGACGCCGCGATCGAGGCGCTCGAGGCGCGGGGGCTCGAGCTCGAGGCGCGCTTCGGGATCCCGCACGGCCCGTGCGCGAGCCTGCGAAGCCCCGGCGGCCAGCGCCTCGCGATCTACGAGCTGACGCGGCCCGGAGCCGATCAGCACCTCGCGGGACGGCATGATTTCGAACCCGAGCCAGCGCGCCGCCCGATTTCATAGACTGCGCCGCCGCGTGCTCCTCCGTTTCCGTCAGCTGATCGCAGTGGCCGGCGCCTCTCTGCTCGCCGCCGGCGTCGCGGCGTGCGGGAACGACGAGGACGAGACCACCGCGGCCGTAGACACGACCACGGCCGTCAAGGCCCTCCCCTCCCCGTGCGCGGACGTCGAATACGAGGGCGAGGGCGAACCCGACGCCCTGATCGCCTCCGACCTGCCGATGCAGGGCGACTCCGCCGAGCGCTCGGAGGAGATGGTCGAGGCGATCCGCCTCGCCCTCGACGACGCCGACTGGCGCGCGGGGGACACGAACGTCGCCTTCCAGGCCTGCGACGACTCGATCGCCAAGACGGGGCTCTGGGATGCCAAGACGTGCCGCGACAACGCCACCGCCTACGCGAAGGATCCCGACCTGATCGGCGTGGTCGGCACCTACAACTCCGGCTGCGCTGCGGAGATCATCCCGATCCTCAACAGGGCCCCCGGCGGCCCCGTTCCGATGGTCTCGCCCGGCAACACGCTACGACTACGCAGCGCTGATGAAGAAGGTGGCAAAGCTCGATCCGGGCGCCGTCGTGCTCGCCGGCCTTACCGAGCAGAACGCCGGCCAGCTCATCTCCGACAAGGTCGACGTCGTCGGCTCGAACGAGAAGGTGCCGCTGATCGGCTTCGACGGCCTCACCCAGCAGTCGACGATCGACAAGTCCGACGGCGCCGCCAAGGGCATGCTCTCGAGCATCCCCGGCCGCGCCCCGCAGAACCTCGCACCGACGGGCGCCGAGTTCGCCGACCAGCTCGAGGAGCGGATCGGCGGCGGCGGCCCGCTCGAGCAGTTCGCCCCGTACGCCGGCGAGGCGACCGAGGTCCTGCTCCAGGCGATCGACGAGGGCGGAGCCGATCGGGCCAAGACGTCCGCGGCACTGTTTGGCCTCGAGCGCGAGGACGGCCTGCTCGGCAGCTACGAGATCGACGCGTTCGGCGATCCCAGCGAGGGGCCGGTGACGATCTTCCTCGCCGGAGACACGTTCGAGCCCGAGGACGAGATCAC
>WNFU01002189.1_pt1 | contig 27825 bp, 20 predicted proteins | sample 5400121 | NCBI WGS metagenome assembly WNFU01 (sample SAMN13153360, study PRJNA577476) | soil metagenome | isolation source: 100 cm soil or saprolite under grassland replicate 1 | place: USA:California | collected 2016-06-15 | reverse complement strand
CGCTTGAGCGTGAGCGTTCTCGGCATCCGACTGATGCAGCGAAACGACACTCGCTGGTGGCAGACGTACTCGACCCAGTCGCCGAGGTCGAGATCGGCCCCGAACGCCGCGGTGACGATGACCTTCCCGGCGTAGACGTGGACCCTCGTCACCCGACCTCGGTGCGAGACCCGGAAGTCGGCTCGCCCAAAGGTTGCGACCATCCCCGCCGGGGTCTCCACGTGGACGAGGAAGCTGCCGAGCTTCGGCCCGAGCTTCAGCCGCATGGAGCCGAAGTGCGGCCGGTCGTACGACTCCGCGACGCCAAAGTGGAGGTCCGGATTGGAGAGGCGGTTCGGGTAGTACCGGTTCCGGGACGCGTACCCGTAGCCGGTCGAGATGAGCCGGCTTCCGTCGTCTGCCCGCAGCTCGAGCGGCCCGTTGCGATGGTGGTTGCAGTGGTACGGCATCCCTGGCTCCGAGTGTCCGAACGACTGCTCGTCCCGGACGACGGTCCAGCGGCATTCGTCGAGGACGGTGAAGGTCGCGAAGGTCGAGATCTCGTCGGTCGTGCGCGCGAACGCTTCGTACCGGCCGGCGTTGTCGAACTCGTCGACCCAGCTGTCCCCTCCCGTCGGCAGCCCGAAGGTCGAGTCGTCGCTAGAGCACGGCGGCCAGCTGTATCGCAGGCGGTCGCGGTAGAAGTGACCGTTGCGACAGTACCAGACGTCGATCCGGCGACCGGCCCTGCCTGCGACGGAGAAGCGGATCGGCACCCACGTGTTGAGCCGGCCGGAGGGAATCTCGTACAGAGGCCGTTCGACCGAGATCGTCAGCGACGCCGTACGCGCCTGTGAAGCTTCGGACCCGACACCGTCCAGCGCAATCGCGAGCGCGCAAACTAGGACGCAAATTACCGCCGACCTCACGTCAGAACCGTACCCCGCGCGGGCCCGGCTTACTCAGCCTTTAGATCGCGCTCGAACACACTGAGATCCTCCAAGTGCGCCACATTCTGGTCGGCCACGCACTCGGCGAAGGCGACCGGCCGTGCAGACCCACCGTCGAAGACATCCGCACGGCTCTGACAGAGATTCCGGCGGCGCTCGAGCCACGCACGCTCGGCACGAACGAAGCGAGCTCGGGCGGCGCGGGTCCCGAGCAGCGAGAAGATCGCGGCGACCCGCTTATTGATCGCGGCGTCGGTGCTCACGATCTTGTGCTCGGCACATCCTTCGAGGTCGAGTGTGGTCCAAGGCTTGGCGGGACACGGGAGCAGCGTGAACCCTTCCGAGATCACCGGTGGTTTGAGAGTCGTGTCGCTCTCGGTCCCGGCCGGAACGACCCTGGCGTCTCCGATCATCCGTGATGCCAGCCGCAACATCGACGGGTTGTGGAGGCGGATGTCGTACCAGAGGTTGACCTCGAGCAGCTCGTCATTGCCGACGGCGTGAGGCGGCACACACGTCCAGACGCTCACACCGTGAATCCCCTCGTTGGCATAGATCGGGCGACCGTTGATCACCGTCAGCGGCTGCCAGTCGCTCTCGACGGGGCAGTAGAGCTCGAGTGGGTCGACGCCCGATGCCAGATGCCAGTGGAGGTGGGTAAACAGGCCGTCGCGGCCGAAGGTGATGCCGAGCTGGGGACGGTGATCCATGGAGCCGGGCTCGGTGCCCGCGTACCACTGGCTGTAGATGAACCCCTCGGGGAGCTCCCTCGGCAGTAGGAACGGACGGCGAAAGGATGCCGCCATCAGATCCACTTCGTCCTGCTGCGGAAGCTCGTAATCCGAACCGGCCGCCCGCCCGGCCGGGGACGGTTGGGCACTCGCAAGCATCCGTTTCAGCTCGGACGGCTCGAGCTGACCCGCGCGACCGAGCTCTTGTCGGAGGCTGATCGTCAGCTTGTCGAGCGGGAATCCCTCGCCCAGCTGCCCGAGACCGGAATGCACATCCACGCGGTCTCCGAGCCGCCTTGACTGCGGTAGAAGACGCCGCGTCCGTCCACGACAGTGTCGGCTGATCGGTCATGGCGGCAGACGATGCCGGCGTCGACCTGATGCACCTCGTGCGGATCCGAGACCACCCAGTCGAGGAGGGTTCTCCCGCGGACGAATTGCACCACAAGGCGGCTGTCATCCGTCCCACAGGCACAGGTCGCGGCCCACCAGTTCGAAGGCACGACCCCTTTTGGGGCCCACTCCGGGAGGTACGTGACCGTTCCGCCCCACTGCGCCGCGATCCGGCGCGCCTTCGCCGGGGGCACCACTCCCGCCGACGGCTCTCGCTGCGTCGTCCCCGCCGGGCCGCACCCCGACAAGAGGAGCAGTACAGCAACGCCGCCAAGGATCGGGAGTGCCCTATGCACTCGCACACCTCGACGATGATGCCCGCCGCGGTAAAGGAACGGTTCAGTCGGGGTGTTACCTGACGGTCGCCGCGAACACGCCGCCGGCGATCTGCGTACCGACGTAGAGCCGCCTCCCGTCGGGCGTGAGAGCGAGCGGCGAGCAGACGGTCGTCGTCATGCCACCGGAGATATCGGTCCACGTTCGCGCTTGGTCGACGGAGCGGTAGAGGGCGCCACCGCCGAACCGATCTCGCCCGCACGCGTAGAACACGTTCGGCCGCTTCGGGTCGATCGCAATCCCCGCTACAGACCACGACGTGCCGCTGCCCACGCGCCTCCAGGTCGCACCGGCGTCAGTGCTCCGGTAGACGCCGTCGTACGCGGCCGCATACAGCCTCCGCGCGTTCTTCGGGTCGATCGCGAGCGCGTTCACGTCGTCGGACAGCGACAGAGCCTGTGAAGCCTTGAGGAACGTGACCCCGCCGTCGTGCGATCTCAGCACGTAGCCTCGGACGCCGACCCAGACCACCCGCGGCCGGCGGGGATGGACGACGATCGAGGTCACCGTATCCAGCGGGCGAAGATCGGGCGCGTGGAACGTCCGCCCGCCGTTCCATGAGCGGTACAGGCCTCGCTCGTACGTGCCGGCGTAGACAAACAGGCGATCCGACGGCGCGACCGCGACCACGCTGACAGTGCGATCCGGGACAACGAGGCGCCGCTTCCATGTTCGGCCGCGGTCGCCGCTGCGGTAGAGAGCGCGGTCGGCTGCGGCCCAGAGCACGCGCTTCCGCAGAGGGTCGACGGTGACATGCCAGACCGTCCGCCTGGCAAACGCACGCCGCGTCCAGTGCCGGCCCGCATCGCGCGTCCGCCACAAGCCCGTCTGATCCGTCGCCGCGTACACGACCGAAGGGGCCGATCGGTCGATCGCGAGCGCGCGGATCTCGGTGGCGACGAGCCCCCGGTTCGCTCCGGTCCAGCGGCGGCCGCCGTTCTCGGTCTTGTAGACGCCGTGCTCGTAGACCGTCGTGTAGACGGGTGACCCTGCCGACGCCGCGACTTCGAGATCCGGGATCGTCCCCAGGGCAGGCAGGCCTGCGGAGGTCCGCGCCCAGGTCGCGCCGCCGTCGCCCGAGCGAAAGACGCCGTCGCCCTCGGTGCCCACATAGAGAGTGCCCGGCGCGCGTGGATCGATCGCCAGCGTTCGGATCGTCGGCTCCGGTGCGAGCCCGTCCCGGATCAGCCTCGGGCTCGCGCCGCCTGCAGTCGACTTGTAGAGGCCGTCGCTGCCGACGAAGTACACGGTGTTCGGATCGAGGGGATCGACCGCGATCAGCCCGGAGACGAGAGAGTGGGTCTTCTGCGCCCAGCTCGCCCCGTAGTCGGCGCTCCGCATCAGCTGGCCCGAAACGTCTGCATAGAGGACGTTCGGCGCGGAGGGCGCAACCGCGACCGCCCCGTGCGCGGACAGCGGGAGGCGCGCCCAGGTCTGGCCGCCGTCGGTGCTCTTGATCAGGCCCGGAAAGGTGGTCGCGTACAGCGTGCGGGGTTGGCTGGGGTCGATCGCGAGCTGGGTGAGGTTCTCCTCGAGGCGCGGCAGCTGCCTCCACGTGGCCCCGGCATCCGTCGTCGTGAAGAAGCCACCGTGGTAGTCCCGTCCGTACAGCCGCGTTGGGTCGGAGGGCGCAAGCTCGAACGGGCCGACCGACGCGTTGACGGGGAGCCCCGTGCTGCGGCGATGCCAGATCCGGCCGCCGTCGGTGCTCCGGAAGACACCGGCTCCCGCCGTCGAGACGTAGACGGTCGATGGCGAGCGTGGATCGATCTCGAGGAGCCCTGCGCCTCCTCCATCCGGGCCGTTGGTCGTCCAGCCCTGCCGAGCAGGCGCGGAACCTGCAGGGAGCGACGTGGCGGCGGCAAGCGCGACGACAAGGAGTATGGGTACCTTCATCGGGCTTGCCAGTCGACCTCGGAGACGAGCGTGTCGACCGGGGACACCGGGTGAGCCCTCTTCCCCCCGGCGGTCATCACCCAGGCGCGCCACTCGCGCACGAACGCGATCTTCCGCCCGTCCGGCGAGAACGTCGCCTGCGTAGTCTCGAGCTCGAGGACCGGTGGAGTCACCCGGTGCCGCCGGTTACCGCCGGGAGCCATCGTCCAGACGCTCAGCCGGTCGGTGAAGATGATGCGCCTGCCGTCCGGAGACCAGTCCGGCCAGCGACCGCGTGGGTTGACCTGACGAAGGCGTGACCCGCTCGCGCCCACCGTCCAGATCGACTCCTCCCCTCTGTAATAGCGCGTGAACGCGATCGTGCGTCCGTCCGGCGACCACGAGGGCGCATAGACCTCCGACTCCATCCCAGGCATGATCCGGCGCAGGCCGCTGCCGTCGCGCCCGACGCGGAAAAGCGCCGACTTGTTGTCCTCGACTCTCTCCACGAAGACGATCTCGCGCCCGTTCGGCGACCACGCAGCATAGGCGCCCGCGTCCAGCAGGCGCCTGCGCTTCTTCCCGTCGGGCCGGATGGTCCAGACGGCGTTGCCGGTGCTGTAGAGGATTGTCCGGCCGTTCGGCGACCAGGTCGCCCGGTCGACGTAGCAGTAGTTGCTGGGGTCGTGGAACTTGGCGACCGTCCGGAAGCCGGTCCCGTTCGGCCTCATCGTCCGCAGGTAGGACGACCTCTGCGCGCCTTCCTCGGTCGGATCGCAGGTGAGGAGCACCAGCCGCCCGTTCCCTCGGGTGGACGCGTGCGCGGCACTCAAGCTCACCGTCAAGAGCGCGATCCCAACCGCGGCGATGAGCCTCATGGCGTCGCCGTACCCGCCGGGATCGCCGAGAGCGTCGCGAACGAAAGGGTCAGAAGCGCTGTTCGCACCGCAAGTGGGTTATTCCACCACAGCGCGCGCCGCAATCACGGAAGTCTGAGGTCGCGACATTGCCTTCGTTTCGCACGACGTGGACGGCTCCTCCCGAATCCACGAAGCCCGACCCGGTCCGGACCTGCGTGGGGCGTAAAGCGGCTTCTGCAGGCTTCTGTCGCGATCGGCATTGGCATAAGGTCGTGGGCTGCTGACGAAGTACGAGACGCTCCTCTTACTCCACCTAGTCTCAGTCGCGCTGCTGATCGGAGGCTTCGCCGTGTCGACGGCGACCGGGATCGGGATGTCGCGGACCGCCAACACGAAACTCGTGGGGACTCTCGCGAAGATCTCGACCACGGCAGAGTACTTCGCGACGATCCCAGGCGCGATCGGGGCGATCGTCTTCGGGACGTGGCTCGTCGACGAAGTGGGGTTCGACTACGGCGAGACCTGGCTCGTCACCGCGTACGTGCTCTGGGCGATCGCGTTCTCCGTCGGCGCGTTCGTGCTCGGGCCCCACGGGCGCAGGGTCGTTCGTCAGGCTTCTGCCCTCACGGCGGACGGCGTGGGCGAGAGCGAGGAGCTTCGGGCCGAAGCCGGGAAGCCGGCCATCACGCTGCTCGGGATGCTGGAGGTAGTGATCATCGTGGCGTTCCTCTGGCTGATGGTCGCGAAGCCCGGCATGTGACTGTCCGTTCGATCCTCGCCCGGCCCAGACGGGTTCCGAGGGCCGGAGGCCGCTACGACCTCTAGCAGGCCCCGCCGACGATCTCCGGCGGGCAATCCGCGATGCTGGCGACGAAGATCGCGGCCTCGTGATTCCGCTTGCTCTCGCCCGGGATGAGCTCGTCAGGCGGGTAGAACGTGCCTCCGCTCAACTCGATCGTGATCGGGTAGCGGCGCAGGGCTCCGTACATCCAGTCGTTCCAGTCTCCGTCGGTGATGTAGAGATCCGACGACTGCTGGGCGTGGTAGCCGGCTGTGCGCTGCATCTCCGCCCCCATCGCGACGAACGTCTGATGGTCGATGGGCGTCATGTCCGGCGGAATGTCCTCGTACGTGTACCCGTACGGGTAGAGGATCAGGTTTCCGTAGGAGTGGTAGCTGATCCCGGTCGTGACGTTCGGGTGAGCGACCATGAAATCGCCCATGCGCATGTCTTCCGGCGTCGAGAACGGGCTCGGGCCGCGGAAGACCTCGCTCCCTGGATCGCCGCTCGACCCCCCGCAGCAGCCCCATCTGTAGCTGTAGTTGCGGTTCTGATCGGTGCCGAAGACCCCCTGGTACGGCTGCCGGTTCTTGCGCCAGAAGTGATAGGAGCCGTTGGTGATGTCGTACTCGGAGCCGTCCGGGTTGAGACTGGGGACGATGTAGATCTGGCGCGAGTAGACGAGCGACCCGACCGTTATCCGCGAGGACTCGGCGAAGAGGTGCACGAGCGAGAGCACGACCTCGACGGTGAGGTGCTCCCGTGCGTGATGCTGGCCCACGAAGAACACGCCCGGCTCGGACAGGTTGTCGGCCGCATCGTTGGAGATGCGCACCCCGATCAGGTCCCGGCCCTCGTACGAGGTCCCGAGGGAGAACAGGTGCACGGTCGACGGGTGGGCTGCCGCGACGGCCTGGAGGTCCGCGACCATCTCCGCGTAGTTGTGGTAGTTCTCGTCTCCGGGCGGGAAGTCGTCGGGCTGCGGGCTCGATGAGACCCGAAAGCCGCGCAAGGCAAGCGCCCGTGCCTGCCGATCGCTCCCGTACAGCTCGACGTGATCGGACCAGTACGCCTCGCCGATGTCGTAACCCGCACGTACCAGCTGGGAACGCTGCTCCGCCGTGTAGACGCCGTGTACGACAAAGCGCTTGATCGACGGGGCGGCCGCGCGCCCGGGCTCGGGCGCAGAAGAAGCCAGACCTCCCGGCACCAGCAACAACGCAAGCGCCAAGCACCCCCCGACGACCAAACTCTTCAGCACGCGTGGGTAAGACTAGGCGCTCCCACGAGACAAGACAAGCGCGCGAGTCGGAGAAGAGCCGACGCCCGGACTCGAACCGGGGACGGCACACCGGGCAAAGCACGCTTAGGCGTCATTCTCGATTCGGATCGAGCCTCTCCAGAAGCGAGCACGCAGCCGCGACACCCTCCTTTCCCCGGAGCACAGCAGAGGCCCTCTTTGCAGCCGTCGCAAAGGAGCGCGAACCGAGGACCGTCTCGATCGCCTGCGTCATCGCAGCGTGGCCGACGTCCTCGAAATCGACCGTTTGAGCCGCGCCCAGCCGAGTGGCTCGCGCGGCGACTCCCTGCTGGTCGCTTCCCCAAGGAACAAGAACCATCGGCACGCCTTCGTGGAGCGCCTTCATGACGATTCCGAACCCGGCGCGGCTAATCACTAGCGAGGCGCGCCTCAGGACTTGCGTGTGGGAGGCGTACCGCTCGACGCGAACGTTCGGAGGGATCTCGGCCAGGTCTTCCGGGTTCCGCTCGGCGCCTAGGGTCACGAGGACTCGGACGGGACGGCTGCGAAGCGCCGCAAGGGCGGCGCCGGCGATCGGGAGATCGGCTTGCGCGACGGTGCTGAGGTTCACGAGCACCCACGGCGCTCCGGGCTCGTTCAGGTATGGGGCGTCTCGAGACTCAGGTTCCCAGAAGAGCGGCCCCACAAAATGGTGATGCGGAGGGACATCCGTTAGCTCGAACTCGAACTCGGGAACCGTGGGATGGAGCACCAAGTTCGCGCGTTTCAGAACAGGCAGACGCAGACGGCGTATGACCGGGACCACGACCGGCGAGTAGTCGCTTTCGAGAGGTCGAGTCGAGCCCGGCCCTTGGTAGAACGACGACCGAACTATTGCCCACGGCAGTCCCCTTCCGAGGCAGGCCGGCGCGACTGCGGTGGCAAAGAACGTCGAGGCGACCACCGCATCGAAATCCTCCGCTTCGAGGACCTCGGTCAGCGCGGGCGTCACGCTCGACGACCATTGGATGAGACCATCGGCGAGGCGTTCACCTTGCGCGGACGGGCTCAACCCGGAGGCAGCCGCTCGCGCTTCGCTGTACGCAGTGCTGATGTCATACCGTCCATCGGACGGCAGCACTCGGAGGCCAATTTGGCGCCCCGTCATCGCTAGATCGGGATCTCCGAGCAGCGTCACCGCGTGCCCACGCTTGCTCAATTCACGAGCAGCTGCGAGCAGAGGAGGAAGATCTCCGCCCAGCCTCGTCGACGCTAGAAAGAGCGCCCGCACACAGTGATTCTGGCAACTGCGCGGTCTGGAGCACTGTCGCGAAGCCTTCCTCCCGACCGGAACCGAAGACGCAGCGAAAATGCCTGCAAATCGGAAGAGCCGACGCCCGGACTCGAGCCGGGAACCCCTTCATTGCGAGGGAAAGACGAGTGAGGGACGCGCGTCCACCCGCGGGCACACCCGGGCACGTTTTCGCTGGAGTTCGCTTCCCACAGATGGATGCAGTTTCGTCCTCGAACCTGCGAGCGGGCCGTCGTACACTCGATCTGTGCCGATCTGCACGACCTGCGGGAAGGAGAACCCAGAGGACGCGCGCTTCTGCCAGGCGTGCGCAGCGGCGCTCAGGGCCGCCCCCCACCCTGACGAGCGCAAAGTGGCGAGCGTGCTGTTCGCCGATCTCGTCGGCTCGACGGAGCTCGGGGCATCCCACGATCCGGAGCACGCTCGCGCCATTCTCGATCGCTTCTACGAGGCCATGGCGGCGGAGATCGAGGCCGCCGGCGGAACAGTCGAGAAGTTTGCCGGGGACGCGGTGATGGCCGCCTTCGGCGTGCCCGTGGCTCAGGAGGATCATGCCGAGCGCCGCTCGATTGGCACGGGGGGCGGCGGCATACGACGTCCCCGGCGCCGAGTGGTACCCCGCGTCCCTCAGTAAGCTTGACGCGGAGAACCGCGCCGAAACAATTCGCTCCTGGATTGGTCGGATCATCCGGGACAGCGGGTATTACGGGTACGAAGACGCGCTCTCGAAGCTTCAGCCGCCACGCCCTCGACCCTGAGTAGACCGGATTTCTATAGCCCACGCACAACCTATGAACGTTTCCGTCTCTCCGCGCTCGGCTTTCTTCTTCCTCGGCCGGCTTGAGCCAAGCGAGCTGGCGAACTTCAACGTTCAGAACGTCCTCCTGCGAGACCGGCGAGGCGGTGTCGTTGAGCTCCTCGGTCATGGGATCGCGGTGTGGTGGCCGTCGCAGGCCCGATCGGCCTTCTCGGAACTGTTGGACTCGGCGATGGGATGGTTCACCAGGATCGCGAGTTCGTACTACCTGCTAACCGAAGTCGCGTTACAGCCCAGCCTCATCGGTTGGGTAGAGGCAGTCGACGTCGATGTTCGCGAGGCGGTAGTGGGGATAACTGACCCTCGTTTTCTCAAGGTTCCCGCCGTCGCACAGGACGATCCCGCTAACGACCTCATGCAAGAGGCGATCGCGATGGCGCGCCGTATCCGAGACGCAGGCGAGCTTGAGCGCGCAACCTCAGAGATTCTTCGAGCAGGCAACGACGGTTCTGTCCAGGCGCTACTGAGTGCGTTCCGGGCGCTCGAGTGCGTCCGGCGAATCTACGAGCCTGCCTGGGGTCGTCGGCGCCAAGGTTGGGTGCGCATGCAGAGCGACCTCGGGGTCACGAATCCAAGCGACCACGATCTGTTGTCGGAGGCTGCCGAAGCAATTCGCCACGGCGACACACCGCCGACCCGCCGGACGCGGCACCCGGTGAATCGCGCACTGCGGCGGCGCGTTGCGCTCATCGCATATGCGCGGCGTGTCGTCGCCGCGGCAGTGGACACACGCCTTAGCGGCTAGGCCGGCGCTTTTCCAGCCACTACGGTCCGACTCGTGCGGAAATCACGCAAGGTGAAAACCTGAAGGCCATTTAGAAGAGCGTCGCGCCGCTTCGTCTTGCGCAGGGACTCCGCGAGGTGGCTCTCAGTGATGATCGCCTCGACGTAGGGAAGCGCCGCCGCGATCAGCACGTCGAACGCATCTGAGTCCGAAGGCTTCCGGCTGCGGTCCGCATAGAACTTGTGGAACACGGTGTAGGTCATTGCCTTGAGCGATGGGAAAGCGTCCATATCAACCGCCTCTCCCTCGACGTCGATCACTCGCTTTGCAAACTCGGTGTGGCCGTGCAGCGCGAGTTGAGTAAACGAGGTCAGCCAGACGAACTGCCGGACCTCCTCGGGTGTGTACGTATCGCCGGCGGGCGGATAGTTCCGCACCAGCGAACCCATCCCGGCCACGATCTCGGGGCCAGCCTTGTTCCACTCGTCTTCTTGCCGCTTGAGCTCGGAAAGCTCGAGGAGGCTCGGCAAGTTCGACAAAAGGTTGCCCTCGCCACCGAGCGGAGTGAACGCGATCGCGCATGGGTCGATCGCGGATGGATCCGGATAGCTGGCCACTTCCTCCTCGAGGAGCTGCGCGTATCCCTTGAGCAGCACGCACGGGAATGGATGGAATTGCTCGATGAAGTCAGCGAACAACTCAGGCTTCCGTCGAAGCTCCATGAGCGTGTAGACGGTGAAGCTGGGTAGGAACATCGGTTCGGCATCCATGGCCCATTCCAGGAAGTGTCGAAGCGCGCCCTCGGGTCGCTTGACCATTTCGCTTGCAGCCATCGTGTCCAGAAGGCACAGCGGGTAGCTCGTGTTACCGACCGCGAACATGACTCGCCTCACGTTACGTGCAACCTCGGCGGCACTCGGACACCCTGTCTGGCTGCGCTGAGCTCGCCGGTAAATCCGCCAGCCTGCCTCTCGGTCAGCCGTTTTTGGGCAGGGGCAATCGCACCTCGGCCGCGGCGTCGACGGAGCCCGTCGAGCCGGTTCGCTTTCGCTGAAGGCGTCGGGAGCTAGCCCGCGATGACGCGGACGATCAGCTCGACGACGAGCCCCGCAGCGACGGGCGATCCCGAAGTGCTGGAGATGCGTCACGTGATCGAAAGGCGCCCTTGAACGACGAAGCCCGGACGAGGCCGGGCGTCTGAAGGCGCACCTATTCACGCCCTTGTTGGCTGCGCGCCTGCAATCTCCTTCTCGCGTTGCCCCTTACGTTGCCCCTGCGCCCTGAGTGGCTTAGCCCGAGAATGCGAAAGCCCCGCATTTGCGGGGCTTTCTGGTGAGCCGACGCCCGGACTCGAACCGGGGACCCCTTCATTACGAGGGAAGGACGAGTAGAGGATGCGCGTCCACTCGTGGGCACGCGCGGGCACGTTCTGCCTGGTAACGAGTCGGTTTGACGCCACTCGCCGTGGACGCGCGGCCCCGCCCGTGCCCCGGCTGACGTACCCGTTTTGTACCCGGGCGGTGCTGAGGTGCAGGCACTCGCTGCCGGCGCAAGATCGAGCGCGTAGATCGCACAGGAGGTCGCCGGTCGAGTCCGGCTAGCTCCATCGATAGCGCTGTGCTTGTCTGTGCCTCCAGTCCTCGTTTCTGGTCGAAGCGTTCGGGAAGGAGGAGATCGTGCGGTTCGCACTTGCTCTGCTCGCTGCCTTCCTGGTCGCCGGCTGCGGCCCTGCGCGCGACAAGTCGCCGGGGCTGTCAAATGCTGACGATCCGGGGATGATCGTCTTCAACATGAATGCCGGGGACGACCTGCGCGCGATTCGCCCTGACGGAACCGGGCTCCAGCCCTTCGAGCTCCGCGAGTCGTGCGAACCGCAGGACTTTTCGCGCGACGGGCAGCTCGTTGCGTGCGACTCCATCCCGTTCGGCATCTACCTCATGCGACGAGACGGCTCGGAGTGGCGCCGAATCCCGCTCCCGCCCGGGAACAGCCACTCTCCCTCGCTGTCGCCCGACGGCGACGAGTTCGTCTTTCTGTACTCGAGGGACGAGTACGGCGACACCTTCGAGCTTTGGAAGGCCGGAATCGGCGGCGAGGACGCAGCGCGACTCGTCGCTGGCCACAGCTATACCCAGCCAGCCTGGTCTCCGGACGGCACGAGGATCGCCTTCGTAAGAACCCCGGAAGTGTCGGCTTCCGACTCGGGCTGCGGTGACCGCGGGGACCTCGTCGTGATCGACCGGGACGGCGGTGACGAGCAGCTCCTCGCCAAGGGGACCGATGCGCCGAAGTGGTCACCCGACGGCAGACGCCTCGTGTTCATGAGCGATTGCGGGCCCACCATCTCCACTGTCTCGGCTGATGGAGGTTCGCCCAAGGTGCTCGTTCGCGACGGCTATCACCCACTGTGGTCGCCGGATGGCCGGCTGATCGCTTTCATACGCGAAACCGGCCCTTGTGGCCATGCGACGTGCCTCCAGCGGATCTTCGTCATTCCCGCGACCGGCGGAAAGCCACGACCGATCGGCCCACACGTGTTCGACCCGTTCGGCTTCTTCTGGCTGCCGAGCTCGGCAGTCTCCGCCGAGCCGAGCGACGTGGACTCGCGCGAGGAAGCGGTCGACCTCCGCAAAGTCGACTGGGGGAATGTGACGGTGCCAGGTTCGATCTGCGGGGCAACGCACCCCGTCCACCTGCGTAATGGCCGCGCGGTTGTTGACTCGGCTCGCTGGCCGAGGTGGCCGCGGATCACCGTGGGGTCCGGCTGGGACGCCGTCGCCTACGGAGACCTTGACGGCGACGCGAAGGACGAAGCCGCTCTCGGCGTGAACTGCAACAACGGCGGCGGTATGGCGGGCGGCGTGCTCGCATATGCACGCGTCATCTTCACCACTCAGGGGAGCAGGCCCCGTGTGCTGGGCGTGGTCACTCCCCAGTCGCCCCCATCGTGGGGCGCGCCGCTACTCCAGGTCACGATCCGACGAGGCGAGATCATCGCGCGCGAGTACTGGTATGGCCCCAATGATGGCACCTGTTGCCCCGCCGGCCGGTCGATGAGCGTCTGGACCCTCAAGAACGGCAAGCTGAGCTTAGTGAGGACTGTCGTTCAGCGGAGACCGCCCCGCTAAGAGGCGAGACGCCGCGGGATTCCGGCGAGGCGAGGCAGTCCAGCCTTGCCGGCTGCCGCTCGGGCTCACGCCGCGTCAGTCGGCTGTCCGACGTAGGGCTCCAGGAGGGGCTCGCCGTCCTCGGCGAGCCCCTCGTCGCAGCACGGGTTGGCCCTTCTCCCGAGTAGCGTCTCGTGGGCGGGTCAGTCTTGCATTGCCACATGCGCCCCATGGTGACTGACAACCTGAACAGCAGGGTCCGGCGAGGAGCCGAACACATCGCGAACGCAGGAGACTTTCCAACGATCCCGCCTCCATCCAAAAAGCGGGCACACATGTCTTCCTAACAGGCGCTCGCTAACGTCGCCGCGATGAAGCTAGTCCTCGCGGTCATTCTTCTCGCAGGGCTCGCCTCGGGAATCCCCGCGGCGGCACCTGCGGGCTGTTGTCCCAGCCCGGGCGGGGACGACTACGCCCCGGTCTGGTCACCTTCCGGGACGCTCGTGGCGTTCACGCGCATCGGGCAAATCGATAGCGGCACGTTCATCGTGCGTCCGGACGGCTCCGGATTGAAGCAGCTCTCGCGACAGTGGCCGTTCTCGTGGGCACCAAGCGGTGATCTCCTTGCCTTCGGCGGTGGAGGCATCGACATCGTCGATACGAGCGGGAATGTCCTGCGCCGACTTACAGAAGAGGATGGCTCCGACCCTTCGTGGTCACCCGACGGGCGATTCATCGCCTTTCGAGGCCGGGGCGGCATCTGGCTCGTGAGTGCAGACGGGGGTCCTGCGCGGCGCGTTGCTCCGGCGAGAAGCTCGCGAGGCCGGACTGCCACGTCCCAGCGGATCTCCTGGTCACCCGACAGCGCCTATTTCGCCTTCGTCAGCTCCCGCCGCCTCGGTCGCCGACGCTGGGACGATCAGATTCATGTCGTAAAGCGGGACGGGACCGGCAACCGAGTGGTCGCCGGCAGCAGAAGGAACGAAGAGGAACCAGAGTGGTCGCCCGACGGTACCCGGCTCGTCTTTTCTTCCGCGCGAGGTGGGCAACGTGACGTATATGTCGCGAGCGCCGCAGGGAGCAACCTCGTGAACGTCTCGAAGAGTCGCGGCTACGACGCCGAGCCTGCGTGGTCTCCCGACGGACGGACGATCGCCTTTGCGAGCGTCCGCTCCGGCGCCAAGGGTCTTTACATCGTCCCCGCTTCGGGCGGAGCGGCGCGAAGAGTTACTGGATTTCCGGAATCGAGTCATCCGGACTGGTCGCCCGACGGCTCACGCCTTGCCTTCATGGGACGCGGAGCCTGCCGGAAGGCTGGGATCCTCACGGTGTCCTCGTCGGGAGGCTCACCCGACCTGATAACCAACGACTGCTACATCGTCGGCTCGGACGGTGACGACCAGCTCACGGGGACGTGGGACAGGGACATCGCCTACGGGCGAGGCGGTAATGACGTGATCCGGCTCGACACGTCAGACGACGAGGGCTGGGGTGAAACAGGTGACGATCGTCTCCTCGGCGAAGGCGGGAGCGACGTCCTCGTCGGCGGCCCCGGTCACGACACCCTCGTCGGAGATCGAGGCAATGATCGTCTCTGGAGCGCGGATGGAGACGTGGACGAGCTCGACTGTGGACCGCAGGTCGACTGGGTGGTCGCGGATCGTGTCGATCACATCAGCGGAAATTGCGAGCACGTTCGCCTGGTCGGGTAGCGCCAGGTCTGCGCCCCGGCGGCCGTATGACTTGCGGGTAGCTGCGCAGCGACGGGGTAGCCACGATCTGGCGCGCCGGTGTCGTCTGCGGTGACCCACAGACACCCCCTGGGGCAGACGAACCGGGCGCGCGGGCTGAGCGGAGCGCGTCCGGTGCTGCCCCTACTGCGGAACCCTCCCGAAGTAGCTCACGCTGAGACTGGAACGCCGATGCGAGGTGAGGCAAGTCGGCGATCCTCGTACTCCCGCCGAGACCTGCGTGCCGGTCGTCAGCTTCAGCGCGAATCTGAACACACCGCTTCGCCGACGTCCACAGTAATTCCACCACTGCATCGCCGCCGTGGCCTGTCGCCCTGGACGGAGAACAACAACTCGCTTCCAGCCGGAAGGCATTGGCCCCGGATTCGTCCTGAGCGAGATCGCCTGTCCATCGGATCGCACTACCCTGACCCTCGGTCGCCCTCCGAGCGAGCAGGGGAGCTGAGCCGTGTTGCGGACGGACACGCCACCGAGGAGCGAGCTTGTCGCGCCCTGAAAGAAGCTCCGAACCCTCAAGTCGGTGACCGAACAAGCGACCGCGACCGATGAGTGACCGCGAGCGCTCGCACCGGCACTGACAACGAAGATCGCTGCGATCACAGGAGCAAGGCGAGGCACGATCACGTTTCAACATCTTCTCGCATTGGTCGGCAGGTGCGACCTCGCGGAAGCGCAGGCGGTTCTGCACATGTCTCCTCGTCGGCTGTTCGGCCTGCGCGCGCAGAGGAAACGAAGGGCCGACAGACCAGCTATAAGACGGCCGAAGCATCGTCTAGACTTCAAGCGAACACATGTTCGACTGGCGACGGAGGCGCACCAGACGTGACTGATCAGGCTGCCATCCTCGCGCTCGTCAAGCGCGCGAGGAGCGAGTGGTATCTCGTCGCGCAGCTGCTCGAGGCGACGGGTAGCGCGATGCGCGTCGTCCGTCGCGAATGGACGGGCTTCGAGCCGCCGGAGCTCCTCGCCGCGATCACGGACGAGGAGATCACCGACGAGGAGCTCGCCGAGCACCAGGCCGGGATCGAGCGCCTTCAGGCCGAGGGTGTGTCAATGGTGACCGTCCTCGATGACAGCTACCCGACGAACCTCCGCCTCATCTACAACCGCCCCCCGTTCCTCTTCGTCCGCGGCCAGCTTCGGCCGGACGATGACCGCGCGATCGCGGTGGTCGGGACTCGCAGAGCATCGGATGAGGGCCGACGCCTCGCCGATGATCTAGCGCGCAAGCTCGCCGGTGCCGGCGTCACGGTGCTCTCGGGCCTCGCACTCGGAATCGACGGCGTAGCGCACGAGGCAGCGTTGGACGCCGGCGGTCGAACCGTCGCGGTCCTCGGCACAGGCATCCGCCGGACCTACCCATCGGAGCACGCCGATCTCGCGCGGCGGATCATCGATTCCGAGGGCGCCGTCGTTTCGCAATTCTGGCCAGACGCGCCGCCGACCCGCTGGTCGTTTCCGATGCGCAACGTCACGATGAGCGGGATGGCGGTCGGCACTGTCGTCGTCGAAGCATCCGACGCGAGTGGCGCACGGAACCAGGCACGGCGCGCGCTCGAGCACAACAAGCGGCTCTTTCTGGTCGAGCCGCTCGTCATGCAGGAGGCCTGGGCGCGCGACTACGCCGAGAGGCCCGGAGCCATGGCGGTCAAGTCCGTGGACGAGATCCTCGAAGCGCTCGACGCAGACCTTCGTCCCGCGCGGCAGCTCACGCTTACGTAGCGGCCCTGGCCCGATGGCCACCGTCGAGGAGTACACGGACCCGTTCGTCCGCACGTTCACGCCGCCGCCGCTGGCCGGAGCTGGCGTCTGCGAGCTCTGTCACTCGTGGACCGGGACTCGTCCTGACGGGTCACGCTACCGGCTCTGCTCGGGCTGCGAGGAGACTGTTCGCGCCGTCGCGCGGCCGGTGAGGCTGGTGGTGCCGGTCTCGCTCTACGTCGTCGGCGGGCAGCTCCACACCGTCCTCGATGGCTACAAGAACTCGCCCGACGCGGCTGCCCGCGAACGGCTACGGCTTCGGGTCGCCGCTCTCGCCGCGCGCTTCCTCCGCGACCACGGCGAGTGCATCCGGCGCGCCGCGCGCGACTGGAACACGCTTGCGATCGTTCCTTCATCGGCAAGCCGTGAAGGCACGCATCCGCTCGAGCAGGCGATCAGGATGGCGCGCGCGCATCGCCCGCTCTACCGGCCGCTGCTGGAGCGCACGGAGGTCCCGCTCGATCACCGCCTCGCTGATCAGCGCGGGTTCCGTGTGACGGCGGACGTTGGAGGCAAGCGCGTGTTGCTCGTCGACGACACGTTCACAACGGGGGCACGCATCCAGTCGGCCGGCTCCGCGCTCGCCCTCGCCGGCGCCGATGTCGTTGCCGCGGTAGTGCTCGGTCGAGTCGTTCAGCCATCGTTCAGCGCCGGGGCCGAAGCGCTGTGGCAGGAGCAGAGCACGACCCCGTTCGACTTCGCCCGCTGTTGCCTGGAGCCCTAGCTCCTTGACCGCAATCGATGGTCAGCACACGTGTCGGCGGCCGCCGCGCGCCGCGGCGTCATGCTCGCCTCCGACGGCAGCTCAAACGGGAGGCGTTTCTCAATGCTCCAGCGTGGACAGGTGCTCAGACTCAAGAGCAAGGGCGAGACGGCAAACCTCTGTGGGCGTATCGCTACCGGCTCGACGGTCGCGGCTCGAAGCGTTTACAGCGAGGTGGATTCGCGACCAAGGACGAGGCGCAGGAGGCGCTGAACCGCACCCTCGACGATCTCCATTGCCGCAACCCTCTGGCGGAGATCACCTTCGCCGAGCTCGTCGAGAAGTACTTGGCCCAGCACGAGGTCGACCCGGTGACACTAACGAAGCTCGGCTGGCTGCTCTCGAAGTCCGTGGCCGGTCTCGGCGGCCGCCGCGTCATCGACCTCCGCTCGGATGAGCTCGCGGCCTGGCGGATGGCGGTGCCAGAAGGCCATCGCTTCGAGGCGACGCAGGCGGTTCGGCAGGTGCTCGGCAGGGCCGTCGCCTGGAGGATCATCGACGTCAATCCGGCGACGGTCGGCGTCGAGAACCCGCAGCGGAGGCGGAAGGAGATGCGGCCCTTCGAGTCCTGGGCCGAGGTCGAAGCGGTCGCCGCGAGGCTCGGCCGCGTCTACGGGCCGATGATCGTCTTCGCGGCGGCGACCGGTCTTCGGCCCGGGGAGTGGATCGCGCTCGAGCGCCGTGACGTCGACCGCGGCGCCCGCGTCGTCCACGTCCGCCGCTCCTTCTCCTACGGACGCCTGAAGCGCGCCAAGACCGAGGCCAGCCTGCGCGCCGTCCCGCTGCAAGCGATCGCGCTCGAGGCGCTCGACCGCCTCCCGCCGCGCCTCGAGACACCTCTCCTCTTCCCCTCGCCGCGGGGTGGCTACCTCGACTTGCACAACTTCCGAGCCCGCGCCTGGAAGCGCGCCCAGTTCGCGGCCGGGATCGACCCGCCGCGACGGATCTACGATCTCCGACACACGTTTGCGACCTTCGCGCTGCGGGCCGGCATCTCGACCTTCGACCTCTGCCGCTACATGGGGACGAGCCTCACGATGATCGACCGACACTACGGCCACCTCGCTTGCGACGCTCGGGAGCATGCAATCGGGCTCCTTGACGCGCACGCCGCGAGCGTCACCGCGTGGACGCCCGGTGGACGTCGGCGCCGCTCGCCCTCACGGCGGCCGCGGACGAAAACACACGCTACGCAGGGCACTTCGGAGAAGCCGACGCCCGGACTCGAACCGGGGACCCCTTCATTACGAGGGAATGACGGGTGTCCGCTCCGGGCCGCTCCAGTCCTCTCAGGTCGCTTTCTGTGCGGGATTTCGCGGACTGGAGGTGGCCGGAGGTGACTGGAGAGGACAACCTGGTGGACGGCTGGTGGACGTCTGCCAGGTTGTCTGGCTTGAAAACGACGCGCGGAGACAACCTCCTTGGCTCAGCCGAGTTCGGCGGAGGCCGGCCCCACCTCCGTCGATGGCAGCCCGGTGGTGTAGAGGCAGCCGTGCGCGGCCTTTGTTTTGGGGAGGCAGGGCCTTCCCGCACTCCCTCCGGCCTGCAATAGAAGGGGCCGTCCTTGAGACGGCCCCCCTTCTCTTGTGAGTCCGTCCGTGCGTGGGTGCTATGGCGCCTCGCAGTTCACGACTGCCTCGCCGTTCACGCACCTGTCGAAGCCGGTGTCGCCATCGAGGGAGTCGAAGCCTGCTCCGCCGTCGAGCTCGTCATCTCCACCATCAGGGGAGTCACCGATGGTCTGGTCGCCGTCGAGCGAATCGTCGCCGTCGCCGCCGAAGATGTGGTCTTGGCCGCCGGTGTCGATTGCCTCAAGGCCATCGCCCGCGACACCCGTGTCGTTCCCGGCGTCGCCGAACACCCAATCGTTCCCTCCGGTGCCGATCTCGGCTCCGTCGCCCTCGACCGAGTCGTCGTCGCCGTCGCCGCCGGAGACCCAGTCGTCGCCCCCCGTCCTGACGCGGTCGCCGTCGCCGAGGAGGAAGACTTCATTGCCCTCGCCGCCGTACACCGTGTCGTCACCGGCCCTCCGGATGTCGGCGGCATCGCCCATCACTCTGTCGTCGCCGGCGCCGGCGTAGATCACATCGTCGCCGCCCTCCCGGAGACCGTTCACGTCCCCGCAGATGCGGTCGTTCCCGCCGAGGCCGTAGATCACATCGTCGCCACCCAGGCCGGCGATGATGTCGTTCCCGGATGTTCCCACGATCACGTCGTCGCCAGGCGTGCCCAAGGTGACCGCGACGCGAGCGCCGCACAGTGGAGTCTTCTCCGCCCCCGTGCCCACGGGAACGAGAACGAACGCGATGACGATGCCCACGCCCAGTAGCGCGAAGAGGGTTCGCCGTCTTGCCATTGGAGCCTCCTTTTGCCGTGAAAGCCACGGGCGCGCAGGGCGAGGGGCCCTCCCGTTTGAGGCCTCTCGCCGGACGCTCGCCGCATCAACCGGGCGATTCTCTCGCGCTGGGACGGCATGTCAAGTGCGTGGGCTTCCCTGTTGCCGACACCCGGCCGGGGCGGTGCAGTGTGAAGTCACCACCGTTGGCACGGGAATCCACCATGCGGCGCTCAAGGCCTGCAACGGAGTGACGCTCGAAACTCGTCGGATGTAGTGAAGTGCTTCTCGTCGCCTAATGGGGCAACTGGAGTGCCTCGTAAGCAGGAGTTTTCAAGCCGACGCCCGGACTCGAACCGGGGACCCCTTCATTACGAGTTAAGCGCGTCAACTGCGCCGATTCCGCCATTTCCCTGCAAATCGCAAGGTCGGTCCGAGCAGCCGAGTCCGTGGATGTCCGCAGAAGTCCACAGCGCTCCAGCGATGTGTTCCAACGGTGTTCCAATCGCGGTCATCCCGGTTCGGCGCGCAGACGCTCTTTAACCGGTTGCCTCCTTTCACCGCCGCTTACTTGACCAACAGTTGATCAGGCATCGTCGCACTGGGACACCTCCCTTGCGACAGTTTGACGCCGGAGGGATGGGTAGCGGACCGAATGCGGCGGTCTCGAAAATCGCTAGGGGTGGTCGCTTAGGCTCCTCGAGGGTCGAATCCCTCCCCTCCGCCTCTTGCTCAACCATGCGTGGTGGGCTCTCTGAGAGAGGACGCCGTGCAGTCCACCGGCTTCCACCATTCCGGTTGTTAGTCGCGAATCACTGGCGAACGACCGAAGGACCTCCTCCTAAGAACGACCAGCAGTCTTTTCGATCCGCTGGACAGAGTCGAAATACTGGGCATGAGCGCTGAGTTGAACTCGGCTCCTGGATCCCGCAATTTCCTAGCGAGGCATCGGCGCCCACGCCTGCCAGCCATTCGGGGGAACCCGATCGGAGCCCGCGGTGTACCTCTCAACGGGAACAGGCAGGCAGTCATGAACAAGGTCACCTGGTTTGTGTCTCTCATCTGTCTCGTTGTGACCGCCACCGCAGCGGCCGCAACGACGGCGACAAACGCCCAGCGGCTCAGTGGGATGATCGCGTTTTCGGCCGGGCCGTTCGAGAACGGAACCACGGACATCTACACCGTGAGGGCCGACGGTAGCGAGCTCCGCAGGCTGACCGGCGGCACGGGCCGTAAGTTCGATCCCGCTCTCTCGCCGGACGGCCGGAGGATCGTGTTCCGCTTCCAAAGGGGCGACGATCGAACAGCCGAGATCTACTTGATGAACGTCGACGGGTCTCAGCTCAGAAACCTCACCCGCAACCAGGCGATGGACTACGCGCCCTCCTGGTCGCCCGACGGCAAGCGGATCGTATTCGCCTCCGATCGAGGTGGCTTCTTTCCTCATATCTACGTCATGAACGCGGACGGCAGCGGCCCGAGAAGGGTCGGCCGGTCGACAGGCGAGTATCCGTCGTGGTCTCCGGACGGCAAGCGGATCGCGTTCGGGGTCCTCATGGGATCGTCCTCGTCCTCGTTCGAGATCTATGTGATGAGGTCCGACGGCTCGAATCTCAGGCGGCTGACGCGAAATCGGGTCACGGACAACTGTCCCTCCTGGTCGCCGAGCGGCAGGCTGATCGTCTTCCATCGCAACGCGCGCAACGGATTGCCCCGGCTCTACGTCATGCGCCCGGACGGATCAGACCTCCGGCGGCTCTCTTCCGTTCCCGGCGAGGTTCCCGACTGGTCGCCCGAGGGCCGCTACATCGTCTATTCGGCCATGGGATTCGCAGTGATGTCGGCAAACGGTTCCCACAGCATGCCTCTCGATCTTGGCGATCTTCAGCAGCCGGGGTTTCCGTCCTGGAGCATCGCGCCCTGAGCTTTCTGTGCCCGGAGAGCGCCTGCCCAGCAGTTTGACGGGCCTCGGACGGCGGCCGGCGGGCGCCTAGAGACAGCCGTGCTTGCCTCTCGCGGTAACGTCGGGAGGCGACCGTGAGAGGTCGCCTCCCGAGTCTTGCCTACTCGTATTGGAGGGCTTCGAGGACGTTCAGCCGTGATGCGCGCCGGGCCGGCAGGATCGCGGCCAGGGTTCCGGCAAGGATCGCCCCCGCTACGAAGGCCGCCAGGGATCGATATGGGATCGCGAACACGATGCCGTAGTCGGAGAGCGCGACCGTCGTGATCGCGGCCAGGAAGATCCCGACCGCCATCCCGAGCGCTGCACCGATCAGTGCGGTCACGATGCTTTCGTGCCTGACCATCCGGCGAACCTGGCGGCGATTCATGCCGATTGCCCGCAGCATCCCGATCTCGCGCGTCCGCTCGAAGACCGAGAGGACGAGCGTGTTGATGACGCCGAACAGGCTCACGATCACGGAGAGGCCCAGGAGTATGTAGAGGATGTTGAGCGACCTCTTCAGCTCGCTCAGCTGGCCGTCCCTGAATTCGTCCCGGGTTTCGATCTCCGCGTCGGGGAACGCACCGAGGGCCGCCTCGAGTCGCGCGGTGTTCTCGTCGGTGGGGCCGCCACGGATATTTAGGAACGTGAACTCGTTGTCGTGCCTCGCGAACGACTTATCGAAGGTCGCAGTCGAGATTGCGACCTCTTTGAACGGGGAGCCGCCTTTCGGCTCGTCGAAGATCCCCTCGACCCGAAGCCGGAGTGCCTTCCCGGTCGGCGTCCGCACGTGCAGGGGAGAGCCAACCCTCAGCGAGTGGTCTTCGGCGTAGCGCTTCTTGATGAAGGCGCCGTCTCGGCCGAGCTGCCCGGGGACGCTGCTCGAGCCGCTCGACCACTTCATGTCGACGACCTTCGTCAGGTTTCCGTCGACGCCGTTGACGGTGATCGACTTGCCGTCCAGCTTCGCGTTGGCGGCGCGGACCTCGGAGACGGTCTCGACACCGGGTGCCTTCGCCACCGCCCGGGCCGCCTTGTTCGTGAGCGGGTTGTTGCCCGCTGTGAGGGCGTAGTCGGCGACGAAGAGATCGTTGACCGAGCTTGTGAACGAGGCGCGGGCGCCTTCCCCGACCACGGCCACGAATGTGATCAACGCGAGCCCGATCATCACCGCCGCGGCCGTGGAGGCCGTTCGGGCCGGGTTTCGCACCGCGTTGCGGCGGGCCAACCTCCCCGCTGTGCCGCCGAAGCGTGCTCCCGGGGCTCCAACTAGGAAGGCGAGCGGACGCACGACGCGCGATGCGACCATGGCCACGCCGACGAACAGGAGCAGGACTCCGAGCACGAGCGGGACCAAGCGCGCCTTGATCTCGAGTCCGTTTGCGAAGGCGCCGAAGGAGAAGAGCCCGATAGCGGCTGCGACGACGGCCGCGCTGGTAGGGAAGACGAAGCGGGCGAGGCGGGACCTGGGCATGACCGCGCCCTCGCGGACGGCCGCGATCGGCTCGATCCGAGTGGCGCGGAGTGCGGGCCGCAGGCTCGCCAGGAGCGAGATCAGTGTTCCGACCGCAAGGCTGACGGCGATCGTTCGCCAGGCGAAGACGATCCCGCCGCTGGGCAACTCGAAGCCGGTCGCGTTGAGGAACTCCTTCAGCCCGACTGCGATCGCGAGCCCGAGGAAGAGCCCGACGGTCGAACCGGCGATGCCGACGACGATCGACTCGAGCACGACCGAGCCGAGCACCTGACGCCGTGAGGCGCCAAGTGTGCGTAGCGTGGCCAGCTCGCGCACCCGCTGCGCGACCGTGATCGCGAGCGTGTTGGCGATCACGAAGCTGCCGACGAAGAGCGCGATCCCTCCGAAGCCGAGCAGGAAGTACTTGATGAAATTCACTCCCGCTTGCGTGTCCTTGCTGTCCGAGGTGGCCTGCGCGGCCGCACTCTTGACCTGTGTCGTCTCGGACAGGAGCGGTTGGATCTGGCGCAGCAGCTCCGCGTCCGACACGCCCTCCTTGGCTTGGACGCGAATCAGGTCGAGCTTGCCCTGCTTGTCGAACAGCCGCTGAGCGGTCGGAAGGTCGAAAACGCTGATCGTCGCGCTGCCGATCGAATCGACCGAGCCGAAGCGGACGATCCCGCTGACCCGATACTTCTGGAGCGGGCCGTCCGCGAATGCGCCCACCGTGTCGCCGAGCTCGAAATGCTGCTTCTCTGCGGTCGCCCTGTCGATCGCCACCTGGCCCTCGCGCGGCCACTGCCCCGTGACGAGTTTGACCGGATTGAGGGTCTGGTCGGCAGAGGGATCGACGCCGACCGCAGTGCCGTTTCCGGCCTTTCCGATCGGCTTGCCGCTCTTGTCGACGAGCCTTGCCTCATCCTCGATCGAGCCTTGCGCGAGGCGCACGCCGGGCAGGCGCTCCACCCTGCGGAGTACGTCGGCGGCGAAAGCGGGCGCCTGGGCCGTGTCGTCACCGGTATTGACCGCTTCCTCGGAGCTGATCACGGCGTCGGTCGCCTGGTACGACTCGTCGTAGATGTTGTCGAAGGTTTGGCCGAGCGTATCGGTGAGGACGAAGCTGCCGCTGACCATCGCAACGCCGAGCACGATCGCGAACGCCGTCAGACTGGCGCGCAGCTTGCGGCCCAGCAGTCCCTTGAGAGCAACGGCGATCATCGTGCACTCACCTCCTCCATCACCTTGAGAACCTCGCCCGCAGTCGAGGGCCCGAGGTCCTTGACGATCAGGCCGTCTGCGAGGAAGAGGATCCGGTCGGCGATCGCCGCCGCCTGGGCGTCGTGGGTCACCATGACGGTCGTCTGCCCGTAGTTCGTGACCGAGTCGCGCAGGAGGGCGAGGATCTCGCCGCTCGTGGTCGAATCGAGGTTGCCGGTCGGCTCGTCCGCGAACATCACGGTCGGCCTGGAGACGAGGGCACGCGCGATCGCGACGCGCTCTATAAAAGGTCCTGCAAATCGACGTGTTGCGTTGTCCGGCTGGATATCCAATCGAATTCTGAGCTGGATCGTTTGCTGCCCGCACCTCATTGCAGACTCGGCATATCGCGGCAATTTCCCTGCAAAGAGCGTTTTCCAGCAAAGGTGATTGCGCAGGCCGGCGAAAACCGGTCACGGCATGGGCGCACCCCCTACGGCCGATCGGCTCGCAGCGCGTCGCGGTCGATCTGCTTCCAGCCGCTGAGAAGGCCGTTAGAGCAGCGGTGACTACGAAGAGGCCGCTACAAGGTGTTCAGCAGCGCCTCGGTCTCGGCGAGCGCCGGCTTGTAGCCCATCGCTACAAACAGGTCGCGGGCCTTGCGGAGCGGCTCCTCGGCTCCAGGCCGGCCGAAGGCAATCAGGCAGCGACCCTCGCCGAGGAGGGCGTGGGCGCGCTCGGGAACGTTCCCGAACTCCTGCCAGCGTCCGGCCACTTCGGCGTACAGGGTTGACGCCTCGGCGTGGTCGCCGGCGTGCTCGGCCAGCTCGGCGCGGGCGGCGCAGAGGGCGTGCTCGTCGAGCGGGTAGCGAGGCTCGAGCCGGTCGGCGAGCCGCTTCGCGAGCTCGGGGTCGCCGGCGGCGAGCGCGGTTCGCAGCATCGCCGCCAACTGTCTGGGGTAGTAGGGCGTGCCCGCCGCCGCCTGCTCGAGCTCCGCTAGCAGGGCGGACGTGCGCTCGGGAGCCTCCGCCGCGAGTGCGCCGGCGGCGGAGGCGAGTGCGAACCAAGTGTTCTCGGCGGTGCCGCTCTCGCGCGCCGCCTCGATCACCCAATCCACCTCGCTGCGCGCTCCCTGCTCGCCGCGGGCAAGACGGCTCGCGAGCTCAACTGCGCGCACAAAGATCAGCGATTGCGTGTCGCCGCTCGCCTCGAGCACGGCGGCAAGCCGGGCGGCGCGTTCCAGCGCCTCCTCGGGGCGGCCAAGCTCCGCCAGCAGGAGAGGGCATTCGGCCTCTAGCTGCGCCGCCGACTCGGCGAGGCCGCGCTGCTCGCAGAAGGCGATCCCCTCCTCGAAGGCGACGAGCGAGCGCGCCGGCCCCTCGAGCGGGTAGCGGGCGATGGCGAGGTTGTTCTGCAGGGTCGCGGCGTCTCGGCCTGCCCCCCGCTCGACGAGCAGGGCGAGCGCCCGCTCCATCTCGGCGAGGCCGTCCGCGTCGCCGAGGTAAGCGCGTGCGAAGCCGCGGTAGCCGAGCGCGCGCGCCGGCTCCGGCAGGCCGAGCATCTCGGCGAGCGCGTGCGCACTGTCGGCGGCCGCGATCGCCTCTGCGTAGGCGCCGCGGAGCATCTGCACGCTCGCGAGCTGCGCGTTCGCGGCGACGAGTCCGGGGCCGGGAACCTCCCGCTCGAGCAGATCGACCGCCTCGGTGGCGAGCGCGAGCCACATGCCGCCGTCGCCGAGGCGGAAGGCGACGCGCGAGCGGAGCTGGAGCGCCCGTGCCACGGCTTGGGTCTCGCCGCGCGCACGGAGAGAGGCGAGCGCCTTCTCGAGCGCCTCGGCCGCCTCGCGCGGGCGGCCGGCCTGGAAAGCAGCGTCCGCCCAGCGGACAAGTAGCTCGGGCCGTTCGGCATCGTCGGACGGCGTCAGCTCGAGCGCCCGGGCGAGCCGCGCCTCGGCCTGGACGGTATCGAGGCCAAGCGCCCGCTCCCCGGCCAGCACAAGGAAGCGCCGCGCTGGCAGGGCGAGTTCGTCAGCCTGTTCTCTGTCGCCAGCCGCCTCGGCGAGCTCGAGCGCTTGCAGATAGTGGTAGGCGAGCACCTCGGCCAGGTCCTCGACGCGCCCGCCGGCCTTGCGCTCGATCCAGACGGCGGCCGAGCGGTGACGACGCGCCCGCTCCGCCCTCGGAATCTGGCCGTAGGCAACGTCGCGTACGAGCAGGTGCCAGAACGAGTACTCGCTCTCCCCCTTCATCGAGCTCGTCCGAGCGGGGCGGACGAGCTCCTTGCGGGCAAGCTCATGGAGGGCCAGCTCGACCTCGCCTCCCTCGCGGCCGCCAATCTCGGCCAGGGCCCCGGCCCAAAACACCTTCCCGAGCACCGCCGCATCGTGTGCTCGAGGCCGCGGTCTGCGAGCAGGCGCACGAACTCCTCCGCATAGAGCGGGTTCCCGCCCGCCCGCTCGAGGATCGCCCGCTCGAGCCGCTGGCTGAGGACGGTCGTCGTGATGAGGTTGGAGACGAGCTCCGCGGTCTCCTGATCGGAGAGCGGTGAGAGGTTGATCGTGTGGGCATTCCGCTGCCCGGCTCCCCAGCCCGGCCGGCGTTCGTAGAGCTCCGGTCGCGCCGCGCAGAGGACGAGCAGCGGCACGCCCTGCGACCACTCGGTCAGGTGCTCCAGGAACGCGAGCAGCGCTTCGTCTGCCCAGTGCAGATCGTCGAACACGAGCACGCTCGGGCGGGCGGCTGCCAGCCCCTCGAGGAAGCGCCGCCAGGCCGTGAACAGCTCCTGCCGCTCGGCCGGCGAAGCCGCCTCGACCCCGACCAGCGGCGCCAGTCTCTGCAGCAACCACGGCCGCTCGGGCTCCTCGGGGGAGACGGCCGCCTCCAGCTTCCCTGCAGCGACTTCGGCGGAGTCGGACTCGAGGATGCCGGCCTCCGCCTTGACGATCTCGCCCAGCGCCCAAAAGGTGATCGCCTCGCCATAGGGGAGGCAGCGACCCTGCCGCCAGCGAATGATCTCGGGCTTCGCCTCGATGTAGGCGAACAGCTCGGCGATGAGCCGGCTCTTGCCCACTCCCGGCTCGCCGACGATCGTGACCTGCTGCACCGAGGGCTGTTGCACTGCCCGCTCGAAGGTCCCGACCAGAAGCGGCTTCTCGAGCTCGCGACCGACGAACGGGGTCTTATATTGGCGGCTGACCTCCCGACCAAAGCGGGCGCGGGCCGCCGTCGGGCGCCAGACCGAGAGTGGCTCCGCTTTCCCCTTCACGGAGACCGGCGCCAGCAGCTCGTACTCGAATACCCGGAGCGTCGCTCGGTAGGTCTGCTCGCCGACCGCGACCCCATTCACCGGCGCCGCGCTTTGGATGCGCGCGGCCGTGTTCACGACGTCGCCGGTGACGATCCCCTCCCCCTGCTCAGGGCGGGCGCCGACCGCCACCACCGCCTCGCCCGTGTTGATCCCCACCCGCACCTGCAGGTGGAGCTCGGGATCGGCCTCGTTCAGCTCCGCGATCGCCT
>WNFU01005533.1_pt1 | contig 27841 bp, 16 predicted proteins | sample 5400121 | NCBI WGS metagenome assembly WNFU01 (sample SAMN13153360, study PRJNA577476) | soil metagenome | isolation source: 100 cm soil or saprolite under grassland replicate 1 | place: USA:California | collected 2016-06-15 | reverse complement strand
CCGGTGCACTCCAAGTGAGACCGTTGTCAGTCGAGCGCGCGACCTGGAGCGCACCTCCGCCGACAGCGAAGTTGTTCCAGGAGACGTACATCCGCCCAAAGAACGGAGAAGATGGGTTGTTATCCGCATAGCCGGACTCACGGTCGTCACTGCCACCGCTGTGAACGCAGAAATGGGTCCAGCTAAGCGGGTCCCAGGGAGTGGTGGATTTGTAGCCACCCAAGCCCTGACCGCCGCAGGCTCCATCCAGCCAGACGCTGAACCAAGTGTCGGTTGGCGCGTTGAAGAGAATAACGGGGTCGCCCACCGTATTGGAGAAGGGGCTTTGACCACTGGCTAAGGTGAGGCGGTCAAAAGTGGCGCCACCGTCAGTGGAAACCGAACAGCCGGATATGTTGATGGGGGTAACGTTGCGGCCCCGGGAGTCGTTGTAGCAAACGACGACCTGTTGGGGGTTTTCCGGGTTAACCGTAGTGAATGTCTCCGACTGTACGATATTGGGAGGGGTCTCGGGATGGTTGATCAGGTTGACGTCCCCGGCGCCATACAGGGGCACAAGCAATTTTTTGACAGCCTGGCCGATGCGTTGGAAGAAGCCGCCCACAGAGGAGGAACCTGGAGTCGCGTCTGCGCCGCAGGCGAGCATGATGGCTCCGGCCCGGAAGTTCTCCATCTTGTGGATGCCGAGTTCCTCAATTTTGGAACAGTCGAACCCCACTGGTACCAGTGGGTCGTTGGACGCGGTAATAATATGATTCCTTATCTTCACCGGTGCGCTATTCGCGGCGAAGGCGTCAAGGCCCACCAGCGCCAGGGAAATGCCGGCCAGCGCTATGCACAGGCCGATTAGAATGCGCAGATTAAAAAAGGCGGAACGTGAAGTGGATTTCTTTTTCATGGAGTTAGGTAATGATGTGGACGGAACTTAAGTGAAGGAGCGCTATTCGTAGCATAACCGCTACCAGCACGCCAACACTTTGTGTGTGGTTGCCCAAGGGTTTATTGGATGCCGGAATTTTGGCAAGCTTTTTCTTAGATTTTTCGCGGAACATGAGAACACGAATTTCACGAATCTACACGGATTGGATCGGGTCCAAAGCCTCGTGGGAATGGGTGTAATTCGTGTTCCTGGTTTCCGCAATGGTAACAACGCTGTTACTATTTCGCGCAAGCTCGCCGCCACATGAGTCTGTCGGAACGGGACAGCGATTCCCTGCGTCACTTCAATTGTGCCTGCGCGCGTCGCAGATTGTCCGCCGCATCTTTCAGCTCCGGCTTGAGACGGAGCGCCGCCTCAAATTCCGGAATGCTCTCCATGGGTTTCCCAGATGCAAGCAGGGCCAACCCCAGATTGTTATGGGCCACGGCACTGTTGGGATTCAACCGCAGCGCCTCGTGAAGCTCATCAATAGCCTCTGGAATTCTGCCCAACCGTGCCAGCGCGCGTCCAAAGTCAGCACGAAGATCTGCGTCTTTGGGCGCAAGCTGTGATGCGCGGCGCATCTCTTCAAGCGCGGCTTGATCCTGGTTTTGGTTCCACAGCGCGTGGGCCAACTGCACGCGCGCTTTCGGCAGGTCCGGCTGTGAATGGATTGCAGTTCGGAAATACTCGATGGCTTCCGGCAGCCGGCCTTGGTGCGCACGGGTAACGCCCATGATCACCAAGCCGTCGTAGAAATTGGGGTTGATCTGCAACGCCTTCTCAAAATGCGCCTCGGCCTCATCATATCTTTCGGCCACGGCCAAGGCCACGCCCAGGTTGTGTTCTATGCGGACATTAGGTGGAGTGACTGCTAGCGTGTGCTCAAACAAAGTGAAGCTGTCACGCCAGCGCTGAATCTGCGCGTTAGTAAGAGTAGCAAGAATCAGTAGAATCCCGCCAGCTATTCCTGCGCTGAGCGCTGGCGCAACCCGCCAGCTCTTAGCGATGTCCGCTAATCCGAACACGAGCGCAATGAACAAACCGATCGACGGAATATAAAAGTAGCGGTCCGCCATGATTTGCCCGCCAACCTGAACGATTCCTATTACCGGAACCAGTGTTCCCAGAAACCAAAGCCAGCCAACCATAAGGTACGGCCGAATTCTCCGTTGAGAAACACAAAACACCGTAATTCCAATCAGCAGAAACGCTGCGCCGATGATCTGCCAAGCCGGTATGCCAACAAACGGATAATAGACCGCCAGATCATTTGGCCAGAAAGTGAGCAGTAAGTATTTCGCATACGACACAAGCGCGATCGAGAGCCGCAGCGCAACAGGGGCAGCGGCGAGTGTGCGCACAGCGCCTCCACGCGATTGCGCTATCAACGTGATAACGGCGGACGCCGCCACGAGAGCAAACAATGGCAATTTCTCCCGTATAAGCGGCGCAATTGAAATGGATTTATTGCGGCTTCTCGATTGTGACAGACGGCGCAACGGCCAGTAATCGAGCAGCAACATCACGAACGGCCAGGTGACCAGCATCGGTTTCGCAAGCAAACCCAGCCCCAGTGTCACGGCTATCCAGGTATATCGCTTGCGCGAGGGTGCCTCTGTATAGCGCACATAAGCAGTGAGCGACAGCAATCCGAAAAATGTGGACAGCGTATCTTTGCGTTCGGCCGCCCAAGCAACCGACTCCACATGCAACGGATGCAGTGCGAAAAGCACGGCGACCAGTGCGCTTGGCCAGCGGGCGCGTGTTGTTCGCAACAGAAACAAGAAGACAAGTAACGTGTTTGCCACATGAATCAGCGCGTTGACCAGCAAATGGCGGCCCGCGTTCACGCCAAAGAGCTGGCAATCGATCATGTGTGAAATCCAAGTGAGCGGATGCCAGTTTGTTGCATGAAACGTGGTGAACGCCCAGGCGAGTCCCGCGAGCGTAATACCGCGATTCACCATTGGGTTTTCCCGGATATATGTGGGGTCATCAAGGTTGATGAACTGATGCCCGATCACTTGCGCATAAATCGCAAACGTCATTACCGCCAAACCCAGCAGGGTGAGGAGATTAGGTCGGCCGAATCTTTTAGTGTGGCTGAGTGGCACGGCGTTTCGTTTGTTAGCCGTGGTGACGCCGGCACTTTTTCTTTTTCCCGCTGTTCGTTTGGCCATGCTCTTTGCGAGACTAGCACACTAGGAACAAGCGACCACTCGACCGGCGCATAAGTCTAAGCACGACCTCGCGATGATTGCCGATTCTTGTTTCGCTCTCGTTGGAACGTGCTAAGTGCGATCTTAGCGGTGATTGCTGGTGAGCGGATCCCACGGTGCGACTTCAATAGATGGCGAAGTACAGGACGAGAAGGAGCGAATGATCCCGCGTGTCCCTCGCTTATCAATTGTTGACAAGTCTTTTTCTAGAATTCTTTACGGAATCTGTCGATTTCCGATCTTTTTTCGCGATGCGCCCTGTCCGTGATTCTGGCTGCACAGCACGGCGGCGATCGGAAATCCCGCGGCGTCTCGTGGACGCAAATGAGTCTTTCTCCGCTCGCGTCGTGCAAGCCGGCCAACACCCCCAGTATCTGATCGTCGCATAATCACGATCGCCATTGCTGCCGGCGCTCTCTCCCGTCACATAGGGATTACCCGACGCGTCGACAGCGATCGCATACGGACCATTTGGAAGGTCGTTGCCATTGCCCGGACCATTGTACCGGTCAACCCATTGTTGTGTGCCCAAGCTATTGTACTTTATCGTCGCGAAATCATAGCCTGTGCCTGAACCAATACTGTATCCCGTGACAAAGACATTGCCTGAGCCGTCAACGGCTATCGCCCGCGCAACGTCATCAGAATTTCCCGGGCCGTTGTACACTGTAGCCCACTGCTGGGTGCCCGACGGGTCGTACTTGACCGATGCGTAATCAGTAGGAGCTGCAGGCAAGTTGGTCTGTCCGGTAACATAGACATTGCCTGAAATGTCAATCGCCATGGCATAGGCGGCGTTAAGCGCATTGCCGGGTCCATCATAGCGGGCAACCCACTGTTGTGTGCCTGACGCATTGTACTTGATCGTCGCGTAGCCTCCAACCCCCCCTTGAGCCGCCGCTCGTTCCCGTAACATACACGTTGCTTGCGCCGTCAACGGCAATGGCAACGGCATTGTCACTCGAATTGCCCGGTCCATTGTAGCGGGCCACCCACTGTTGTGTGCCTGCAGTGTCGTACTTGATCGTGGCGTAATCGTCGCAAATGAAATTAATGCAGCCGACGCCGCCCATGCCAGCGCTGCCTCCCGTAACATAGACATTGCCTGAGCTGTCAACGGCAATGGCAACGGCAGAGTCATCAGAACTCACAGGCCCATCGTAGCGGACAACCCATTGCTGTTGCCCCACCGAGTTATACTTGATCGTGGCGTAGTCAAATCCGTTGCCCGACCCGGTGCTCCGTCCCGTAACATAGACATTGCCTGAGCCGTCAACGGCAATGGCATAGGCATAGTCATTGCCATTACCCGTCCCATCATAGCGGGCAACCCACTGTTGTGCGCCCGAGGCGTTGTATTTAATCGTGGCGTAATCAAATATGGTGCCCGACCCGAGGCTGTATCCCGTAACATAGACATTCCCCGACCCGTCAACAGCAACCGCATAGGCGCCATCGTCGCTATCACCCGGTCCATTGTAACGGGTAACCCACTGTTGTGCGCCCGAGGCGTTGTATTTGATCGTAGCATAATCATAATCACCGCTAGTGCGGACGCTCTTTCCCGTGACATAGACATTGCCTGAGCCGTCAACGGCAATCGCATAGGCGCCGTCCCAACCACCCACGACGCCCTTGTAGCGAGCAACCCATACCTCCTGCGCCGTGGCAATGGAGGCCAGAAGTGCGCTCGCCAAGAGTATAGAGAGGTGAATTAAGACACGCAGATTAAAGCACACGCATTGTGACGAGGATTTCCGTTTCATGAATGTTTTTGATGTGAATGGAATTGTCGTTTATAGCAAAAACGCCACAAACTTCTCCTTCCCCCGGGTTTATTGAATGCGTGAGTGAATGGCAAGCTTTTTTTAGATTTTTCGCGGAACAGAGAACACGAATTTCACGAATCTAGACGGATTGGATCGGGTCCAAAGCCTCGTGGGAATTGGTGTAATTCGTGTTCCTGGTTTCCGCAAAGGTAACAACGCTGTAACCATTTCGTTGACACAACTGGACCGAGTCGCGAGGTGCGTGCTGGTGAACGGTCGCCGCGACGACTATTAGCGGGTTGGAATGCCGCCTTGCCGCTGATATTCGCGCCTTGGCCGATCGCATCGTCTGGACGCGGCGACGCCGAATCCACCTTTGATTTATCAGCACGGTGTTCGGTCAAACCTATCCGTGTGATCCGTGGTTCTCTTTCCTATTGGTTTGCCCGGACCGCTTTGAACGTCCCGTGCTTCGAAGGTCCGTCTCCGACGAGTGGCGAGAAATCCGCTTCGCCGGTGATCAAATCCGGACTCTCAAATTTTCCTTTGAGCGTCAAGGTTCCCGCGTCACGCCCCACATTGCCGATGAGAAACTCCACCGGGCCAGAGAACGTTACCGAGTTCCCCTCACCCGCAGTCCACTTTGCCTCGGAAGGTTTGGCGCCCGCCCAAACTTTGGATTGCGGGTCCGTGACCGTCAGGGTGCCTTTTCCGTCGCTTTGTGCATCAAAGCGCAGGAAACGATTTTGCCCGTTAGCAAAAGTAATCTCGACCTTCCAACTTCCAGTCAGGTTCGGAGACTCTGCCTCGGCGAGGACGAAGGAGAATGTGTTCACGGCCATTACCAGGATTATTGCGCGCGTTGCTTTCACGTTTTTTTCTAGTCGAGATTTGTTATCCGGGCAAGGTGCGTTTTTTTTGGGACTGCTGGTGGCGCATATTCTGTTTTAGCGTAAATTCGCCAACTCTGTGAAAAGTGGTTGCGTCAGCCGAGAATTGAAAGCAGCTGGAGCGATTCCGGGGCGAGCCGGTGCCGGGGTCAACGTCCCGGGCTTCAGTAAGACCGGTATACGTAAATCGAAGACCGGTCGGTGGCGCGCGGCCGCGTTGATGGCTCTGAATTTGTTCATGATCGCGCACATCATTCAGTGGCGGTTCATGGGCAAGACGGTTTCGCCTATCGAGCCCTCGGAAACGATGTACACGCTGCAGAACGGGTTTGTGAACGCGGGCTTCATCTTTTTTAGCCTGGCAATTTTGGCGACGCTCATCTTCGGACGTTTTGTTTGTGGGTGGGGTTGTCACATACTTGCATTGCAGGATTTCTGCGGCTGGCTGCTCAAGAAAATGGGTCTTCATCCGAAGCCGTTTCGGTCGCGGCTCCTGGTGTATGTCCCGCTCGGCGCGGCGCTGTACATGTTTGTCTGGCCCGTTGCTTATCGATTGTTTTCGAATCCGGGACACGGACCAATCATCCCGAAATTCACGAATCATCTGGTGACCACAAATTTTTGGGCGACGTTTCCTTCTGTCGCGGTGGCCATCCCGTTTCTGTTTATTTGCGGCTTCGTCACCGTTTATTTTTTGGGGCAAAAAGGCTTTTGCACTTATGCGTGCCCGTATGGCGGTTTCTTCGGCCTCGCCGACAAATTCTCGCCGGGAAAAATCCGGGTCACGCCTGCGTGCAATCAGTGCGGGCATTGTACTGCCACGTGCACTTCGAACGTGCAGGTGCACGCGGAAGTGAAGCAGTACGGGATGGTTGTCGATCCGGGTTGCATGAAATGCATGGATTGCGTCAGCGTTTGTCCAAACGACGCGCTCTATTTCGGTTTTGGGAAGCCGACGCTTCTGGCTCCGAAATCGAATGTCATTAAGAGACATTATTCATTGACATGGCCTGAAGAGGTCGTCGGCGCATTGGTCTTTCTGGGAAGTTTCCTTGCTGTTCGCGGTGTTTACGCGCTGGTTCCATTTTTGATGGCGCTTGGCTGCGCCGCGGTCACAACGTTTCTCACTCTGAAAACGTGGCGATTACTTCGGGGCAGGGAGTTGTCCTTTTACCGGTTCAATTTGAAATCGTCAGGAAAAATTCACAAGACTGGCCTGGCGTTTGCAGCCTTTGCCTGTGCATGGATTGGGTTAAACCTGCACTGCGGCTGGGTGCGGTATCACGAGTTCTTCGGCAACGTCGCATTCAACAAGCTTCACTTGCCCGACGAACTGGCCTTGGCGCAGCTCGATCCAGCCCGCTGGCTCAGCCCGGCGGATCGGGAAAACATTCTTCAAGGAAAAGAGCATTATCTGGCGGCTTCGAGGACGGGATTGTTTGTAAACAACGAAGCTCTGCCGAAGCTGGCCTGGTTTGAATATTTGTTAGGCGACGCTGCGCAATCCGTGCAAACGCTCCACACGGCCGCAGCTCATCAGAAAGACGAGAGCAAAGCTTTGAGCCTCTATTATCGCGGCGCGATCTTGAACCGCCTGGGACGTTACGAAGAAGCGCGTGCGAGTCTGGACCAAGCGCTGGCCGAAAGAGATGACTTGATCCTGGCGCGCCAGGAGAAGGGCGAATCGCTCTGGCAGCTCGGGCACCGGGAGGAAGCCGTTTCGGTTTGGAGCGATGCCGTACAGCGGAATGCGCGTTTGGCTTTGGTTAACAACGAGCTTGCAGGTGCGGCGCGCTTGTCAGGCAACCTCGAGCAAGGCGATGTTCACGAAAAACAGGCCGACCAATTCACACCTAATAATCCCCTTTATCATTGGGTGCTCGGGCGCCGACTCCATGACCTTGGAATGACTGACCTGGCCGAAAAACATTTCCAGCAAGCAAAGCAACTTGATACGAGCAGCGAAATACCCGCGGAGCGCTGAGTCGCCCGCCCTGGTTCTTGGGAGCATCGGGCAACGGCCGGACCAGCCTGTCCTTTTCGGCAGCTTGCCGAAAAGCTATCGTATCTCTACGGCCGCGGCGCGGGAGTAGGGCGTGGCGAAGGTGGCGGTGGGGGCGGTGTCAGGTGAGGCGGCGGAGTGGGCCGCGGCACGGGGGTCGCACGCGGCCTTGGCGTTGGAATCGCACGCGGCGCAATCACCTCAAATTGGGCCATCATTCCGTCATCCTCGTGCTCGATCATGTGGCAGTGGAGAACGTACATGCCAATGTGATCGGTGAACTTCAGCTTCACCTCGAGTGTTTCGCCGGGGTCCAGGTACCAGGTTTCCTTCATCGTTTCGTACGGGTAGCACGGCCCGCCGTTGCGACTTATGCACTGCTGATACACGTCGTGAATGTGCGCGGTGTGGGGCCTGCCTGTGGGATTTGTGAAAATCCACCTCTCAGTCGTTCCCAGCACCGGCCGGGCGTCGATACGGTTAGGATCGAATCTCAGGCCGTTGATGGTCCAGTGACCCGACACTCGGTCAAAGTTCCAGGTTCGCGTCCGTGTGGGTTCACCGATATTTGGCAGGGGACGCAGGACTGGCGGGATCGTGCTGGGATCGACGACGTGCTGAGTGACCCGGAATTGAAGCAGTTGCATGCCCGTAAGCGTATCCGTGAGATAGATTTCCTCCCCAAGTCTCCCAGCAAAATCGACAACCACGTCCATACGTTCCGCCGGGCCCGTTCGCATCTCCGCCCGCGCCACCGGTGAGGGGAGAAGGCCGCTCTCTGTACCGATCTGTATGAACAGAGTTCCCGTGCTGAGTACGAGGTTATAGGTGCTAGAATTGGACGCGTTCAAGATGCGGAAGCGATATTTCCGGTCGCCCACCTCGAAGTATGGCTGGTAAACACCGTTGACAAGGATCTTGTCGCCACTCACGCCATTAGGATCAAACACGTACGGGATTTGGTTATTCTCGTCGAATTGCCGATCGGCGATTGCCAAAGGCACGTCGAAGTCGCCGGAGGGCAGCGTCGCCGGGTCAGCCGGGTCATCGATGATATACAGGCCGGCGAGACCGAACCACACGTTACGGCCGGTAACATCCATGCGGTGGTCGTGGTAAAAATGCATCGTGCCGCGTTCGGGCATACCTTCCTCAAGGCCGGTGTAGGTATAGGTCCGTGATTCCCCTGTCCCGACGAGGAGATCGTTTGGTCGGCCATCATTCTCCGGAGACGAATGGTTGCCGTGGTTATGCGGACTTAAGGCGCCGGCGACTGGGTCGAGGTTATTCATAAAGGTGACGTTAGTCGTCTGCCCAGTAGGCCTGCGAATGGTCAGGCCCGGGTATGTCCCTCCATAGGTCCACATGGTTGTGCATGGCCCGTCGAGTATCTGCACGCACGCCCCCTCGATGCTGACCGACACGTTCGCGTCGGTGGTAGCAGGCGGGAAGAGCAACGGATGCGAAAAAGGTGTGGGCGTCGGCGTCGTGCTTGGAGTCGGAGTTGGTGTTGCTGTTGGGGTTGACGTTGGCGTAGCCGTCGGAGTCACGGTTGGTGTGGCGGTCGCCGTCGCGGTTGGCGATGGAGGAGGCTGAGTCGCCGTGGCACTTGCACTTGCCGTAGGTGTAGCCGTAGCGGTCGGTGTTGCTGTCGGAGTAAACACGGCTGTTGGCGTAGGCGTCGGCGTAAACGTAGCCGTTGCCGTCGATGTTGCAGTTGGCGTAAACGTCGCGGTGGCAGTCGGGGTCGATGTTGGAGTAGGTGATGGTTGCACCGTAGGCGTCGCGGTGGAGGTAGGACTAGGTGTTGCTGTTGGCGACGCAGTCGGAGTAGCCGTTGCAGTAGCTGTCGCCGTTGGTGTCGGAATTGGAGTAAACGTGGCTGTTGGAGTAGGCGTTGGCGTGAATGTAGCTGTAGCTGTGGCAGTCGCCGTTGGCGTCGGAGTAAACGTAGCTGTCGCCGTCGGAGTAAACGTGGCTGTTGGTGCAGGCGTCGGCGTGTGAGTAGCTGTTGGAGTTGGTGTAGGCGTAAATGTAGCCGCAGCGGTGGGCGTCGCTGTGGCGGTTGGCGTTGGCGTGGGGCTTGACGCCGTGTATTGGATCGTTAGCACTGGCGGGCTGCTGCTCTCTCGGGTGTCAAACCGCTTCGCCGTCGTGAAGGTTGACTCGTCGCCCAACACCAGCCAGCCGAAGTTACTGGACGGATTGTTCACCCACGACAGCACATCGGCCACCATCTGTGCCGAACTCCACGTATAATCTCCGACGGCACCCACTGATTGGCTTGCGCTGACTGTGCCGGAAAAGTCCCCGCCTTGGGTCGTCCAAAAAATAGTGCTGTAGAAACGATGCCGCCATGTGGCATCGTTTGTGGTGGCGGGTGCTCCTTCACCCTCCTGTGCATTTGCGTTGGACGTTCCTTCTCCCCAGTCGGCGAGTAGCTTGTGCAGCTCCACGATTCGCGCGGTATTCAGATTCGTCCTGGACATGTGCATAGTCAGGCTCGCGCTAGTGATCGTCGAGCCCGGCGGAACGCTCCCCGCGATGTTGAAGGCAAGCACGCCTCGCCGAATGTAAACGGGGTCTGCTGTCTTGCCGGCGAAAAAGTGATCACCGACGGCATTGCTGCGATCGCCGTTAACGGCTTGGTACTCGTAGAGAGTATTATCTTTGCTGGGGTTGAGAGTGATGGTGGGCGCGCTCTTTGCATTGGGCGTGATCCCGCCCAACGCGCCGGCCAGCACAACTGCCAATAAAGTTATGCGTCGGATGTTCAATGGATTTTCAAAAGTTTAGTGCCCTTGCGATTTCTCGACTGCGCGTTTCTTGCGTTTTTCTAATCGCGCATTGCGAAGGAATACCCTTTGAGCCCTAGCAAAGTCGGCCACCGGGCGCTCAGTGTTTATCATATTGAAGGCTGCAGTTCTCTGGGAGCGCAGGCTGCTAGCTTGCAGTCGCCGGCAGCTTGCCGACGACACCAAGGCGTTTCGGCAATCTTTGGCTTCGAATGCGCAAAGAGCTATTCGGCAAGTTGCCGAAAAGAACAGGCTAGCAGGCTATGCTCGCCAGAAGTACTGCGACCCGCGGAGGGCGGCTACGGCGTCGGCCTTGGCACCGGAGTGGGACGCAGCGAGACAGTAGGCGAAGGAGGCGGTGTCAGATGAAGTGGCGGAGTAGGCCGCGGCGCCGGAGTCGCGCGCAGCCTCGGTGTTGGAATCGCGCGCGGCGCGACTACCTCAAATTGCGCCATCATTCCGTCGTCGGCGTGCTCGATCATGTGGCAGTGGAGCATGTACATGCCGGTGTAATCAGTGAACTTCAACTTCAGTTCGATGCTTTCTCCAGGATCCAGGTACCACGTTTCTTTCATCGTCTCGTACGGATAACAGGCTCCGCCGTTGCGACTGAGACACTGCTGATAGACGTCGTGCATGTGCACCGTGTGCGGCTGTCCCGTGGGGTTTGTGAAGATCCACCTCTCGGTGGTGCCCAAGATCGGCCGAGCGTCGACCCGGTTCGGATCGAATCTCAGCCCGTTGATCGTCCAATGGCCCGCCGTGTGATCAAAGCTCCAGTTACGAGTGACTGTCGGCTCGCCGATATCTGGGACAGGGCGCAACGTCGGCGGAATCGAGCTGTCATCAATGAGGTGCTGAATGACCCGGAACTTCAGCAGGTGCATGCCCGTTCGCGTATCCATGAGATAAACGTCCTGGCCGAGTCTTCCGGCAAAATCTACAACAACGTCCAGACGTTCGGCGGGACCCATTCGCATGTCTGCTCGTGTCACGGACCCGGGCAACAGCCCGCTCTCAGTGCCGATCTGTATGAAGAGATCGCCGCTGCTCAGCGCAAGGTTGTAGATGCGAGCATTGGACGCGTTCAGGATGCGGAGCCGATACTTGCGATCGCCCACATCGAAGTATGGCTGGTAAACGCCGTTAATCAGGATCTTGTCGCCAGTCACGCCATTAGGGTCGAACACGTAAGGGATCTGGTTGTTCACGTCGAACTGCCGGTCGGCGATTACCAACGGCACGTCAAAATTGCCGGAGGGCAGCGTCGCCGGATCAGCCGAGTCATCGACGATGTATAGACCGGCAAGACCCATCCACACGTTACGGCCGTTAACGTCCATGCGATGATCGTGGTAAAAATGCATCGTGCCGCGCTCTTTAACGCCATTCTCAAGGCCAGTGTATGTGTAAGTTCGCGATTCCCCTGTTTCGATGAGAAAATCTTCTGGCTGACCATCATTCTCTGGAGAGGAATGGTTGCCGTGGTTATGCACCGTTAACGCACCTGCGCCTGGGTCGAGGTTGTTTGTAAATGTGACGTGAGTCATCTGGCCAGTCGGCCTGCGGATAATCAGGCCGGGATATGTGCCGCCGTAGGTCCACATGCTTGTGCACGGCCCATCCAATATTTGCACGCACGCCTGGTCAATGCTGACCGGCACGTTAGGTTGCGTAGTGACCGGCGGGAATAGTAATGGATGTGAAAAAGGTGATGGCGTCGGTGTGGGCGTTGGCGTAGGACCAGCTGCAATCCTGAGCGTCGTCGCGCCCGCAAAATTTGCACCGATCGCGGCAAGTCCGGCCGCGAGCACAAGCATTACTAACGCTTTGCAAGCCATGCGATAAATGAGATGGCTTACGGCCGAGGCGCTGGAGTAGGACGAGGCCGAGGAGTCGGCACAACCCTGGGTCCGGGTATGTACTGAATGGTGAGCACAGGCGGGCTCGCGCTCTCACGCGTGTCGAACCGCTTTGCCGTGAAGAATACCGACTCGTCGCCCAACATCAGCCAGCCAAAGTTGCTGGCTGGGTTATCCAACCATCCCTGTACATCGGCAACCATTTGCGCTGAGCTCCACGTGTATTGACCAACCGGGCCAACCAACTGGCTTGCGCTCACTGTTGCAGAAAAATCTCCGCCTTGCGTGGTCCAAAAAATTGTATCGAAGAAACGGTGTCGCCATGTTGCATCATTAGGCGTAGCTGGCGCTCCGTCGCCTTCTTCTCCAGGTGCAACGGACGTTCCCTCGCCCCAATCGGCAAGCAGCTTGTGCAATTCCATAAGGTAAGCGGTGATCGTCGGCGTTCTGGACATATTTACGCTCAGGCTAGCGGCGGTAATCGTCGAGCCTGGCGGAATATTTCCAACGATGTCGAACGCGAGCACGCCGCGGCGTAACTCATCCATCGCTGTCTTACCGGCGAAGAAATGAAAGCCAAGCGCATTACTGCGGTCCCCATCAAGAGGATCGTATTCATAAAGAGTGTTATCCTTGCTGGGGTTAATGTTGACGGTTCCTGCGCTCGCTAAACTTCCTCCGAGGGAGCCGAGCGCAGCCGCGACTGCGAGTACGAGTAATCTTCTACGATTCATAGGTATTCCTCTGGTTGGTATTAAGATTCGCTAACGCCAATAAGCCAGGCGCGGCCCGGGAGTCGGCCGAGGCCTTGGCTGCGGAGTACCCCTTGGGGACGGAGTAGGCCGCGGTGTAGGTGTCATGGTCGCAGTAGCGGTAGCCGTAGGCGTCGATGTTGGCGTAGCGGTAGCTGTCGCAGTCGCGGTAGCAGTAGCCGTTGGTGTTGGAGAAGGTGGGGCACTTCCGATAGGCGTTGGTGTCGGTGTAAACGTGGCTGTCGCTGTAGGCGTGACTGTTCCCGTTGCCGTCGCAGTCGGCGTAAAGGTGGCTGTTGGACTCGGAGTGGCAGATGGCGTAGGAGTTGGGCAGGGTGGCGGGATATAGACGTAGCTTTGTCCGCCAGTCGCCGCACCACCGGAGCCGTTGCAGAAGTACTGAGTAAAGAACGTGTTGTCTCTCTGCACTCCAGCTGTGGCCGATGTGTTGCCATTAGTCACTGTGCCGTAGATCACGTCAAAGCGTGGCTGCCCCTCGTACAACCTCAGCTCGACGTTCGCAGTACCACTCCCCGGGAAGTACTGTGACCGCCACTCGATATTGAAGATGCGGTTGGGAGCAGTGCCACTCACTGATGTGAATATGCCGAACCCACTGTTGACCAAATACAGATCGTCCCAGTACGGGAAGATGGTGTAGTTGTGGGCGGTCCATGGCAGGCAGATGTTGGTGAAGGTCGTATCGGTGGTCGTGAACTGGGCATTGCCGTTGGACGACAGATTGATCGAGGTGAAGGTCTGGTCGTACAACGTATAAGGGAAGGGCAACGCAATTGTGGTCACCGTATCATCCCCGTGATTGCCGATGTCGGTAGTGCCTGGCACGATGCTGCCGCCGATCTGATTTATCACGTACGCGCCAATGCAAGGCGTGGGCGTTGAAGTTGAGGTGGGCGTCGGAGTCGGCGTGAACGTTGCCGTAGCTGTAGGTGTAGGCGTAAACGTAGCCGTAGCTGTAGGTGTTGGCGTCGGGCTAGCTGTCGCAGTTGCCGTTGGCGTCGGGCTGGCTGTGGGTGTCGGAGTTGGCGTGCCACCGCCCATTGGTCCCTGGATCGCAACCATCATTGGCGAGCCTGTCTTGAAAAAGCCGACCGTCGCATTGGCATTTTGCGGCGGTTGATCGGCGTCGAACCGGAAATTATACAATGTGCCCCAACGGATCGCATTTGCGTTCTGGTTCTGCGCAAACGTTTCGCTGTTCCAAGTTATCGACTCACCCGCCTGAGTGACAGTCCACGGTTGGCTGCTGTAACCCTGGTTGTTAAATGTACCGTCGTTTGCCCAGCCGGGTTCCTGAGGCGGCGCGTGAAAGCCCATATTACTGATGTTAACTCCCGGCGCCAAAGGTACACTGAACGATTGAATGCCGCGATCGAGGTTCTCATTATACAAGGCATACTCGTAGTGCCAGACCCCCGTAGTTGGGTTGGTCACTTTGTAACCCATGAACCAAATGCCATCATTCCCCGGATCAGGCTGATACTGATTTACTGTTGCGCCTGTCCAAGCCATGATGGCGGGCTGCATCCGCACCGTTGAGCCGACACCGCCAAATGTGAAATTGGTCGGGCCCCCACTGACAGTAAATTGACGGTAGGAAGCATTGTTGTACATGTTGCATTGCCCGGGATGCGATTGGCACCAGGCGTATTCATGCGGAGTGACATACTGGGCTTCGCCGAAATAGATCGCGCCCGGATTTTGCGATGGATCCAGGTCGCTGGTTGCCACGGTGACCCGGTGCGATGTGCCAGTGTGACTGTGACCGCTGTGATTGTTGGCGCCCGATGGGAAGATGCCCGTAAATGGGTTCACCCACGCGCGTGAGCCGATACTGGTTTGATTCGCGTTTAAGCTGGAACCATAAGGATCGGAGCAGCCGGGGCATAGCTGTGAGCCACTGCAACCGGGGGTGCACCCAAAGCCGCAAGCGTTTCCTTGTAGTGCCGTGAAGGCGTGCTTGAGCCAGGACTGGCCGATTTGCTCGAAGCGGTCGTTGTTATTAGTGCTGCTACTCATCCGGTAAAAATTTTGCGGAATAACGGGGTGATCGGTATTCGGCAATGCAAACCAATTCAGTGCCTGGTCGCCGTTATTACAAGAGGTGGTTCCGATGCCCAGCCCCACGAAGTTTCCATTACTTCCGTATTGCGCCATTTCCGGCAGCACGCCGACGATGACATCGGGCCCCGGTACCAGTGTCGGCGCCTCTGGAGCCGCTGCGCCTCGCAACGGCGGCATTACCACCGATCTGAGTTCGCCGTTGACGATTGTGTGAACCCGACTGCATCGCCGCTCCGACAGAAATTTTTCCAACCAGTGCACCGGCATCCAATGGTCGGCCTAGCGCGTCGGAAAAATCTTTTGAAATGCGCAGGTTTCCGCCCGCGATGCTGAGCAACTGCGCATTAGCATCGTAATCGTACTGGTGTCCTTCGATATTGAAAAACGTGAATCCAGTCTTCCCGTCACGTACGGCTAAATCGAAGGCTTCGCTCGAGGAAAGTTTTTCAATCGCCAGCTGCTTGAGAGACGCGCCCAGCGCCGCGGGTAAACTGTAGCCTGAAGCGTTGACCCCGGCTGGAATCAAGGCAGATCCATTGTGACGCTGCCGCTTTCGACAATCATCTTTTGAAGTGTCCCCGTCTGCCCCGGGCCCTCGGCCATTTTCTTCGTAGCGCCAAAAGCCTTTGGGCCGCTCGCCTGCGGCGAGGCAAAGAGCAGGAACAACGGGAGGGCGAGACCGGTGAGCGTTAACTTTGACATTGTAGTGGAGTCCTCTGGTTGCGGTGAGCGTGACTAAGCTTGAGAGAAATCATTTTTTCGCATGCCATAAGGGCACAAGTAAAGAAGATTCTTCCAAAAGTTTAACGCTACCCGAACTCTGGCGAGGGGTATCGACTTCGTCTGGGAGAGCACAGCCTGCCAGTTCGCCACAGGACGGATTCGCCATGGCAGACCTGTCCTTTTCGGCCTTGCCGAAAAGCTCCTAAAAGGCTCCGAGCCGAAGCGTCCTTGTGAAGCGGTAGGTGGTGTCGGCAAGCTACCGCTTCCAACGAGGGGCGATTTCCAATCGCGCCCTGTTGGTCGGCGGCGCTTCGCGCCCTCACTCACCTGCCGCCGGTTACACCAGCTACGGGCGCGGCGGCGGAGTTGGCCGGGGTCTTGCTGGCGGGCTAGACCTTGGTGTAGGTGTAGGTCTTGGAGTAGAGGTTGGTGTAGGCGTTACCGTGGCCGTGGGAGTAACTGTGGTCGTAGGCGTAGCAGTCGCTGTTGGCGTTGCAGTAGCTGTGGCTGTAGCTGTCGGGGTGGACGTTGGAGTTGGCGTACCTGTTGAAGCGTTTGTCCATGCGCCAGTAGGCGGGCCACCTGAGCCGTTGCAGAAGTACTGCGTGAAGATAGTGTCGTCTATCTGCGCTCCCGCTGTGGCGCTCGTGTTGCCTCCGGTCACTGTGCCGTAGATCACATCGAAGCGACTCAGTCCCTCGTGCAACCTGAGTTCGAAGTTGGCACTGCCGGTCCCAGGGAAGTACTGCGCCCGCCATTCGATGTTGAAGATACGGTTGGGAGCAGTGCCACTTATCGATGTGAATATGCCAAACCCACTATTGACCAAATACAGGTCGTCCCAGTATGGCAAGATGGTGTAGTTGTGGTCGGTCCACGGCAGGCACGAGTTGGTAAAGGACGGATCGGTTGTCGTGAACTGGGCATTGCCGTTGGAGGACAGATTGATGCTTGTGTAAGTGATGCCACAGAAGTTGTAAGGGAAAGGCAACGCGACAGTCGTCACCGTATCATCACCGTGATTGCCGATATCGGTTGTGCCCGGGACAATGCTGTTGCTGCTCTGGTTTATTCCACTACAACCCGGCACTGGCGTAGGTGTCGGCGTTGGTGTAGGTGTGGGAGTAGGGCTGGCCGTTGGTGTGGGGGTTGGCGACGGCAACGGAACGTTTCCAGCTGCTTGAACTCCAACAACCGTCGGCGAGCCGGTCTTAAAGTAGCCTACCGTCGCGTTGGTTGGGTTGGGCGGCTGATCGGCATCAAACCGGAAGTTGTACAGCGTGCCGAAGCGAATCGCGTTGGCGTTCTGATTCTGCGCAAAAGTTTCCGTGTTCCACGTGATCGAGCTCGCGTTCTGGGTAACACTCCACGGAGTGTTGCTATATCCCAGGCTCATGAAGGTGCCATCATTTGCGAAGGCGGGATGCTGAGGCGGGGCATGAAATCCGATGTTAGAGATGTTCACCCCGGGTCCAACAGGCACGCTGAAAGATTGGATAGAGCGATCGAGGTTTTGGTTGTAGAGAGCATATTCATAGTGCCAGACGCCGGTACTCGGGTTCGTGACTTTGTAGCCCATGAACCAGATGCCATCGGTTCCCGGGTCAGGCTCCTGTCGGTTTACCGTCGCGCCAGTCCAAGCCATGATGGCCGGCTGTTCTCGCACGGTGGGTCCTGCGCCGGTAAAACTAAAGGGCTGATTAATTCCGGTTACGGTGTACGGACGGTACGAAGCGTTGTTATACATGTTGCACTGGCCCGGATGACTTTGGCACCAGGTGTATTCGTGCGGGACGATGTATTCCGCTTCGGCAAAATACGTCGCTCCTGGGTTCAGCGACGTGTTCAAGTCGTTAACGTCGACCAAAATTCGGTGAGCGGTTACGTCATGACTATGGCCACTGTGATTGTTGGCTGTTGAACCGGGGAAACTCCCAGTGAATGGATTGACCCAGCCACGCGAACCGATGCCGTCTTGCCACCCATTTAAGCCGGCGCCGTATGCGTCAGAGCAGCCGGAGCCAAGACGATCGCCGCCTACACCGTTGCATCCAAAACCGCAACTGTTTGACGATGCCGCCGCAAACGCGTGCTTACCCCAGGACTGGCCGATTTGTTCGAACCGCTCGTTGTTAGTGGCGCCGCCACTCCTTCGGTAAAGGTTCTGCGGAATAAACGGATGGTCGCTGTTCGGCAAGGCAAACCAATTTACGTTCTCCGTCCCTTTGTTGCACGCATCGGTCCCGAGGGCGAGGCCGACGCGGCCCCCGACAGAGCCAGGGTCGGATTGCACAAAATCAAGCAGACTGCCGACGATGACATCGGGTCCGGGAACGGTCCCAGGGAGAGGTTGGTTCACCGCCGGTAACGAGGCGGATTTTATATTACCGTTTTCGTCGAGATGGCTGATTTCGATTGGTTCCATGGTTGCGCCGAGCGAGAGTTGGCCGGCGACTGCGCCGGCGTCTGACGGGCGGCCAAGGGCCTTCGCGAATTCGTTGGAGACCAGCAAACGTCCGCCAGTGATGCTTAGCAACTGGGCGTTCGCATCGTACTCGTAACGATTGCCCTCGACATTAAAGAATACGAGCCCGGTCTTGCCGTCGCGCACGACAAGATCGAACGCTGCGCCGGAAGGAAGTTTTTCGATTACGAGTTGCCTAATGGAAGCGCCTAGCGACACAGGAAGAGCCGGCGCAGAGTTTTGCGGGACCAGCGCCATTGAGCCATGGTCCGGGCCGCGCAGAAGATCGTTAAAGACCAAAATGCTGAAGAAGGAATTGGCCGCGACAGCGAATTGCAGTTTCACGGTTGTTTGCAGTGCGGAGTCCATTCCATTAAACCGTCTGAGATCAAGATCCATTGTGACGCTTCCGTTTTGGACGATCATCTTTTGAAAGGTCCCCCTGTGCTCCTGGCTCTGGACAACTTTTGTTGTATCCCCGAAAGCCTTTGGTCCGCTCGCCTGGGGCGAGGCAAAGAGCAGCAACAACGGGAGCGCGAGACCGGAGAGTGTTAATTTTGACATTGTGGTGGATTCCTCTGGTTGTGTGGGTGTTGCTCGAAGTGAAGAGGTAATTTCTCTCATGTCGTCACCGCGAAGCAAAGAAGATTATGAAAAATCCTGCGGCGCCCCAATCAGCAGGAAGAGGATCGACTTCTCTGAAGACGATGACAAGTAATCGCCGAAGGCGCAGATATCAGGCGGCGAAGCCGCAGGTATGTTTAGCAAGGCGTTGAGGACAACGCGTTCCACCAGTTCATCGTCACTAGCTACGGGCGCGGCGGCGGAGTTGGCCGAGGTCTTGCTGGCGGGCTAGACCTTGGTGTAGGTGTAGGTCTTGGAGTAGAGGTAGGTGTAGGCGTTGCCGTAGCCGTGGGAGTAACGGTGGCTGTAGGCGTAGCAGTGGGCGTAGCTGTCGGTGTATGCGTTGCTCTTGGCGTTGCTGTAGCTGTTGCTGTCGCTGATGGGGTGGCAGTTGGGGGAATGGTGTTGCTCGGTGTTGGCGTCGGGCTAGGCGTGCCTGTTGGAACCAAAGCCCAACCGCCTAAACCCGCGGAAGCGGATTCAGCTTCTCCCCTGGTGCACCGTACCCTTGTCGTCCTGAGCGCAAATGATGAGAGGTCGAGTCGCCGAGGCGCAAATGGTAGTCGACGGCCGGGATCACCGATCCCGCCAAAAAATGTCGAGTTTCAACCGGGATCACCGATCCCGGCTACAACTGATCACCTAAGCGATCAACCATAAACTCCCAGCTTTCCCGTCATGGCCGCGGCGCCGGAGTCGGCCGCGGTCTCGTCGAGGGCTCTGGCCTCGCGGTGGGTGTCGGTCTGGGCGTGGAGGTAGCTGTCGCTGTGGGCGTGGGTGTAGGTGTAAGCCCAGGACCACAGAACACTTCCGTCGAGTCCGTCGGGCTCGTAGGCGCGTAACCGCCTGCTAGCCAGATCCCGCTTCCATTGACAAAGTTTGGCCCGGTGTCGACGGCAAAGTTGCGGCGCGCAGTCATAAATGCTGGAACCGGAATGTTTACCGACCACGTGTTCGTGACCGGATCGTACGCATCCACCTCGTTTGACGGATTGGGCGCCACTCTACCTCCGCCCATCACCAACATCTTGCCGTTGAATGTAAGCCCTCGTGTCTCACCCGTAGCCCGTGGAATGGCTGTTATCGAGCTGGTAGTGTTAGCCACGGGGTCAAACTTGAATGAGTTAGTGGTGTCAATCACCAAGCCGCCCTGGTAATCCGATGCCCCACCCACATAGATGGCGTTACCTATGGTTGCCGTCGGAGCGTACATGATTCCCACCGGAGTGTTCACTCTCTGCAGCCATTTCGAGCCTACCGCAGCAGTAGGATCAAACTGCCAGATCTGGTTCGTGGAAGCTACATTGATGTTGAACCCGCCCAGGATGTAGAGCTTGTTGTTAAACACCGAAAATCCGCCGGGTAGAATTGTGCCTTGTGCGCCCGGCCAGTCGTCTGCACCGGTTAGCGTGGTGATGGTGTCGCTCGCCGGGCTGTAGAAGAACACGCGGCCTGTCGCAGTCGTCGCTCCGGCTGCCGAGCCGCCTACACAATAGATCAACTGAGAGCCTGAAACGGTGAGGACACCGCAAGCCATGTTGTTGACCTGGTTATCAGGATAAGTGGCTGTCTTGGTGACCCAGGTGTTGTTGAATGGGGTGTACTCAAACGGATGTGTGAAGTCGCTTCCGGCTGTATCGGCCGAGCGCCCGCCCATGGCGTAAAACCTTGGGCCCAAGGCCCCACCGAAATAGACACCCACCGAGCGAGCTTGGACGCTGGGGAAAGCTTGTCCCGCCGACCAGCCAAGGTTGCATGGCGGCGTACCTGAGGGTGTAGCCGTAGGCGAAACCGTAGCGGTCGCTGTCGCAGTCGCTGTAGCTGTTGAAGTAGCCGTAGCCGTGGCTGTCGCTGTAGCCGTAGCTGTAGCTGTCGCGGTAGCTGTTGGTGTTGGGGTCGGCGTACCCCCTGTTGGACCGGTGGTCCAGCCGCCGGTAGGTTGGCCACCTGAGCCGTTGCAGAAGTACTGAGTAAAACAGACGTCGTTAAACTGCACCCCGGCTGTGGCCGATGTGTTGCCGCCAGTCACTGTTCCATAAATCACGTCGAAGCGATTACTCTGCCCTTCATACAATCTCAGCTCGAAGTTGGCACTGCCGCTTCCCGGAAAATACTGCGCCCGCCACTCAATGTTGAAGATGCGGTTGGGAGCAGTGCCACTTATCGATGTGAATATGCCGAACCCGCTATTGACCGTATACAGGTCGTCCCAGTATGGAAAGATCGTGTAGTCGTGGCCGGTCCATGGCAGGCAAGTGTTAGTAAACGTCGTATCGGTTGTGGTGAACTGTGCATTGCCATTGGACGACAGGTTGACGGATGTGAAGGTTTGGCCGTAGAAGGTGAAAGGGAATGGCAGGGCGATAGTGGTGATACAGTCGTCGCAATGATTGCCGATATCGGTCCCGCCGGGCACAATGGTACCAGCACCCTGTGTAATACCGATTTGGCAAGGTGACACCGTTGGGGTTGCCGTAGCTGTAGGCGTTGCTGTTGATGTGGGAGAAGGGCTCGCTGTCGGGGTCGGGGTTGGCGACGGCAACGGAACGTTCCCAGCTGCCTGAACTACAACAACCGTCGGCGAGCCGGTCTTAAAGTAGCCTACCGTCGCGTTCGTTGGGTTGGGCGGCTGATCGGCATCAAACCGGAAGTTATACAGCGTGCCAAAGCGAATCGCGTTTGCATTACAATTCTGCGCAAAGGTTTCGCTGTTCCAAGTGATAGAGCTTGCGTTTTGGGTAACAGTCCACGGCATGCTGCTATATCCCTGGCTGTTACACGTTCCGTCATTTGCGAAGGCAGGATGCTGAGGCGGCGCATGAAAACCAATGTTCGAGATGTTTACCCCGGGTCCAACAGGCACGCTGAAAGATTGGATAGAGCGATCGAGGTTCTGGTTGTAGAGAGCATATTCATAGTGCCAGACGCCGGCACTGGGGTTCGTTACTTTGAAGCCCATGAACCAGATACCATCATTTCCCGGGTCAGGCTCCTGTCGGTTTACCGTCGCGCCGGTCCAGGCCATGATCGCTGGCTGCTCGCGCACGGTGGTGCCAACCGCGCTAAAGGTGAAGTTTGTAGGGCCGCCACTCACGTTATACCGTTCGTAAGAAGCATTGTTGTACATGTTGCACTGGCCCGGATGACTTTGGCACCAGGTGTATTCGTGCGGGACGATGTATTCCGCTTCGGCAAAATAGAGGGCGCCTTGGTTCTGGTCAGGAATCAGGTCACTCGTCTCCACCAGAATTCGGTGAGACGTTGCGTCATGAACGTGACCGCTGTGATTGTTGGCTGTAGAACCTGGAAAAGATCCGGTGAATGGATGGACCCATGCGCGCGAACCAATGCCGGTTTGGCTGCCGTTTAAACCGGCACCGTATGCATCGGAACAGCCGGACCCAAGATGGCTGCCGCCTACACCATTGCATCCAAAGCCGCAGGTGTTTGACGATGCCGCTGTGAACGCATGCTTACCCCACGACTGGCCGATTTGCTCGAACCGGTCGTCGTTAGTGGCGCCGCCGCTCATTCGGTAAACATTCTGCGGAATAAAGGGATGGTCGCTGTTCGGCAGGGCAAACCAATCCACGTCCTCCGTCCCTTTGTTGCAGGCATCGGTTCCCAAAGAGATCCCCACGCGGCCATTTACTGCACCACTGGTCAATTGCACCAGGCCGATCAGCTCGCCGACGATTACGTCCGGGCCGGGGACAGTTCCGGGCAACGGCCGCTGAAGCGGGGGCAGTCTCGCGGATTTCACGTCGCCGTTCTGGTCGAGCTGTGTGATCTCCACGGGTTGCATCGTTGCGCCGATCGAGATGCGCCCCGCGACTGCGCCGAACTGTGACGCATGCCCAAGGGACTTGGCGAGCTCTTTGGAGACCACCAGCCGGCCGCCGGTGATGCTGAGCGACTGCGCCTTTGCATCGTAGTCGTATTGGGATCCTTCGATATTGAAAAACGTGAATCCCGTCTTCCCGTCGCGTACGGCCAAATCGGAATCTTCTGCCGACGGAAGTTTTTGGATTACGAGCTGCTTGAGAGACGCGCGCAGCGTCGCAGGTAGACTATAGCCGAAAGCGTTGTTCCCGGCCGGAACCAAGGCCATCGATCCCGGCTCGGGACCGCGCAACAGGTCGTTGAAAACCAAAATTGGAAAAAACGAATTGGCCGCGACGGCAAACCGCAGTGTTGTGGGTCGCCCCGGAGCGGAGCCCATTCCATTCAAGCGGTTGAGATCAAGATCCATTGTCACGCTGCCGCTTTCGACGATCATCTTTTGAAGCGTCCCGGTCTGCTTCTGACTTTCGGCAGTCTCCTTCATTGCGCCGAAAGCCTTTGGGGCGCTCGCCGGCGGTGAGGCAAAGAGCAGGAACAGCGGGAGCGCGAGACCGGTGAGCGTTAACTTTGACATTGTAATGGATTCCTCTGGTTATGGTGAGTGTGGCTAAGCTTGAGAGAAGTCATTTTTTCTCATGGTCTGAGGGCGAAAGTAAAGAAAATTCTTCCAAAAGTTTACCGCCACCCGAATGTTCTTGTTTACACGGTCATTTCGCCACTCTGCAATTTACCATTCGCTGCCACCCAGTCTCACTAGCTACGGGCGCGGCAGAGGAGTGGGGCGAGGTCTCGGTGGCGGACTGAGCCTTGGGGTGGGAGTAGGCCGCGGTGTGGCAGTCGGTGTTGTGCTAGCCGTCGCGGTTGGAGTTGCCGTCGCAGTGGCAGTTGCGGTGGGGGTCGGAGTTGGAGTTGGTGAGCCGTTCCCGGAAGGTCCCTGGATCGCAACTGTCGTGGGCGATCCCGTCTTGAAGTAGCCGACCATCGCATTTGCTTTTTCTGGCGGCTGATCGGCGTCAAACCGGAAATTATAAAGTGTGCCCCAGCGAATCGCATTTGCGTTTTGATTCTGCGCAAATGTTTCACTGTTCCATGTTATGGAATCAGCTGCCTGGGTCACAGTCCAGGGAGCACTGCTGTAACCCTGATTGTTAAACGTGCCGTCATTTGCCCAGCCCGGCTCCTGCGGCGGCGCATGAAAGCCGATGTTACTGATGTTGACGCCCGGCCCCAAGGGCACACTAAACGATTGGATAGCTCGGTCCAGGTTCTCGTTATACAAGGCATACTCATAGTGCCAGACTCCGGGAGCTGGATTGGTCACTTTGTAGCACATGAACCAGATGCCGTCGTTTCCCGGGTCAGGCTCGATTTGGTTCAAAAAGGCGCCGGTGATGGCCCACGCCGAGATAGCAGGCCGCATCCGCACTGTCGAACCAACAGCGGAAAACGAGTAGTTGTCCCCGCTGCCGCTTACGCTGAACTGGTGGTAGGATGCGTTGTTATACATGTTGCATTCCGCGGGATGCTGCTGGCACCATGAGTATTCATGTGGGGTGACATACTGAGCTTCGGCAAAGTAGGTCGCGCCGGGATTCTGGGATGGGTTCAGATCGCTGCTCGCTACTGTGACCCGGTGCGCTGTACCCGTGTGACTGTGCCCGCTGTGATTATTTGCCGTCGACGGGTACGATCCCGTAAATGGATTCACCCACGCGCGTGAGCCGATGCCGCTTTGATTCGCGTTTAAGCTAGCCGAATACGGATCGGAGCAACCGGGGCAGAGGTTGGAACCGGTGGTACAACCGCTGGTGTCACAGCCAAAGCCACAGGCGTTGTTCTCCAATGCCAGGAACGCATGTTTCAACCACGACTGGCCGATTTGTTCGAAGCGCTCGTTGTTATCGCTCCCGCCGCTCATGCGATAGAGATTTTGCGGGATCACCGGATGATCGGTCTGTGGCAATGAGAACCAATGGAGCGGCTCGTTGCCGTTATTGCAGGAAGTGGTTGCCACGCCCAGCCCGACAAAATGATTTATAGTATCGTTTCCGAACTGCTGCAGCTGCGGCAGTTCTCCAACGATCACATCGGGACCAGGCACCAGTTGGGGCGTTTCACCACCGGCTGTCCCGTTTAACGGGGGCATCACCACCGATTTCGTCTCACCGTTAACCAGTTGCCTGATCTCGATCGGCTGCATTGCGGCGCCGATCGAAATGCTGCCAACGTTCGCACCGGCATCCGATGGCCGGCCCAGCATCCTTGCAAACTCGTCTGAGATCAGAAGCCGTCCCGCTTGGATGTTAAGCGACTGTCCATTAGCCTGGTAATTGTATTGATGTCCTTCGACATTAAAAAACGTCAGACCGGTTCTGCCGTCGCGCACAGCGAGATCGAACGCTGCGCCAGGCGAAAGTTTCTCGACGATAAGCTGCTTGAGAGATGCGGCCAGCGGGGCGGGAAGCAGCGAATTTGGTCGGACTTCCGAGACCAGCGCGATTGAGCCCGGCTCGGGCCCGCGCAACTGGTCGTTGAAGACGAGAATCGAAAAAAACGAATTCGTCGAGACAGCGAACTGTAGCGTGACGGGTCTCGTGACCAGGGCGTTGCTTCCGTTCAATCCGTTGAGATCGAGGTTCAGTGTCACGCTTCCATTTTCGACGATCATTTTCTGAAGCGTCCCGGTGGATGCGTCGAAAGCGTTTTGCTTGGGTTGTGCTGCGTAATTCTCCGAGGTGTTTCCGAAAAACAGGACTGACAGCAGCGCGAAGCCGGTAAGGGTTATCTTTGACATAATGTGGATTCTCCTGGTGGAGATTAAGTGGTAATTTCTCTCACGTGCTCGCGACAGACGCAAAAAAACATTTTTCGAAAACCTCGCTTCTCGATCTGGCCCCCGGGAGCAGGGCTAGGGGCGCGGCAGAGGAGTTGGACGAGGCCTTGGCGATGGGTTCGACCTCGGTGTCGGAGTGGGCCGCGGGGTGGCAGTCGCTGTTGCCGTGGCCGTGGCAGTAGGTGTTGGCGTAGGTGTGCCACCTGCGGGGGCTTGGATTGCAACCATCATCGGCGACCCTGTTTTAAAGAACCCGATCGTGGCATTGGCAGCTTGCGGCGGCTGATCGGCGTCAAACCGGAAGTTATACAATGTGCCCCAGCGAATCGCGTTCGCGTTCTGGTTCTGCGCAAACGTTTCCGTGTTCCAGGTAATGGAATCTGGGGCCTGAGTAACACTCCATGGTGCGCTGCTATATCCAGCATCTCCCAGGGTGCCATCATTTGCCCAGCCGGGATGCTGAGGCGGAGCATGGAAACCGATGTTGTTTACATTAACTCCGCCGTTCAGGGGCACACTGAAGGATTGAATTCCGCGGTCGAGGTTCATGTTAAAGAGGGCATACTCATAATGCCATACGCCGGCAGACGGGTTGGTTATTTTGTAGCCCATCAACCAAATGCCGTCGTTACCCGGATCGGGTTCAATCTGATTGACTGTGGCGCCCGTAGGTGCCCAGGCTTGGATGGCAGCTTGCATTCGGACCGTAGAACCGACGGGCGGAAAGTTGAAAAAGGTAGGCCCGCCGGTAACTGAGAACCGACGATACGAATAATTGTTAAACATGTTGCATTGCGTCGGGTGCGATTGGCACCACGCATATTCATGCGGGCTGATGTAGGCAGCTTCACCAAAATAGCTGGCTCCCAGATTTTGCCCTGGGACCAGATCACTCGTCTCCACTAGGATCCGGTGCGACACGCCATTATGGCTGTGGCCGCTGTGATTATTGGCAGTCGACGGAAAAGAACCCGTGAAAGGGTTAACCCAGGCGCGCGACCCGATGCTGTTTTGATCGCCATTCAGGCCTGACGTGTATGGGTCAGAACAGCCCGGGCACAGCTGTGGACCTGGGTTACAAGGGGGGCTTGTGTTACAGCTGCCGCACACACTGTCCTGTAATGCCAGGAACGTGTGTTTCATCCATGACTGGCCGATTTGTTCGAAGCGGGCATCGTTGCTGGCGCCTCCGCTCATGCGATAGAGGTTCTGCGGAACGACAGGGTGATCAGTGTTAGGCAGCGCAAACCAATTGATTGGCTGATCGCCGTTGTTGCAAGAGTCTGTCCCTATCGCCAGCCCAACCTGCGTGCCGACAGGAGAATTAAATTGTGCCACGTCCTCGACATCTCCAACAATAACATCCGGACCGGGCACAAGATCTGGCACTCCGGGACCGACTGCATGTTGCCTGGGAGGCAGGATCGTCGATTTCGTTTCGCCCCTGACAAGCTGGTCGATCCGGATCGGTCGCATCGCCGCGGCGATTGAAATTGTTCCGGCCAATAAGCCTGCCTCTGATGGAATACCCAGTGTGCTGGCAAACTGTTTTGGTACGAGAAGCCTGCCTCCAGTGATGGTAAACGACTGAGCCGCAGCATCGTAATTGTACTGGTGTCCTTCAATATTGAAAAAAATGAATCCTGTATTGCTATCGCGAACTGCAAGATCGAAGCCTTGACCTGAAGGAAGTTTTTCAAGTGTCAGCCGCTTAAGAGACGAGCGTAATGCGGCAGGCAGATTGCTATAGCCGGGGGCGTTTACCCCGGCCGAAGAGGGGTTTTGCAAAGCCAGTGCCATCGAGCCGGGCTGGAGCCCACGTAACAAGTCGTTAAAGACAAGAACGGGGAAGAAAGAATTGGGCGCCGCCGCGAAGTGCAACGTGACGGGCCTTGCCACGAGAGAACTGCTCCCATTCAATCCGTTGAGGTCGAGTTGCATCGTTACGCTCGCGTTTTCCACAATCATCTTTTGCAGTGTTCCAGTCAGCGCTTGGGAAGCGTTTTGTTTGGGTTGACTCGCGTTATTTGCCGAAGCGTACGCGAAAAAAAGAACTGA
>WNFU01002974.1_pt1 | contig 27849 bp, 18 predicted proteins | sample 5400121 | NCBI WGS metagenome assembly WNFU01 (sample SAMN13153360, study PRJNA577476) | soil metagenome | isolation source: 100 cm soil or saprolite under grassland replicate 1 | place: USA:California | collected 2016-06-15 | reverse complement strand
GTCTCAATGCTGGGGGCATCCGTCGGAAACACGGCCACAGAGTCACCCGTACGACCAAGACCGGGAATGACTTGCCACCGCGCCTTCGCGCGATCCGCTTTGCCGGTGAAGTGCTCAGCCTCCATCGAAACGACGCCACCGGCTTCGACGAAGCCAGCGCGCGTTTTCGATAACGATGACTTCGGGTTGAACACCGGCACATTCACGAGATGCATCGAACCGGCGCCGTTAATCTCCACCGTACCTGAAACGTTGTCTCCTTTCGGAGCCTTGTTCCAGTCAATAGAAACCTGTATGCGCGTGTCGTCGCGCAGGTCACCAGCGGAGCGGCTCAGCCTGATCCAATCGTGACTTGCCCGAGCGGACCATTGCGCATTCTGCCGTCCTGTATTAAAGACGTCCATAAACCGGGCACCCCGTGTGTACACATCGAGCGCTGGCAGCGCAGCGTCTCTTCCATCATTGCGGAGCGGCGCGAGCCTGCCTTCAATCGCCACCCCGAGACCGGCGGCCGCAGCAACTCTCATCTGGGCCAACGCGCCCGGCGGCGTTTGCGGCGTGCTTCGCATGCTCAGCCACTGCCCTTTGTTTGGCTCCATCGCCATCATGTGGCGCCACTTGCCGCCGGCGAGCCGCTCGTTGTAATACGCCGTTTCCGCGGTCAACTCAGCGTCAGCGTGCTGCGCGCGATCAGCCCAATCGCGCGCGCTGGCGCGGCCTTGCATGAGAAACTGAGCGCTCTTTTCCATTAGGAAGAAACGCTGGTTTGCCAGCCTGGCCGCACGCACCGGGTACGCTACCAATTCGTAGAAAGCGTCCCGGCGATCTGCCGGCAGCTCGCTGTAAATCTGATTCGCGCGCGCCAGTAGAGACTCGTAGTCGTCGAGTCGCTTCTGCACTTCGTCACCATAGTCAATCGCAGTCAGGTCGCTTGGGCGCGCCGGCTCGTTGGGTAGATACCACTGCAAGTGCTCTGGCTTCCGCCCAAAACCCAAACGGTAATACTCGTTCATCACAGCGCTGATCCGGGTAGCGTATTTCGCTCCAAACTCGCGCCGGGCCCACTCCGTGAGGAAGTTGTGCAGGTTGTCGCGCCGCCACCGGGAAATGTCCCAAGCCAGCTGCAGGAAAAACTCCATGCCAATCTCACCCGGTTTGATATCGCCGACGTTCGCTATCCAAAACTTGCGCGCGCCGTGTTCGTAGGCCTTGGACATCTCTTCCCAAATAAGCGCGGGCGGCGTGGTCTCGAGCCATGTGTAAGACAACGGCTGACCCAGATACGAGAGGTGATAGTAAACGCCGAAGCCGCCGGGGCGCTGTTGTTCGTCTGCCGCAGGGAAATAACGGATGTAGCCGAAGTTATCGTCGGGCCAGACGATGGTCACATCAGCGGGCACTTTCAGTCCACCGCGGTAGTCCGCCAACACTTCTTTGTAAGGAACGAACATCTGCGGGACTTTGCTCACGTCTGGGTTGACGTGTGAGGCCAGCAGCGTGCGTTGATCCGCAAAGATCTGCTCCAGCAGTTTGATTCGCTCCGACGCGGTCTTTGGTCCGCGCATCGCGCTGTCGTGAATGCCGCGCATCCCCAGCGTGTAGACATTCTCGAAGCGGCCGTTCGCCGCGACGCGCTCTTCCCAATAACGACGAACACCCTCACGGTTCTTTGTATAGTCGTAATCTTCGGGCTTGCCTTGCCACTCTCCGACGTTGTTGCGCAGCATCGGCTCCGCGTGCGATGAACCCATAACAATTGCGTAATCGTCGGCTACTTGTTTGTTTTCAGGAAAAGAATTGAACGCGCGCGTAACCTCGTGCATCGCGGGCCAGAGCGCGTTTGCTTTGAGTCGCAGCAGTAACTCGCAGATGCGCGCATATGTTTTGGGACCAATGTCGCCGCGTTCCGGCTCAAAGGTCTTCGCGGCCCATGGCTCCAATCCCCAATCCTCATCATTGAGGAAGATGCCGCGGTATTGGACTGAGGGTGGACCAGCCCGCCGAACACCCGCATGCACAATTAGATTGTTCCGGCGTTCAGGCGTCACGTCCGCCCACCAGTACCACGGCGAAATACCGATGGCCTGACTCAGCTCGAAAACGCCATACGCCGTCCCGCGTCGATCACTGCCGACGATCGCCAAACCCATCGGAACACCGGGCAATGGGTGTGACACAGTGGTGATCACAAAGCTTTCCCACTGATTCCGCAGCCCGCTCACGTCGAGTTTTCCCGCGCGAACGAGTGCATCGATCAAAGGGTTCTGGCCAAACGTGCCGATGATTATCGGCGGCGCGGAAAGACCCGCAGCTTCGCGGCGTAACACAGGTTTCTTTCCGGTCACCCGTTCGACATCGGCCGCGAGCGCCTCAGCAGCAATCTGGACCACCTTGAAATCCTCAGACGAAATGAGGATATCGGCCGCGCGCCCACCATATACAAGTTTAAAGTCGCCGCGGCGATACTCGCCGCGCACCCAGGAGGAGTCGGCGCCCGCAGCTGCAGAAGGAACACTTAAGAGAACAAGAATGACCGCGATCTGATAAGACCGATTTCGGGTTGGAGCATAACGAGCGTGCCCCTTGGACAGGTACGAGCACAACCAGCTCAATTGACTTTTGCTTCGCGCCAAATCCCGTAACTTGGTGATTAAGCTCATACGCTTCCAACCAAACTGAAGATCACTTCTGCCCGCTCGCATTCAGTTCAAGCGTGGCTTCTTAGACCCTTTCGCTGGTGCTTTTTGTTCTTGCGGCGGAGGCGGTTTGGTTGGCTTGGGGGGAGCACCGCTACCTTCATCAATTTCGGCGGTCGCTGTTTTGCCGCGCTGGTATTCAATCGTACTTCCATCGGCCGCAGTCAGTTTGGGTCCGGTGTAAATCACCGCCAGTTCAGCCAGCGCAGTCGTCTTGTCAGGACCGAAGCCGGAGAGCGAGATGATCTTGAGGTATCGGGCTGTGATCATTTTGGAAAATTCAATCTGTTGTGGCGCGAAGGTTGAAACCAGTTCGCCACGCATCACATCGCGCCACTCGTTGCCGTCGTCGCTCTGCTGGACAACATACTCACGTACGTCGCCTTCATGCTCGCGATGGTTTTGCCGCGGCATCAGTACCAGACCGGACATAGCAACGGGCGCAGGAAAGCTGATCACGATATCTACCTGCTCGCGCATTTGTGCACGCTGATTACCGATAAGCACAAACGTGTTTGGGTCACCATCGATTGCGGCATTGGCAGCCGCACCCTCCACTTGAGCTACGGCGCCGAGCTCATCCCAGTTCACCGGCACGACGCCGATGTCCGGCCAGATTGCCGTCAGCGTTCCCGCTCCGGCGCGACCCGTCTGGTTGCCGATGCGCACTTTGATGAGCATCTTCTTCTGCGCCAGATCCGGAAAGACCTGGGCATCGTCGATCCAAACCCGGCCGGTTGTCGTCAGCTCGATTCTGCCCACGATGCCATTCCAACTGCCGCCAAGCGAATCCGAAACACTGTGCGCATCCGGTCGATAAGGCATGAGCAGTCGGTTATCGACGCGAATCGTAAGCCGATGCCGGCCGGGCGAGATTGTGTTGAGTTCATAAACGTGCGGCGCCACCAGACTCTTGTCGGTGCCGATCATTTGGCCGTCAATCCAGACGGTCGTTTCCCAATGAGGCCGTTCCAGAGTAAGTACCACCCGGCGACCTAACCACGCTTGGGGGATTAGTATCTCCCGCTGATACCAGGCGGGGCCGAGATAATGACGCGGCGGCTGCGATAGAAATGGAACCTTGATACTCCCGGGCTTTATGTATTGCTTGTAGTCTTCGCGCAGATACCAGAAGCGATCGTAAAGTGAAAGCACCCACGGAGTTTGTGTACTGATCTCGTCGCCGTAATCTTGCGCCTGCAGCACACCGGGCAGTTTGATTCGTTCCGGCAGGTCTCTGTAGAACCATTGCTGAGGCACGCCAACATCTGCGCGATCAAGCGCAAACCTCCACGTGCCATCCAGCAAATTGGATTCGGCGGCGCGTAACGACATCAACGTCAGGCAATTTACTGCCACGAATAGCAGGACGCCGCAGATGACTGTCTGGAGATTTCGGTTCACGCCTTCTCTATTTCTGCCGATTTCGTTCATTCATCAGTACTGTTGATCACCCGGCACTTCGAACCACATGGTGGCCAGCGGCGGCAGATCGAACACAGCCGAATAAGGTTGGCCTTGCCAGGGTTGGGCTTCGGCCATGACCGATTCAATCGCGCCCACACCACTCCCGCCAAATTGAGCCGCGTCTGTGTTTAGCACCTGGCGGTATTGACCGGGCCGCGGCAGACCAATGCGGTAGGCCCGTCGGATAACCGGAGAAAAGTTGCACAGACAAACCATTTGCCGCTTGGCCGCGGCCGCCAGTCGCATAAAGGAAACAATGTGTTCTGCGCCGTTGTCGCCCTCAATCCACTGAAAACCCGCCGGGTCTACGTCGTCTTCCCAAAGCGCGGGCTCTTGCCGGTAGAGACGGTTGAGTTCGCGCACCAGATCTTGCAGGCCCTTATGCTCAACTTCTTCCAGCAGGTGCCAGTCCAGACTTTGTTCGAAGTTCCATTCGCGCCACTGGCCGATCTCACAGCCCATAAAGAGAAGCTTCTTGCCCGGATGCGCCCACATGTAAGCATACAGCGCGCGCGGGTTGGCGAACTTTTGCCAACGATCTCCTTGCATCTTGTCGAGCAGCGACCGCTTCAGATGGACCACTTCGTCGTGCGAGAACGGCAAGATGAAATTTTCGCTCCAGGCATAGATAAAACTAAAAGTGAGATTGTCGTGATGATACTGTCGGTAGACCGCGTCCTTCTGAAAATAGAGCAGGGTGTCGTGCATCCAGCCCATGTTCCATTTAAAGTTGAAACCAAGGCCACCGGCATAAGGCGGGCTGCTGACGCCTGGCCACGAGGTTGACTCTTCAGCGATCATCATCACGCCCGGATAACGCGCGTGCACTGTGTCGTTTAGTTGTTTGAGGAACTCAACCGCAGAGATGTTCTCCCGCCCGCCGTAAGGGTTCGGAATCCAACTGCCATCGGTGCGACTGTAGTCCAGATAGAGCATTGAGGCGACGGCATCCACGCGCAGGCCGTCAATGTGGCACTCGTCAATCCATGAAAAGCGCATTGGCACCCAGGAAATTTCGCACTTCGTTACGCTCGGTAGTTGAAGATGAAGGTGCCCCACTCTGGATGCTCCCCTTGCAACGGATCCTGATGTTCATACAGTGCAATGCCGTTGGATGAGCCCCAAGAATAGAGTGCGGATCCGGGTGAACGAGCGCCAGCAGACGCTCGTACTCAGAAAACTGATGGGTTCGAACGGACTTCATTTACGCGCGAAGCGTCTGCGGATGGCCCAGCTCCGGATTGCTCGACCATGGATATTCCTTCTTCCCTGATCTGGTCAAGATTTTGAACTTTGGCTTTGAGAGTTTCACAGCGTTCATTCAAGGCAGTTGTTTCAATAAACTTTTCATCTCTTGCACTCTCGTCGCGTAGGCAGGATCGGCAGCGAGGTTCCTAAGTTCCAGCGGATCATTTGAGTGATTGAAGAGCATCGCGCCTTCCTTGCCGTCATCCCATTCAACGTAATGCCAACCGCCCGTCCGCACGGATTTGCCCAGTTTGCTTTGAAAGAGGGTGACGCTGTAAGCCGGATGGCTCCACTTCGCCTGCGGGTTACGCAGCAGCGAGACGAGGCTGTGGCCTTCGTTATCGACTGGCCGTCGTAACTCGCAGAGTTCAGCGAGCGTCGGATACATGTCGAGCAACTGCACCGAGCGCTCGCTAACTTCCGCACTGGCGCCGGGCAGAGAAATGATGAGCGGCACACGCAAGCCTACTTCGAAAAGCGAATACGCCTTGGACCACTTTCCCTTCTCGCCAAGGTGGTAGCCGTGGTCTCCCCAAAAAACGATGATCGTATTGTCACGCAACTTAAGTCGATCAAGTGTATTGAGCACCCGGCCAACCTGCTTATCCACGAAACTGACAGACGCATAGTATGCACGGATCATCTCGCGCGCCTCCGTAGGCGAAGCGTCGCGCCCGATGAAAAGATCCGCGTTTCGCTTAGGAATGGAAATCTCCGGAAAGCCAGGCGGGGCCGTTGGACGCGTAGCAAAATCCGGCGGTAGCGGAATCTTCGCCGGGTCGTATAAATCGAAAAACTTTTTCGGCGCCGTCGGTGGACTGTGCGGTTTCACAAAACCGACGGCGAGAAAAAATGGCTGGTCTTTGTATTTCTCCAGATATTGGACCGCACGCGTCGCCGTTTTGTAATCACCATGTGACTCTCCGTCTCCTTTCAGCACGACAATACGATCGGACGCTGCAGCGCGCTCTGCGCCGGCCGTTGCAGAGGATCGAGACGAAGGAGTGTTTGTATCATCAGGATCGCGCTCGGCTCCGGCAGCGGGCCTGGCCGCCCCGCGTCCAGTGATCGCAGGGTTGGTCGGCTCGCCGCCTTCGGTCCACGACAGCGTGTCGTCGATGCCGCCATGAAAAATTTTGCCCGCGCGCAGCGCCGCGTAACCGTTAGCCTTGAAGTACTGCGGCAACGTGATGTAATCAGGGTGCTTGACACGAAAGTAGACGTTGTTATCCAGCACACCGGTCTGCGTTGGATAGCGGCCGGTCAAGAGTGATGTTCGCGAGGGGTTGCACAGCGGATACTGCGCGTAGGCGTGGTCGAAACGTACGCCGCGCGCGGCCAGGCTGTCGATGTTCGGAGTCTTGATGATCGTGTTGCCGTAGCAACCCAGCGTAGGACGCAAATCGTCGGAGATGATGAAGAGCACGTTGTACTTCGGCTTCGCCCGCATGACAGGGACAGAGCTCACACGCGGAGGCGAGAAGCTGTAAGCCAACAGAGCGAGTGCGCAACTCACTGAAGCAAGTAATGTCCTGACCATGTTTACACCCCTGCCCAAAGTTATGAAGGTCTGTTCGGGCTGGTCGGCAATACCGGCCAAAACTCCGATTCCGTGTGTGCCTGTTTCATGATTTCCGCAACGCGCGAAACAACATCCGGATGAGCGGGAGCGACATCATGTGTCTCGCTCACGTCCGTCTGGAGATCATAGAGTTCTATCTCACTGGCCACCTTGCGCACCGCCTTCCACCGGCCCCACCGCACCGCTTGTGCGTACTGACCTTCGTGAAATTCCCAGTAAAGATAGGTATGTCCGGTCAATCTTTGTCCTAACAAAGCCGGCAGCACTGAAATGCCGTCAATGCCTGCCGGCGACTTCACACCGGCGATTGCTGCCAAGGTCGGTAGGACATCCCATCCAGCCCACACCTGCTGACTAACCTGGCCCGCTGAGATCTTGCCGGGCCAGCACGCTATTAGCGGTTCACGGATGCCACCTTCGTAGAGTTCGCGCTTAATGCCACGAAACACTCCATGGCTGGCAAAGAAATTTGGATCGAAGCCTCCTTCGTCAGGTCCTGCGGACCGTTGTCGCTGTTAAAGAAAACAATCGTTTCGCCATCGAGACTGAGTTCCTTCAGGAGGGATCTGATTTTGCCGACATCTGCGTCAAGGCGTGTGACCATGGCGGCATAATTCTTCTCCTGCCGCGGCCAATTTTCCCGGGAGTAGGGCTCATCAGTTGGCACTTGCATACCGTTGCCCGTGGCGCGACCAAGTTCGTTGTTGGCATGAGGGAGCGTGTATGCCAAATAGAGAAAGAATGGATGGCTGCGCTCGCGTCGGATGAACTCAAGCGCTTCGCTCGTAAACAGATCGTGTGAATACGTGCCTTGCTTTATGCTCACCCGCTCCTGATTGCGCCACAGATAGTCAGGGTAATAATTATGCGCGTGGTTCTGATTCAAATGGCCAAAAAAATAATCGAACCCTTTGCGATTGGGAATGCCAGTGGTGTCCGGTTCGCCCAAACCCCATTTGCCGATTAGACCCGTGGCATATCCTGCGGCTTTGAGCACCTCCGCCACGGTCACGTCCTGTGGTCGCAAGGGCAGTCGAGTCGCTGCCGCTCCGCTCTGGCCAGGCACTGGTTTGAGTGTCGTGTTCCCGCGCACATAGGTGTGACCCTGGTGCTGTCCGGTCATCAAACTGGCGCGCGATGGAGCGCAGACTGGCGCCGCGGCATAAAAGTTTGTGAAACGAATACCGGCACGCGCCAGACCGTCGAGATTCGGCGTCTTGATCAGCTTCTGTCCGTAGCATCCGAGATCGCCGTAGCCGAGATCGTCGGCGAGAATGAAGATGATGTTCGGCTTCCGCCTGGCTTTCGTGGACGAGTGCAAAGGCGCGAGCAGTGTGACCAGGCAAAGACACATCAATAGACAAAGTATTCGCATCAAGTCGTCACACCTTCAATCTCGTCGGCTGCGGCTTACTTAATCAATCGCGAACGCAGCGAAAGCCCAGGTTGTCCAGACCACTATCGGGCGCCGCATGACCGCGGGCGCCAACTCGATAGTTTGTGCAGTAGTTCTCGCTGCACATCCACGAGCCGCCCCGAATCACCCGTTCAAGGCCACCGGCTGGACCCGAGGGATTTGAGTCTGGACTATTCTCGTAGTATTCATCCGCAAACCAATCAGCGCACCACTCCCACACGTTGCCCGCTGTGTCATAGAGGCCATATCCGTTGGGTGGGAATTTCTCGACTGGAGCACGTCCTGCGAATCCGTCTTCACCCGTATCACGCTCGGGGAAATGACCCTGCCACCAGTTGGCGACGGGTTTACCATCGGGTCGCAACTCGTCACCCCAGGCGTATTTCTTTTCAACCAGTCCCCCGCGTGCGGCATACTCCCACTCACCTTCGGTTGGCAAGCGCTTGCCGGCCCAGCTTGCGTAAGCCGCCGCGTCCTCCCATGAGACCTGGCAGACCGGTTCATCCTCACTCGGCACGGATGCCGGACTATCGGGGTGGCGCCAGTCGGCGCCACTCACCTTTTCCCACTGGCCAGATTTCCTATTGAAGACGCCAGACCAGCCGAGCTTTTCCGCCTCGGTTTTGTATTGGGTGGCACCGACAAATTTCGCGAAATCAGCGATCGTGACCTCATGCGCGTCCATCCAAAACGACTTCACTGTCACCTGATGAACGGGTGCTTCATAGGGCATGCCATCCGAAGTGCCCATCAGAAACGCGCCGCCCTTGATGAAGACCATGTCCGGCAGCGATAGAGAGGGCGACGAATCGGGAAGCGGCGATGAAGCGACACCGGGTAGCTCTGCTGCTGCTCCACTCTCTGACCAGCGTACTTCATGCCGAGATCGATCGCAGTTTGTCAAAATCATTGACATGCAAACCACGAAAACACCTAAGGATGTGTTGGGTCGCATAGCATTTATTAAGCGAGGTTGTGGCCCTGATCTATCGGTTCAGCATTACAAGGAATAGCGTCCCCGACCTTTCCCTGCTCATGAATCCTGGGCGATTAGCCGACATCAAATAGTTCAAACCGTTCGGCGCAGCAATTCTCAAGAGCCGCAGATTATCAGGCACACTTGCGCTAGACAGAATCCGGCAGTCTCCGGTAGAGTTACGCTCATCCTGGTACAGTTACCGCCGAACATCGCATCGCCTGGTTCGGCTTCCCCTCCCGACTTCGTTTCTGTCTTTGAAGCTCCGGTTAAGCGTTTTACCAGAAGCAGTCGCTTGCGGCAAATAGTAAACCATTGACGAGCGGACATATTTGATAAGGGCCCCACCAAAAAGGAAAGCGCGCAGTTTTGATTTGTCCCTGGCTGGAGCCTTGGTTCGACGGAAAGGAGATCTGATGAGCACACAAATGCCGGGCAAAGAACCGTTCAAGCACGTCAAGTATCTTTGGCAAGACGACGTCGTCAATCAGTTTGTGGGTGTGGATCGACTGGTCTACCGCTCCAACAAGCTCGGCGAAGACTTGACGCTAACCAACACCGGCGGAGGCAACACGTCGTCAAAACTGACGGAGAAAGACCCGCTAACGAATGAGAATGTCGAGGTGTTGTGGCTCAAAGGCTCCGGAGGCGATCTGCGGACATCGAAGCGCGACGGCTTCGCGTCGCTCTACCTCGAGAAGGTACGGGCGATGAAATCGCTCTACCTGAGCAGCTCCGAGCGCGGGCCGAAGACGGAAATCGAGGACGCGATGTATCCAACCTACAGTCACTGCGTCTTCAACCTCAATCCGCGCGCCTGTTCGATTGATACGCCGCTGCACACGCTCGTTCCCTATAAACACGTGGACCACCTCCACCCGAATGCAGTTATCGCCATTGCTGCCTCGGTTAACCAGGAGCGACTCTGCAACGAGATTTACGGAGAAGATCTGATCTATGTCCCGTGGCAACGGCCGGGTTTCGACATCGGCCTGATCATCGAAGACCTCATAAAGCAGAACCCGCAGGCCAAAGGCGTGCTGCTAGGTCACCACGGCATGAGTTCGTGGAACGATGACGACAAAACCTGCTACGAGACGGCGCTGGAGATCATCGATCGCGCCGCCGTCTTCATCGAAGCGCATGACCGTGGCGAGCAAACTTTCGGTGGCCAGAAACACGCCTGGTTGGAAGAGACTGAAAGAAGGAAGATCATCTCGGAGATCATTCCTTTTCTGCGCGGACAAGTCTCTGTTCAAAAGCGCTTTGTTGGGACCGTTCAAGATGATGAAAAGATGCTGCGCTTTGTGAACAGCAACGATGCTCCGCGGCTTGCGGCGCTAGGCACATCGTGCCCCGACCACTTTTTGCGCACGAAGATCAAGCCACTGTTCGTTAACTGGGATCCGGCGAGCGGCGAAGTCGACAAGCTAAAGGAGTTAATTCTGGAAGGGTTGGTCGAGTATCGTAAGGACTATACAGCTTACTACGACAAGTGCAAGCGTCCCGACTCGCCCGCAATGCGCGATCCCAATCCGACAGTGGTATTGATTCCGGGACTAGGCATGATCGCCTGGGGCAAGAACAAGAGCGAGTCACGCGTGACTGGCGAATTTTACAACTGCGCCATCGAAGTGATGCGTGGAGCTGAGGCGATCGACCAGTATGAAGCGATGGATCAACAGGAGGCGTTTGACATCGAGTACTGGTCGCTCGAAGAGGCGAAGCTGCGCCGCATGCCGCCCGAAAAAGAACTCGACCGGCGGATCGTAGTTATCATCGGCGCCGGCGCGGGGATAGGCAAGTCGACGGCGCATCGCGTTGTGAAAGAAGGCGCGCATGTCGTCTGCGTTGATTTGGATGAAGCGACGGCGCAGGAAACGGCGCAGGAGATTATTAGTCAGTACGGTGAAGGGATCGGCGTGGCTGGCACCGGGTTGAGCAATTGCGGTCCGGCGATTGGCCTCGGCTGCAATATCACCAATCGCGAGAGCGTCGCACGGATGTTCAATGAAGTGATGCTGGCCTATGGCGGCATCGACGTCGTCATTGTTACCGCCGGCATTTTCGTCCCGCCAGACAAGTCCGGTCGCATTGATGACGCTTTATGGGGGCGCACCTTTAGCATCAATGTCACCGGCGCTTACATCGTCGCCGACGAAGCATACAAGATTTTCAAGAAGCAGGGCCTGCCGGGCAACATTGTGCTGACCACGAGCGCCAACGCCGTGGTGGCGAAGAAAGGCAGTCTTGCCTACGACACGAGCAAGGCAGCTGCCAACCACCTGGTGCGGGAGTTGGCAATCGAGATGGCGCCGCTGGTCCGCGTCAACGCGATCGCCCCGGCCACGGTGGTCAAAGGAAGCACGATGTTTCCGCGTGATCGCGTGATCGCTTCGCTGGCGAAATACAACATCCCGTTCGAGGAGAGCGAGGAAACCGAAGACCTTCGCGACAAGCTGGCGCAGTTCTATGCCAAACGCTCGCTCACGCAATCTCCAATCGAACCCGAAGATCAGGCTGAAGGGATCCTCTTGTTTGCTTCGGAGCGGCTATCGAAGACGACCGGCCACGTGATCCCGGTGGACGGCGGTTTGCAGGACGGCTTTTTGAGATAGTGGTTGCCACTCCACACTTTTGCAAAGGAACTGATCCATGGCAGCACATTTTGAAATTGACGATGGCTTCATCGCAGAACATAACGAGAAAGCGAAAGCCTGGGTCGAAGAAGATTACGAGCATCTTGCGAAGGCCCTGCGACGTAGAGATGTAGACATCGAAGAACTGGTAGCTAAGGCACTGTCTTTCCGTGTAGCCGTTCCATCCTGGGGCGTAGGCACTGGCGGGACTCGCTTTGCGCGCTTCCCAGGCAGTGGCGAGCCGCGCGGCATCTTCGAAAAGTTGGAGGACTGCGGCACCATCTTCAAACTTGTCCGCTCGACTCCGGCCGTTTCGTTGCACATCCCCTGGGACAAACCTGACAACGCCGGCGATCTCCTGGCGTTTGCGCAAGCACGCGGGTTGAACTTCGACGCGATGAACTCGAATACCTTCCAGGACCAGGCCGGACAGAAGCTATCGTACAAGTTCGGGAGTCTCACCCATCCAGATGGGGCCGTACGTAGCCAGGCCGTGGAACACAATATCGCCTGCATCGAGTTAGGCCAGGCGCTCGGCTCGAAGGCGCACACAGTATGGATCGGAGATGGCGGGAATTTCCCGGGGCAGCAGCACATCCGCGGCACGCTTGAACGTTACCTCGAAAGCATGCGCGAGATTTACAACGCTCTGCCTGACGACTGGCGCCTGTTCATCGAACATAAATTCTATGAGCCGGCATTTTACTCAACCGTCATCAACGACTGGGGCGTGAGTTATCACTGTGCGCGCGAACTGGGCCCTAAAGCTTTCTGTTTGGTGGATCTGGGCCACCATCCGCCCAACGTCAATATCGAGATGATCGTCGCCCGCCTGATTCAATTTGGGAAGCTGGCCGGATTCCATTTCAACGACAGCAAGTATGGAGATGACGATCTTGACTCAGGCTCGATCAAGCCCTTCCAACTTTTCCTGATCTTCAACGAACTGGTCGATGCTGAACTTCACAAGGTGCCGCATTTCAACCCCGCGTACATGCTCGATCAGTCGCACAACGTCACCGACCCCATCGAATCGCTGATGATGAGCGCGGTTGAGCTGGCGCGTGCTTATGTGCAGGCCCATCTCATTGACCGTGAGGCGTTGACCGCAGCGCAGGAGAAATGTGATGCGCTGATGGCCCTCGCGATTTTGAAGCAGGCGTTCACCACGGACGTTGCACCAATTCTGGCGGTCGCGCGAGAACGCGCCGGTGGAGCTATCGATCCGATCGGCTCGTATCGAGCGAGCGGCTACCGGCAGCGGAAGGCCGAGGAGCGACCGGCGAAAGTTGGCGTGGCGGCGGGAATCGTTTAGCCGCTTTGGCAGTTGTCAGGTGGTCCTTCGCGAATTCAAGTTGGAAGTACGACAGAACATTTCGCTTCTCTGGAGCGAAAACGAATTCAACTGTTGCACTTGTAAGTTGAATTCCATTTTTCTCTTCCAGGTCAAACCTGCGTCCCGGAGACTAACCTTGGTGGATGCACAACAAAACAGTTGGCACTACTTACAACGGACCTGAGTATCGAATGAACCAGTCGCTTTACATTGCGGTTGATCTGGGCGCAGGCAGCGGACGAGTGTTCCTTGCAGGGTTGGCGCCAGGAGAACTTCTGCTTGAAGAAGTGCGCCGCTTCCACTACCCGGCCAGCCATCTCGCCGGTCACCTCCGTTGGAACTTGCCCAGGGTTTTCGACGAGATCAAAGCCGGCCTGCGTGAAGCAGCACAGCGGGCGCGTCAACTCGAGCGGTCCATTCAAAGTATCGGAGTTGATGGTTGGGGAGTTGATTACGGGCTGATTGACACTGAAGGCAAGCTCATTGAACAGCCCATCTGTTACCGGGACGAACGCACACAAGGAGTAATGGAAGAGGTGTTCGCGCGAATTCCGCGAGAGGAGATTTTCCAGCGCACCGGCATTCAGTTTCTGGTCTTCAACACCCTGTTTCAACTCTACGCCCACGCACAGACCGGTATTCCGAAGACTGCGGGGAAATTATTATTGATTCCTGACTTAATCAATTTTCTTCTCACTGGCAGGAGAGTCACTGAGTACACGAATGCCACCACGACGCAGCTTGTCAATGCCGGAAATGGAAAGTGGGACTACGAACTGATGGAACGCCTGGGTCTGCCGGCGAATCTGCTCACCGAGATTGTTCCGGCAGGCACAGATCTCGGATTGCTCGAGCCTGCGCTCGCTGATGAACTTCGCCTGGGAGGGGTGCGAGTAATTACTCCCGCGACGCACGACACCGGCAGCGCCGTTGCCGGTGCGCCGCTGGAAGAGGGGTGGGCTTATATCTCTTCGGGCACGTGGTCACTGGTAGGCATCGAGATCGATGGCGTGCTGATCGACGCCGACGTAGCGCGTGAGAATTTTACGAATGAAGGTGGTGCCTTCAATGTCATCCGTTTCCTTAAAAACGTGATGGGATTGTGGATTCTGGAATCGTGCCGCAAGGAGTGGAAAGAACGCGGCAACGAGGTTGACTATGACAGTCTTTTACGCCAGGTCGCGGTGCTCGATAATTCTCCCAGCCTAATCTTTCCTGATGACCCACGCTTCTTTAATCCAGCCAGCATGCCGGAAGCGATTGCGGCACAACTTGCCGAGAGCGGTCAGGAAGTCCCAGCTAATCAACCCGCAGTGGCGAAGGTAATTCTGGATTCGTTGGCGCTCCGCTATGCGTCAGTTCTGCGTGCCATCGAGTCGCTGACAAACAAGACGATCAAGGGTGTGCAAATTGTCGGCGGCGGTAGTCAGAACGATTATCTCAACCAGGCAACCGCGACCGCTACCGGTTTGCCGGTGTTGTGTGGTCCGGTGGAGGCAACCGTAACCGGGAATGTTTTGGTCCAGGCGATTGCCTCGGGCCGTTTCTCTTCACTGGCCGAGGCGCGACAGCTTGTAAGACAGAACTCGCGACTGAAGCTGTTCACTCCGCGTCCCTCCCCCGCTTTTGACGAGGCAGGCAGCCGTTACGAGGCAATCGAAGCTCGATATCTCGGGCGGACGTTGACTCAAACCGCAAATTGAGATGATTACTACTTTTCAGCAGCATGTATCCCAGGAGCAGGCGCGCTTTCCGGGCGCGAGTGGCGAATTCACCTGGTTGATGTCGGGCATCGCACTCGCCACAAAAGTGATTCAAGCCGAGGTGCGCCGCGCTGGACTGGCGGACATTCTCGGATCAATCGACCAGATGAACGTTCAAGGGGAGGTGCAGCAGAAGCTTGACGTCTACGCGAACGAAGCCTTGATTCATTGCTTGAGTCTGCGCGAAAGCATCGGGATTATCGCCTCCGAAGAGAACGAGAAGCCGATCATCTTAGCTCACAAGTCGCCCAGTGCCCGGTATGCGATTGTCTTCGATCCGCTCGATGGTTCTTCGAATATTGATGTTGCCGTTACCATCGGCACGACCTTTTCCATCTTTCGCCGGCCAGATGATCCAAAAGATGGCGACCCTTTGCATTGGGTGCTGCAGCCCGGCAGAAAGCAGATCGCTGCCGGATATGTCGTCTACGGATCTTCAACGGTGCTGGTTTACAGCGCGGGAATGGGAGTTCACGGATTCACACTTGATCCGGCGGTCGGATCTTATATCCTGACACACGAAAACATCCGCCTACCCAGGCAGGGTCCATACTATTCAATCAATGAGGCTTATTGCGATAAGTTCGGGGAAATTTACGTCAATTATCTGAGGCGCCTGCGGTCGGGTGCACTCGGGCGATGCTATTCCTCCAGGTTTATCGGCTCGATGGTCGCAGATTTTCACCGAACTCTGCTGCGCGGAGGTGTGTTTATTTATCCGGCAACCACCGATTTCCCAACCGGGAAACTGCGCCTCCTTTATGAAGCTAACCCGGTCGCGTTTCTCGCGGAACAGGCTGGGGGCGCGGCCAGCGACGGCACGCAGCGAATTCTTGACGTGCAACCACATGACATTCACCAGCGCACACCCCTGATCGTGGGCGGCGAAATTGAGATGGCTGAATTCGAGCGGTGCGTTCAGGAGTGCGGAGGGCTGCGTAGCAGCGATGCGCGCGCGGTTAGCTGATTTCAATCGGTATCACTGATGCGGGTCTCTCTATTCATCACCTGTTTGGTTGACCAGTTGTGGCCGACCGTAGGCACGAGCGCGGTCGAAGTGCTAAGGCGCGCCGGCTGCGAGGTTGTCTTTGACCAGCGGCAGACGTGCTGCGGTCAACCCGCTTTCAACACTGGCTACAGGGCTGAAGCGCGACGGTTGGCCGAGCGATTTATCGAAATCTTTGAAGAGTCCGGGAGCGACGCTATCGTCAGCCCTTCCGGGTCATGCACGGCGATGGTGCATCACTTCCATGAACTGTTTCCGCATGACGAGCGCTGGCGTCGGCGCGCGGAGGCCGTCGCAGATCGCACTCACGAATTCAGCTCGTTTCTGGTCAACACTCTTGGCGTCGAGGATGTTGGGGCCGGCTTTCGTGGCCGAGTGACCTGGCACGATGCCTGTCACGGGTTGCGCGATTTGAACGTGCACAGTGAGCCGCGCCGGTTGATTCGCAACGTGCGCGGAGCGGAGTTTATCGAGCTGCCGAATGCCGATTCCTGCTGCGGTTTCGGCGGCACGTTTTCCGTTAAATATCCGGAGATCTCCGTTGCGATTCTCGACAGCAAGATCGAAGCGATCGATAAAGCGGGAGTAAGAGCGGTGATTTCAGGCGATGCCAGTTGTTTAATGCAGATCGGCGGCAGGCTGACGCGGAATAAATCCGCAGTGCGTGCTATGCATCTGGCTGAACTGCTGGCCGCTCGTGAAGAGTGATAGTAGATCCGACCGAGTACAGAATGAATCATCTAACCGCAGAGACGTTTGACTCGAACGCACGCTCAGCGTTAGGCGACAAGCAGCTACGCGGCGCCTTGCGAAATCTCGCTAGCACCATCGGCGAGCGACGCAAAGTTGCACTCACGACCGTCGATGATTGGGAAGGGCTGCGTGAGCGGGCCCGCAGGGTTAAGGATGAAACACTGGCGCATCTGGATAGATATCTCGAAGCCTTCGCCGACAACGCCGCGCGCGCGGGGGCGCAGATTCACTGGGCGCACGACGCCGGCGAGGCATGCGCCATTGTCCTCAGACTGCTGCGCGAGCACAACGCAACACATGTCGTCAAATCGAAGAGCATGGCGACCGAAGAGATCCATTTAAACGCGGCGCTGGAAGCGGAAGGCTTGGCGCCGGTTGAGACTGACCTTGGCGAGTGGATCATTCAACTCGCCAAAGAAACGCCGTCGCACATCGTCGTTCCGGCCATTCACAAATCGAAGCAACAGATTGCAGAATTGTTTGCTGAAAAGTTAGGTATTGAGCCGACAGATGATGTGGCTGTGCTGACCAGTGCGGCACGACGCATCTTGCGTCAGCGTTTCGCGGAAGCACAGGTCGGCATCAGCGGAGTCAACTTCGGCGTCGCCGAAACGGGCACGATTTTGATTCTGGAGAATGAGGGCAATGTGCGCCTGACAACCAGCTTGCCCAAAACGCACATTGCCGTCATGGGAATAGAAAAAGTTATCCCGCGTTTTACCGACCTCGATGTGTTTCTCAAACTGCTGCCCCGCTCAGGAACCGGCCAAAGTTTGACAGCCTATCAATCCCTGATCACCGGCACGAAGCGCAGACCGGAAGATGAAGGGCCGGAAGAAGTGCACATCGTCCTGATGGACAACGGACGCAGCCGCATGTTGAACCATCCGGTGACGCGGCAATCGCTGGCCTGCATCAGATGCGGAGCGTGCCTAAACGCTTGTCCGGTTTACCAACAGATCGGCGGACACGCTTATGGCTCCGTATATCCTGGGCCGATCGGCGCCGTGATCACTCCGCAACTTATTGGACTTGGTAAGACTGCACAGTTGCCCTACGCATCAAGTCTTTGTGGCGCCTGTCGAGAAGTATGTCCGGTAAAAATAGACATTCCTCAGTTGCTGCTCCACTTGCGTGCCGAGGTAGTGGAAGGAACTGCGAACGGCACAGCGCAGAAACTACCAGTGAAACGGAAGATATTAGAGCGGCTGACTTTCCGCTTGTATGCCTTCGCCTGGTCCAGTCCTGCACTGTACGAGTGGGGCACGCGGATCGCTCGCGTGCTGCAACGTCCCGCAGTGCGTGATGGTCGCATCGGGAAAGTGAGCACCCTGATCGCTAAGCTGATGCCACCGCTCGGCGCGTGGACCGCCTGGCGTGATGCGAGACCGATTGCGCAGCGCTCTTTCCGCGAACAATGGCGTGAAGAGCTTACGAGTCATAACAAGGAACGCAGCGACGGCGTGATGGAAGATTAACTCTCGCAAGCGCACCCGGTCGTTCCTTGACCGGTACTGACGAGCACCGCGTTTCGACAGGAGCAAAACGTTGGCTGAGCGACAGCAAAACAACGAGGCGCGACGCGTCATGCTGGCGTCCATTCGCGAGCAGTTAGCCGCAAGCGCACAGTTTGACGCCGTGCGCGACGAACATCATCTGCCGTCCAGAGTCATGGAGCGGACAGCCCTGGTCACAGCTGTATTGGAGACAGCAGGTAGTTCCCCGGTTGAGCGTTTCCAACACGCACTCGAAGCTGTCAGCGGTCATTTCATAGCAGCAGGTAATGAAACTGAAGCGGCACAGGCGATACAACAAATTCTTGAGCGGGCGAAAGCGCAACGAATCGCAATATCGGATTCACCGCTGGTGCAGAGAATAATTACCCGGGTGAAGTCGGACGCGTTGGTGTTGGAGAACGCCGGACCACAGGCTCTGTTTGATTGTGATGTCGGCATCACCGGCGCTCAGTGGGCCGTTGCTGAGACGGGCACACTCGTGCTTGAGTCGGAGCGCGAACGACATCGCCTGGCTTCGCTGGTGCCCATGATCCATATTGCGATCGTCGAGTCCGGCCGCGTCCGTCAAACATTAGGCGAAGTATTACAAACACTCACACAACAGGGACAGGAAGGTTTGAGTCGAACAGTCACCCTTATTACAGGACCATCTCGCACGTCGGATATCGAACTCACTCTGGCGATCGGCGTTCATGGCCCAGGCGAGTTATACGTGATTCTACTCAATGGTGGAAACCATGACTGAGACCGTCTTGCTACGAGCAACGGAGATCACCAAGTCGTATGCCGGCGTGCTGGCGTTGAAGAGCGCTTCACTCGAGTTACGTGCGGGTGAAGTGCATGCGTTGATCGGTGAAAACGGAGCGGGCAAATCTACTCTTATTAAGATCATCACCGGCGCTGTCGCTGCCAACAGCGGAGAGGTCGAGCTAAACGGACAGATCATCACGCATAACTCCCCACACCTGGCTAAGTCGTTGGGGATTGTAGCGATTTATCAGCAGCCGGCGCTCTTCCCCGAACTCACGGTGGCGGAAAACATTTTACTCGGACTAGAGGATTCGGGACTGTTGGGCCGGGTTGATTGGAAGCAGCGCCGCAGTCGCGCCGCCGAATTGCTGACCCAGCTCGGCGCGAAAATTGACCCGGAAGCTACAGCGGCGGATCTGACGATGCCACAGCAACAGTTGGTCGAGATCGCTCGGGCTTTGGGCGCTGACGCCAGGGTCTTGATCCTGGATGAGCCGACAGCCTCACTCTCTGAAGAAGATACGCAGAACTTGTTCGGCGTGATTCGCCAGCTTCGCTCGCAAGGCGTGGGCATGATTTATATTTCGCATCGGCTGGAAGAGTTACCCGTGATCGCTGATCGTGTGACGGTGCTACGCGACGGCCGCAGCATTGAAACGAGGTTAATGTCCGATGTAAATCGGCAACAGTTGATTCAGTTGATGGTAGGACGCGAACTATCGGCAGTCTTCCCGAAGAAAGAGGTTGAGCTGGGCGAAGTGATCCTGGAGCTGCAGCAAGTCGGCTGCTCTTCGTCGGGGATTAACAATGTGAACCTTGCGGTGCGTGCCGGCGAGATCGTTGGGTTAGCCGGATTGGTGGGAGCTGGTCGCACAGAACTGGCGCGAGGAATATTTGGTTTAGAGCCCGCCGATAAAGGTGAGATTTTGCTACGCGGCGAACCGGTCAAGATCGAAAGGCCGGCGCAGGCCATAAAACTGGGAATCGCTTACTTGCCTGAAGACAGACGACGGCACGGAGTGATTCTCGAGATGCAGATTGCGGCCAATATCACACTGGCTTCTCTCGATCGCATCTCGCGCTTTGGAGCGTTGGACTTTGCGCGTGAGAAAGAAGTAGCTGCTGAGTATACAAGGCGGTTGGGCGTCAAGACGCCGGCGATCTTCGTGCCCGTCTCGACGCTCTCGGGTGGCAACCAGCAAAAAGTCGCGTTGAGTCGCTGGCTCCTCACCAAACCATCGGTGCTCATTCTGGACGAACCTACTCAGGGGATCGATGTGGGCGCGAAATCCGAGATCCACGCTTTAATGACTGAGCTGGCTGCTCAAGGCGTAGCGATTCTGATGATCTCTTCGGAGCTACCGGAAATCCTCGGAATGAGTGATCGGATCGCTGTGATGTATGGTGGGACGATATGTGGAATTTTGAACCGCGCGGAAGCGACTCAGCACAAGGTACTGGCGTTAGCCCTGGGACACGAACTATCGGAGATTGACAAGAGCGCGCAAACGCAGAGTGCTTAATCGTCGCTCAATCAACGGCAAACGCCGTTTGTTGCGCCCACAAGAGTTGAAATCGGGATGAAGCTCAGTAGTTACAAACGAGAAGTGTCCGCGGGTATAGCCTATGCAGTGCTGCTCGCGGTGGTTGGTATAGTCGCACCTTCGTTTTTTAGCGCGGGCAACCTCCGCGACCTGCCTTTGAACAATGTGCCGGTGCTGCTGATCGCGATCGGAATGACGATGGTCATTCTGGTTGGAGAGATCGATATTTCAGTCGGTTCGCAGTTTGCGGTTTGCAGCGTGGCAGCCGGCTGGATGGCAAAAGAGGGCGTGCCCGTGGCGTTGTTGCTGCCCGCCGTACTTTTGATCGGTGCGGCGATTGGTGCGGTCAATGGCCTCCTCGTTGGCTGGCTACGTCTGCCCTCGATCATCGTGACTCTGGCAATGCTGGTTGCCTGGCGAGACACCATGCGCTGGGTCACGCAAGGCGCCTGGGTGCAGGATCTGCCCGCAAACTTTCAGTGGTTTGGATTGGGCCAGGGCTTCGGCCAACTCGTGATAGTGGCCATAGCCATTATCGTCCTGATCACCTTTAGCTGGATGCTGCGCAACCTTGGCATGGGTCGCGCGATCTACGCGGTCGGCTCGGACGCTGAAGCCGCGCGGCTGGCGGGTATCGAACCACAACGCATCGTCTTTGGCGCGTTTGTCGTCTTAGGCGCACTCACGGGACTGGCAGCCTTGCTGAATGCCGTGCGCTTTTCTGCCGTGCCGAGCAATGCTGGTCTGGGTCTGGAGTTGAAAGCTGTCGCGGCGGTGGTAGTCGGCGGCACGGCAATTACAGGTGGGCGCGGCCGGCTGGTGGGTACGCTGATCGGGGCCGCGCTGCTGGGTACAATCGGCACGGCACTAACCTTCGCCGGTATCAATCCATTTTGGGAAAAGGCTATTCAAGGGGCAATCATTTTGGCGGCGCTGGTGTCCGACGTAGTGCTTGGCCGCCTGGAACATCACCGCTGGCTTAGTCCCGCTCATTAATCAGATGGCCGAGATCATTCTTTCGAGTCAAATGTCACTTAAGACGCAAGCGCCCTGGCGCGAGCGGCTCTTTCCCAACAATGAGTGGGTATTGATGGCCGTGTTGCTGGGCGAGGTCGCGATCTTCAGCGTGACCGGCAACAACTTTCTGTCTTCGTCAAATGCTTTTGAGATCACGCGGCTGAGTGTCGAAATCGGGTTGCTGGCGCTGGTGATGACGCCCGTGATTATTACCGGCGGGATCGATCTTTCGGTCGGCTCGATGATGGGGTTGGCGGCAGTGGTGATGGGCGCGTTGTGGCGCGATGCTCACCTGCCACTGGGTGTGGCGGTCAGTATCGCGCTACTGGTTGGTCTACTCGGCGGAGCTTTGAACGCGCTGGTGATTACGCGTCTCAACTTTCCGCCTTTGATTGTCACCCTCGGCACCTTTTCACTGTTTAGAGGTGTTGCCGAAGGGCTCACGCGCGGGATCGAAAACTACTCAGGCTTCGCGCAGAGTTTTCTGTATTTAGGTCAGGGGTACGTCGGCGGAGTAATTCCCACGCAGTTGTTCATTCTGATCGCGGCAATTGCCGCGATCTGGTGGTGGCTACAACGGACAGGCTTCGGCCGGAGCCTTTACGCCATCGGTTTCTCTGCTGAAGGAGCAAGGTACGCCGGTATCCCTGTCGCGCGCCGGTTGTTGTTTGTCTATTTGCTGTCCGGCCTGGCGGCGAGTCTGGCTGCGGTGATCTACGTCGCACATCTGGGCCAGGCGAAATCGGATGCGGGCACGGGCTACGAACTGATGGCCATTACGGCGGTCGTCTTGGGCGGCGCTTCCATATTCGGCGGGCCGTCCTGCTGATCGCCACTATCTTGCTGGATCGCCTGTCGCGGCGCGAAGCGACGCCCCGCGTTCAAACCATTTCATCAGAGGAGGGCGAAGTGAGGAACTCACAAGTAGCTGTTTTGAGTGCAGTAATCCTGGTGGCGGCACTATTGGTTGTCGCGGGAAACTGGTTTTTGGTGCGCTCGCTGCGATCTGGGAGTGTTGGTTCGGCGCCCAGAGGTTTTTCAGTCCCCGAAACTCCGGGACGTAAACCTGTCATTGCGCTCATGCCGAAAGCAAAGGGTGATCCCTACTTCATCAGTTGCCGCCAGGGCGCTGAGGAAGCTGCGAAGGAATTGGGCGTCGAACTGTTGTGGGATGGCCCAACCGATCTCGATCCGGCGAAGCAAAACGAAGTTGTAGAAGCGTGGATCACTCGAGGCGTAGACGTAATCGCGGTGAGCGTCGAGAACAAGGTGGGAATCTCCACCGTTTTGCGTAAGGCACGCGAGAAAGGTATCAAAGTCATCACCTGGGACGCGGATGCCGAAAAGGACTCGCGTGACTTTTTGATCAATCAGGCGACGCCCCAGGGAATTGGTTACGCATTAACCGACGAGGCCGCGCGCATACTCGGCGGCAAAGGCGATTTTGCGATCATCACTGCATCATTGAGCGCGGCCAACCAGAACGAGTGGATCAAATACATCAAGGAGCGGCTCGCCGCAAAGTATCCCGACATGAAACTGGTGGCGATCCAGCCGAGTGAGGGAGACCGCGATCGGGCGTTCTCGGAAACGCAGACCGTGCTGAAGGTTTATCCGAACGTCAAACTGATTATGCCGATCGCGGCTCCGGCGGTACCTGGCGCGGCGGAGGCAGTCAAGCAATCAGGCCGCACGGACGTCAAAGTCACTGGGCTATCGTTGCCGAACATGTGTAAGCCGTACATCAAAGAGGGAGTGGCAGAGAGCATCGTGCTCTGGAATACGGTCGACCTGGGGTATCTGACCGTCTACGCGTCAAATGCACTGAGCACCGGCACCTTGAAACCGGGTGATAAAGAATTGAGCGCGGGCAGGCTGGGAAAGATTCAAGTAGTGGATGACGAGGTGAGACTCGGCGCACCCTTCATCTTCGATAAGGAGAATATTGACCACTTTAATTTTTGAGATCGCTCGGGCCGGGTCCACTGCCAGTCACTAGTACACTCGACACGGGCCTACCCTGAAACACGCTTCGTAACTGGGGGCAAACACGATGGCAACTACCAGACGAGAGTTCCTGGGCACGGCGCTAGCGGCCGGTGCAGTTGTCTTGCTCGCGCCGCGCGGCGCGCAGGGTGCTGCGGCGAAAGTCGACGTGCTGCTCAATGAGCCCATCGGCACAGTTTCACCTAACATCTATAGCCATTTTATCGAGCACCTCGGTGGCGTCGTCTACGACGGCATCTGGGTTGGTGAAAACTCGAAAGTGCCGAACATCGACGGCATCCGCCGTGAGCTGGTCGAGTATGTCCGCCGGATCAAGCCTGGAGTAATCCGCTGGCCAGGCGGCTGCTTCGCCGATCAGTATGACTGGCGTGACGGCGTCGGACCGCGCGACAAACGTCCGCGCCGCGTCAACTTCTGGGCCGACACTAACTACAAAGTGACGGAAAGCTACAAACAATTGAAAGACGGGCCACAAAAGTATGAGCCAAACTGGTTCGGTACGAACGAGTTCATGGAGTTGTGCCGTCTCACCAACGCGCAACCCTATATTGCTGCCAACGTCCGCAGCCTGCCGGTGCGCGCCTACCTCGAATGGCTTGAGTACTGTAACGCGCCGGCCGGGCTGACGACGCTCTCCGACCTGCGCGCGGCTTCGGGCAAACGCGAGCCGTTCAACGTCAGTTATTGGGGCATCGGCAACGAATCTTGGGGCTGCGGGGGAGACATGCTGCCGGAAGAGTATGCCGAGGAATTTCGGCGCTTCACCGCCTGGGCGCCAACCTATGGAACCAAACTCAATTTCATCGCGACCGGGCCGAACTCTGGCGACGTGGGCTGGACCCGCCGCTTTCTCTCGAAGCTGGTAGAGAAAGGATCCGGCCAGGTTAACAAGGTCCACACGATGGGCTTGCATTACTACTGCGGCACGACCGGAAAGGGCAACGCGCTTGAATACACCGATGACGAGTGGTACGAGTTGATCCATCGTTCCGATCGGATTGAGTCGTTGGTGACACAGCACTGGAACGTAATGAGCGAGAGCGACCCGCAGCACAAGATCAAGCTGGCGGTGGACGAGTGGGGAGCGTGGCATCTGCAGGATCCGAGTCTACCGGCGGGTTACCTCTACGGCTATCCCGGCACTTTGCGGGACGCGCTGATCTCGGCCGTGAATCTGGATACTTTTCAGCGGCACGCAGACAAAGTTGCGATGGCCAATCCGGCACAACTAATCAATACGATCCACTCGCTCTTCATTGCTTATGAAGACAACTTCGTTGCCACTCCCAACTTCGACGTCTTTGAGATGTACGCTGCACATTCCGGCGCCCAATCCGTGCGCACTGAGTTTGTCGCGCCGCATGTCTCATACATGCGCACCGTCAACAACAATCGCGAGCGCACAGAGTTTTGGGGCTTGGCGGGTTCGGCTTCGGTCAACGGTAAGCAGTTGACACTCACGGCTGTCAACCCCGACATCAAGGAGGCGAGAGAGGCTGAAATAAATGTCTTGGGAGCGCGGATTACTATGGGCCAGGCGCGCGTTCTAACAGCCGCGGACATCCATGCCCTCAACAGTTTTGCGAATCCAAAGAGTGTCCAACCAAAGGATGAGCAAGTTACGGTCGGCGCCGGCGGCAAGTTGGTCTACCGCTTCGCGCCGGCTTCGGTGACTCGTTTGCAGCTGTCACTATCCTGACTTTTACGAGGAACACATGATTCAGAAAGCATTTCTGATGAGGCTCAAACCGGGTAATCAGGACGAGTATACGAAACGGCACAATCCGATCTGGCCCGACCTTGGAGAGGTGTTGAAGAACCATGGCGTCCGGAACTACTCGATTTTTCTGGATCACGACGCTGACCTTCTGTTCGCCTATGCCGAGGCCGAATCAGACTCGTTGTGGCAACAGATCGCGCAAACGGAAGTCTGCCGGCGTTGGTGGGTGCACATGGAAGACCTCATGGCCACAAACGCTGATCACAGCCCGGCTGCAATTGTATTAAAAGAAGTGTTTCATCTGGATTGAGGATTGAAAACGAATTTTTATCGCTAAAACCTTATGCTAATCCTATCAAATCGAATCTCGAGAATGGTAAGTTCTTCGCTCGTGGTTATGTTTGTGGGCCTGTTGCCGCTAGCGTCCGCGCGAGCACAGAGTATCGACGGCCTTCAGCGCGGCTTTGAGCGTCCGCCGGAAAACTCAAAGATCATGATGCGCTGGTGGTGGTTTGGCCCAGCGGTTACCAAGCCGGAACTCGAGCGTGAGATGCGAGTAATGAAGCAGGGCGGAATTGGTGGTTTTGAAGTGCAACCGGTTTACCCGTTGACGCTCGACGATCCGGCAAAGGGAATCAGGAATTTCCCATTTCTCTCCGATGAATACCTGGAAGCGTTGCGCTTCGTCTCGGCCAAAGCGCGCGAACTGGGCATGCGAATGGACCTGACCCTCGGTAGCGGTTGGCCCTTCGGCGGCCCGCAGATTTCAGTAAATCAGGCATCGGGGATGTTGCGTACCGAGCGGGTAAAGTTGGACAGCGGTTCTCGTCGTGTGCCGCTTCCGAACATCTCCGCCGGAGAAAAGTTTATTGCTGCGTTTCTGGTAAGCCCACGCGGCGATTCAATAGACCCTGAGAGCATTCAGGAACTCACGGACATCAGAGGCGGCGTGGTCCAACTGCCAGCCGGTCTTGATGGACCACGAGACGTGCTCTTCTTCGTCTCGAGTCGCACCGGCATGATGGTGAAACGCCCAGCGATCGGCGGCGAGGGCTTTGTGCTGGATCATCTCGACCGGGCGGCCACCGATCATTATTTGAGCCAGGTCGGCGACCGGCTCTTGCAGGCCTTCCCTTCCAATCCTCCCTACGCGATCTTTTGCGACAGCCTCGAGGTTTACAATCAAGACTGGACCACGAATTTCCTGGAAGAATTCAAAGCTCGTCGTGGTTATGATCTGAAGCCTTACCTCCCGGCCCTCGTCGCCAATATTGGGCCGAAGACCGGGGCGATCCGTCACGACTGGGGCCAAACCATCACGGAATTGCTGAACGAGCGTTTCCTCGCACCTCTCCGTGATTGGTCGAAACGGAATCACACGCTTTTACGCATGCAGAATTACGGGATTCCGGCGGCCGCGCTCTCCAGCAACGCCTATGTGGACTTACCCGAGGGCGAAGGCCCGCAGTGGAAAGTTCTGCGTGCGTCGCGTTGGGCTTCTTCGGCAAGCCATCTGTACGGCCAACCTGTGACCTCTTCCGAAACGTGGACGTGGCTGCACTCGCCGGTCTTTCGGGCCACACCGCTCGACATGAAGGCTGAAGCCGATCTGCATTTTCTGGAAGGCATTAATCAACTGATTGGTCACGGCTGGCCATACACTCCGGAGAGCATCGAATACCCGGGTTGGCGGTTCTACGCCGCAGCGGTGTTTGATGAAAAAAATCCCTGGTGGATTGCCATGCCCGATATATCTCTCTACTTGCAACGCCTGAGCTTTCTTCTGCGTCAGGGTCAGCCGGCGAACGACGTGGCGCTCTATCTGCCAAACAGCGATGCTTACGCACACTTCTCCGCCGGCCATGTGCACATGATCGATAAGCTGCGCGAACTTGTCGGCGATGACATCATCCCGCGCATACTCGAAGCTGGATACAACTTCGATTTCTTCGACGATAACGTGCTCAGACAAATCGGGAGAGCCGATAAAGATGGATTGACATTGGGAACGAACAAGTATCGCGTGGTGATCCTCCCGGGCGTAGAACGCATTCCGCTCGACACGTTGAAGACTTTGGAAGAGTTTGCGCGCAATGGCGGGATCGTGATTGCCTCGCGGCGAGTGCCCAGCCTCGTGCCTGGGTTACAGGCGACAGAGGCCGACCAGAGTCAACTGCGCGAAATTTCTCAGCGGCTGTTTAGCGGTAAGACTCCCCTGGGATACCTGGTTGAGGATGAAAATGGTCAGCTAGGCAACAAGCTCGCAAGTTTGCTTCGCCCTGACGTGATGCTGTCCCCCGCTGTTCCTGAGATAGGTTTCATACACCGTAGGAGCAACGATGCTGAAATCTACTTTCTCGCCAACACCTCAAACGTGCCGCACAGTGTGAAGGCCACGTTTCGCGTTCAGG
>WNFU01007571.1_pt1 | contig 27851 bp, 26 predicted proteins | sample 5400121 | NCBI WGS metagenome assembly WNFU01 (sample SAMN13153360, study PRJNA577476) | soil metagenome | isolation source: 100 cm soil or saprolite under grassland replicate 1 | place: USA:California | collected 2016-06-15 | reverse complement strand
GGAGGTTGGCGACGCGTTGCGCGGCCTTGCCGGGTCCGGCGCGGACGGTGAGTGCACACTGACGGCTACCGCACTCCGATTGAACGGTGAAGCTTTGCGGGGCCGGCGGTAGGGGGGTGGCGGTAGTCGCGGTCGTGGAGGGCGCGGTCGTCGTCGTGCCTCCGAGTGCGGACGTTCTCGTTGTGGACCGGCTTTTGCTCTTGGCTGCGCTGGGCTTACCCGTGTCGCTACGCCCCGCCAGCGCGACGAGCGCAGTCGCTCCGCCGAGAAGGAGGACAGCTACCGCCGCGATAACCACGAGCCATCGCCGTGAACGACCGCGTGCTCGCGCGCGGCGACGAACGGGAGCACTGGACGGCCTGTCTGGTCGTCGAGTGACCGGCGGCGCGTCTTCGGAGATGTCGATCCGCTCGCCGGCCTCGGGTGGCTGAGGCGCCGGGACGTCCTCGACGTCGAACTCTGCATCCTCATCGGCGAGCCGCCACCACTCACCGGAGTCAGGCGAGTCGGCGGTGGTCGGCCCACCGCGTCCCTCGGTGTCGACCCGTGTCTGGAGCTCGTCGCTCAATGACTGCAACCACTCGTCGGGCGGTGGTGCGGCGCGCTCTTCGCCAGCGCGTGTGGCGTCACTCCAGGTCAACTCGAGATCGCGCAGCGACGCCTTCCAGTCGCGGGGGTCCCGCCCGTTCGCGGTATCGGGAGGTGCCTCGGTCTCGAAGGCGTCGGCGTCCTCGTCGAACCCGTCTTCGGACTTCCGATGCCGCTCGTCCGGGTCGTTCCCGGAGTGCGAGGTCCTCGCCATGGACACCAAATCGTAGCTAGTCCCGTCTCTCACGGGAACGCCGTGCCGTCCTTACGATGACGTCGTTCGTCGCGCGCGCCGCAAACGGCTTACGAGTGGATTCGGTTCGCCAACCCGAGGCTTAGACGTGACGGCGTGTAGCTGCCCGCCGCCGAACTGCGATCACCAAAGCCGCGCCGATCGTAAGCGCGGCCAATCCGATCCAGACGAACGGGAGGGTGTCGGAGCCCGTAAACGCGAGTGCGCCGCCACCGGCAGCTCTGGCCCCCGCCGCCGCGCCCGCCACCGTCAAGGTCGTGCTCGGATCGCACGTGCCGCCAACCCCCGAGTCCCCGCTCGCCGAAAGGGTGTGCGTCCCCGGCGAGAGGTTGCTCGGGACGGTGAACGAACCGGAACCCGAGCCGCTCCCATCAGTCGTGAGCGAGCCGATGGCCTGGCCGTCGAGGGCCAGGTTCACCTGTGTCGACGGAGCGAAGCCGCTGATCGAGATCGTGATCGTCTGTCCGGGGGTCACGTCGACCTGGCTCGTGCCCACCGTGCACGCCGACGGCGGATACGCCTGAGCACCGGCACCGGTGCTGAGGGCGACGACGGGCGCTACGGCCAGCGCCCCCATCAGCACAACGAGCTTCACGAACCTGCGCATGGAGCCTCCGTGTCCACGACAGCCAACCCGGCGCGGGCCGGATCGGCTGAGTCTGGCAGTGACGATGATTCGTGTCCAGGCTTTCCCGAAGAGCCTGGATTCAACCGGCATCAGCGACGAGGGCCCCCGCCGGCTCCATTCGGGCCATCCAAGGGTCTGCTGCCTCGGCGGCCCGCCCGACGACGTCGCCCCCCCGCCCGTGGCCACGCCAGGTCCACCAATCGAGCGGTGAGGTCGTCGAGCTCGTCGACAGTGCGCTCGACCTCGAAGAGGGACCCGCCGGCCGGGTCGGCGATGTCGTCACGCCAGGCTCCCACGAGCTCGAGACGGGTTCGCCGGGCGCCGACTCGGGCGAGCCATCGATCGAGCGGCTCGTCGGGGGCGCGCTGGCCGGCGGTAGCCGAGCGCCGCACGATCTCCTTGAACGTGAACGTTCGTGACCACGCCGTGGGGTCGAGGAGCGCGACATCCCCGACCTGGTGATGCTCCATGGTCAGGATGAGATCCGCGCGCTGCACGTCGTCGCGTGCGAGGCCATGGCTGCGGTGCCCCGACAGGTCGATACCGCGGTCGCGCAAGGCTCGGACCAGGTCGTCGTTCATCGTGCGTTCCCGGATGTGCAGGCCGGCGGAGTGCACCCGGGCTCTGACGCCCTGCGCCTCGAGACGGATCCGGAGGAGCTCCGCGCCCACCGGTGAACGACACTGATTGCCTGTACACACGAGGAGGATGTCGTCCACAGATGCTCAGGTTTGGCCGGGCGTGATCTTGACGCGCACCGTACGAGTGTCGTCGAGGGTGATCTTCCCCTCGGCCCGTCTCGGGCTCATGATCTCGAGACCTTCCGCCGCCGCGATCCGCCAACCCGAAGGGACTTCGACGGTCACCGACACGTCGGAGGGCTCGTGACGTGCTGGCGGGCACACTCGTGAAGTTGGAGAACACGTTCCGTTCGAGCTCGGTTCCCGATTCCAACGTGGTCGGCAGCCCCTGGAGCGTCGGGTCCCGGAAGGTCAGGGGGGTGTAGATCGACACGAACGACCGGTCCTCACCGGGTTGGAAGTTTGGGTAGAAGGGTCCGAGCGCGACCGATGAGATGCCGGCCGGTGCATCGTTGTCGAGACCGAGCTTGAGGGTTCCCTTCGCGCGAGCACGGCGGACTGACGCGTCGGGATCGAGCCGCACCGTGTAATCCATGTGCCGGGTGAGGTAGTAATCGACCTTGTTGCCGCTCGCGTTCTGGTTGGTGACCAGCAGTGAATCCGAGCGCACCGGCGGTACCGCGCCTCCGACGTCGAGGCGCAGGGCGAGCGCTTCCTCCTTCGGGTCAGCGAACCAGAGGTGGAGATGTCCCTGGCGGCCGGCGCCACCGAGGATGTTGGCCAGATGGGCCGGGCTTCCGAGGCTCATCTGTGTTGCCCGCTTCCATACGGCCTCGGCGACGTCACCCAGGAACTCCACCCGCTCGCCGCGGACGGTCCCGAACACGTCGTAGGCCTGCCGAAGGGTCACGTCGATCACGTTGTCGGCCGTGACCGGAACCGGCCAGCCTTGGACGGCGACGGGCCCGGTCAGCTGGAGGAGCGCCTGCAGCCCGACGGGGTCGACGGCGATCACCCCGTCGACCGGAGCGCCGCCTGATTGCGGGTAGAGCCCGGCGATCGCCTTGCCGATCGTCGGGAAATCAGGCGACATGTTGAGGTTCCGCCATTCCTGCGCCGGGAAGAAACGCCCGTACCGTTGAATGAAATCGGACGGCACGTTGTCGATGCGACGGTCGCTCACGGGCACCGATGACCCCCCTCCTTGATCGAGGAGGTCGGTCTGCTGGATCTGGTCGAGCGTGACCTTGCCATTGTCTGCCGTGAGGACTCCCCAGCTGCCGATCATCCCGCCCGTCGCACGCAGCTCGGCGTTGTTCTGCACGGCGAGGAAGTAGCGACGCGGGCGATCCGCCCCGAACACCGCCGGTGTGACTTTGGCCGCCGCCACCCCGCTGTCCGCTTCCCGAACCGCCGAGGTGAGCGCGGCGTCGGCCTTGTCGACGCGGTCGCGCACGGGACCCAGCAGGTAGGGCCGCCGCAGGCTGTTGATGCTCCCAGCAACCCGATGAAGGAGCTTCGTTGCCGCTTCGATGTCCGGGGTGAGTCGCCGAACCTCGGCGACGTTCACCGTCCCGTCGCCGACCTGCAGCTTCGTGTTGGACGCGTGGGCAAGCCGTTGCCCGGCGCGGGCGATGTCGCCCCCGCCGCCGGAGAGCTCTCGGGCGGCTCGGAGGTTCTCGGCGACGACCGGAATCGTTCGTCCCGGCCAGCCGAGGGGGCCGTCCAGCCACGAGTCGGCGCGATCGAACGACTTGGCCGCGGTGGCGAACGCGGCTTCGGCGGCTCGGGTGTCGCCGCGGAGCGTTGATGGCGTCCTGGGCCGAACGCACGTCGCGAAGCCCCTCGAACGCCGCCACCGCGCTGAGGGCCGCAATGACTCCCAGCGCCAGGATGAGGAGCCCGAGCACGAGCCGCCCCCGAGTTCGGCGGCGCGCGCGCATGTGCTCGGTGGAGACCTCGAGGCTGGCGACGACCAGCGCGCCGGCGACTCCGGCACCGAGTGCAAAACCCCACACCGGCGACACGTCGCCGCGACCGACGAGCACGGCCACGACCGTGAGGACGGCCTGCACGACGAGCAACACACCCATGGCCCTCGTCCGCGACCAACCGCGAGCGCGGAGGCGGTGCATGAGGTGATCGTGTCGGGGGCGCGAGAGCGGAATGCCGTGCCAGAGACGCGACGCGGTCACGAGGGCGAGGTCGAGCACCGGAACGGTGACGACGAGCAGCGGAACGATCAGGCTGCCGGTCGTCACGGTGTCGGGTTTGAACGCGACACCGGCGGTTGCCAGGACGAACCCGGCGAAGCTTGCGCCGGCGCGCCCGGGCACGATGGACGCCGGCCGGATGTTGTAGACGAGGATCCCGAGGCAGCCACCCGCGAGCGCGACGCACATCGTGGCGGTGACGTTGTCGTGGTTTGCCGCCGCCGCTCCGAACAACCCGGCACCTGCGAGTGCAGCGATGCTCGGCGTGAGACCTTCGGCATACTCGAGACGTCGGAACGCGCTGGTGACCATCACGATCCACAGCACGGTCAGGACGCCGTCGAGCGCGTCCGAGTGCAGTTGGTCCACTCGGATGCCGGCGACGGCGACCGCGGTCGCGGCCGCCGCGAACACCGCGAGGTGCGCTATTCCGGGAAGGTCACGCCGGTCGTCGACCACCCCGAACAGCACGACGGCCGCCGCGGCGGCGGCGGTGACACCGAGCCGTACGGGCAAGCTCGGAGAGGCGAGCCATCCTGCGAGCGTTGCGACCGCGAGCACGGGCCCGCCGAGGAAACGCAACCGCCGTTGGCGGATGTCCGCATCCCTCTTTCCGCGTTGGGCCCGAGCGAGCTGGCGGAGCGACGCGCTCCCGACGAGCGCCAGCCACGCGGCAACCGAGAACGCGATGACACAACGCGCCGCCACGTCCCGGGTCCGTCCCGCCTACGCGGATGCGCTGACGGAGGGCCGGAGCAGCTCGGCGTCGAGGTCGTCGGTGCGCCCGCGGCGCTCGGCGGCTGCCATCGCGGCCAGAGGGTAGCCGGGTCCTCCCGCAGGGAGTCCGCGGGGGCTTGTCTCCGAAGGGACTCGGCTATTCTGGGCGTCCGGTTGCCCAACGGGCTTGGCCGGGGGAGCGGCGGCGGACGAAGCTGCTTTCCCTCCCACTCGGGAAAGATCCGACACCGATGGAACTTCGCCGCTATCTGTCGATTGCGCGGCGGCGAGCGCTGCTCATCATCGCCATCGTGGTTGCGGCCGTCCTCGCCGGCTGGTTCGTGACCCCGCGGACGAAGACCTACACCGCCACCAGCACCCTCTACGTCGGTTCGCGATCGATCAGCGTCGATCCCAGGAGTGGCCAGATCTCCGGAGACCGGGTCGCCGGCCTCGACCGGCTGATCAAGACGTTCACGGCGATGATGCGAACCTCTCCGGTCGCCTCGGCCGCCATCGGAGACGCGGCTGTGAACCGCCAGGCCGGTGCGCTAGTGGGGGCGACGACAGCGGAGCAGGTTCCCAACACCAACCTGATCAGTGTGTCCGTGACCGACGACGACCCGGCCGCGGCCCGTGCGCTGGCGAATGCGGTATCGGCTGTGTTCGTCAACCAGATCCAGCAGTTCGAGCCCCGCGACGCGCAGAACCCCGACCAGGTCGTCTCCGTGTACCAGAAGGCGGCGCTGCCCTCAGCTCCGAATCCGTCCTCGCTGGCGCGCAATCTCGCTCTCGCCGGGCTCCTCGGCGTGCTCGTGGCCGCCGGCGTGGTCGCATTGCTCGAGCACCTCGACATCTCGATCCGATCGAGCGACGACGTCGAGCGCCACCTCGAGCTCCCGGTGCTGGGCGTCGTGCCCTCGCTCGGGGACGAGCTCCCCGTGACGCAGGCGTCTCGAGTACGAACCCTGAGACCGTCGGGTAGTGCGAAGGCGCCGAGAGGCGCGCGCGTTGGCTAGGTTCAGGTCTCGCCGCTCGCAGGCGACCGGCGACAGGCGCGGCCACCTCCTCACCACCAGAGAGGCGTTCCGTGTGCTGCGCTCCAACCTGCTCGTGGCCATCTCCGAGCTCGCGAACCCGATCGTCGTGGTCACCAGTGCGTACGCGGGTGAGGGCAAGACCGCCACGTGCAGCAACCTCGCCGAGTCGCTCGCGACCGCCGGCCAACGCGTCGTGCTCGTCGACCTCGATCTCCGTCATCCCGACTCGCACCATTCGATCGGCGCCCACAACGACGTCGGCGTCAGCGACGTGCTGTTCGACCGGCGCCCGCTGAAGGAGTGTGTGCAGTACGTCGAGCTGCCGGGGAGCGAGGACTCGGCGACACCCGCTTCCTTGTACTTCCTCGGGACCGGGCCACAGGTGAGCAACCCGACCGAGTTGCTTTCGACGCCGCGCACCGGCTGGCTGCTCGAGAGCCTTGCCGGTCAGGCCGACATCGTGCTGCTCGACACTCCACCCGTCCTACCCGTCGCAGACACGTTGGTGATCGGCAGGATGGCGGCAGGTGCGGTGCTCGTGGTCGATGCGCACACTGCGACCCCGGCAGCCAAGCGGGCGAAGGACACCCTCACGCGCAACCAGACGCGGCTCCTCGGCGTCGTACTGAACCGGTTCGAGTCGAAGTACACGCGCTACGGGTACGGCGTCGGCGAGGGCTACGGCTACGGTTTCGGCTACGGGCTCGGGTACGGAGTCGGGCGGTCCCCGAGCGAGGGCAACGGCGCGGGCCCCGACAAGAGTGCCTGAGTCGCCGGTTCTGCGGCTCGACAGCCGCCCGGAATCGCTTCGTGAGTGGCTGGGCGGAATGTGGCGTCACCGCGCCGTGCTGATGGCACTCGCCAGCAAGGACTTCAGGGTCCGATACAAGCGCGCATCGTTGGGAGCATTCTGGGCGGTGGCCGTACCGGTCCTGCAGGCTGCGGTGCTCGGATTTGTCTTTTCCCGCGTCGGCAAGTTCGGCACCGGCAGCCGTTACAGCTACGCCGTGTACGTGCTCGCGGGGATGGCCGTGTGGGCCTATGTGTCCGTCGCGGTCACCTCGGCGACGACGTCGATCGTCGATGCGTCGTCGCTTACCGACAAGGTGTGGTTCCCCCGCGCTGTGCTCGCCGTCGTCCCGGCCGTATCGAATCTCGTCACGCTGGCCATCTCTGTCGTCGTGGTCGTCGTGGCCATGCCGCTATTCGCCGAGCCGTTCACCGTGCGGCTGTTCCTCCTTGTCCCTGGCGTAGTCCTCGCGGTCACCTTCACCGGCGCGTTAGGACTACTGCTCGGCGGTCTCTACGTGTACTTCCGTGACCTGAAGTTCATGGTCCAGGCGGTCGTTCTCGTATGGCTGTACGTCACGCCGATCGCGTATCCCCCAAGCGCTCTCGGTTCGGCCGGACCATGGCTCGACTTCAACCCACTCACCGGGATTGTCGGGATGTTCCAGCGCGCCGCGGTCGACGCCCCCGTGCCGTCGACGCGTGCAGTAGTCGTCTCGGTCGTGGCCACGCTGCTGCTCACCGTCCTCGCCGTCACGGTTCACCGCCGCCACGACCGTCTCTTCGTCGACATGCTATGAGCGGCGCTGCGATCGAGCTCCAGGGAGTCAGCAAGCGCTACTGGAAGATCTCCGAGCGCAGTCTTCTACGGTCATTGGTCCCGTTCGGTCCGCCGAACCGGACGCAACTGTGGGCGCTTCGCGATGTCGACCTGCGCGTCGAGCCGGGGGAGACGGTGGGGCTCATCGGCCGCAACGGCGCGGGGAAGACCACGCTCCTTCGATTGCTAGCCGGCGTCACCCAGCCCACCGCGGGCACCGTCGTGACCCGCGGGCGACTCGCGCCGCTCCTGAGCGTCGGCGTCGGGTTCCACCAAGAGATGACCGGCCGCGAGAACGTCTATGTCAACGGGATGCTCCTGGGGTTGACCCGTTCCGAAATCGATGCCCGATTCGACGACATCGTCGAGTTCGCGGAACTCGCAGAGTTCATCGACACCCCGGTGAAGTTCTACTCGTCGGGAATGTTCATGCGCCTGGGATTTTCCGTGGCCGTGAACAGTGACCCTGACACCCTCCTCGTCGACGAGGTTCTCGCCGTCGGAGACGTTAAATTCCAGCGCCGTTGTCTCGACAGGATCCGTTCGCTGAGCCGATCGGGGGCGACCATCTTCTTTGTCAGCCACTCGATGCATGCGGTTCACCTCACCTGTCCACGGACGATCCTCGTTCACGCAGGATCCATCGAACACGATGGGGCTACCGAAGCGGCTATCGGTCGATACCACGAGCTCATGGCGGCGGCTGACGACGAACACCAACAGGGACCCGTCCGCGTCCTACAGCGGGGGCTCCTCGTAGACGGCGCGCCAGTAAAGAGCATCGACCAGGCCAGCATCCTCACATATCGCGTACGAGTTCGGTTCGAGCAGGCCGTCGACGGGCCTGGTATTGATTTCCGGGTGTTCACAGAAGACGGAGTGCTCGCCTACAGCATGGGCACGACGGCCGGTGAGCGATGGCGGCGCTACGCACCCGGTGACGAGGCCGAGGTGTGCGTGATCTTCCATTCGCGACTCGGTGGCGGAGGAACGTTTCGCATCGCGTTGGATGTCACCGACCGCCACCGCAAGGTGCTCGCCAGTGATCCGTTCGGCCCCTCGTTCTACGTCGCGCCGCGCGTCGGTGTGGCCGGTCCGGCCGACCTCGACGCGACCATCGCGGTGGACGATGAGATCCGCACCAACCACACCTGGATCCGGCTCGACGGGTCCCAACCAACAAACCTTGCGAGGGGGCGGGATAGCGCTTGAGACGCCAGAGACCGCGGTACCGCTGTATCGTCGGCGTCTGGTGAGTTCGCGTTCGATACGCATCCGCGGGTTCGGCGTCACGGTCGAGGCGCCTGATCGGTTGGCGCGAGGCTTGCGGCGTCTCATTCCCAGGCGGCGCAAGAGCGCAAATACGGCGCCATCTCCCGACGTGACCGGCAAACCCGTTGTCAGAGGACGATCGCTGGTCCGTGTGAAGCCACGCGACCCGGAAGAGGCCCTGGCCTTTTTCCGCGATCCTGGACGACGACCGCTCGACGGGTCCACCGGACGCGACACGGTCGACGACGGTCTTGTAGGTCGCGTCGAGTCGCTCTCTTGGTATCACACGATCGAGCTTCCCGGCGGTGTCGTCACGCCCGGCGTGTATGACCATCGTCCGCTCGTCGCCGAGTACGGGCTCCCGGACAATTTGACGGGCAAATGTGCCCTCGATGTCGGCAGTGCCGACGGATTCTGGGCCTTCGAGCTCGAGCGGCGCGGGGCGCGAGTTACCGCGCTCGACATCGAGACGACTGCCGACCTCGACCTGCCGCCGGCAGTGCGTCGAATGGTCGCTGAGCGGGGACTGGCGCACCCTATTGGCCGTGGATTCGAGCTCGCACGCGAGCTTCTAGGGTCCCAAGTCAAGGCCGTCACGAGCGGCGTTTACGACCTCGACCCAGACCGTCTCGGGCGGTTCGACCTCGTGCACGCCGGCGACATCTTGCTCCACCTCCGGGATCCGGTTCGTGCCCTCGAGCGGATCCGTTCGATCACGGCCGGTGAGGCCTTGCTGTCCGATGTCTTCGATCCGAATCTCGACGAGCTCGGCCAAGTGGACCAACAACTCGCCTGCTACCTTGGCGGCTGGAACAGCGCCGTATGGTGGATTCCGTCTAAGTCCACGCTCGCGCACATGGTCTCCGATGCCGGGTTCTCGGACGTCGAGGTGGTGACGACCTACCGCCTCGATCAATGGGGCATTCCCGGCCCTTGGCGTGCCGTGATGCGCGCTCGACCGTGAGGCCAGTACGCCGGCGGCGCGTCGCAATCCCCGTAGAAGTCGCGAGCTACCCAGCAAACTCGGGCGTCGGCAGAATGTGGTACGGAATGCTGACCGAGTTGCGCAGGGAGATCGCGGTGCGTGTGGTCGGAGTCGGGGGTCGGCGAGCCCGATTGTGGCGGCCTCATGTGTGGCTTCAGGACGGCCACCGCGGGTCGCTCCCAGTAAAGACGCCGTGGGTGGCGGCATTGTACGAAGCCGCGTGGGACCGACCAGAAACCCGCGACCTGCTCGACCCTGATTTCGTCTCTCGTTACGCGACCTTGAGCCGCGCTGCCGCGCTACGCGCCGCGCGCATCGTGACGCTGTCGGAATCCTCGCGTCGCCAAATCCTCGAGTCCTACGGCGTGCAACCGGCTCGCGTTCTTGTGGCACGACCCGGCGTGAATCCCGCCGTCTTCCGGCCCGATGCACACGGTGGCCCTGAAGTTATTGCCCGGGCGGGGGGTGATCCCGGTCGACCCTATGTGTTGTGCGTCTCGCAGCTGCACCCCCGGAAGAACCTCAGCGTGCTTCAGCAGGCAATGTCACGCCTTGCCGGTCGCGGCTACCCACAGGTGCTGGCGGTCGTAACGAGTCCACGGACTGACAGTCGGCAGTCCGGCGCGATGAATCCTGGCGAGCTCGGGACGATCCTACCCGAGCCTGCTTGTGGCAACGGATCGATATTGCGACTTGAGTCCTTAACCGACGATGAGTTGGCTGCCGTCATGACCGGCGCATCGGCCTTCTGCCTCCCGAGCCTGATGGAGGGATTCGGTTTTCCCGCGCTAGAAGCGATGGCCTGCGGGGTGCCCGTCGTCGTTTCGGATCGCGGTGCCCTTCCCGAAGTGGTCGGCAGTGCTGGCATCGTCACCGCGCCGACCGCCGACGCGATGGAGGAAGCGCTGGAGACCGTGCTCGTGGACGAGGCACGTGCACGCGAACTCAGTGCCGCCGGCGTTGAGCGAAGTCGCAAATTTACCTGGCGGGCAACTGCACAGGTGTGGCTGCGTGCTATTCAAGAGGCGATGGCCTGTGGGTGATATCCGATGGGGTCGGTCGAGATCCAGTGGCTTCGCAGTACCGTCCACTCATGGCCGCACTCGTCACGATGTTGGGTGTTCTGCCTTGGGTACGCCCCGGGATGCAAGCGGCGGACACGACCAATCGATCGCGCCTCGGAGACGCGCCATTGCCGTCAGCCCGCTCTCCTGAACTGGCGATGAAGGAGCCCACCCCCGAAGATCGGTACCTCGATCTCCTGAAGCTTTGTCTGACGCGCTCCTTGTTCCGTGAAGAAGTGTCCGTTGCCGTGCCGAACACTTGGTGGAAGCGCTGGCTGTGGCGGACAGCGGGAGGGGCGCTCGCCCGTAGGGGTTTGATGTTGATGCGCCCACGCTCGATCAATTCCGACGACCGGCAGAACGGCCGTGAGTGGCCTCCTCCTGCAACGGCCGAGACGATGATCGGGCTGAAGAGGTTGGACAACCTCCAGTACTGCGTGGAACGCGCACTCGAAGCACGAGTTCCAGGCGACTTGATCGAGACCGGCGTGTGGCGAGGCGGGGCCGCCATCTTCATGCGGGCCGTGCTCGCTGCACGTGGAGATTCCGACCGGGCAGTCTGGGTCGCCGACTCCTTCCAAGGGCTGCCCAAACCACGGGCGGAAGACAGCCCAGATGTCGGCGACGATCACTGGAAACACTCATTTCTGGCCGTGGGCCTCGATGAGGTCCGAGCGAACTTCGACCGTTATGGCTTGCTCGACGAGCAGGTGAGGTTCCTCCCCGGATGGTTCAGCGACACGCTGCCCCGTGCGCCGATCAAGCAACTGGCGGTACTAAGGGTCGACTGCGACATGTACCGCTCAACGACGGAAGTGCTGTGTTCGCTGTACCCCAGGGTCGCGGCTGGTGGTTTCGTCATCGTCGACGACTACGGGGCTGTCCCTGGCTGTCGCACAGCAGTCGATGAGTTCCGCGCCGCGCATGCGATCACCGAACCTCTCGAGTGGATCGACTGGACGGGCGTGTTCTGGCAGCGCCGCTGAGAATGGTCGCTCACCTCGTTCGCAGGACGCGCTCGCGTGCGCTCGATCTCACCCGCGACTACCCGTGCCTTCCCGTTCGGCAGGCGGTCGCAGCTGGTCGCGCCCGTTGGGTCGCCGTGCTGCCGAACCGGCTTCGACGCCGGCTCGAGCTCGACGGTGGCGCTATAGATCCGCTGCGCGTGGAGATCGGCGGTGGCGAGTTCCCGACCGATGGCTACGTGCACGTCGACGCTGACCGCCGAGCACGCCACGTCGAGTACCTCGCGGCAGCGTGGGAGCTTCCCTTCGAAGACGGAAGCGTGCACGAGATCCGCGCCGTCCACGTGCTCGAGCACGTGCCGCCCTCGCTCGTCGACCGCACACTCCGGGAGTGGCGGCGCGTTCTCCGTCCCGGAGGCTTCGCGCAGGTGCACGTCCCGAATGCGGAGGCCGTCTTCGCAGCTTTTCTGAGCAGCGCTCCGGACCGGAAATGGGCGCTGATGGTCCCGGTTTTCGGTCTCCAACAGGAATCGCCTGAGTCGGGACGGAACGGTTCGGACCTGGAGCGTCACCAAGCGCTCTACGACCTCCCTTTGCTCGAGGACGTATTGCTGCGCGCCGGCTTCGACTCGGTCGAGGACGTCTCGAACGAGGTCACCGATCGCCACACTGCGGGCTGGCGAGACATCGGGCTTGTTCAGCGCCTGAGCCTCGTCGCCCGAGCGTCGGTGGCGTCCCCCACGAACTCTCCTCGTGACGTCGAGGTGTCGATCGTGAATCACGAGAACCGGGAGCTCCTCCGGGTGTGCCTGGACTCAATCCCGGACGCTTGTACAGGTCTCGATTGGCACGCGACCGTGATCGACAACGCGTCGCGCGATGCCAGTCTCGACATGCTCGCCACCGACTATCCGGACATCAGTGTCGTTGCCAATAGGAACCGTCTTGGGTTTGGTGCAAACCACAACCAGGTGATCCGACGACTGATAGCGCGGCGTTCGGCACGCTACGTCCTCGTGCTCAACGACGACACAGAGCTGATGCCACGGGCTGTCGGCAAGATGTCCGAGGTCCTCGATCACCACCCTCGGCTCGCCGCGGTGGTTCCCACGATCCTCGACGTGCGCGGTCGCGCCGGGCCCAATCGGCAGTGCTACCCGACGGCGCGCAGTGCTCTTCGTCACGACTGGGGCCGCCAGCAGGGGGAGAGTCCCTCCGGCGATGTATCTGGTTGGCTCCAGGGATGCTGTCTCCTGCTACGACTCGCCGCTCTCGAGGAGGTCGGCGGATTCGACGAGCGCTTCTTTCTCTTCTACGAAGACGCCGACCTCAGCCGTCGCCTCGAACTCGCAGGTTGGGGCCTCGCGACATGCCCAGAGGCGATTGTCACCCATCGCGGACACGCGTCTGTCTTCAAGCCAGGGCTCGCCGACGTCACGCCCAAGCAAGGACTGCGTAGCCGGTACCTCTATCACTCGAAACACCTCGGGAAGCGCTGGCGCGAGCCCGAACACTCCTCGATCTAGCACGCTTCAACCCGCGCAAACCACTTCCGCAGGAGATGGAAGCGATGGTGAGCCCGTTGCGGTTCCAACACGAGCCAGTAGCGACCACTTAGGCGGACGGCACGGTGTGACTCCCAGCACACGCCAGAGGGTCCTTTGGGTCACCGACGAGCCTCCTGATCGCAGTCTGGGCGGGGGCAACATCCGTCAAGCCATGCTTCTCGACCGGCTCGGGACGCGCTTCGATGTGACTCTTCTGCTTGTCGGGGGTCTTCAGGACGACGCGACACGTAGCCACGTGACGGAGCTCGTCGAGTTGGCGCCACCGCGTCGGCGACCTCCCCGGAGTCTCACGGAGCGACGGATCCGCGACGTTTGGCAGGGCTTGGTTCGGGCAGCTCGACGAGCTTTTCGACGCCGTCGTCGTCCACCACTTGCACCTCGCGCCCGTTCTGCCTCTCCGACGCCGGGCCACTTGGATCCTTCACCTCTTCGACGTGTCCAGCGCGCGTACTCGACAGGAGCTGGCAACGACCTCGGCCCGACGTCAGCGGTGGCTGTTGTCTCGGGAAGCCGCCAAGGCGGAGCGTTTCGAGCGCGAGGCGGTGGCAGCGTACGACGGAGTGGTGACGGTCAGCGAGGAGGACGCCACGGCAATAGCCGGCCTTCACCGAGAACGAGCGCGGGGGCCGGTTGTGGTGGTCCCCAACGGCATCGACCCTTCAGCGTTCACACCCTCCCCAATTCCTCAGGAACCGCGGCTGGTCCTGCCTGCCTCCCTCAACTACCGACCGAACGTGCTCGGCGCGGTCTGGTTTTGCGACGAGGTCCTGCCGTTGGTGCGGGCGAGGGTCCCTGACGTTCGCTTCGACCTGGTCGGTCGGGAGCCTGTCGACGAGGCGCTCGCGCTCGGACAGCGTCCTGCGATCGAAGTTCATGCCGACGTTCCGTGCATGGTGCCCTGGTTGGCCCGTGCCCGGATAGTGGTCGTGCCGTTGAGCATCGGAACGGGCACGCGCCTAAAGGCGCTGGAGGCCATGGCCACAGCGCGCCCGGTCGTCGGAACGACGATCGGCCTTCAGGGGTTGGGGGCGATAGATCGGGTGCATGCCCGCGTAGCAGACGAGCCGAGCGTCATGGCTGACGCGATCGTCGACCTCCTGACGTCGAGCGGCCGGGCCCAGGCGCTGGGCGCCGCCGGGCGCCGACTCGTGGAGCAACGTTTCCCGTGGACCATGCTCGCGGAGCGTTTCGCCGACGGTGTCGAGTCAGCGAGGCTCGCCAAGCAAGCGAGAAACGATCACGTGTAGCGCTCGTAGCCGAACATCGCCATGGTGTCGGAGAGTCGGTCCTCCACAGCCCTTGCGTCCGCGATACCGACGTGGTCCTCCCAGAGTTTCGTCCGCCTTACGATCGAACCGAAGAGATGCGGATCGATATCCCACGCCGGGTGCTCCGCCGGTACCGCCACAATGGCATCGGCGGCGAACGGCTCACCGATGAAGTCGCAGATCGCTTCGAACGTCTTGTCCGGAGCGTCGGTGAACTCTTCGTAGCGAACGGTCAGGAACGAGTTGGGATGCCGCTCGGCATGGCGACGAGCAAGCGTCGCCGAGGTCTCCCATCGGCTGCAGAACCGGTCGACCGAGATGCCCGTCCAGGTCTTCAGAGGATCGATCGCGTTCCGTCGCCAGTAGGACCCGAGCGTATCGACGGGATGCCGAGTCACGTACAGGAGGCGGGCACGCGGGAAGGCAGTCAGGAGGTGCTCGGCAAAACCGACACTGTGCGGCGTCTTCTCGACCAATCGACGACATCCCCTGACTCTGTCGCAGTCGCCATGTAAGCGCGCACGGCCCTGCAGGTGAGCGAGAGTCGGAAGAGGGGGACCGCGGGGCGCCGGCGTGCCAACACCAACAATGGTGCACGCCACGCGCAGACAGCGCGGAGGACCCGAGAGAACTCGTCGAAGTGCGTGCAGTCGCCGAGTAGGTATGCCTCGAGCTCAGGTGCGTTATCTGATGTCACCATCGCGTGCTCGAGCAACCGGTGAACGGCGAAGCTCTCGGTTAGATCCAGGCCCCCAGTCGCGGACGATGGGGTGCTGGAGCAACGATCGATACACGATGCTTGTACCTCCGTTCCTCACCGACGATGAAGACGGGCGCTTCCCTCTGGCCGGCACGAGCGCGCCGAAGCAGATCGCGGACGCGAACGACCCACCGGTACACGGCGGAAGGATAGGTCGCCAAGGAGAGTTTCGATGCGCCTACGCTTGGTGGCTGCAGGAAGCTCAGCCGCCAACCGCGAGGTCCTCGACGTTGTCGCTCTCCGCCCATCCACGGCCTGGCCGCTTCCTCGCGCATACTCATTCGGGCTACTGGTGGCCGTGGTTGATACCGCCATGCGTCTTCGTGGCCGTAATGCTGTCTCCGCGCGTAGGTCTTCCGGTACTCCTGGCCGCAGCCGCCGGCCTTGGCCTGATCGCGGTGTTCTCACGCCATCCAGGCGCCGCACTCGTGGCGCTCGTGTGGTTCCTGCCGCTGCAGATCCCAATCTTCAGCCTTCTGTACCAGCACGGTGTAAACGGCGAATTCCTGAGATCGGCGGGTTCGATCAAGGAAGCACTGGGGTTGGCAGTGGTGGTGGCAGCCGCTCGCGAGTTGCTGAAGGGCCGCAGCCGCCTGGCGTTCGTTGACAAGATCGTTCTCGCGTTCGTGGGTGCTCTGCTGATCTATCTCGTGTTGCCGATGGTCGTTTCGGGGTCGACGTACCCGCATGCCTTCAGCGACCGGCTCCTTGGTTTCCGGCTCGACGGCGGCTTTCTCTTGCTCTTCGTTGCCGTTCGCCACGCCCCGATCACCGAACGCTGGCGGCGTCTCTTCTTCGCATCAGTACTCAGCATCGCAGGCTTGTTCGCCGTAGTCGGCCTTTATCAGTTCCTCCAGCCCGATTCCTTCAGGGACATCATCACCAACGATCTTGCGATACCGACGTTCCAAATCGAGATCTTGCACACGCCCGCAGCGGCGGTGGCCCAATCACTTCGGTTTGCGACTGACAGCCCAATTCGCGTCGGCTCTCTATTTCTCTCGCCGTTCGATTTCGCCGACTTCCTGTTGCTTCCCGCGGCCCTGTTGCTCATCCGGGTTACAGCGCGTCGTGCTCGGTCGTGGGAAGTGGTTCTCCTATTGCTTATTATCGCCGCACTTCTGGCGTCGCAGACTCGCGTCAATGCTTTCGCGGTTGGGGTCATGACGCTGCTTGCGCTCACTCCCTCACCGCAGCGGACCGTCGCGAGTCGGCTTCGTGTGTTTGCGATCGCTCTACTCGTGACCGTCGCTCTGGTTCCAAGTTTCGCGTCTTCACGGTTAGGAGGAGTCGGGACTTCAGCCAAATCGTCGTCGGAGCATGTTGACGAGATCCAGAAGGGCCTTCACCTGATCGGCGAGCAGCCGCTCGGGTCCGGCTTGGGAACGGCACCTGCCCTCGCGGTTCGGCTCGGGGGTGCGCCCGTCGTGGTCAGCGACAATTCGATCCTCCAGGTCGGCAACGAGCTCGGCGTCGGCATGATGGTGCTCTTCGTGGCGGTGCTTCTGACCACACTGGTCATGCTCGGTCGCGCGACCCGGGCGGGTCCTTCGAACGACTACGCGAATGCTGCCAAGCTGGCTCTTATCGGCCTGCTTCTCGCCGGGATGCTCCATCACGTGTTCCAGGCGTTCGCCATTACGTGGATCCTGTGGGCGGCGATTGGGCTCGCACTTCCCATCAGGGCTTCAGATGGCGGCGAACAAGAGGACGTGGCGGAGTCGACGTCCGTCGGGGGACGACCCACGATCCCGTGATCTGCGGCTTCGGTTTGCACTCCACGGACGCCGCTGCGCGCCCATGAGTCGTCTCCGCGTGGCGCTCGATGCCCGGCGACTACAGGACCGCCCTCTCGGGGGGGTCGGGCGCGCGTTGGCAAGCGTCGTTGACCTGATCGCGGTCGAAGTCGAACTCGTCCTGCTTACCGACGCTCGACGAGCGCCCGTTGCAACAGAGCTACGACAGCAACCGCTGCGCCCACCACCACGGGCACCGGAGACGATCTGGCTCCAATGGAACGTCGCACGATGGTTGCGCGGTTTCGACGGGCTCTTTCACGGCACGTTCTACGCGTTGCCGGCTCGGCTCCCAGTTCGCGGGATCGTCACGATCTACGACTTGAGCTTCGAGGTGCACCCGGAGGACTTTGGGCGGGCGAAGCGCTGGGTGTTTCGGCACCAAGCCCGGTCATCGGCCACGCGGGCGGGACGGGTGGTTACGGCGACCAAGCACGCAAGGGACGAGCTCGTGCGCCACTATCACGTCGATCCCGAACGGATTGTCATCTCGCCGCTTGCCGTCGACCGGTTGTTCGCACCGACCAGTTCAGAGCACGCCCCGGCCGCCGCCCAGCGTCTTGGAGTCAACAATCAGTACATCGTTGCGCTTGCCGGCGCCCGCCGTCGGGGTCTCGAGGTGGCGATTGGCGCGTGGCGGCGCCTCCGCAACTCCGGGCTCGCCGTCGACCTCGTCGTCGTCGGTCCCGACACGGTCGCTGCTGAGCCGGGACTTGTCAGAGCTGGCGTCCTCAACGAGCCGGACTGGGCGACGGTGCTGGCCGGCGCGGCCGCATTCTGCTACCCGACCCGCTACGAGGGCTTCGGGCTGCCTGCCCTGGAGAGCGCTGCCAGCGGGACGCCGGTTGTGTGCGCACCCGTCGGTCCGTTGCCCGAAGTCCTCGGTGACGCCGCCGAGTGGTGCGAAACGCCCACGGAGCAGGCCATCGCGACGGGGTTGCACAGGGTTCTTGCCGATCCGGCGCATGCGTCGGCGCTTCGTCGCCGCGGACTCCAGCGCCTCAGTCAGTGGCCGACCTCGGACGATTCGGCGGCTGCTCTTCTGCGGACGTACCACGGCGTAGCGGATGACTGAACCTGCCGGATCGGCTGCCGCACCGCTGCTGTCGGTCGTCGTCGTCAATTGGAACGCCCGCGATGACCTGATCCGTTGTCTCGCGTCGCTCGAACAGAACGCGCCCGATTGCAGCTGGGAAGCAATAGTCGTCGACAACGGCTCGACCGATAGAAGTCTGGAGCGCGTCCGAGACGAGCTGCCTTGGGTCCATGTCATCGCCAACCGTACTAACCGTGGTCTTGCGGCCGCGAACAACCAGGGGCTGGTCGCGTCGCGGGCGCCGTTCGTGCTGATCAGCAACCCCGACGTCGTACTCGGTCCGGGAGCTGTCGACGCGCTGATCCAGACCCTTCGGCGCAAAGAGCGGGCGGCATTCGCGGTGGCAAAGCTCGTGCACCCGGACGGTCGATTGCAGCCGTCGGCTGGCGATCTTCCGACTGTGCCGGATGCGCTCCTTGGGCGACGGTTCGCGCGCTGGTACCAGCGCGACAGCCAGCGCGGCTTCTGGTGGCGCGACTGGTCGTACGACGAGGAGCGCCCTATCGGACACGGGGGCGAGGCGTGTTATCTGGTGCGTCGTCAGGCACTTGCAGACATTGGCCCGCAGGACGAGCGCTTCCCGCTGGACTGGGAAGGGATCGAGTGGGCAGCCCGGGCGGCAGACGCCGGATGGCAGGTGTGGTTCTGTCCCGATGCGGTGGTCACGCACGTGGGTGGGACGAGCCTCCGGCAAGCACCCTTCCGCTGGATCGTGTCCTCTCACCGTGGGATGTACCGATACTTCAGCCCCCGCACTTCGGCGTGGGCGCGGCCGGCACTGGGAACCGCCATCGTGTTACGGGCGCTCTTGAAGCTCGCGGCAACTGCGGTCGGGGGTCTGCGCTACGAGCAGGCACATTTCGGGAGAGCGTGAAATGCGCGTCGCGCTTGACGCCCGGCTCGTCGGACTTCCCGGCATCGGACGGTTCACCGAAGGGCTCTGGCGGGGACTGCACGACATCGGTGCTGATGTTGTCGGGCTGTGGCCAGCCGGGCTACCACGCGACTGGCTCAGCCTCCACCGCTTCGAGCCGCCGGGACCGCACGTCACGGTGAAGGCTCGGCCCTTTCTTCCGGTCGAGCAGGCGACGATCCCAAGCATCGTGCGCCGCATCGGTGCTGACGTTCACCACGCGACCCACTTCAACGTCCCTTACCTCTCCAGGGCACCGATCGTCGTGACCGTGCACGACCTGTTTCCATATCTTGACCGTTCGAATGCCCGCTCACCCATCGCTGGGGCCTACTACCGCGCCGTCATGCCGGTCGCTATGCGGCGGGCGCGCGTGATCGCGGCGATCTCGAATTTCACGGCGCGGCAGCTCCGCGAATCACTCGGTCTGCCTGAAGAGCGCATTCGAGTGATTGAGCATGGCCTCGACCACGATCGCTGGCAGCCGCCTGAAGCCGACAGGGTTCAGGTTGTACGCGAACGCTTCAGGCTTCCATCCCAGTACCTGCTCTACGTAGGAACTGCGAAGCGCCACAAGAACCTCGCGACGCTGATCGCGGCACACCGGCGGTATCACCCGCCGCTGGTCTTGGCGGGACCCACGGAGCAGGAGCTTGCTCCGCAACTGGGTGGTGTTGGTAGCGACGGCACGGTCAGGGTGCTCGGACGTGTTCCGGACGACGTCCTCCCGGCCCTTTACGCGGGTGCGGTTGCTCTCGTCCTTCCCTCGACGTACGAGGCCGTGGGCTTCACCGCACTTGAGGCGATGGCTTGCGGATCACCGGTCGTCGTGAGCGACGGAGGTGGACTGCCGGACACAGTCGGTGACGCTGGCCTGCTGGTGCCGGCAAGGGACGTCGATGCGTGGGCGGGTGCGCTCAGCCGGATCAGTGAAGACACGGAGCTGCACCGCCAACTGGCTGCAGCTGGCCGGCAGCGCGTGGCCACCCGCAGCTGGCGCATCTGCGCTCAGCAGTATCTCGATCTCTACACGGAGGTCGCCAGAGCGTGAAAGCACCCTCGCTTCGCGTGTGGCCTCGGCGTCTATATGACGGTCCGTCGACCAATTTCGCGCGACTTCACGTCGACGCGACGATGGTTAGCGCGTACATGTCGTGCAAGCCGAGCTTGGGGACTACCACTCTCGCTACGCCGTCGTTGAGTGGAACGCTTTGCTGGGTCGCGAGCTTCGGAGACGAGAGCGCTTGTGAGCCGCGGTCGGGGATCTGCTGGATGACGATGGTGATCCTCGATGCCGCCGCGAACGATGGCAAGGCGCCCAGCCCGCGCATCGTGATGCTGACGTTGGTGCTCCCTTGTGTGTCGGAGCTGCCGGAGAACCTCCCCACGAGGAGCTGGGGGACGCTGGGCACGGCCGACTCGGAACTTGCCAGCGCAGCGACGGATGTGTCGTTGGTGGCAGTCCGCACACGGCTCCCGACGCCGTCCGCGTAGAACTTGTACGTCCACCACGCAGCGCGGGGCTGAGAGGTGCCCTGTGTGACCATTCCGTCGAGGGTGTGATTGAAGCACTGGTCGGCTCCTCTCGGGCTTTTCCAGCACGCTCTGGCCGCCCCATCGGCACCGCCGCGCTCAAGCGCTGATAGATAGCCGAGAATCTCGCCCGGCTGGTACCGCGAGTACGCGTTCACCGACTCGGTGACATAGACGCGTTGCAATCCCAGCCCGGCGTACTTCGTGCGCCCCAGGAAGCGCTGACGAGCGTCACGGAGATGATCGACGATCGTGTCGATCGCGGGGGATGGTGCGGAGATCTCGTGCCAGGCGAGAGCGCTCACCCGGCACCCGGGCTCCGATCGACATGCATCGAGGAACGCACCGATGTAATCGGCGTCGTAGATGCTGAGGCTCGGACCGATCACCTGGACTTCGTCGCCGAGCTCCTCGTGAAGCACGCGCGCCGCGACTGCGTAGGTCTCGAAGAGCTGCTTGCGTGTCCCGACCCAGAAGGTTTCGGTGTCAGGCTCATTCCAGACGTCGAACGTCACGTCCTGACCGCGGAACTGGCGAGCGGCGCTGCGAACGAACTGTGCCCACTCGCGCAGGTGTTTGTACGGCGCGCCGCGACCTTTCGACCATGTCGCGCGGATAGCCCCACGCATCGCTCAGGAGCAGAACATAACGAGCGCCGAAGTTGTTGGCGCGGTCATACGGCGTAGTTCGAGGTACGCCTCGCCACAGAGCGGGTCGCAGGGGTCGGATCATCTCGTCCGGCGGCGTCGTCTCGTCCATGCCGTGAAGGAAACCGGCCATGGACGGCTGGTTTTGAACCGGTTTCGCGAAGTCGACCGTCACGGTAGGTGCGCCCTTTGCTGGGCGCCGCCCAATGCTCGCCGACGGCGCAGGAGTTGCGACGATGAGTGCGGACCACATCGCTACCAGTGCCATTGCCATGGACGGGGCCGTAATGATCGTCGGTACCTTTGACTTGCTCAGTCGAACTCACCCGTCCTTGCCTAGCCTGCTTGCGTGCGCAGGACTGTGCTCGTCGACGCTTGGCATCTTGGCGGCTTCTCTTCCAACCGCGGGGTCGGCACGTACTTGCGCCACGTCCTTTCCGGTCTGTCGACCGACCCCAACCTGCACCTCGTGGCCCTCGCCACCAGCAACATGAGCCTTCCCAACGGTGTCGACCATTGGCCGATCCGTCGCGTCGCTCCCAATCGATTCGCGCAACGAGAGCACGACCTCCGCCTGCCGCGTGACCTCGCGCGAGCAGCCGTCGCCACGGGAGCCGGCGTCGTGTTCAGCCCCGCCGACAATCCCCCTCGACGTAGCCCGCGTCCCTGGGTGCAGACCGTGCACGACGTCATCCCTCTGGCTGCGCCGGACCCCGCGTTCGAGTCGGCTGCCGCGCGCTGGCGGCGTATCGGCCGCCGACTCGGCTCGGCTGCCGCGGTCGTCGCCGACTCTCACAACACCGCCTCCGACGTGGTCCGCTTCTTCGATGTAGATCCGGACACTGTGCACGTCGCGCATCTCGGTATTGACGGTGCGTTCTGTCCGCCGCCGGCGCGGGTGAGTACGGAAGCGCCAACGATCCTGCACGTGGGCGAGTACGGACCCCACAAGGGGTTCGCGGAAGCATTCGCAACGGTAGGCGGTATCGCGGAAGCTGGACTGCCACACCGCTTGGCGATGGTCGGTTTTCTCGCGCCATGGTACGAGCGACGCGTTCGGAGCCTGCTTGCTGACTCGCCCCGGCCTGACCGTGTCGATCTGCTGGGCTACGTCGACGACCTGGTCTCCATGTACCAACGCGCCGATGCGCTGATCATCACGAGCCGATACGAGGGATTCTGCCTCCCCGCCGTGGAGGCGATGGCGTGCGGAACCCCGGTCGTGGCGTTCGCCAACAGCGCGGTGACGGAGATCGTCGGCGATGGTGGCGTCCTCGTGCGCGACGGGGACGCCATGGAGATGGTGGGCGTGTTGCGTACGCTCCTCACCGATCGGGACGCGTGGGAGAACGCGTCAGCACGCGGTCTCGAGCGGGCACGAGCCTTCTCGTGGAAGCGGTGCGTGGAGATCCACGCGGAGCTCTTCCAGTCGGTCGCCGCATGAGTCAACACCGCCTCCGAATCGCCATGGATGCCACGCCCGTAATCACCGGGCAAACCGGCGCCGCGCGCTACGTCACTGCCCTCAGCGCCGCGCTCGAACGCGGCGGCGTCGATGTGCAGCGCTTCGCGATTGGGCGCGCCCCCATTCCGGCGCCGGCAGATGTTCGGCGCGTACGAATCCCGTTGCGTGTGGTCCAGCGCTGGTGGCGGACCACGTCGTGGCCACCTGCCGAGCGGCTGATCGGCCGAGCCGATGTCGTGCACGCGACGGGTCTCACCGTCCCGCCATCCCGCGCCCCGCTCGTCGTGACCGTGCACGACATTGCAGCCCTCGACCATCCGAACCTCCACCCACCGCGCCAGGTCCGTGAGGTCGCCGCTCAAGTCGCCTCACTCGGTCGTGCCGCGGTCGTCGTCGCGTCCTCTCAGGCGACAGCCGACCGACTCGTGGCCCGCGGAGTGGACCACGATCGGATCACCGTCGTTCCGCTCGGTCTCACGCAGTCCCCGGAGGCGCAGGTCGGCACCGACGGCGAGCCTGTCCGCGGGCCATACCTGCTGGCCGTGGGAGAGACCTCGTCCCGGAAGGGCTACCTGACGCTGCTCCGCGCGCTGGCACGGACGGGCACGGACGGTCCGCTGTGCGTGATCGCGGGCCCCGCGGGAGGCGATGAACCATGCATCCGGCGGGCGATCGACGAGCTGCAGCTCCAAGGCCGCGTGGTCCGCCTCGGACCCGTGGACGACGGCACGCTCGCCGGGCTGTACCGCGGCGCGCTGGCCCTGTGCTTCCCGAGCGTCGCCGAGGGGTTCGGGCTGCCCGTGCTGGAGGCCCTCGGCGCAGGAGTACCGGTGATCGCGAGCGACCTTCCCGTGCTCCGGGAGGTGGGCGGCGACGCCGCGCTGTTCGTTCCCGTAGGGGACGAGGAAGCGCTCGCGAACGCGTTCGACGCCGTCGCTGATAGCAGGCTCCGGACGCGGCTGGCAGCTGCGGGGCGGGATCGCGCCGCCGTCTTCACCTGGGACCGCACCGCGGAGGGGACCATCAATGCCTACCGGCGGGCACTGGCCACCGCCGCATAGGCCACTACGAACGCATGGGACGACGAAACGTACGATCGCCCGTCGTGAGCACCGCCCCACCCAACTGCCCGTGCGGCTCCGACGACCTGCGCCCACCCGGACGCTGGGCCCCGTACTGGACGTGTGCCGAATGCGGAAGTGGCATCACCGTCCTCCGCAGCGACGAGGACCACTACTGGACTGGTGGTGTCGAGCCGAGTTCCGAGCAGCACGCGTTCTGGGGCGGACGAGATCGTCAATGGACCTCCCTCATCGGTACCGGCCCGGGCCGGTTGCTCGACGTGGGCGCCGGGTTCGGTCACTTCGTGCGGTGGGCGCTCGATCATGGCTGGGACGCCTGGGGCTGCGAACCCGATCCGTGGGCACGTGAGCGATCGGTCGCCGCGGGACGGGTGGTCGCTGACCTCGACGACATCAGACCACCGTTCGACGTGATCACCTTGTGGGACGTGCTCGAGCACTCAGCCGACCCGGTGCCCCTGGCGTCATCGCTCCGCCCGCTGCTGCGGTCCGGCGGCCGGATCGTCGTCGACAGCCCGAACTTCGCCGCGATGAAGCTGCGGTGGTGGTGGCTACGGCGCGACCCGCAACGGTTCCGTGACGTCATCAGACCCCATGAGCACGTCACCCAGTTCAGCGAGGCCGGCGTTCATCGCACCCTCGCCCGGGCCGGCTTCACGGAACTGACCACGCTTCACCCCCCGCTGAGTCACGGAGAGAGCAGGCTGCTCGACACCCTTGTCCGGCTGGTGCCGGCCTTGCGTCAGGGGCTGTTCGTCAGGGGGATCGCTCCGTGAAACGGCGAGGATGGAGCGCAGTGCAAGCGCTGAGGAGCCGAGGGTTTCGGGACCGGTTGACAAACCGTTGGTACCGCGTACTCGAGCACTCGCCTTGGCTGTACACGAGCCACCTCCAACGGAAGAACCCACAGGCGGAAGTTGCTCGACGCGAGCGCGACATCGTGATTGCGGGTTACCCGGCATCGGGGAACACCTTCGCCCGCGTCTCCATGCTGCGCACGAATCCCGGGATCGATGTCGCCAGTCATGTCCACAGCTGGACGCAGGTGGCGCTGGCGGTCCGGCTGCGGCTGCCGGTGCTCGTTCTCCTCCGCGCCCCCGTCGATGCAGTGTCGTCGATGCTCGCCCGCTTTCCCCACCACGACGCTCGCACCGAGCTGAAGAGCTATGCGCGTTTGTACCGGCGCTCGCTGCAGTACGCCGACAACGTCGTCGTGGCGGACTTCGAGGACGTCACGAAGCGATTTGGCGATGTTGTCACCAGGCTCAACTCACGTTTCGGGACATCTTTCGTGCCTTTGTCCGACGATCCGCGGACCCTGTCTGATGTACTCGACGCGGTTGATGAGCATGACCGACTCGTGTTCGGAGCAGCAGCCACGTTGCGCACGGCTCGCCCGGACGCCGCCAAGGAGCAACGCAAGGACTCGATCAAGCAGGAGCTGCGGTCTCCGGAGCTCCAGCCCCTGGTCGAAGACTGCGAGCGCCTCTACCGGAAGCTGCTCGACGCAGCGCGGTAGCAACAAGGCGCACGCACCAAGAAGCGCCAAGTGGGAAGGATCGATCCTTGCCCCTCGCCCGCATAGCATCGCCTTGAGTTGGTGACCAACCACATGGAGACAGCACGACGTGACTTGCGCGTGCTCCACGTGCTCGAAGCGGTCGAGGGCGGCGTCGCTCGCCACGTCACGGACATCGTCCGCCGCGTCGATGCGGAGCACACGGTCGTCTTGCCTCCGGAGCGGGTCGGCGGCTTCACCGATACGACCGCGGCCGAGGCGATGGAGAAGTGCGGCGCGGGAATCCATTTCATGGCCATGCGGCGCGCACCGGCCGATCCGCGCAACGCGTCCGCGCTGGGTCGCGTGCGGCGGTTGGTTCGGCGCACCCGGCCCCACATCGTCCACGGGCACTCGTCGATCGGTGGCGCCGTCGCCCGTCTCGCCGCGACCGGTACGGGAGTGGCACGCGTCTACACGCCGAACGGGCTGCTGCCGACGCGGGGCGCGCTGGCGGCGGAACGGCTGCTCGGGCGGGTAACGGATCGGTTCGTCGCCGTATCCGAGACCGAAGCGGACCTCGCCCGGCGGCTGCGCATCGCACGCCCGGATCGCATCTCGGTGATCCCGAACGGCATCGATCTCGACGCCCCTGGACCACCGCCGCTCGACGTTCGAGCCGAACTCGGAATCGATGGGAAGACGCCAGTTGTCGGCACGATCTCACGGCTGGTTCCGCAGAAGGCGCCCGACGTCTTCATCGACGCCTGGGCCGAGGTGGCGACGTCGATGCCGGACGCCCGCTTCGTGCTGGTCGGAGACGGGCCACTCGCAGCACAAGTTGGCTCGCAGGTGACGGCGCTGGGTCTGGGGGACCGGCTCTTGCATCTCCGCGGTATTCATGGCGCTGCCACGCTCATGCCCCAGTTCGACGTCTTTGTCCTCGCATCGCGCTACGAAGGCGCGCCCTACGCGGCGCTCGAGGCGATGCGGGCGGAGACCCCGGTGCTGCTCACCGACGTCGTGGGCAGCCGCGACCTCGTCGTCGACGGCGAGTCCGGACCCCGGCGCCCTGGCGGGGGCGATCGTCCGCCTGCTCGGCGAGCCCGAGCTCCGCCGGCGCCTGGGCGCATCCGGCCGGGGCCGGCTGATCGACCATTTCGACGTTCGGCTCATGGCCACCCGGGTGGCGGCGCTGTACCGGTCCCTTGCAAACACAGGCGATGACGGTGATCCGGAGTAATAGACGCCCTGCGACCCAGGTCCTACACTGCCCCAAACTCAAAGCCCGGGGAGCTGCGAGTGGCCGCAACCGATCCGAGCTACGACGAGCCACCCGTCGCGAACGGATCCGGAACGCCACACCTCGCGGGTGCGTCGCGACTTTCGGTGATCACTCTGGTTGGGAAGCGCGTCATCGACCTCGTTGTCGGTGTGCCGTTGGCCCTCCTCGTGTTGCCGTTCATCGTCGTGCTCGCTATCGGGTCCGCCCTCACGCTGCGAGCGTGGCCGCTGTTCGTACAGCGCCGCGTGGGGAGGGGTGGCCGCGAGTTTCCGTTCCTGAAACTGCGGACGCTTCCAACGACGGTGCCAACCGCAGCCGACAAGTACCACCTTCAGGATGTGCGCATCCCCGCGTTTTGTCGTTTCCTCCGCGCGAAACACTTCGACGAGTTGCCGCAATTGCTGCTCGTCCCCGTGGGGTTGATGAGCCTGGTCGGCCCTCGGCCCGAGATGCCCGACATCCTGGCGCGCTACCCACACGAGCTCGCGGCCGCTCGAAGCTGCGTCCGACCCGGGTGCACCGGGCTGTGGCAGGTCAGCACGTCGGTCTCGCAGCTGATCTACGAGGCGCCCGAATACGACCTGGCCTACGTGCGGGACGGCAGCGTTCGGCTCGACCTATGGATCCTCGCTCGGACGCTGCGCTTGTATCTTCCACGGGCGCGGTACATCGAGGTGAGCGACATTCCGGGTTGGGCCGAGGGGCGGGGTTTTTTGGGGCGCCAGACACTCGAGCCGCAACGCGACGAGCCCGTCGTGGAGCCCGAGGTCGCCGCGCATGCCACGGCCATGGCGCTGGTCGAGGCCCCTCGAGACTGACCGAACCGACGCATCGACGGTCGAACCGACCCTACCGGTGGCTGACGTCGCCGTCGCAGGGCGCCACCGGTCGGTCGGGGCCCGGCAGGTCGAAGTTCGGAGCCTTGTCGAAGCGGTGGAGGAGGATCGTGCCGCCGAGGTTCCCGACGGGGCAGTAGGCGCGTAGCCACCCGAGCACGGGCCGGAAGTACGCGGTGAGCGCGGTGG